>Ga0207671_10000228_pt1 | contig 84575 bp, 79 predicted proteins | sample KBSC24metaG_FD_184352 | JGI IMG/M metagenome (GOLD analysis project Ga0207671, IMG submission 184352) | Corn rhizosphere microbial communities from Kellogg Biological Station, Michigan, USA - KBS C2-4 metaG (SPAdes) (version 2) | ecosystem: Host-associated > Plants > Roots > Rhizosphere > Soil...
AGTCCCGGGCACTTAAAGCCCTGCTCAATGAGCAGGGCTTTGTTATTTATACTATTTAAGTTTCTACTATTATATGACCATGAGGCTGCAGCCACGTAAGGCAGCATGATCTACGCGACCAAGCACCTGGAATATGCCATCATTATTTATGCTACCTATGTCTTCAGTGGCGATGAAACAGCAGGAATGAATATTGGCAAGATCAATAATATTGAGGCATCCTGTACCGATGCGGCGTACATCCAGCGGATCGTTTATATCGCGAACCAATACTTGCATTGTGCTGGCTGTGTTGAAAATACCATCAGCTTTTGCATATGCCTGGGAGAGCAGCTCGGTCATGCCGTATTCGGAATGTACCTGGTTGAGTTTCCATTGCTGTTTGAGATAAGCATGTACCTGATCGCGAGTCCACTCTTCCCGCCTACCCTTCATGCCGCCTGTTTCCATAACCATGGTATGCTGTAAATGCATAGGATATTGCTCAGCAAAATCGAGCAAGGCGAAAGTGACACCGAGGAGTAAGGTGGGTTGCATCTGAGCCTCTAACTGCATGAGCGTAGCATGCAACTTATCATATTCATTTAAATAAAACCCATTGGCAGGGTGGCCGCTCTTAGCCATTAATACCCTTGCCATGTGAACGAGAGAGGAATTACCGCGTTCAAGATAGGAAGGCAGCAAGGCAATGATTGCATATTGCTCTACAGGGCCATAAAACTGCTCAAAGCCCATAAGCAGGGACTCGCGATAAATATGCTCGTCGTAGATATAGTGACGGCTGGGAATATCACCCGTGGTACCGCTACTTTCGAAGATCATGGTATGTTCTACCCAATCGCCTGTTTTTACCTGGTAGGTTTTGCAAAAAGGAATAGGTAAGAAAGGTATCTTTTCAATAGTATCTACTCTGGCAGGAGCTATCTGCAGGGCATCTGTAAAACTGCGGTAAAGCGGATTGTTAAGATATTGGTAGCGGAAGGCTTCAAGTGCAATATCATCAAAGTTTTGCGCGTTAATGCTGTGCAGATAGTCGCTGTTTATTAGTGAAAATTTGTGAAACACTTTTATTAACTTTGGTAGATATGATACGCTATACGGCCTTATTGGCGCTACTGGTGCTTGTTTTTTCGTCCTGTCATAAAAACGACATGTCAAATATACCAAACATTAGCGCACTGAGCTTGCAGCCCAATACAGTAAAAGCCGGATCGAGCGAAGATACCGTATTTATTATCTTTCACCTGCAGGATGGAGATGCCGACCTGGGCAATGACCCTAACGGCACCAACTACGATATCTACATGACGGATAGCCGGGATGGCAGTGTGCAGGGGTTATTTTTTCCGGAAATAGATACCAGGATAGAGAACCCGGACAAAGGTCTGGAGGGTAGCTGTACTATAAAACTACTGGCTGCAAACCTGCTGCCAAGGCCTGACCATCCAAATGGGGATACGCTACACTATGACCTGTATATAAAAGACAGGGCACAGCATAGCAGCAATCATCTTACTACGCCCAATATTTATATAAAACCATAGAGAAACTGATCAGGCAATGGCGATGTTGGTCTTGTCGACCACTTCTTTTATTATTTCATCCAGTTCGTTGGTAGAAACGCGAAGGCCATCGAGTATCTCTTTATTGATGGGGTCAGCGGGATTGTTGTAATTAAACAGTTGCGCAAGACCAAGAATATTGGCTACGGGCCCGCGTACCTTGTGAGCTTGTATCCAGGCGATGTCTCGCAGCACTTTGTTCTGGGATTCAATGCGCAGGGCCTGGCCCTTCTCATCCGTAACATCGCGAAAATAAACTGCAAGGCCGTCTTTGGCCGGGTAAGCATTGACAGAAAGCCATTTTTCCATGCCGGGTATATAATCCTCGAAATGGACGCTTACCTGCTGCTCAATGGCTTTGTGCAACTCTTTATAAAAAAGCGTTTCGGCTGCGTCCTGTACATTTTCCCAAAGATTGATTCCCAACAGCTCGTGACGGCTTTGATTGAACAGCTTTTCAGTTTCTTTATTTACGTAGGTAAAATCCCACCTTGTATTTACCGCAAAGAAGCCATCGGTAATGCTTTCCAGCATTATTTGCATGTCATTTCTATTGGTGGTGAGCGCTTCTTCCATGGCCTTAAGCCTGGTGATGTCTACCGCTATACCACTTATGACAGCAGGCTGGCTGCCTTTGCCGGCCTTATATGTGGCCTGATTGATAATATACTTGAGACTGCCATCCCTATGATATACACGATATTCGAAAACGGCCTTGCCTTGCCTGGCAATATTCTTAAGGCCATTCTCTATCAAATGGCGGTCATCGGGATGAACAATGTCTGTCAGGACTTTATTGGTATTCAATAACTCTGCCCCAGCGTAGCCATACACCTCGAGACAGGCTTCATTTATGTAAATGGTATTATGTGTTTTCGCATCGCAAGACCAGATGACCTCATTTACTGAAGAGAGGATATCATCGAGCCTGTCTTTATGCTCGCGCACCATTTGATTTAGCTCCTGGTTGCGTTGCTCGATGAGCACCTTGTTGTTGATATCCATAGCCAGCATAACGCGTGCGCCCTTGCCGGCAAAGTGAGTGGCGTGAGAATAAACCTGCACATAAAAAATGTCTCCATTCTTCTTCATGTGCCTGCGACGGCTGCTGTCGTAAAAGCTATTAAGCGTGGCCATCTTTACAACCTCAACCTGTGTAGAAATATCTTCCTTTGGACGAATATCCTGAGTGGTCATACGCAGGAACTCCTCGCTGGAGTAACCATAGTAACCAATGGCAGCAGCATTTACAGCAAGGAATTTATGGGATACAGCATCGTATATCCACATAGGTATGGGACTCTCCTCAAACAGACGGCGGTAGTCTGCCTGGCCACTATCGTAAAATAATTTCTTTCTCAAGGTTTTTTGGTGTTATAGCAAAATCCCTCTTTCTCCTTTAAACTTCGTCGAAATTACATTATCGATCAAAGAGTTAGCAGCCATTAACAAGCCGTTAGTAAATCATTTAAAAACTGCTATTTTGAAACGGTGATCTTCTTAACTATTAGCTTATCATTTATTAAAAACCGAAGAAAATAAATACCCGCGGGATAATTACTAAGATCAAACTGATATTTAGTTGCAGTGGATTGCTGCGCATTGATCTGTGACAATTGGCTACCTACTTCATTGTACAGACCGATGTTTACAGAAGCACTACCCTGAAGAGAGACAAAGGCATACACTATATCATGAGCCGGGTTGGGAAAGATATTAACATTGTCTTCTGCCGTTGAAACCGTATTAACTGCTGCTGGGGGACAAGCTGTGGTGCCGCTAAGAGAAAGAACACCAGAACCTGAAGGATCAAGTATAGAACCAAGTGGAATGCTGCCTGAAGTATTATAACCCCAGTCGAATGCAAGCTTGCTATAGACTGCATAGTCGGATATTTCCTGACCGCTGCTATTTTTGGCTGTGCAGGTAGGGTGTTCTGTAACGCCACCAGATAGTATGCCGATCTCATTGCCGCTACCGTTGAACAAGCCGGAGCCTGAGGAACCTTCTTCGGTACCGCCGGTGAGCCAGTTGAGCGCCCAATGAGTATTAGTGCCGCCACCGTTGAAGTTGCCTGTGGGATCGACAACGGCTGTGGTGGATACCTTTTTTACGTCGCCACCGGGATGATGGAAGCTGATAAATGTTCCCGTAAGATCAATAGAAGCATCTGAGCGATCCCAGCCTGCGAGATAAGCGTTGTAAGATGCCGGAGGACGCGAACTAAGCTCGACGATAAGATAGTCAGCTGCAATTTTATTACTGGCGCTATCATATGAAGCGCGTGCTTTAAAAGTAGCACCTGTTATAGTTTGAGAGGAAGATGGCTGAGGGCCGCTGTAAGTGCAGGTAGGCGTCTGATAGTTAAAATAGAATATCCAGTTGGCAAAAGTTGCGTTGCTTGTTTGGTTGGTGGGCTCTACGTGTGTAGCTGTGAGCAAAAGGGGTGAGCAATCTTCGCTGCTGTTGTTTACAAGAGCACCAGTAGCACCGTACACGTAGCGGGGATGGGTGGCGGGATAAACATACTCAATGTGTACCGTTGCGTTCCTTTGGTTGACGAATCCGCTTGCACAAACTGCATTTACCTCGCAGGGAGATGAGGAATCATATGGCATGAGCACTGAAGTGGTTTTTAAATTTTTACCTAATTCTTCTGCATATTGATTGAGATATGCAGTGGATTTGTCAAAAACTGCTATGTGGTTAATGTGGAATTTTATGGCGCTAACATCCACATTTTGAGCAATATCCATTTCAAGATTTATAGTACTGCCCTGCACTTTTTCGGTTGCCCAGGCACCGTCTACGTTGTTTGCAGATGTGTAAGCACCAAGCAGCTGTCTACCCGTGCTGTTCGTAAGAAAGTATTTAACGCCATCAGGCAAATGAAAAACATCATAGTAAAGACCAAGAGCACGGCTGCCGGGTATTATAAGCTTTAATTGCCAAACCCTGCTGCCGTCAGGTAAATTGGTGAGTGTACCGGTATTAGAAAAGTCAATGTCGGCATCTACAAGGGTACCTATGCGTAACAGGCCGTTATGCAGTGCATAATTCAGGCTATCCTGAAAAGCAGCCTCCTGAGCCGACGGAGCCGAAAAAGACAACTGAGAAACGGATTGTGATTGTAATATATAACCCGCATTCTTTTGATCGACAGTTGCAGGCAAACCGCCTATGCTAAGTTGCGCATTAGCGCTGTGTGATCCACAAATAATGACCAGACTAACACCAAGTAAAACTTTTTTCATATACAAATGTTACAAAATGCTTTATAAATTACAAGCATACAAATATTGCACCACGAGCATTGACCATATATAGAAGGATGTAGCGGTATTATTCTTTTTGCGGAAAACGGGAAGCCCTGTGACTATTTCTCTCTAAAGAAAATTTCTAATAATTCATTAATAACAGCAGAGCTGCCAAAGATAAAAGCCCATTGATGACGGCCGACCGAATATAACAAACAAGCCGTGCCGAGAAACAAGATCAGCTTAAAAATAATCAGGTAAGTGAAGGGCAAGCGACGTTTGGCCCTGGGGGCAGCCCATAATCCCCATAAAGCAATTGCAAGCAGCGGCAGACCTATACCAACAAGAAAACGCAAGCCTTCAGATCCTGTAATATGAAACCCATAATAAGCCAAAGCAAAAAGCATGGCAATTTCCAACAAAAGGGCGAGTAAGAGATGAAGAGATTTTATAACTGCCATAGCATGAGAAAGTTACATCAAAAAATGGCTCTTCAAAAGATTTTTCATAGCACCATATACTTAATAATAAAGTCACCTGTTCCTAATATTCTGTTTACATAATTGTGGGTGTTTTGCACATTACCATACCATTTTAACGGATAAAAACAGTACTTCCATGAAAAGAATTTCTTTACAATTGAATCCAAGATCTTTAGCTGTGAAGGCTATAGGTATGGTGCTTTTGAGTGCATCATTTGCCGCCTGTAAAAAATCGGATAATAATTCAGGCTCATCAAATGGCATTGAAAAAGTAAACCACGTAGTAGTTATTTACCTGGAGAACCACAGCTTCGATAATCTTTACGGGCAGTTTGCAGGTGCAAACGGGCTGCAAAATGCAACTACTGCAAACACTACCCAGTTAGATTCGACAGGCAAACCCTATACTTATTTACCGCCGGTGAGCGGAAGCACAGCATTTCCTACCAACCTACCAAACACGTACTTTAATATAGACCAGTATGTACCTGCAGACCAGGAGACACCGGATGTACTGCACCGCTTCTACCAGGAACAGATGCAGATAGATGGCGGCAAGATGGATAAGTATGCCCTATATAATACTTCAGCAGGCTTGTCTCAGGGATATTATAAAACCAGTATGCTGCCAATGCTGCCCGTAGCACAGAAATATACCTTGTGCGACAACTTTTATCATAGCGCCTTTGGAGGTTCTTACCTGAATCATATGTGGCTGGTTGCTGCTGCCAGTCCTGTATTCCCAGGGGCGCCATCGAGCATTGTAGCGCAGGTGGACGCATCTGGTAAAATGATAAAAGATGGTGCAGTAACACCTGACGGATATGTAGTAAATACCAGCTTTACAGTAAACGCCCCACACCCAGCCAGCGCAAGCGCTGCTACATTGGTACCTAACCAGACCATGCCAACCATAGGTGACAGACTGAGCGACAAAAGCGTTAGCTGGGCCTGGTATTCAGGCGGCTGGAACGACGCACTTGCCGGCAACCCGGCACCTACCTTCCAGTTTCACCATCAGCCATTTGCTTATTTTGCTAAATATGCAGATGGTACACAGGCTAAAAAAGACCACCTGAAGGATGAAACTGATTTCATAGCTGCTGCCCAGGCCGGCACATTGCCTAGTGTTTCATTTGTTAAACCTCTTGGTATAAACAATGAACACCCCGGTTATGCTGCATTAGCTGACGGCGAAAAGCACACAGTGGAACTGATAAATGATATATTGAACGGCCCTAACGGTAAAGATGCTGTGATCATTGTAACCTATGATGAAAACGGTGGCTTTTGGGATCACGTTGTGCCGCCTACAATAGACAAATGGGGACCTGGTACTCGTGTACCGGCTATCATCATAGGTCCATTTGCTAAACAAGGCTATGTAGATCACACACAATATGAAACCTTAAGCATCCTATCTTTCATTGAAAAAAGATGGGGCCTGCAACCGCTTACGGATCGTGACAAAAATGCTAATCCGCTGCAGAATGCTTTCAATTTCTAATCAGGAGCTAGTAAATAACAATCATCACAAACATACACCTGAAGGGCAACTAAGTTGCCCTTCAGGTTCTTTTAATTAAATGAAGAAGTCATTACTTATATCAGGCATATTAATAATGGTGGCAGGATACCTGCTTTTTTCCTGCACGCCAAATACAAGCAGCCCTGAAAAAACTATAGCAACAACTATACTAAGACAGATAGATGATTTTGCACAAACAAAAAGCAAATTGCAAAATGCTGTAGTGCAAGGTGCAAATGGCGAAAAACTAAAACAGCTGTTCTTAGATACACGCCTAGCCTATAAGAAAACGGAATGGGCCACCGAGTACTTTTCTCCTGTAGTATCAAGATTTGTAAACGGGGCGCCGGTGGAAGAAGTGGAACTAAACGGGCAAGTGCTGGCACCCGCAGGACTGCAGGTGATAGAAACTTACCTATTCCCTAAATATGACAGCAGCAAGAAAACAGAACTGATAGCAGCCTTAAAGAATATAGACCCCGCCTGTGATAAATACCGGATGTACTTCAAGAACATAGACCTGCTGAATTGGCAGGTATTTGATGCAGCAAAGCTCGAGACCTTCAGGGTAATGACACTAGGCATAACAGGGTTTGACAATGCGCTTTCTGAGAATAGCATGGAAGAATGTGCTACAGGCCTGAAAAGCATAAAAGCGGCACTTGGTTACTATACAAATGATAAAGACCAGGTACTGATAAATAGCCGTATTGACCATGCAGTAGACTATTTAGCGAAGCACAGGAATTTCAATAAGTTTGATAGAGCCGTTTTTATAACAGAATATGCCAACCCGATAAGCGCGGGTATAGCAGACATAGAGAAGGAACTGAAAATAAAAACGACGACCTACAACAGGCTATTGAACCAGCAAGCGCGCACTCTATTTGATACCAATGCCTATAATGTAAATGCTTATGTGCCTGACCAGGTATATACTATGACTACTGCAAAGGTGGCGCTAGGTAAAAAGCTGTTCGCAGACCCAATGCTTTCAGGTACAGGGACCAGGAGTTGCCGGAGTTGCCACCAGCCGGAGAAAGCTTTTACAGATGGGTTAGAACGTAATACAGTGCTGAATGGCGACAAGCTGTTGCGCAGAAACACTCCTACTCTATTGAATGCCGCATTGCAGGCAGGACAATTCGATGATCTACGTGTTGCGACATTGGAAGATCAATCGTTTAACGTGATACAGAATGCTGATGAAATGCATGGATCGCTGCAGAGAGCTGTGGGACAGCTGTGGGAAAACAGGGATTACAAATTACTGTTCAATGCAGCCTTTCCGAAACCAAACCGGACAGGGGTAGACACATCGGAAGTGATGAATGCAATAGGCTCGTATATAAGGAGCCTTACCTCCCTGAACAGCAGATTTGATGCCTATATGCGCGGCGATAAAACTGCGATGAACCAAACAGAACTGAATGGGTTTAATCTATTTATGGGTAAGGCTAAATGCGGCAGCTGTCATTACATGCCGCTGTTCAATGGTACGCTGCCACCCAGGTACATGCGTATGGAAACAGAGGTAATAGGTGTACCTGTAAGGCCCGGCAGCAGGATACAGGATACAGATATGGGCAGGTATAATATTATTCAGGCTAACTCGTTGAAGCATGCATTCAAAGTACCTACGCTTAGGAACGCTGCCCGTACAGCGCCCTATATGCACAATGGCGCATTTGCTACACTACGAGAAGTAGTAGACTTCTATAACAAAGGCGGTGGTGCAGGACTAGGCATGCACATAGACAACCAGACACTATCCTTCGATAAGCTGAACCTCAGCGATAAAGAATGCGATGAGATAGTGGCATTCATTAAGACATTGGATAGCCAATAGGACTATAATATGCGGTGTTTTTAATATTATTGTGATACCCATATTAATCCGTTATGAGAATAGCTACTTACAATGTAAATGGAGTGAACAGCAGATTGCCTGTATTGCTGCGCTGGCTTGAGGAGACAAAGCCTGATATTGCCTGCCTGCAGGAGCTGAAGGCACCGCAAGAGAAATTTCCGCTGGAGGCAATACAGAATGCAGGATATGAAGCCATATGGCATGGGCAGAAAAGCTGGAATGGCGTCGCCATACTATCGAAGGTTGGTCCAATAGTAGAGAAACGGCGCGTATTGCCTGGTGACCCGGAAGACGTGCATAGCAGATACATAGAAGCTGAAGTAAACGGCATATTAGTTGGCTGCCTGTATTTGCCGAACGGGAACCCTGCTCCCGGCCCTAAATTCGACTATAAGCTGAGCTGGTTTCAGCGATTTACTACGCATGCTGCAAGCCTATTCAAGATGGACATGCCTGTGGTACTGACTGGTGACTACAACGTGATGCCTACTGATATAGACGTGTATAAACCTGAACGTTGGGTGAACGATGCTCTCTTCAGACCGGAAACACGTGCAGCTTTTCAAGGCTTGCTATCGCAAGGATGGACGGATGCACTGCGCAAGCTACACCCTGATGAGAAGATATACACCTTCTGGGATTATTTCAGAGATGCATATGGCCGTGACGCCGGGTTACGTATTGATCACTTTCTACTGAATAAACAAATGGACAAACGCCTTATTGCAGCAGGCGTAGATCGAAATGTACGTGGCTGGGAAAAATCGAGCGACCATGGGCCTGTTTGGATAGAGGTTAAATAACCTCGGTCTATTTAACTTTACCAGAAGAATCATAAAAATAGAGGATGGCGCCGATCGCCATCCTCTTCTATTTTTCTGCTTTTACAAAATCCCCCTTTCTCCGTAAATACAATGTCTTTACCATGCACTTCAGCCTGGTAAAAAGTTTGACCTTTTGCATCAGTCACCTTACCCGCCTCTGTGATCTTAGCGTTATTGCGGTGCGCTTTAACAAACGGTGATATCAGATGAATACCCGATCCTTTTTCTTTTGTTAATGTTTTTAAGAAACATTTTTTGATGGCAGGATATTTTATTAACTAAAGATGAGAAACTGTAAACTGTGAGTTATGAAAAAGATATTGGGAATTGCAGGTTTTTTAATGATGGCCTTTGCCGCGCGTGCAGCAAATTGGGAGACGGATTTTGGGAAAGCAAAAGATGCAGCACAAAAAGAGCATAAATATATACTGCTCAGCTTCTCTGGGTCTGACTGGTGTATACCCTGCATAAAAACGAGAAAAGAAATATTTGATCAAACAGCATTTGAAACATTTGCGGATTCAAACCTGGTATTAGTTAATGCCGACTTTCCAAGACTAAGGAAGCATGAGCTGAGCAATACACAAACAAAAGCAAATGAAGCACTTGCAGAAAAGTATAATAAACAGGGTGCTTTTCCACTTACTATACTGATGGATGAGAATGGTAAGGTCTTGAAAAGCTGGGAGGGGTATCCGGGAGTGAGCCCACAAGCATTTGTTCAGCAAATAAAAACATTTGAACCACACTACTAACATAGAAGGAACAGATACTGTACCAGCGCAGCTCTATAAAAAAGTGCTGAAACTGATGGGTAACCGCTTTGAAATTTCTGTAGTCGCCTTCCGGCAGGCGGAAGGTGACTATATTATTGATGAAGCGGTAAAGGAAATAAGCAGGATAGAAAAGCTTTTTACGACGTTTAATGAGGAAAGCCAAACCAGCCTTATTAATCAGAACGCAGGCATCAGGCCTGTGCAGGTGGATGAAGAAGTATATAAGCTTATTGAACGCTCGATAAGAATTTCAAATCTTACACAGGGAGCTTTTGATATAAGCTACGGCTCGATTGATAAAAGCTTGTGGAATTTTGATACGTCGATGAAGTCGCTGCCGGAGCCCGGGGTGGCAAAACAGTTGGTGAAACTTATCAATTACAGAAACATAGTTTTAGATACTGAGCAGGGAACTGTTTTCCTTAAAGAAAAAGGTATGCGCATTGGCTTTGGAGGCATTGGCAAGGGATATGCGGCGGACCGTGCAAAGATGGTAATGAAAAAGTTGGGGGCAGCAAGCGGTATAGTCAATGCGTCAGGAGACCTTTGTGCCTGGGGTAGCAAACCAGATGGCATGCCGTGGACAATAGGCATTGCCGACCCAAATCTAAAACATCACATAATCTCCTACCTGGAGCTAAACGATATGGCAGTAGCTACATCCGGCAGCTATGAGAAATATGCCGTGATAGATGGCAAGAAATATTCACACACAATAGATCCAAAAACAGGCTATCCTGTTTCCGGCATAAAAAGTGTTACCATAATTTGCCCCAGCGCAGAGTTGGCAGATGCACTGGCAACGCCGGTGATGGTGATGGGTGTAAAAGTGGGCATGGATATGATAAACCAGATGAAGAACATTGCCTGCATCATAATTGATGATAATGATAATGCTTACACTTCTAATAATATAAAAATATCCTGAGCTATGCGTAAACTTAAAGTTATAGCATTGACGGTATTGTTTTTAGCTTCTGGCCTACAGTCCTGCACATCGGTAAAAGCTTACCAAAAACGATATCTGAACGACGCCGAAATGCAATTATCTGCGCGTCAGTCAGAAAAGTTTGAAAATAGTTTTCAATCGTACCGTGAAGGGGCATCCGGCGCGAACGGAGGCAAGACAGGTGGCGGCTGTGGCTGCAATTAACGATATCGACAATCGGTAAAATAATGAAAAATGAAGAAAATTTCACTTGCAATAATTGCTGCCTTTTTTCATGTTTTCAGCTTGTTTGCTCAAACTGACAATAGCGACTCGGCAAGCTATAAGATGAGGAAATTAAAACTAGAAGAAGTAGACCTTGTTTCCGGCTACTACCATCAAAATGGTAATAATTCGGCGGTGACGGGAGGGATTGGCACAGAGAATCTGACGGACTTTGCAAATACGCTGGATGTGCTGCTATTAAAAACAGACCGGCATAACCGGCAATTTTCATGGAATGTACAATTTGGTATAGACCATTACACTTCTGCTTCCTCAGATAATATAGATCCGAGTACGACTTCCGGACCATCTTCTCATGATACCAGAATATATCCATCTATTTCCTGGACTGAAAAAGACACTAAAGGAAATAGCTTTGGTTTATCGGCAGCATACTCTACCGAATTTGATTATAAGTCATATGGTATAGGCGCGAACTATGCTCACACTTCAAAAGATAATAACCGTGAATTTTCGGTGCATCTTCAATCATATTTAGACCGCTGGACGGTAATATATCCTGCCGAACTAAGGCCGCCGGGGGGAGGCTTTTCAGGACATGGTGGCAAGAATGACTACCAGCCGCGGGATTCCTATAGCGCATCCTTTGCATACTCGCAGGTGGTGAACCAACGTTTACAAATTGCCCTACTGGCTGACCTAATTTATCAGAAGGGTCTTTTGGCTACAGATTACCAGAGAATATATTTTACCGACGGCCTTGAACGTATTGAAAACCTTCCGGGCTCCCGTTTTAAACTTCCATTGGGTATACGCGTCAATTATTTTTTGGACAACAGATTCATTCTTCGTGCCTACTACCGATATTACCAGGATGATTGGGGCATAAAGGCACATACAATGAGCCTTGAATTGCCGATAAAGCTGAATGCATTTACATCCATAAGTCCGTTTTACCGGTTTTACACTCAAACAGCAGCAAATTATTTTGCGCCATATGGGATGCACCTGGAAACAGAAAACTACTATACGAGTGACTATGATCTGTCAAAATTCAACAGTAATTTCTTCGGTTGTGGTGTTCGCTTTGCTCCTGAAAAAGGGGTGCTGAAAGTAAAACACTGGAGTACGCTGGAGATCAGGTACGGGCATTATATGAGAAGTACAGGATTGCACTCTGACATAATTACATTGAATGCGACGTTTAAGTAATAAAGTGTTAGTTGACTTTTTCAGGAGTAAATAGTTTCCATTGCCCTTCGGAAACAATTTCAACTTTATCATCTACTACTTTAATAGCAGTCTGATCGTCAATCGCGTAAACCGGAACCGGGAGCTTGGCGGCCCAGATTGCAGCATTGGTAAGTGAAGCGTCAGGATGATTTGCATTATCCAAATGCGGTATTATGGAAAAATCAACCAATCCTGCACCGTGAGCTGTAAAGAAAGTTCTTTTAACCTTTCCTTCAGGCGTAGTGAACGAAATGTCTTCTGATGAAATGGGATTACAGCTGCCATTAGGCGGATCTACATAAGTTTCACCGATAAGGGAAGCCATAGCCATACTGCCAGCACTTACACCGACGTAAACCATTTTACCCAGTGAAGGCAATATTTCAGTTAAACCGGATTGCTGCAGCCAGTATGAAAGATATAAAACGTCTCCACCCCAAACCAATAGCGCGTCGGTTTCCGCGATTGTTGACATCCATGTTTTTTTATCAATGCCGACTAATGATGTGAGCTCAAGTATTCCTAACGATTTCCAACCCAGCTGACATAAGGGAGATTTTGTGTTTCCACTCATTGCCCGCCATGCCATAAAAGGACCTTGAGGGAAAGGATATATAGCAGTGGGTATGAACAACGCGTTACATTCATCAATAGGCTTTCCTAAAAGACCTATGAGTGCATTGTGAATGCTGGTGTTACTAATGCCTGAAGAAGTGAGCAGCAGTTTCATAGTTGTTGATTGGAACTTCTAATATATGAATATCTATTGGGTATACATTTTAGAAGTGTAAGAATTTGATGTCAATACTAATAACCAGCGTTAACCTTATTTGTGAAACAAAAAGAGAATTAAGCGCATAATTAATACACCGAGCAGGGTGAGAAGACACAAGATCGCCAAAGTCGCAATATAAATACAGATGAAAACTTTCAATGAAGAAAGGCTTAACAATTTAAGTTTGTTTCCGATTATATAACCGCTTCCCATTAATAGCATATTCAAAAGACTAACGAATAAACATGCCTGGAAAACTGATTTAACTTTTTGTGAATATTTTTTTTCAACCTGAATCGCCGGAGCTGGAGCTACTTCTTTTCCCCATAAACTGAAACACAAAGAAATGAGCGAAATAAGCGCATAAAAAATAATAAAAAATACAAAACAAGTAACATATACAACGGCGAGATTCCGTAATGATATCCAGGAAAATAATACAAGATGCCGTTCAAGAATACGCTGCCCTACCACTAATATTGAAACCGGAATACACCAAACTGCCGTTTTTTTAAAGACTGGTCGATAATTATTTCCCATTGCAAGTTCGATATACATTAAAAAAGCTCCAATCAATGATTGAAGCTTTTTAAGTGGTGCGGAGAGAGAGGGATTCGAACCCCCGGACCTTTGACAGTCAACGGTTTTCAAGACCGCCGCATTCGACCGCTCTGCCATCTCTCCGGGCGCAAAATTAGATAAGCAGGCGGATTTTCAAAAAGTTTTTTAAAAAACGGCTATATATTTTCTAAAACCATGTTAAAATGGCGAATGAAAGCCGCGGCCAGAAACCATTTGCATTTGATGGCCGTATATAGTAGTAAATTTGTAAATCATGTACCATACGCTGAAATTATCACTAATACTATTGCTGACCGCGACTTGGCTAAGCGCCTGTGCGCAGGACAATAAGTACGAAAAATCGAATACCTTTAAAAAGATGACCAACAACCATACGATGAGCACAAATCATAAAACAGAAGTAGCCACCTTCGGCGCGGGATGCTTTTGGTGCACGGAAGCACAATTTCAGCAACTGAATGGAGTAGAAAAAGTAGAATCAGGCTTTAGTGGCGGGCACACTGCTAATCCCACTTATAAAGAAGTATGCGGCGGCAACACAGGTCATGCGGAGGTGTGCAACATTTATTATGATCCGGCAGTAATAAGCTTTGATGAGCTGCTGGCGGCCTTCTGGACCTGTCACGACCCTACCCAGCTGAACAGGCAGGGCAACGATGTGGGCACACAATACCGATCAGTAATTTTTTATCATAACGAGGAGCAGAAAACAAAAGCGGAAGAGTACAAAAACAAGCTAAATGCAGAACATGCCTGGGATAAACCTGTGGTGACTGAAATATCTCCATTCACCAAGTTTTATAAGGCGGAAGATTACCACCAGGACTATTATGACCTGAACGGATCTGAACCATATTGTCAGTTTGTAATAAAGCCGAAACTGGATAAGTTTAAAAAAGTATTTAAGGACAAGCTGAAAAGCTAAACACCAAAAATGACAACAATAGGGTCTGCGCACGCGATTGAATGTGCAGGCCCTTTTTCTATAAAATAACTTTCGTAAAAAAAAGACAACTTTATCCTTTAATTACTTATTTGTAATTTACATTGATAATTGCCTGTCATAAATCATTACAGACCGTAAAATGCTTTCAAAATCGTGTAAATATGCTATAAGGGCTACCATATTTGTGGCATCGAAAACAGTGGAGCATGAGAAACTAAGTGTGAAGCAAATAGCGAAAGCGATTGATGCGCCTGAAGCGTTTACGGCAAAAATACTGCAGGTACTTTCGAAGCATAAAGTACTGTCATCTCTTAAAGGACCTTATGGTGGTTTTTTTATAGAGCCATACCAATTGGAACGGCCGGTGATAAACATAGTAAATGCGGTAGATGGCCTTGCTGTATTTAAAGAATGTGGGCTGGGATTGAAGCAATGCTCTGAAAATCACCCTTGCCCAATGCACAATGAATACAAATTGGTGCGTGATAAGCTACTGACAACTTTTGAAGAAACCACCATTGCCAAACTAGTAAGCACATTGAATGAAGGCGCCGCCTATGTCAACAATCTTATTGGTAAACGTGCATAAGAATTATTCACAGCCAGAATTGATCTGCATATGCATCTTGTAGTGAATGGCCTGCGTTATATAAGCTTTGCCCTATACGCTCCAGTTCAATATCTGAAAGTGTCTTTTCAAGATGGGGAAAGAGTATGCGTTCTTCAAAGCGTGTATGATCGGTAATCATATCCGCAAGCTTTTGCAGCTCACTTATCCCTTTGTTGCTTTTATCAAGAATAAGCACCACCTGTTCCTGGAGTTGCTTATGCTCCGCAAGGGCCTGTTTTACCAAAGTGTCATCACGAGATATGAACAAGCAGGTTTCCTCCTCCATAAAATGAGGATATAGTATTTGCTCCCAGAAATAACTTACATAGTCACGCATGCGTGTGTAGCTGACATTGGCGCGTATGCCTGCTCTGATCTTCCAGCAGAATAATAAAACAAGATGATGCTCGCGGGAAAGCGGGACAATAGATTCGTTGCGTTTCATAAGACTATTTTTATTTACATCTCATACTTCTTAAAAAAGGGATATGCTTGATATCACGAGGGTGGCAAATGTGCAGGCAAAGCGCCGGGATTGTTCAACTCTGTAAATCATGCCAGGGGTATTGATGCCGGATTGATCCTGTAGTAATCAATTTTCGATAGAAACATTACAGCCATTTTATCGCCTCTCCATTTTGCTTCATTTGCTTTTTCGCCCGCGAAGAAACTATCTATGGTGCCCTGCCATAAACCCAGCCAGGTATCAAAGTGCTTTTTCTCCACAGGCAGCATGGCATGTGGGGGAAAAGGGCTGCCAAAATAGGTATGGTCTTCCAACAAAACTGTTTGCCAGAAACGATACATTTTCTCAAGATGCTCCGGCCAACGATCTTTGATAACACTATTAAAGATGGGGCCTAACAACTCATTCTCACGAACTTTCTGATAAAAAGTGTTGACCAGCAACTTTACATCGTCAATGCTATTTATATCCTTCATTTTTCGAGATCGCTATTTCGCATGTAAAGTTACCATACAAATCAATAAAGGACAAAAATATCCTTTATTGATTTATAGAAATTATGTCAATAAAAAAAATCAGCATACCAGAAGTATGCTGATTGATTAAAGTGCGGCAGAGGAGATTCGAACTCCCACGCCCGTTACAGGCGCTACCACCTCAAAGTAGTGCGTCTACCAGTTTCGCCACCGCCGCATTTTGAGGGACTGCAAAGATAGTTTCAAAAACTTAAAAGCAAAAAGCTTTCTTATTATCTTCTTAAAATAATACGAAACGTAGTGCCCTTGCCTACTTCAGAGCTTTTAACAAACAGGGACCCGTGATGATATTTTTCTATGATGCGTTTAGAAAGAGATAAACCGAGCCCCCAGCCTCTTTTCTTGGTTGTAAAGCCGGGATTGAAGATTTTCTTTACCTGGTGGCGCAGTATGCCTTTACCATTATCAGACACATCTATTACCACCTGCTGTGGGCTATTATTCACTTTAATATCAATATTGCCTTTGCCTGCCATGGCATCCAGTGCATTGCGTATCAGATTTTCTATTACCCAATCGAATAGCGGGCCACTGATATAAACAGGAATCTCCTGCTCGTTGGAATGCATGGAAATGGTAACCTTTTTGGGTGAACGCTTCTGCATATAGCTTACCATATTCGCCAATCTTGCCACGAGGTCTTCCTCTTCCAGTTGTGGTGCACTGCCTACTTTACTAAAGCGATCGGCTACAAGCTTTAACCTGTCGAGGTCTTTTTGCATTTCGTTTACAGCCTCTTCATTTACCTCATGCTCTTTCAGCAGTTCCATCCATGCCTCTATTGAACTAAGTGGAGTGCCCAGCTGATGGGCAGTTTCCTTTGAAAGGCCTACCCATACCTGATTTTGAATAGAACGATGCGCCGAGCTTAAAGCAATAAGTACCACCAATAGAAAGAGACCGATGATACCTAACTGAAAGTAGGGGAAATAGCGCAACTGTGTGAGCAAATATGAATCACCATAATACACATAGTTGCGACCAATGCCAAAGTCTGATACTATGGGCGTGTGTTTATTCCTGTATTCATTAAGTTTTTCCTGTAACAGTTTAGGAACATTGCGCGTGCCTGAAGTATCGATATTGCGAAAGCTATTAATGCGTCCGTTCTCATCTGTAATAATGAGTGGAATGGTAGTATTTTCTTCTATAAACGAGCTGATGAAAGACACGTCCTGTCCTCCGGCATTAGGGCTGTTAAGTGCTTTTATACCTTCCACCACCTGCTGCACCTTTTTCTTTTCTTCACCAGCCAGCTTGCCTGCCAATATGCTTGTATAGTATAGCGAGGCCGAAACTATTGCCATTGCCAGAACTATCAGATAAGTCTTCCAATTAATATATTGACGCATAGATTATTGCTTCGCAAACGAAATCCAAGGTAAAAATATTATGATTTTGAAGTAATAACTATTATTTTTGCCCACGGAAATTCATCCTTCATGGACAATCAAAGCAAAACACAGGAACATATTATAGATAACCAAGCTGATATAGAACTGAGCAAACCATCTAAATCACGCTTTTTATTTTTATTGTCTTTCTTCGGCTATTTCATCTTTTTGTTAGCCGGCTGTTACAATCTTTATGAGCACAAATTTCAGAAGAATGATAACATCCAGGTTCCGGATAATACTTTATACGAGCCAAAATACAAATAATCATTCGCAACTAACGCAATGATTACCTGTACCCATGATACTGCCGTAGTTATACTTAGCTACAACGGCAGAAAGTGGCATGAATTATTTTTACCTAAGATAATAGAGCAGGCTGAAACAGGCTATGAGGTGATAGTGGTAGACAATGCATCTACTGATGACACTTATCAATACCTGCAGGAGCAATACCCCAACATAAGAACGCTGCAGATAGCTGTGAACAGAGGCTTTGCCAACGGCTATCACGAGGGGCTGAACCAGATACAAGCTAAATATTATGTGCTGCTAAGCACTGATTTTGAAGTAACAGATGGTTGGTTCCCACCACTGATAGCGGCCATGGAGCGAAATAAAGACCTTGCTGCGCTGCAACCTAAAATACGTTACTGGAGAGAGAAAGAATACTTTGAATATGCCGGCGCAGGTGGTGGCTTTAAAGATAGCCTGGGTTATCTCTTTTGTCGCGGGCGCTTATTTAACGACCTGGAAAAAGATGAAGGTCAATATGACGATGACATTGAAGTCTTCTGGGCATCGGGCGGCTGCTTTATGGTACGTGCAGACCTTTATCATAAAATGGGCGGCCTTGACCCGGACCTATACGCACATATGGAGGAAGTGGACCTGTGCTGGCGGTTTAAAAATGCAGGTTATCGCATAGGCTATGTTGGCTCTTCTACAGTATATCACGTGGGCGGCAGTGTGATAAGCTATGGCAGTCCGCAAAAGCTTTACTACAACTTCCGCAACAGCCTTATTTTATTACTGAAAAACGAGCGCGGCAGCAGGCTGCTATGGCTTTTCCCACTGAGACTGGTGATGGACGGCATTGCAGGGCTACAGATGCTTCTGGCCGGCAAATTCAAGCTTACGGCCACTATTATTAAAGCACATTTCCATTTCTACGGCAGCCTGGGAAAATGGCTGCAGCGCAGGCGTGACAACAAGAAACTAATACAAAACCCTACGGCAGGTGGAACTTATAAAGGCAGTGTGGTATGGGCTTATTTTATTGAGCGCCGCAGGACCTTTCCCAAGCTGAAATGGCAACCTAAAAAGCTTGATTAGCAATTATCTGCTATAAGTAAATCCGTTTACCGATTTTTTTCCCGCATTTACCGACATTGCTATATAACCCGCCTAAGAGTTATTTTCAGGGCTGGGATAGTATTATACCTTTACCTCATCAAATTAATTGAAATGAAAGATTATAACGATTATCATAACTATAAAGACTATAAAAACTGGGACAAGCGGGCATGGCGTGAATACAGACATAACCGGCACGACCATAACAGGGGCTGGTTTGGCTTCATAGTGCTAATAGTTGGCTTGGGCATATTAGGTCAACAGTTTGGCTGGCCATTCATCAGCATAAGACATATGTGGCCTGTACTTATTATAATTATCGGCTTGATCATAGGCATAAAACATCGCTTTCAAAACAATGCCCCATTTATTTTAATTGCTATTGGTATCGCTAACCTTATTCCACCCTTTATGATAGGTGGTGTAAGCTCCGATAGGCTACTGTTGCCCGGTGGACTAATACTGGTTGGCTTGCTTATCATCTTTAAGCCCAGAAGGAAAAAAGTGATCATGGAGCGAAATGTGAGCGTAAGCACCAGCGATGAAAGCCAGTTGAATATAGATGTAACCTTTGGGGGGAAAAAGTCCATTATAACCTCACGGGAATTTAAAGGCGGTAATATATCTGTTGCTTTTGGAGGTGTGGAACTAAACCTGATGCAGGCCGACAATCCAGAACCAATAGTACTGGACCTGAAGGTATCATTTGGCGGTGTAGAAATAATAGTGCCTTCGCACTGGGACGTAGAAGTGGATATACAGCCAACACTGGGCAGCGTAGAAGACCACCGGATATTACGCACAACCAATGCCGGCGAAGAAAGGAGAAAGCTGATACTGAGAGGTACTTGTGCCTTTGGCAGCGTAGAATTAAAATCTTACTAATTTAATAATACACACAGGCCCCGGCCTGAGAAGACCGGGGCTAATTTATTTATCCATAAATAACTCATCTATGAAAACATTCGTTGCACAGATTGTTTATCGTATAGAATGTGAGGACCAGTCTACTGATCAATATGAAGAACAGTGGCGATTGATATTTGCAGAAGACGAAACACTGGCGCTGAAAGCAGCGCAACTGGTGGCAAAAAATGAAGAAGCCACTATTATAGACCGCCATGGCAGAACCATAATATGGAAGCTGGTGGCAGTGAAGGACCTGCAGCCTATAGAAATAGGGAATGGAGAACTGCTCTTTTCAGTAGTGAAAGAAATAGAACCGATAGCGGCCCCGGTATGGACCCGATAGAAACAAAAAGTATAAGCCAGACTTGCAAGTAATTTCGAAAAATATAAAATGGTTGTTGCCAATACTGAGCGTATTTGTACTGGCATTGCATGTTCTTATACTTTATGGTGAATCAGGGCAGGACTTTGGGCTGATAATAAGAGATAGTATACTTAGCACTGTATTGCTGTCGCTGTGTGCCTGGTGTATTTATATACTTATTGATGCCTACCCTACCCGCGTGGCCATATTGTTATATGCAATCATAATAGGGGCAGTTTTGTGTGCCATAAATATGCTGGGTGATATACAAATACTACGCTGGTGGCTGGGACCCAAAAGCAATGCTTACAACTACTGGCTGATACAGACGCTTTATACCCGTATACTCATCTACTTTATCATCTGCGAGTGGATAGCAACCTACGCCGCATTAAACAAAAAAACACTGTCACTTCAGGATAAATTTACCCAACAGACCGATGCAGCTATATTGCGCAGAGATGCGGAGCTCTTTAAGCTGAGACAACAATTGCAGCCGCATTTTTTATACAACAGCCTGAACTCTATAAGCGCCCTGACCATGATACAACCTGAAAAGGCACAGGAAATGATAGGTAAGCTTTCGGAGTTTTTACGCAGCTCGGTAAAACGTGAAAGTGAAGATCTGATACGCATAAATGATGAAATAGACTATATACAGGCCTACCTGGCTATAGAGTCTATACGATTTGGAGACAGGCTGAATGTGAAATTTGAAATGCAGTATACTGATGACGCAAGGATACCGCCATTCCTACTGCAGCCTATATTGGAAAATGCTATTAAGTACGGCCTGTATGGCAGAACGGGAAGTGTGACGATAACAATGAAAATAGAGCTGCAGGAATCGTTTCTTGTAATAACTATCACTAACCCTTACGACCCCCAGACAAAGCCAAGCAAAGGAACCGGTTTTGGGCTGGAAAGCATACAACGCAGGCTGTACCTGCTGTATGCAAGAACAGACCTATTAGAAACCGAGAAAGATGAAGAAACTTTTACTACTATTTTAAAAATACCACAAGGCAATGTATAAAGTGATTTTGATTGATGATGAACCATTGGCAAGGCAATTGATAAAAGGCTTGCTGCAAGCCTATCCGCAGGTGGAGGTGGTAGCAGAATGCGGAGATGGGTTTGAAGGATTTAAAGCGATACAGGAGCATAATCCGGACCTGGTGTTCCTGGATGTGCAGATGCCCCGTGTGAATGGATTTGAGATGCTGGAGCTAGTGGACGAACCACCGGCTGTGATATTTACCACTGCATTTGACGAATACGCTATAAAGGCATTTGAAGCCCATGCTATTGACTATTTGCTAAAGCCGATACTGAAAGAACGCTTTACCAAAGCTATGCAGAAATGGCTGCAACAGGCAGAAAACAAGCAAACATCCACAGTAAGTATGGTATCTCCTGCTGAAGTGTACGAGGGATATCAACACAGGATAGTAGTAAAAGATAACGGACTGATACGAATAATACCTGCACAGGATATACACTACCTGGAAGCCAACGATGACTATGTAAAAATAGTGACGAAGGATGGCAGCTATCTGAAGAAAAGCACCCTGTCACATATAGAACAGACACTAGACCCACAACAGTTTGTGCGCGTGCACAGGTCTTACCTGGTGCCTGTAGGCCAGCTGATGCGCATAGAACCGTATGAAAAAGAAAGCCACATTGCATTGCTACAATGTGGCGCAAAAATTATGGTTAGCAAAAGCGGTATGACCAAACTAAAGACATTACTGGGCTGGTAGCCGGGGGTTAATTCCCAAGCTTATCCGTCCAGTGAGTAGGCGCATCTGTCTTGTTAGGCATCTTTTCCAGCAGATACTTTGGAATCAGGTATCCGCCAAAACCACAATATTTACCGAACAGCAAATTGGCCAGAAGATTATGAACAATTAGCATGGAAATAGTGATCCCTATTAGCTCAAACATGATCCAGAATAAAATAAGGTTACGTTTCCATTTTTTGATATCTGCATCCTTTTTAGCTGCTAGCTTTCCGATATTTTTCGTAAGAAAAAATAATATGATTATATCTTCTAACACTTCTCTTAAATATTTTTCATAAACTCGGTTACACTTTCCATTACATGGTTTATCTGTTCTTCCCTTAAACCATGGTGGCACGCCATTAACATACCGCCGCGCATTACTTTATCCGCTTCAGGATAGCCGTTTTGAGCAGCTTTATGCTGTTTATCCTTAAAGCCAGGCTGACGGAGGATATTACCTGTAAACACAGTGCGCGTCTGGATATTTCTCTTTTCGAGGAAGATCTGAAGGTCGCGACGGATAAATGGAGCAGTTTCGCGAATGGTAACTGCAAATGCCAGCCAGCCGGTGCGTGAGTTAGGCAATTGCTTAGGCAGTATGAAATATTCTTCGTACTGGCTAAAGAACTCGCGCATACGCTTATAGTTGGCGGTACGGCTATCTATGTTATGGCCCAGCTTGTTGAGCTGTACAATACCAAAGGCAGCCCCCATTTCAGAAGGTTCAATATTATAGCCAGGTTCCTCAAAAACGAACTTGGCATCGTATGGTATGCCTTCTATTTCTACGTTAAAACGGTTCTCAATCTTCTCAGATTCTACAAACAATGATGAGCTACGGCCCCAGCTACGTAAAAGACGGCCACGATTGTAGAATGCATCCGTATTTACGCAAAGCATACCGCCATTGCCAGCACAGTTGATGATATGCGAACCATAGAAGCTGGTGGTGCTCATATCCGTAAAACGGCCTGATGAAGCACCGTCTATTTCGGCGCCCAATGTATCGGCAGAGTCTTCCAATACAAAAAGGTTATGTTTATCTGCTATTTCGCGCAGCATCTTCCAGTTCGGCAGGTTACCTATGAGGTTTGGAATAACCATTGCCTTGGTTTTAGGCGTAATCATTTCTTCTACCTTAGCGGCATCCAGGTTGTAAGTACCTTCTTCTACATCTATAAAAGCGGGTATCCAGCCTTTTTTTATCAGCGGAGCAACTGTAGTAGAAAAGGTTAAAGCAGGAGTAATTATTTCAGCACCTGGCTCGTAATCCATCAGGTCTGCAGCAAGGTATAGAGCCGATGAGCCACTGTTTACCATTATACCCTTTTTCTTAGCATATAGGGCGGCAACACGGTCTTCCATTTCCCGTACATTCTTGCCCATTTGGGTAGATGTACGCAGCACCTTTACCACTGCTTCTATTTCTTCTTCACCATGAACGGTGGTACCATATGGTACATAGATGTAGTCTGTCTGTAACATTTTGTAGGATTAGAATGCGAATGTAATAGATAGCCTGCAAATTAATGAGTTAAGACAATGAGAAAGTAGATTTATTTGCCTTGAAATTCACATCTATTAACCTTAGACGCAATAAAAGGGCGCCTTTTACAAAAAGCGCCCTTTTATATGAAAGATATTTATAAAGACTAAAGCTGAGTAGCAGTATACACTACGCTGGTAGTATAAGTACCTGCAGGGTAAGCAAAACCAGGAGTTGCCTGGTATTGTACAGAGAATGTCTGGTTGCCACCATAAGTAGCATTAGATATCAGGTTCTGTGCAGTGTTTGTAAGAGTTGAGTAAGCTGAAGAGCTGAACGGAGTAGCTATAGTACCACCGGTTCCGTTTGCAGTTACTTCCACACCCAGTACACCACTTACCGGCATGCTTGGAGCAGGGGTAGTAGAACCAGTATAAGTGAAGTTTGCTGCGTTTGCATTTACAGTTACTGTAAAGTTTTTGTTTGACTGTACTTTCAGCTGTTGTGCTGATGAAGTAACACCTGTAGTATAATCAGAAACAGCAGTAAAAGGCATGCTTACTGCAGCACCTGTTGTAGTTCCTGATCCTGTGAAGGTGATTGCGATTGCATTTGTAAGGCTAAGGTTAACCTGCTGAGTAGCGTTAGCTGTTACCTGTGCGTTAGCAGCAGAAGCGAAACCTAAGAAAGTGGCGGCGATGATTACGATCTTTTTCATTTTATAATGTTTTGTTTGTGTTTTAAAATTTGTTTTTGTTTGCTTTGATGACACAAAGATGCGGCAGCGCTTAAGACTTGAAAACTTTTTAGCACCTGTTAACGGCAGATTAAAATCTGGTTAACAAGTGATTTACAAACAGAATAGCATAAAAACTACTCAAAGCCGTGTTCTATACATATTTGAGGGATTTTCAGGCTATTAGCGATATTTTTAGGAAATTAGCGTCATTATGATGCCAGGCACAGAAAAACAAAAGGATCAGACCATTAATGCGCCTGCTGCGACGGTACGCAAAGCGCAAAAGGAAGACTGCAGCCGCATGCTGGAGCTGATACACGAGCTGGCAGTGTATGAACGTGCGCCCCACGAGGTAACTGTGAGCCTTGAACACTTTATAGAAAGCGGCTTTGGCAGTCAGCCGGTATGGTGGGCCTTTGTGGCGGAGATAGATGGTATAGTAGTAGGCTTTGCCTTGTACTATATACGTTACTCCACCTGGAAAGGCCAGCGTATGTACCTGGAAGATCTATTGGTAACAGAAGCCTGGCGTAGTAAAGGTATAGGTGGCCAGCTAATGGAGGCGCTGAAACAGGAAGCCAGGGACAGGCGTTTTACAGGCATTATCTGGCAGGTGCTGGAATGGAACGAGCCTGCAATACGCTTCTACGAGCGTTATAAAGTTACTTTCGACGGAGAATGGGTGAATGTTGCCCTGAATGATCTTTAGAAGCGGGGATAATCGTTTTCTCTTGCCTTGTAGCTGGGGCATCTGTAGGTCTTCAGCTGAAAAGACATATTTATCATAAACATCAGGTACTGGTCTTTCGTACTGCTGTTGCCGCGTTGCTTGCCTGCACGACCGAGTGGCGAATTGGGATTTATTTCTATAGAACGATCCTGCAGGAATGATGCAGGATTCGGATTCCTTGGATCTGAAGAGAATTTGTCTGCACCGGCATATACGCTGCTCACATCGTCCAGGTAATCGGTAGTGGTCAGCCGGTCTGCTATTTCAAACCCTATATTATAGCCTGGTATCACCCAGTATTTTACACCTATACCTATAGGTATGCACATGGCAAAGCTGGAATATTTGGTGCCTAAGCCGGCATTTTGACCTTCGGTGCCCAGTGAACGTAAGTAATATTTATTACCCCCATAATAAGTGTAAGGATTATAATAAAAAGCACCTATGCCGCCTGTAAGGTATGGCGTAAAACGGCTGCCATCCTCACCGGTCGAGAAGCGGAAAAAGTTAAATTCGGCCTGAAATACGCCCTCATATACATTGCTTTCAAAGCTCAGGTTGCGCAGCCTATTATACGGATCATCGGAATAGCTGTCAGAATAGCCCACATGGGTAAAATTCAGACAGCCCTTAATAGATATGTAAGGATTTAGCTGATAACGTACAAAAGCGCCGCCAGAAGGGCGTACAAACTTGAAACCGTAATTTTCATTGAGATCACCAAAATATTGCGATCCGCCCAGCGAAATACCATATTCTGTGCTGGTGTAGAACATTTGGGCCCCGGCGGGTGCCGAAACCAGAAGTGTAAACAATAAAAATAATATTCCCTGTATGCTGCGCATTATACTAACCAGATAACTGCAAATGTAATTTTTTATTGTGTGGCCTGCTTCTTTAATTTCTCCTGTCAATGCCCCAATACAGCTTTTGGCGTATGGTTTTCAGGAAGTTATGTTCATCAGGTCGAACGAGGGATATCGTAAAGCTTTCTCTTTTTACCGCCAGTTGCACGCCTATGTTCACACTTTCGGTGCGGGCATCGAGGGTGCAAAGCACTTGCTCTGTTCTGCCTTCTACTTCGAAGGATATGACATTATCGTCTGGTACTATTATGGACCGGGTGTTCAGATTGTGGGGTGCTACAGGGGTTATGACAAAGCTGGATGCCTGCGGGAATACCACGGGACCACCACAACTTAGCGAATACCCCGTAGAGCCGGTTGGCGTAGCCACTATCAATCCGTCTGCCCAATACGTATTTAAAAACTCCCCGTTCAGGTAGGTATGTATCTTTATCATGGATGATGAATCCTTGCGGTGCAGCGTAAATTCATTTAATGCATACGTCGCGTCGTCAAAAAGAGGTACGCTGGAATCCAGGTGTATCAGGCTGCGCTTTTCCAGGCTGTAAGAGCCTCTTATCAGCGATAGCATCGCGCCTTCCAGCTCCTCCTCCGGTATAGCAGCCAGAAAGCCCAGCCGGCCAAGATTGATACCTATCAGCGGAATATTGGAATTGCCCACAAAGCTCACAGCATCCAGCATGGTGCCGTCGCCACCCAGGCTAAAAAGCATGTCTGTATGCGGCGGCAGGTCCTTTTTGCCGGTGAACAGGCGCGGAGTGGCGCTAAAGGAAACATGCTGCTGCAGTGCCAGGTAAAAGTCTCTATAAAAAACAGTTTGAATTTTATGTTGCTCCAATAGCAGCAGAATATGCTTCAGCATTGGTACATCCTGTTCTTCAAAAGTGCGATTGTATAACGCTACAAGCATGATCTTTCTTTTTACTCGCTGTTGAGGTGTAAATATAACCCATTTCGGCTCAAGTGATTGTATGCAAACTCGAGGCGCACTTTAATATCATACAGGGTTACGATGTCCAGTCCCACGCCTACGGAATAAAGCAATTGGTTGGCCAGGAAATTATCATTGCCGGTCAGATCGTTGCTTTTTATGTAACCGGCATCTGCAAATATTTTAGGGTACAAACGCACAGGGAATGCTGTGAAATACTTTATATGTTCATGGTAGGTTTTGTTGAACAATTCCCTTTTCAGGTCCAGGCGCAACAGTCCATACTGCGAACCATCTATTACATAATATTCGTACCCGCGCACATAGTCTGTTTTTGTACCCAGCCCTCCTTCAAAATAATAAGGCTGCTTCTCTGGCAATACCAGCCGGCCGCGCACTATAGCAGAGAAATACCATTTGGGCAGTGGCGTTCGAAAAATGCCGGTTTCCACGTTTATATAAGTTTGACTGTTTAATCCCTGGAAACCTACTCTTGAAACAAAATAGCCTACGAATTTGAACCCAAGCAGCGGGTAATTCCAGTTATCCACTTTATTCAGTTCAAAGCGATATTGCAGTTCAAGGAAGCGTGCTTTGTTACTGTTGTTAGTATAATAGTTTGGATTTAGTTTTAGCACAGTATCGCCCACCTGGTAGTCTTTATAGGTCAGGGTTAGGATATGCCGGGTGGCATACGCCGGGCGGTATATGTAGCTAACACCGGCTTCTATTTGCTGTAAAATGTCCTGGTTATTATCACTGTTCACATATAGTAGCTTATCTGAGTCTGATGCGTAATAAGTCTGTCTGCTTTTGGCAAGGCTTAGCGTAAAGCCCAGGCCGCTCTTTTGCTGCTTGTCTATGTAGGGTATCTGGTAGTTCAGCACCAGCTTGCGTGTATAACCCAGCTGCACGGTAGCTGCTAGGTTTTCAAGGTTCCCGCGGAAATTATAATCAGAAATAGTAAGCCCGAAGTTAGCCCGACTCATGTCGTGATTTTCTTCCACCCACCAGGTGTTGAAATTACGGTCGGCCAGCTCAAAGCTTACAGAAGGCAATATATACCAGCGTTCTTTCAGCTTTATGCGCCAGTTTATTTCATGCGCTGTTACGCGCTCTATATCCATGTCTATATCATTGAACAGGGCCATGTTCACGAGGCGTAGTTTGTTCTGGTTCAGCAAGCGGGGTATAGAATCAAGTTGCAGGGTTTCTCCTTCATGCACACTCAGCTCGCGTAGTATTACCGGGCGACGGGTCACTTTGTTGCCTTCTATTATCACATGCTTCAGCACCACTGTTGTGGAAAGCTCCTGCTCAGGTATATACTTCTGCATGGTATCGGCTTTGGCATTAATAGCCTCCTTTGCCTGCCCCCAGGCCTGTGCAGAAAATACGAGTGATACAATAAATAACAGCAGAATTTGCCTCATGGGGTAAAAGGCTGCAAGTTAAAGACCTTACTTTATGTAGCTGTTAAAAAGTAGAAAATAACTTTGGCCGCCGCGAAATTATTAATAATAGCCTGGTTTTCCATTTATTGGGCTGATAAACACATTTCAATTCTCTCACTTATTATCTTTATTATTAAGAAACTACCCTATATGAAATTATACCGCCATAAAGCATTCATTCCTTTAATAAGCACCTGCTTTTGTGTAATAAATTTTCTTTTTATTGCTTGCAAACACAAGCCTCCCATAAAGCCGGACAGCGGGTACCCACCTGAAATAGAGAATATTATAGTCAACCGTTGCGCCATTTCCGGTTGTCACAACCAGGCAAGCTATTCAGCATGCGACAGCCTACTGCTTGACACCTGGGACCATATGTTTCAGGGGGATAATAGCGGGGCAGTGGTGGTAGCATACAAACCCGAGTATAGTCCATTACTTTACTACCTAAATACCGACTCCTCCCTTGGCCCTATATTGCAACCTTTAATGCCCTACCAGGCTAAAACCCCCATTCTATCAAAAGCCGAATACCAACTGCTGGTTGACTGGATAAACAGAGGGGCGCCGGATAAAAATGGCAATATTCCCTTTGCATCAGATGCTGCTACAAGACAGAAGATATATATAACCATGGTAAAAGGCACGACAGGGGTAGACCTGATGGGCGTAATAGATGCTAAAAGCGGACTGATAATGCGTTACCTGGAAATTGGCCTATATCCGAATTTTCCTGAATTGCCACACTGCGTTAAATGCAGCAGTGATGGCTCAAATGCTTACGTAGTGTTTACTAGGTCGGGCGGTATTCAAAAAATAAATACAGAAACGGACCAGTTAGTTGCAAGCTTTGATGCAAATTCCATTTCAGGCTCAAATAATTGGAGCGGCGCAGGGCTTTGTATCGACAGCGCTAACACGATGCTTGCAGCTACCAACTACCAGGACAATAATAGTGGCGGTGCTATAACAGCCGCTACACCTGCCATTAGCTGGCAACACTTTTTATATGGGGGTATGACCTTTCCACATGCTATAGCAGCCACCAGAAATTTTGACACCTTTTTCGTCACTGCTCAGGGTGGCAACATCGTCTATCTTCTTTCTGATCCCGGCGTTGCATCGATATCCATTGTTCTGAATGGCGGGCAACCTACTAACCAAAGTGTTCCACACAAAACTCCTGATCCGCACGATATCATCATGCTGCCGGATTATTCAAAATTTGTTGTCAGCTGCCAAAATACATATGACGTTCGCCTGGTTGATACACACACATGGAAAGTAGATTCAATTCATGTAGGCTTTTACCCTCAGGAACTGGCATTATCTCTTAACCCCGCTAGTCCTTACCTTTTTGTCAGTTGCCAGGATGATTCAAACGCTGCTACACTGCCTAAATATGTAGGCTCTGTATACGTTATCAATTATAAAACGCTGTCTGTAGTAAAGGTTTTAAATGGTAATTTTTCTGAGCCTCATGGTCTCGCAGTTGACGATCGCGATGGATTATTGTATGTTTTCAGCAGCAATGCATCCTCCAGGATACATGTGCATGGCGGTACCAATTCAAACGCTGGCTGGTATAATATCTATGACTTAAAAACACTTACGCCACTAAACACAAAAACCTATACCACGCAGTCTAATACCTACTCAGCAGCAGTGCGCTTTGTATCCACACGCTAACGCTGTGCACATTTTCACATTATTGCTGTAACTTTAAGGAAACAGATAACACCATGCGTTTACGCATTTCCCTTGCCCTTCTTTGTATCTGCATTGCAGCTTCCATATTTGTTGCCTGCAAACACAAACCCACTGTAGCCCCCGACGGCGGTTATCCGCCGGAAATAGCCAACATCATTGTGAACCGTTGCGCTATCAGTGGCTGTCACAACCAATCCAGCTTCTCCGCCTGTGATAGCCTGCTGCTCGATACCTGGGACCACATGTTTCAGGGCGACAACAGCGGCGCCGTAATTGTACCTTTCCGCCCCGAATACAGTCCATTGTTATACTTTGTAAATACAGACAGTACCCTTGGCCCCGTATTTCAGCCTACTATGCCATATCAGGCCAGGGCCCCAATACTTTCCCATTCCGAGTACCAACTCCTTGCAGACTGGATATCAAAAGGTGCGCCTGATAAAGACGGCAATATTCCCTTTGCATCAGACGCGGCTACCCGCCAGAAGATATACTTCACCACGCAAGACGGCCAAACAGGCATAGATCTGATGGGCGTAGTAGATGCGAAAAGCGGCATTATCATGCGCTACCTCACTATGGGTTCCAATCCTACTGAGGTGGAATCAGGCCATTGCGTTAAATTTTCAGAAGATGGAAGCAATGCCTACGTAGCTTTCTACAACTCTTCAATTCTTCAGAAATTCAACACCACTACCGACCAGATTATCGGCAGCACTAACCTGTCTGTCGGCACCGGTTGGAGCATCCTCGCACTCGATAGCGCCAATACCAAATTTCTGGTAAGTAACTGGACCGACAATGGCAGCGTGGCAACAGCTTTCACCAATCCTATGTTAGTTGATCCTGCACAGACATACGGTGCATTGCATTATCCGCATGGCATAGTGGCCAATCGCAGCTTTGATACTTTCTTCGTTGTATCTCAATTTGGCAACACAGTCTATAAACTTGATGACCCCGGCAGTGCTCCGACTAACATCATCATAGACCAATCTCCTTTCGCTACACAAATAGCCGGCGCCAACACTCCCGATCCACACGACATCATCATGCTGCGCGACTACTCCAAATACTTTGTCACCTGCCAGCACACCAATGAAGTGCGCGTAATGGATGCCCATGCCGATACCCTCATCAAGGTAATTCCAGTTGGCGTCTTCCCGCAGGAGTTCGCCATGTCGCTGCGGCCTTCATCGCCGTATCTCTTCGTCACCTGCATGCAGGACTCCACAGGCAGCACCATCCCGCATACGAAGGGCTCCGTATATGTTATCAATTACAACGACTACAGCGTAAAAACCATCTGGTACGGCGACTTCTATCAGCCGCACTCTATAACGGTTGATGATAAAGACGGTCTTGTATATGTCTTCAGCACCAATGCCAATGGCATACCGCAGCACCATGCTGTTAAAGGCCAGAAGGACGGCTGGTACAGCATCTACGACCTCAACACCCTCCGGCCCCTCAACGACAAGCGCTACGAAACCAAAACCAATCCATACTCCGCAGCCACGCGGTTTAAACATTTAGGCTCATAACCGTTACTTTTGCGCATTCAATTGCTTTTATGCTCACGGTTTCCTTACATGGCATTCGCCTGCACGCACCCCACGGCCTCTACCCGCAGGAGCATGTGCTCGGCAACGATTTTGAAGTGGATGTAGATGTGTTCATCAATGCTACGCACACACAGCCATGGCCCTTTGTAGACTATGCAGTTATCCATAGCATTGTAAACAACGTATTTCTGCAGCCCGGCCAGCTATTGGAGACCTTCGTGCAGAACATTCACAGCGCTCTTAAGCTCAACACCCCTAATGCAGAAAAAGTAAAGGTGGCTGTAAGGAAATTACACCCACCGTTAAACGGAGACGTTAGCTACGCCCAGGTATGTTTTGAAGGCTAAGCCTGGCCTGTTACCAGCTTTTCTATAGCCATATCGTAGGCCTTCTTCCAGTCGCCGGTATAGCCCCAGCTTTCGCTGTCTATGCATATTTCTTTGTTGGCATTCACCACGCCCAGCTTGGTGAAAGGCATCCCCTTCAGCTCCGCTTCAAACATGGCATGCACATGCGGGTTCACACTCACCACCACGCGGCTCTGGCTTTCACCAAACAGGAAGGCATCCTTACGAATGCTCGCATCCGTGCTTATGCTAAAACCCAGGTTGCCCGGCATGGCGCTTTCCAGCAGGCAGGTGTACAAGCCACCCTCGCTCACATCGTGGGCTGAGTTTACCAGCTTCTCGCTTATCAGGCGCGCCACAGTTTCCTGCAGCTGGTATTCTTCCTCCAGCTCAAAGTGCGGCACTGGGCTGTGCGTTACGCCCATTATGTGGTGCAGGTATTCGCTGCAGTTTATATCGTTTCTGTTGGTGCCCAGCACATATATCAGGTCACCGGCGTTCTTAAAGTTCAGGCTCATCTTCTGGTCCAGGTTGTCCATCACGCCCACCATGCCTATTGTAGGCGTAGGGTACACGGGGCCATCCTCGCTCTGGTTGTAGAAGCTCACGTTACCACCCGTCACCGGCGTGCCCAGTTTCTCACAGGCAGCACTCATACCCTTTATAGCATGTACAAATTGGTAGTACACCTCAGGGTTGTACGGATTGCCAAAGTTCAGGCAGTTGGTTATGGCCACCGGCACCGCGCCGCTGCACACTATGTTGCGTGCCGCCTCGCTCACCGCTATCATGGCACCCTTGTACGGGTCGGCCCACACATAACGGCTGTTACAATCCGTAGTCACCGCCAGCGCCTTCTGTGCACCGTGTATGCGCACTACGGCAGCATCGCTCGGCTCATTGGTATGGGTGTTGCCCGTGCCCACCATCGAGTCGTATTGCTCGTATATCCAGCGTTTGCTTGCTATGTTGGGCAGCTGTATCAGCTGGTAGGCCACCGCCTTCAGATCACCCGGCACAGCCACGCTGTCCGCGCTAAACTTTTTCAGCTCTGCAAAGTAAGCAGGGTCTTTATATTCACGCTCATACACCGGCGCACCGCCACCCAGCACCAGGCTTTCGGCAGGCACATCAGCTATCAGCTCCCCGTTCATGTAGTACTTCAGGTTAGGCTCCTTCGTCACCTGGCCTATCTGCACACAGTGTATGTCCCATTTGTCAAATATGCGCTGCACCTCCGCCTCGTGGCCCTTCTTCACCACTATCAGCATGCGCTCCTGGCTCTCGCTCAACAGCATTTCCCAAGGCTTCATATTGGCTTGGCGCGTAGGCACCTTGTCCAGGTGTATCACCATGCCGTGCTCGCCCTTGGCGCTCATCTCGCTCGTGCTGCAGGTTATGCCCGCAGCCCCCATGTCCTGCATGCCGATTAGCGCGCCCGTCTTTATCACCTCCAGGCAGGCCTCCAGCAGCTTCTTTTCTTCAAATGGGTCACCCACCTGCACGGCAGGCAGCTGCTCCACGCTGTTCTCACTTATATCGGCCGATGCGAATGACGCACCGCCTATACCATCCTTACCGGTTGATGCCCCTACTATGAACACCGGGTTGCCCTCACCGTGCGACGTAGCCGATACGCTCTGTCCCACGCGCAGCACACCCACGCTCATCGCATTCACCAGCGGGTTCGTCTGGTAGCAATCCTCAAAGTACACCTCGCCTGCCACCGTAGGCACGCCAAAGCAGTTGCCATAGTGGCCTATGCCCTTCACCACGCCCTTCAGCAGGTGCTTGGTCTTGGGGTTGTCCAGCTCGCCAAAGCGCAGGCTGTTAAGGCTGGCTATAGGCATGGCGCCCATGGTAAATATGTCGCGGTGTATGCCGCCTACACCCGTAGCCGCGCCCTGGAAGGGCTCAATAGCCGATGGGTGATTGTGCGATTCTATCTTGAACACGCAACCCCAGCCATCGCCTATGTCCACCAGCCCGGCGTTTTCCTCCCCGGCCTTCACCAGCAGGCGTGCGCCCTCGCGGGGTAGTGTCTTTAGCCACTTAATGCTGTTTTTGTAGCTGCAGTGCTCACTCCACATTACGGAGTACATGGCTACTTCATTAAAATTGGGGGTACGGCCCAGTATCTGCTTTATTTGTTCAAATTCTTCTTCGCGAAGGCCCAGTTTAGTAGCCTGTTCGAGTGTTGCCTGCATATATAGATTTGCGGAAAAATGAGGCCACAAAGCTAAACATTTTAGTTGTAAGTAGTAGGTAGCAACTGGTAAGTGAGATGGGAGCGAGTGATAGGAGCGAGAGGGGCGTATTTCTCATGCCACATACCATTTGATTTAGGCTAAGTGATTGAACCTTAATGGGTGCATGCCCCATTTGTGCCCCAGTGGGGCATGGATGCCCAGGATTGAGGGGATGCCGGGAGGTGCTTGGCTTTTGGGTTAGGACTTTATGGAATGTTACATTTTCTTAGAAACTTTTGTTTGGGAGGTTTTGGGTCGTGAATTTGGGTGAAAGCTTTGCGGGTGCTATGTTATGATGATTTTAGCGAATGTTACATTGCTACGCAAAAACTACCCAAAATGTTACAAAATGTCGCATTTGAAAAAGTGTAAAGTAAAAAGTACTTAGCAGAAAGGCGCGGGTGGGGTTTACAGGAGTGTCAAAGAGCGGGGCAGCAGCTGCGGCTGGGAGACAGGACTGCTGCCTATTAAAGATACGATTTGGAAGGAGGGGTTTCCAAAAGAAGATATCCACACACTTTTCGTATATATAATATAGGCGTATTATTCACATTATGTTGATATAAATGTTTATAAAACACCAAAAAACTGAATAAATTTGATTTGTTTTAGATTAATCCACTATGAATGTACCTGCCTCTGGCATACAAAATATTGATACATTAGAGGTTTTAAAGGCTGGTTTATTGGTAGAAGAAATTGATGAGAATATTTGCAAAGATATCGACCGCCTAACTAAGGCGGATAATACTTTTTGGTCATCTCCAAACCATAATAGAAGCGAATATCTACACAGCTTTTTTCAATATCCGGCAATGATGGTTCCTATTGTCCAAAAAAAGCTGATTGAGATAATTGTAAAAAATAAGCCGTCCATACAAAATGTTATTGATCCCTATATGGGTTCGGGAACTTCTTTAGTTGCCTGTATGGAAAACGGACTTGATTGTTTCGGACAGGATATAAATCCGCTGGCAATCCTGGTTGCGCGTACAAGAACAGGGCCATATTATGTTGAGGCGATTGAAAAAAGAAAAGATAATCTTTTTCACGCAATTGATAATGATAAGTCTCAACATATTGAAGCTAACTTCGTAGGCTTAAATAAATGGTTTAAAGAATCAGTTTCTGTTGAAATATCAAAAATAGTTCGTGCAATAAGAAGCGAAAATCGCCTCGCTTTTCGACGTTTCTTTTGGGTGGTATTAGCAGAAGCCATAAGACTATCATCTAATGATAGGACATCAACATTTAAATTGCATATAAGATCTGAGGATGAAATTAAAGCCAGAAATATTTCACCAATTTCTTTATTTAAGGAGCATTTTGAGACGTGTCTCGAAGATTTGAAATGGCAGTTTGAATTATTATCAGACAACAATAAACTATCAAAGGGGGCTTATATAGGCTATGTTAACATTAAATTATTAGATACAAAAAGGGCGGTTAATTCGCCCAGTGATGAACCTTTTTTTGATTTGTTGGTAACTTCTCCTCCATATGGAGATAATAAAACAACTGTAACTTATGGTCAACACTCTTATCTACCGCTACAATGGCTAGATTTAGAGGATATTGATCCTGGCGCAACAGATGATTTCTTAAAAACTACATCTGAAATTGATTCCAGAGGGCTTGGTGGTAAATTGAATGCCATGAGTGACAAAGAACTTGATGGTTTATTTAATCAATCATTAACTTTTAAAAAAACGTATGATGCTTTGAAAAATAAAGCTCCTGATAAACTTCAAAAGGTTGCTAGTTTTATTAATGACTTACATAAGTCAATAGTAAATATACATTCTTCAATGAAAATTGATTCTTATCAAGTATGGACAATAGGTAATAGAAATGTTGCGGGGTTGGTGATACCCAATAATGAAATAATAACTGAACTGATTTGCAGCAAAGGGGCAATCTTGATTAAGCAGATAAAAAGAGAAATTCTTAATAAAAGGATGGCTAAAAGAAATAAGGAATCGGATTTAATGACATTTGAAGACATCTTAATCTTTAGAAAAATTGGAAACATCAAATAGAACACCTCATTTTGACGTTAGCGCTGCTTTAATAAGACAACTTGGAGAAGAGTTAGTTTCTGACGAAGTAACTGCAATGATGGAGCTTATTAAAAATTCTTACGATGCAGATGCTGACTGGGTTAGCGTTGAAATTAACGTAAATGACTCCTTTCCCAATGATAATACATTTTATAAGGACTCTCTACCTGGCTATATAAAAATAGAGGATAATGGTGTTGGTATGTCGGACGATGATATTTGGAATAGTTGGATGAAAATATCATTGTCGGCTAAAAAAAAATTTAAATCTGATGGTTTATTTACTATAAAGGGAAGGACTCCGTTAGGAGAAAAAGGAGTTGGAAGATTAAGTACTAATAAGCTGGGAAATAGGTTAGAGCTATTCACCGGTCAAGAAAGAAGTAAAACTGAAAATCATGTTGCGTTTGATTGGAGTAGTTTTGAAGATGATATTTCATTAACATCAGTACCTGTTCACATAGATCAACTGCCGAAAGAATTAAATAAAAAAGGAACGATACTAGTCATTACAAATTTGCGAGAACCTGAAAAATGGACAGGCAAAGCGTGGGATAATTTCAGGGGCCAGATTTCTCAAATGATATTTCCATTTAAGGAAAATCGGGTCTTTAATGTTTTTCTAAAAATAAATGGTCAAACAATAGATTTAGATGAATTAAATGAAAACGTTAGAAAAAGTTCTGTTTCTAGCTATGATTTTAGTGTATTAGATAATAAAGTAACATTAAGAGGGAAAGTTAAGCTTCAGAAATTAAATGGCTCTAATAATAGAGATCAAATTAGCTTTTATGAAAAAAATATTCTTCCTGATTTAGGGAAAGATTTTTTTAGCTATTTAACTGATACTGTTGCTAACAAAAGCAATTACATAAATAATGTTAACTATTCTGGTGAACAAGGGACTTTTTTCACTTTTGATAAGGAAATAGATTTTGAAACATTGGATAAGCTAGCAATGATAGTTGATGAAGACCAACTTAGAGTTGCCCATCCAGGAAATTTTTATGGCGAAATAGATGACTTTTATTTTCAAGATTCTGATTTAATTAGTAATGCTTTTAGTTCTGTTGCCGAATTTAAAAGAATTGTACAAAATCAGGTTGGTATAAGGATATTTAGAGACGGCTTTGGTATAAAGCCATATGGAATCAATGGACTTGATTGGCTAAATTTATCCGGAAGCCAAACCTCAGGAAGTTCGTACTATGGATTAAGGCCTAAAAATGTAATCGGCTTTGTTGCAATCTCAGCCTTTGGGAATAAAAATTTAAAGGAAAAAACAGACCGAGAAGGTTTTACTGATAATCCTTATTCAAGAAACTTTAAAAGAATAATGGATTATTTTATTGATCAGATTGACGATATTTTAGAAAGCACTAGGAGAAGCTACAATGACTATAGGTCAAAGATTGGCCAAGAAGCTGTAGGGATAAATGATATCGCAGATTCTTTTGAAAAATTAAAAAAATCATCGGTTAAGGCTAAAAAAATAGGCAAAAAAGCCAAAGAAGTTAAACAACATCTTTTAAATGTAGCTGCTAGAGTTAAGGCAGTATCAGAAAATCAATCACGTAGAAAAGTCCCGGAAGATGATGAGCAAGTAATATTATTAAATGAAATAACTGCACTTCTATCCGAGGGGCAACAGCTTCTTGAACAAGTCGAGGAAATATTGGACGAAACTAATAAGCTTGATCAATACGTTGAATTTTTACAACCACAAATACAGAGATTGGAAGAACAGCTTTCTGATTTTGCTGAATTAGCGGGATTAGGATTAACCGCCGAGGCATTATCTCATGAGCTTTCAAATATTGTAGATAGAATTGTTGAGGAAACTGATAGAATTACTAAAAGAATTAAAGGCAATGCGACAATTAGTAGTACTAATGTCAATATTTATATTGAGTACATTCGAAATGCTACTAAATCATTTAGAAAGCAATTAAGCCATATTGCACCTTCGCTAAGATATGTAAGGGAAAATAAAGAGAAAATATCAGTTAAAGGATTTTTATCTGAAATTTCTGACTTTTATTCATTTAGTGACGGAATAGAAATAGATTCGAGGATAGATGGTGCAGACTTTTCTATTAAAATAAATAAAGGGAAGTTAACTCAGATAATCGATAACATTATTTTAAATTCGGAATACTGGTTAAGAGAAAGAAAAAGGATATATCCTGATTTTGCGCCTAAAATACATATTGTTGCAAGTGAGCCATTCATAAGGATCTCAGACAATGGAATAGGGATTGATCCAAGTGTACAAGATCGAATATTTCAGCCATTTGTTACAAATAAGCCTAAAAATGTTGGTCGTGGTTTAGGTTTATTTATTGTTCAGCAATTACTAGACACAATAAATGGTGAAATACTATTATTAAGCGAAAAAAATCAGTATGGAAATAGGTACATTTTCCAGATAAATTTTTCATCAGCTATCGAATAACACTATGAATGACAATATCCCAATGCAATCTGCAGTTGATTATTCTGAAACCATGAATAAGCTAGGTCGACTGTTAAAGGAACTAAATATTAAGTCTGCATTTTACGTCGATGACTTCCACGCGAAAATTGAACTTCCTCTTGCTTCTGGACTCTTAAGAAGTTTTATTGATAAAAATCGAAATGAAGTTCAACAGAAACTTGGAGAAATTGTAAATCTATCTTATCCAGATATAGAACTAATTCTTGACGATTTTGAAAGGAAATGGCAGGGATTTGGGGAGGCGGAAAAACAAAATATATTTAAAGATATTATTTCTATAGGAGACAATAGTTTTAAACCTGAAGACTATGATCGTGCCACTAAATTAAAATCAATTTTTCCTCCAAACACAATTAAGCTTATTAGCCCTGACGAATGGGAAGAAGTATTTAAGGAATTATCTCAAAATTTTAATCCATCAGAATATACATTATTCATCTTTGACCAAGATTTGTCTAAATCAATTAGTGATGATTTTCGCAATGGGACGATAAAAGGAGATGATCTTATATTACAAGTGAAGAAGTCTTCTATTAGGAATAATGCTTATTGTACATTATTAACGCATAAAATTGACTCGGTATCTAATGAGTTAGTAGAAAGAAAAAAAATTATAGAGGAAAAGCAACAAGATTTGCAGGAGGAAGATTTTTTTGCTTTAACCAAATTACGTATAGAAGATCCTGAGCTTTTTTGTGACGGAATAAAAAAAGCTATTTTAAACAAGTATTTTGAAGAAATTAAAAATGTATCAAAAGATATTATTTCCGATGCTCAAAATGAAGTAATTAAAGAGATTGAGTGTATCGATACTTACGATTTTGATCAGGCAATATTAATTTCTTCCGTTGAAGAGGGGGTATGGGAAGTCGAAACCCTTTTGCGTGTGGCCAAAATCTTATATGAGGTTAAGCTTAAAACTTTAATGAGAGATAAGCATTATTCAGCTAGTATCAATCCTAGTATAAAAAAAGCAAAAAAGATTAGTGATATTCAATTTAATCTCCCCAATAATATTCATCCATATAATGATAGCTATAAAATTAGGAGGGCGGAATTATATATAGACGATAACATTTTAAATACGCTAAATAGTCCTTTGGAAAATGGAGATATCTTTGAAGTATACGAAGGAGACGGCTTAGGAAAATATATATTGTTGGGGCAAGAGTGTGATCTTATGATGAGGAAAGATGGCAGCCGCGAAGCTAAATATGGTATTTTATGCAAAATCGATGAACAGAAAATTAAATTTGTTGTTGAAGGAATTAAATCCTTTGCTATTAAACATGGAATTGATAATCATTATTTAAATAACAAATTCATTTTAGAGCATTTCGGTGATGCCAATGATGAAATTGGAATAATAAACTTCAAAAAGCCGCTTTTTATTAATCTAAATATTCTTGATTTAGTTGTTTATAATGATGTAGGTATTGCAAATACTATAGGCTTGGAAACCATTTCAATTGACTTGTTAAGTGCATCTTGGGAGAAAAGATTAAATAAATTAAAAAAATATTTTACACAAGAGAAAAAAGAATTAAATAAAATTTTTCAAACAATTGATAATATAGAAAAACCTATTAGAGATAGTATTACTAAGCGACTTTTAACTTCTGCAGTTGACAAAACCCTTGGGCTTACTAAATTTGAAAATAATGAATTTTCATACAGTATAAAAAGAATAAAAAGACTAAGAACACCTTATAATAAAAATTTGCTTGATAAGTATACAAAATATATAGGTAGAATTGCAGATGTTCATGACTTTTCTAAAAAGCCAGAATTAACTTAGCAATGATAACTGGCAAAAAAATAAATCAGCTTCTTAATATAGGTGCATCTCATGCTTTATATAGAGCAGATGGCAAATGGTATCACCATTTAGAAAATTTTCCAGGCGCTTTGTTTGATGAAAATGGATACATATTTTTCAATGGGATTAATGAATATAATAAATCACCTTATTTAAAGCATACAAAAGATATTCATATAAAATCAGGTATTTCTAACCTACCAAATTATATCCGATTTAATAGGGCCCAAAAGAAATTAATTGATGAACTATTAGCCCCAACGGTTATTACATCTGCAAGAGCAAAGCTTACTAAGAAAGGGATCTTCGCTTTTTCTCAATCAAAGTCTCGAGAGGTTGTTAAGGTATTTAGAAAAGAACAACGTTTTGATAGCAAGGAAATTAAGCAATTACATAGACTGACAAGCGAAGCTTTGTATTCTGATTTGGTTTTCAGGTTTGGAGTAGCAAATGTCAACTGCGACTGCAATACCGGAAATGGAACTTTTATAGACATTGTTCATCACGAGAATGAGAAATTTCACTTTTATGAGATAAAAACTTATGATGATATCCGTAGAAATATTAGAGAAGCATTAGGACAACTTTTAGAATATGCTTATTGGAATTTTAATGCAGCTGTTGGGGATTTAATTATTGTGAGTCCGCAGCCAGCAGATAAGGCTGTTAAGAACTATATGGCCAGTTTAAGAATTAAATTTAATATCCCAATATTTTATCAGCAATTTGATTCAGACAAAAATAGGCTAGCTAAAAGGTTTTAACTTGTTGAATAGCACCCCGAACGTACAAGGGTGCGACGCAAGGGACGGTGAGGAGAGAGATGCGGCTAAGGGCAAAAGAGTAATAAATGAAAGAGCCCCGCAGTTGCGGGGCTCTTAAAAAAAATGACTATATGTGAATAAGATTAGATAACACGAACGTTAACTGCATTTAAACCCTTTTTACCATTTTCTACTTCATAAGACACTTTGTTGTTTTCACGCAGCTCGTCAATAAGACCTGAAACGTGAACAAAAATGTCCGGACCACCTGCTGAAGGTGTGATGAAACCGAAACCCTTGGTTTCATTGAAGAATTTTACTGTACCTTCTTGCATTGTATTGTTTTTAAAACTTTAATAAAGTGCAAATATACGATAAAATTTTTAATTTATTTATTTTTTTAAAATGTTGCTCATTAATAGCCATTTGGGTGGCTGAGGCTGCTGTAAATGGATCGTAAAGGCGCATTAATATGAGCATTGATAATGCCTTGAGGCCAAATTAAAATGGGTGGGAAATGGGAAATTGGCCACTTATGAAAGAAAATCTGCTTCTGAGTTTCTAAATTGTTCTAAATCCCTTACCTTTGCAGTCCCAAAAATACATCCCGGCTACCTGCCATTGGTAGGTATCCAGCGTTGCGGCCGGGTAATTGGCGGGAAAGCTTTATTAATTAACAAACAAAACATTTATGGCAACAGAAAACCTTCAGGACTACGAACTGATGGTCATCTTCACTCCCGTATTGGCGGAAGACGACTACAAGGGTGCGCAGAAGAAGTTTGCAGACTTCATTACTGAAAATGGCGGTAAAATAAGCAACCAGAACAGCTGGGGGCTCCGCTCGCTCGCTTACCCGATTGAGAAAAAAACTACAGGCTTGTACTGGGTACTTGAGTACCAGGCAGCAACTGACGTGAACGGCAAATTGGAGATCCAGATGAACCGTGATGAAAACGTGATGCGCCACATGATAACCCGCCTGGACAAGTATGCGGTGCAGTACAACAACCGTAAGCGTAACAAGCTGAACCAGGTAGAAACTGCAGCGTCTTAATCTCCAACCAATTCAAAAAAACGTAGAAAATGGCTAAGCAAAACGAAATAAAATTCTTAACCTCTACCCGTGTAGAAAAACGCCAGAAGAAATACTGTCGTTTTAAGAAAATGGGGATTAAGTATATAGACTACAAAGACGGGGAATTTTTGAAAAAATTTATTAACGAACAAGGTAAGATGTTGCCGCGCCGTATAACCGGTAACAGCCTGAAGTATCAGCGTAAAGTGGCTGTGGCTATAAAGAAGGCCCGCCAGATGGCGCTATTGCCTTACATTACTGACCTTTTAAAGTAAAAAGACATCATGCAAGTAATACTAATAAAAGACGTAGATAATCTTGGTGCTGCCCATGAACTGGTAGAGGTGAAGAGTGGCTATGCCCGCAACTACCTGATACCAAGCAAATATGCTGTAGAAGCAAGCAGCGGCAACCTGAAAATGCTGGAAGAACGCCGCAAGGTAAAGCAGAAGAAGGAAGAAAAACTGCTGGCTGAAATAGCTAATGTAACAAGTGTACTGAAAGCAAGCCCTGTGAAAATAGGCGCTAAGCTGGGTACAAGCGGCAAAATCTTTGGTAGCGTGACTGCTATACAGCTGGCACGTGCTATACGCGAACAGAAGGGCTATGAAATAGACCGTCGCCGTATAAGCATACTAGATGAAGTGAAAGAAGCCGGTTCTCACAAAGCTCAGATAGACTTTGGCAAGGACAAGGTGATAGAAATGGAATTTGAAGTGGTAGGCGAATAAGAAACGCCCCGATATAAAAGGATATGGCCCGCATTTGCGGGCCATATCCTTTTATAGGGCGGAGAGCGGAGAAAGAGAGCGGGGAGCGGATATTGAGAGTGGAGGAACAGAGCGGAGAGTGGAGGGTTTAGAGAGCGGAGTGCGGGGAGCGAAGAGCGATGGTGGGTGAGGCGCGACTGGGGGCTGAGGGGGAATTTTAACGTTTAAATAATAATGTGGGTATTCTCACAATCGATTGCCTGACTTTAAAGAGGTTTTGTACCTTTGCGGCGCTATGGATATAGAAGTACTGAAATCTAAAATACACCGCGTAAAAATAACAGAGGCGAACCTGCACTACATAGGCAGCATAACCATAGACGAAGCGCTGATGGAGGCTGCAAACTTCATAGAAAACGAGAAGGTGCAGGTGGTGAATATAGATAACGGCGAGCGCCTGGAAACGTATATAATAAAGGGCACACGCGGCAGTGGTATGATATGCATGAACGGACCGGCCAGTCGCAAAATGGGTGTGGGCGATACGATAATAATAATAGGCTACGCAAGAATGGATTTTGAAGCGGCGAAGCAATACAAGCCTGTAATAATCTTCCCTAAGGAGAACAATAGTTTGTAATCCCTTATCTTTACTGTGATGAAGAAAACCCTCCTCACAATACTGCAGTATGTAATATTCCTGGGGCTTGGTATATATATCATCTTCCACCTGATACACCAGCTGAGCCCGCAGCAGCGGGATAGTTTGCTGGGCGCTATAAAGAGCGTGCATCTGTGGCTGTTAGTTCCAATTTTTGTTATAGGATTTTTATCTCATTTGTTCAGGGCGCTGCGCTGGAAACTGCTGCTGGAGCCGCTGAATATACACCCATCGCCGGTGAACGTGACGTTTGCGGTGCTGATAGGGTATATAGCGAACCTGGTGCTGCCGAGGGCAGGTGAGGTGGCCAAGTGTACGGTGCTAGGCCGCTATGAGAAAATGCCGGCGCATAAGATGGTGGGGACTATAGTGTCGGAAAGGGCCTTTGATGTGTTTTGCCTGATCATAATAACTGTGGTGGCTTTTCTGCTGCAGGCTTCTATAATAGGGAGCTATGCAAAGGACCTAGGGCATACCTTCTTTGAGAATATGGTGAAGAACCGGGTGGTGCTGACGATAGTGCTGGCGGTGATAATAGTGCTGATAGTGATACTGATAGCGATGTATCGCAGGCACAGGGAAACGAAGTTTGGGCATTTTCTGAGGGGGATGAGCGATGGGGTGCGCAGCATACTGCATATGAAAAAGAGGTGGCAGTTCATAGGCTATACCTTCCTGATGTGGCTGATGTATACGCTGCAGGTGTACCTGGGACTGGTGGCGCTGCCCGCTACAGCTCACTTATCCTTATTAGCGGCGCTGGTGGTGTTGATATTTGGCAGCCTGGGTATGATAATAACGCCGGGCGGTATAGGGGCCTATACGCTGCTGGTGGCACAGATACTGACCTTCTATGCTATAGATGATGTGAATGCACAGGCTTTTGGCTGGGTGGCATGGGCTGCGCAGACGGGCATACTGATAGTGCTGGGTTTTGCATCGCTGATATTGTTGCCTATATATAACAGGAGGAGAAATGCACAAGTTAGAATGGATACAAAGTAAGATATATAGCCGGGAAGCCCTGGTGCGCAGGTGCAATGCATGGCGTGCTACGGGGCAAAAGATCGTATTTACCAATGGCTGCTTTGATATACTGCATCACGGCCACCTGGACTTGCTGGCAAAGGCTGCTGACCAGGGGAACTACCTGGTGGTGGGATTGAACACCGACTCCTCTGTATGTAAACTAAAAGGGCCTGAGCGGCCTGTGACCAATGAGCAGGACCGGGCTTTTCAGCTGGCATCGCTGCTGTGTGTGGATGCTGTGTGCCTGTTTGATGAAGAGACTCCTAAGGAACTTATTGAAGCCCTGAAACCGGATGTGCTGGTGAAAGGTGGGGACTATACTATAGATAAAATAGTAGGTGCCGATTTTGTGCAAGCTAATGGAGGCAGGGTGGAGGTGATACCTTTTGTGCAGGGATATTCAACTACATCGCTGATAGAGCGTATTAAGAAATTGTAAACAACTGTTTACATCTGTCTGAAAGACTTATCATTGCGCATTGAGGCATAATTTTTAGGCCAATAATGACATTCCGTGAAATCAAGCAAAACCATAATACGAGATCTTAGCTGGCTTGCCTTTAACGAACGTGTATTGCAGGAAGCACAGGATACTCATAATCACCTCCATGATAGACTGCGCTTCCTGGGTATATTCTCAAATAACCTGGATGAATTTTTTAGGGTGCGTGTAGCTGCACTGAATAAGATGATAAGGCTAGGGAAAGCCGCAAAAATGCACCTGGAAGCTAACCCAGATAAAATACTGAGAAAAATACAGCAAACGGTTGTAAAGCAGCAAACTGCATTTGACCAGACCTATGCTGAAATAATAAAAGAACTGAACGGTGTAAACATCTTTATAAAAGATGAGCAGCAACTATCTAAGCAGCAGCAAGCGTTTGTAACGAAATATTTTGAAGAGAAAGTAAGGACGCAGATAGTGCCGCTGATGATAGAGACCATACCGCAGATGCCTTTGTTGCGTGACAAGTCGATATATCTGGCCTGTGTGCTGGGGAATAAGCAGACGCCATCCCTCCATCGTTATGCACTAATAGAAATACCAACAAAAGTATTACCGCGATTTGTTCTGCTGCCATCGGAAGAGGGGCAACGGGATATAATACTGCTGGAGGACATTATACGGTTTAACCTAAATCACTTGTTTGCGCCTTTTGGGTTCAATAAATTCATGGGCTTTATAATAAAGGTGACACGTGATGCGGAACTGGAGATAGACAATGATGTGAACACTAACCTGATAGATGAGCTGGAAAAGGGGCTGAAGAAACGTAAAAGCGGACGTGCCACACGTTTCGTGTTTGACCGGCATATAGATCCTAACCTGCTAAACTTCCTGGTAAAGAGGTTGAGCCTAACAAAAAAAGATAACCTAATACCTGGCGCGCGTATTCATAATTTTAAGGACTTCATTAATTTCCCTTCGAATGTATTTAAAGACCCCAAGCCATGGGCAGCGTCATTTGTGCACCCCTTGCTGAAACAGCCTTGCCGTATAATGGAGGTGATAGAAAAGAGAGATGTGATGCTGCATTTTCCTTACCATTCATTTGATTCTATAATAGATCTACTGAGAGAAGCAGCGATTGATCCTATGGTACAAAGCATAAGGATAACATGTTACAGGCTGGCAAAAGACTCTAAGATCGTAAATGCGTTGATAAATGCTGTGCGTAATGGAAAGCAAGTGTCTGTGGTGCTGGAATTAAGGGCCCGTTTTGATGAGGAAGCAAATATGCAATGGAAGGAAAGACTTGAAGAAGAAGGGGTAAAAGTGTTTTTCGGATTGCCATCGCTCAAGGTGCATGCGAAGCTATGTGTGATAAAGAAGCGTGAGTTTAACAAAACCAAACAATACGCATTTTTATCTACGGGTAACTTTAATGAAAATACCGCTCAATATTACGGAGATCATTGTTTGCTAACGACTAACAGAACAATAATTGCAGATATAAATAAAGTATTTGATTTTATAGAAACTACACCACATAACCTGGATACGCTGAAAGCCTGCAAAACCCTGCCGGTATCGCCTATAAATATGCGCCGATATTTTTTGGCGCTGATTAACAAGGAAATAAAAGCTGCAAAAGCAAAGAAGCCGGCGTCCATAACCATAAAGCTGAACAGCCTGGTAGATGCGGCGCTGATAATGAAACTATATGAAGCAGCACAGGCGGGTGTGGAAGTGAAGATGGTGATACGTGGCATATGCTGCGCCTATACAGAGCAAAAATCGTTTAAAAACCACATGAAGGCCATAAGCATTATAGATGAATACCTGGAACATGCGCGGGTATTTATATTTCATAATGCAGGCAAGCCCAAAGTATTTATATCATCAGCGGACTGGATGGTGCGTAATATAGACCACCGTGTGGAAACTGCATGCCCTATATACGACGCGGAAATTCAAAAAGAATTAATTGACATTCTAGATATTCAGCTTGCAGAAAGCGTGAAAGGGCGTATATTAGATAATGAACAGAGCAATGCTTATGTTCACCAGCCTGGGAAGACGCCGGTACGCTCACAGGTTGCCATTTATCAATATTTGCGCAACAAACGTTATAAGAATTGATCCTTGCTGCAATTGATATAGGTTCTAATGCTGCCCGTCTGCTCATCACCGAAACATCGGTATATAAAGACGGGACGGTTGACTATACAAAGCTCAACCTGTTACGTATTCCTCTGCGCCTTGGGTTTGACGTTTTTGATAAGGGCTTTATTTCTGAAGAAAAGAAAGGAAAGCTCATAGAGACATTGAAGGCTTACAGGCACCTGATGAACATATACAACGTAGAAGCCTGGCGCGTATGTGCCACATCGGCAATGCGTGATGCAACCAACTCTGCCGAGATACTGAGGGAAGTAAAAGCACTAACAGGTTTAGATATAGAAATTATAACCGGGCAGGAAGAAGCCAATATAATTTACGAAACGCATATAGCTGAGAATCTAAGCTTCAATAAGTCTTACATGTATATAGATGTGGGCGGTGGTAGTACGGAGGTGACACTGTTTGCAAAAAATCAAATCGTTTTTAAAGAATCCTTCAACATAGGTACCATACGCCTGCTGCGCAATAAAGTGGCTGATGAGCAGTGGGAGCATATGAAATGGTATATAAAAACCCATGTGAAAGACTACCAGCCAATAGAGGCGATAGGAAGTGGCGGCAACATCAATAAAATATTTTCTATTTCAAAAAGAAAAGAGGGAAAGCCTTTACCACTGGACCTGCTAAAAGATTACTATAAAGAGCTGGGCTATACAAGCATAGAAGACAGAAAACATCTATACCACTTCAGAGATGATCGCGCAGACGTGATAGTGCCGGCCTTGCAGATATACATAGCCATAATGCGCTGGGCTGATGCCGATGAAATATATGTACCTAAAGTAGGCCTGGCCGATGGGCTGGTGCAGATGCTATATAAAGAAAAAAGCATAAGAAAATAAAAAGGGAACCATCTGGTTCCCTTTTATTTTCTATGGATAGTCTTACTACTTTTCTATTGTAAACTTACCTCGCTGAATTATTGCTCCGTTGCTGTTTGTGATATTGTAGAAATACATGCCTGGAGCGACATTTGACAGGTTTACGGATTCCCTGCCATTAAAGGATTTATTAGCTACCATCTGACCGTTGATATTGAATGCAGTCCAGAATAATTGTTCGCCGGTGAAGCTGTGCAAGTAAATAATTCCGTTACTTGGGTTAGGATATATGTTTACTACTTCCGTATTTGGTGTTACACTATTTATGGCAGTGGTGCTAAGTGTTACATCATCTACATACATGGTGCTGCTGTCAACAGGGTTGCCAGTAGGGTCGCTGCTGAAGAAGAATATACGAAGTGTAGTAGGTGTAGCTGATGACAGATAAGTAATATCGACGTTCACTTTTGTATACGTAGAAATAGGAGATGTAATTGATACTTCACCTTGTCCCACAACAGAGTCTGCACCACCCGCACCTGCGCCCGGAATGATCTCTTCTACGACGATGCCACCATTGTCAAGTCCTGAAGGTGCATACTTTATCCAGGCAGTAAGTGTTTTGAACTTAGTGGTTGACGCAAGACCGCCAGTATAATACAATGCAGCAAAAGGGTCTGTAGGGCTGAATTTAGATGAATTGAATTCCGGCTGTGCGTTAGTAAGGACGCCGGGCGCAACGCCGAAAGTGCCTAATGAACCACCTTGTCCCTGTGTACGGCTCATGATCTTTACCGCATAGGTGCCACCATGCACATCAGTAGATTGTGTAACCTGGTGATAGAAAGTACCACCGAAATCCAGTACAGGACCTAAGGTGAATAAAAGTGAATCAATGCTATACCAGCCTTTCGGATCCATAATGGTGGTAGAACCAGGACCCGTGGTGTATGTGCGCCATGTTTCCATGTCGCCATAAATGCTCTGCGCATGTGCAGATATGCAAAAGGCAGACAAAAGAGCAATTGTAAATAATCTTTTCATAGAATTTTATTTTTGAGTGCGTTTTAGTTTAGAGATTCAAGTGTTTGTTTTATTTTTTCAAAGTTAGGCTGTTCGCTCGCATTTTCCAGTACTTCGGCATAGCGTATAATGCCATCTTTATCAATAACAAAGGCTGCACGTTTTGAAACCCCTTTCCAATCAAAACTAAAGGTATCATATAGCGCGCCATAAGTAGCGGAAGCATCTTTATTGAAATCACTTAGCAAAGGGAAATTAAGATGCTGATCTTCTTTAAACCTGTTGAGTGTAAAAAGAGAGTCAACAGATATTCCATATACCTGTGCGTTAAGATCATTGTACATGCTGATATTGTCGCGCACAGAACAAAGCTCTGCTGTGCACGTGCTGGTGAACGCGAATGGGAAGAACAGTAATACAACGTTCTTACCCTTCTGATCGCTTAGTTTTACTTCGTTTCTTGCGTTATCTCTTAATGCAAAGTCAGGAGCCTGTTGTCCTATCTGTATAGCCATGGTAATAATTTTTGTAAAAGTAAAGCCCTGCGAGATTATGCACAAAAAAAGTACCGAAACGACTGAAATAAAAATCCGCCAGCACTAAGGTCCGGCGGATCGTATAAATATGATAACGTTTAATTAATTTTTACTCACTTACCGCAAGTATGTAAGTCTGAGCGGCCTGCTGTGTAATGGTGTAAGCACCACCCCCTCTCACAGCTTGAGATATAGAGGTATCGAAGCCCGTTGCATACAGAAAGTAATTCCCGTTTTTAAGATTGCTGAATACAGCCGTTTGAGTGGCACTAACTGAACTACATAGAGCTGAATCATCGTAAATGCCGTTTGACGGAACATCTGTAGCTCCGTACTTAATATATACAATGCCGTTCTCTATGTTTTTTGCTACGGTATGATGCTGCAACTGAACTGTAAGTGTAGCATTGCCGCCCTTGCCTGCCTGGTCGTTATTGGATTTGGAACAGCTGACAATGGTCAAAGTGGAGATGCAACAAGCGGCGAATGTGATAATTGCTGTACGCATGGTTTAAAAGTTTTTTAATGTTAGTTATGGCTGTGCTTCAAGGAAAAAGAGCTTGTAGGCATTAGCGCCGTAAGTATTGATCTTAGCAAATATGGTAACCTGTAAGTGAGTAGGAACAGTGCAAGTGTCCACCCAATTTTCAGTGATAGTAAAAGCATCTTTATTTTCGTCCATACCGTGGTGATACAGCGTATCACCGCTGGTGCGGTTGGTGATGTAGAAATCGTAGCCAATAAGGCTTGTTATATAAGTTACATTTGCCACCACCGACACTGTTTCGCCATTGTGGAAAATGTGAGATACATCTGGGGATGATACATTAATAGTAACGGCCGATGGATCAGCAGGAACAACTGAATCTTTCTGGCAGGAAGCGAGGCCCACTATGACAAACGCAATAAAAAGGAAACCGAGTAAGGTTTTTTTCATCTGTATTACAGTTTTTAAGAAATAAGCAGCCTGAATAGAAGCCATCCAGACAATTAAAGTTAACGAAAATAAAACTGTTAGCTGACAGCTGCAAGCAATATGGCAAACGGCGGCAGATAATTTTACCATATATATTGTTTTGGGGTGTAAATCGGCTTTTTTAGGGCATATTTCTAATTTAGCGGCATGAAAAGACTTTTACCGCTGATATTGTTGCTGGCAATCTATATGCCAACACAAGCCCAGTTGCATGATAATGGATATAGAGACAGTAAAAATCCGCTATACTGGCAGAACAAAAAGCCGTATGCAGATTACTGGCAGCAGGATGTGGACTATGTGATAATGGCTGACATGGATGAAGAGCGTAATGTGATAAAAGGATCTGAACTGCTGACCTATTGGAACAATTCGCCTGATACACTGCATTTCGTTTACTTCCACCTGTTTCAGAATGCTTTTGTAAAAGGCGCTCACCTGCATGACCTGGAAAAGCTAAATAAAGTAAAACCTAAATTGGGGCATTATGAGCAGGCTGGGCAGGGCATAGAGCTGGATGACCTGACGGCGGATAACGTATGGGTGCAGGTGGAAATAGACAATACCGTAGCTAAAGTGCAACTTGCAAAACCGCTATACCCCGGGCAGAAAGTTGTATTTGCCATGCAATTCAGGACGTACTATGATAATGGCAGTACCCGCAGGCGCATGCAGATGTACGATGCGTGGGGATTTGAACATTATAATGGTACACAGTGGTTTCCGAAAATATGTGTGTATGATCACAAGTTTGGATGGGATACTTACCAACACCTGAACAAGGAATTTTATGGCGATTTCGGCTCTTATGATGTGAAGCTGAACTTTCCATCGAACTATATAGTAGAGGCTACAGGTACGCTGACCAATGCGAAAGAAGTGATGCCGGACAGTCTGCGAAAGAAACTGGATATAAAGAACTTTGCGCATAAGAAATGGAACGAACCACCATCTACCATCATTCCATATGTGAAAGGGCAACGCAAGATATGGTCGTACTACGCGAAGAACGTACATGATTTTGCTTTTACCGCAGACCCATCGTATCGTATAGGCACTACCTACTGGAACGGTATAGAATGCGTGGCCCTGGTGCAGGAACCACATGCAGCAGGCTGGCAGAATGCTGCAGACTATGTGGCTAAAATAATAAAGACCTTTTCTGAAGATATAGGTATGTACCAATATCCTAAAATGGTGGCGGCGGATGCCAGGGACGGCATGGAGTACCCAATGCTGACACTGGATGGTGGCAGTGAGCCCGGCTACCGGAGCCTACTGGTGCATGAGATAGGGCATAACTGGTTTTATGGAATGGTGGGCAGCAATGAAACTTACCGTGCGGCTATGGATGAAGGCTTTACGCAATTCCTGACCGCATGGGGCCTGCAACGAATAGACGGCGAGAACCAGGTGATGGGCACACCCAGAAGTAAATACAGGCGCCGATATGCAGAACCCGTGAATGCAGTGGACCGCAATGTGCTGACACCATATACCTATGATGAGCTGAACCAGGATGAGGTGCCACTGAACACATGGTCTGACGATTTTAATAATGGACTGAACCATGGCGGTGGCTATAGAGAAGTGTATTTCAAAACAGCCTCTATGCTATACAACCTGCAATATGTGTTGGGTGATAGCCTGTTTCAGGCTACAATGAAGCACTACTTTGCACAATGGTCATTTGCGCATCCGTATTTTGAAGACTTCAGGGAATCTGTAATACGATACACCCATATGGACCTGAACTGGTTTTTTGATGAATGGTTTGAAACGACCAAACAGCTGGACTATGGTATTGCCCGCATAAAGAAGATACCGGGGCAAGATAGCTTTGCCATACGCCTGCGAAGAACGGGCGCCATGCAGATGCCGATAGATATGACAGTGACCGCAAAGGATGGAAAAAAATATAGCTATTATATACCTAATAGCTGGGACCAGAAAAGAACAGAAGCTGCAGTGCTGCCTAAGTGGTATGGCTGGGGAAAATTTATGCCAATCTATGATGCACATGTGAGCATACCCGGCGGCATAAGGAGCGTGCGCATAGATACTACCTACAGACTGGCTGACAGGGACATGGTAGATAACTACAAGCGACATGGCTTTAATTTTAATCCACGGAATATCTATACAAAATTTGATGGTGGCCTGGCGAATGTGAGCGACCGTAGACACTATAGACTATATATACGCCCGGACCTGTGGTGGAACGCTGTGGATGGAGTGAAGGCAGGCATGCACTTTGAGGGTGACTATCTGAACACATTGTATAAGACAGATGCAGCTGTATGGTTTAATACGCACCTGCTGCAGGAGAACCAATACAAAACAAAGAGCGGGGATGGACAGTATGCTAACTATATACCTGTGAACTATACGTTCAACTACCTATCACCTATAACACGCAATTATCCTAAGCTGCAGCTGCAAGTGAACAGCAGGATATTGGATGGGCTGAACTACCATAAGCTTGGGCTGAACTGGATAGTGAATGATAAGAATACACTGCAACTAAGCGGGCTTACCATGTGGCGGCAAATGCCGCAGGATTTTGACTATCTGCTATACCCTGAAGAATGGAGCAGCACACGTGCGCATACTAATACATCGCTGAATGCCGCGTGGGTGCACCACTACAATTATTATAATGGTAATGGTAACTATATCTTCAGTCTGCGTGCGCCTATGTTTATGGGTAGCAATGCGAATGCTTTCAACTATTCGTACGGGCAGCTGGAAGCAGTGAACTATAATGTCCTGGGTAAGCTGGGCATACGGACACGTGTGTTTGGCCGCTATGGCATGGGCAATAATATACCGTATGAAAGTGCACTGTTCCTGGCGGGCGCAAACCCAGAAGGACTGATGGAAGATAAATATACCCGAAGCAAGGGCTTTGTACCTGATGACTGGCAGGGCGTTTCGCGCTATGATGTGAACCACTTCCAGGAAGGAGGCGGACTGAACCTGCGTGCCTATGCAGGGTACTTTGCTGTAGATGAACGCAGTGGTAAAAGCTATGTGGCTTATAAAGGCAGAAGCGGCGCATCAGCAAGTGTAGAAATAGATGTGGCAAATTACCTGCCACTGCATCCGAAGTTTACACGCAACTGGCTGCATGCCGATGTATATGGATTTGCAGATGCCGGCGTGATGGAACTGAGCAAATACAATATGCCGGACTACTGGAATATACAACCAGCAGACGGAATGTGGAGTGATGTACGTGTGGATGCAGGATTGGGCCTGGCACTTACTATAAAGAACTGGGGTGTATTTGAAAAGGCAAAGCCGTTAACACTGAGACTGGATGTGCCATTGTTTATAAACAGGCCGCCGTATGGTGATACGCGGTATAGTGCTATACGATACGTGGTGGGTGTAAACAGGACGTTTTAGAAGCGGTTGATATTTTCTTAGCGTTAATCAATTAGATTTGGGGTAAGACCCTGACAAGATGCTTAACAAGATAAGAAAGAAAATATCACGCTACCTGGCCCCACAAAAAAAGGAAACAGCACCCGCTGCAGCCTATGATATGTGGGCGCTGCAATATGATGCGCAGCCGGATAACCTGATGCTGGCACTGGATGAAGAAATGTTTTCTGCACTGCTGGAAAAGGTGGAGCTGCACGACAAAGTGGTGGCAGATGTGGGCTGCGGTACAGGAAGGCACTGGAAGAAAATATTTGACAGGCAGCCACGACAGCTAATAGGATATGATGTATCTGAAGGGATGCTGCAAAAGCTTAAGGAAAAATATCCGCAGGCAGTAACGCACCAGCTTAGTAGTAATCATTTGGAGGGGTTGGAAAATGGTAGTTGTGATGTGATTATGTCGACACTGGCTATAGCGCATATTGAAAATATAGAAGATGCGCTGAAGGAATGGGATAGGGTACTGAAAAGCGGTGGGGATATAATGCTTACAGATTATCACCCGCAGAACCTGCAGCAGGGCGGAGACAGGACCTTTGTACATGAAGGTAAACTGATAGCAGTAAAGAGCTATGTACATACTTTTGAGTTGCTAAGAGAAATTGCGGAACAATTGGATTGGGAGATACTGAGCTTTTCAGAACGTGCCATTGATGAAACGATGAAGCATTGGTATGAACATAAAAATGCGCTGCATGTGTATGAGAAATATAAAGGCTGTCCTATAATTTACAGCATGCACATAAAGAAGAAATGATACTGCGGAACCTGTATAGTGTAAGTGATGATAAAATTATTGACATTCATGTGTCGGGTGGGACAATAGTTGGCTCTAAAGCGGTGAATGATGGGGAACAGATTTTAGAATTCAGCGATGCCATTGTTTTTCCGGGACTTATCAATTCGCATGACCATCTTGATTTTAATTTATTTCCACGACTTGGTAATAGGGTTTATAAGAACTATGTGGAATGGAGTCGTGATATACAACTTGCAAACAGAGCGGATATTGATAAGGTATTGAAGATACCGAAGGGCCTGCGTATAAGGTGGGGAATATATAAGAACCTGCTGGCTGGTGTAACAACTGTAGTAAATCATGGAGCTGAGTTGCCTGTGCAGGATGACCTGATTAATGTTTTTCAGCAGTGTTATTCGCTGCATTCTATACAGCTGGAGCCGCATTGGAAGCGGAGATTACTGAAGCCTTTTAGAAATAAGTGGCCTTTTGCAATACATATAGGGGAGGGTACGGATGAGACAGCAAAGAAGGAAATAGATACGCTGATAAGATGGAACTTGCTGCGAAGAGAACTGATAGGTATACATGGGGTGGCAATGGATGAGCGGCAGGCAAAAGCATTTAAGGCGCTGGTGTGGTGCCCGGATTCCAATTATTTCCTGGTGGGGAAGACGGCGGATATTCATAAACTAAAGCGGGAGACTATTATTCTTTTTGGTACAGATTCCACGCTGTCGGCGGACTGGGATATTTGGATGCAAGTGCGTTTGGCAAGATCACAGGAGGCTTTGAATGATGCCGAGTTGTTTGGGGCGTTGACATCTGAAGCTGCAAAAACCTGGGGGATGAAATGTAAAGGAGCACTAATGCAGCGGTATGATGCAGATATAGTGATAGCAAGAAAGAACAGTGAAAGAGGAATGGATGCTTTTTATAAATGCAGACCGGAAGATATACTTATAGTAATGCGTGGTGGTAAGATAAAACTCTTTGATGAGTCAATGGTTGGGATGTTGCAGGCTGCCGGTGCGCAAACAGAAACATTCAGCAAAGTTTCAGTTAATGGCAGTGATAAATATGTATTGGGTGACTTGAGCGGATTGATGGAAGAGATAAAACAATATAACCCGGATGTGAAATTTCCTGTGCAATAATTTATGACTGAGCAGAGAAATACTTTTATAATACTGAGCCCCGGCTTCCCGAGGGATGAAGCGGATACAACCTGCCTGCCTACACAGCAATTGTTCGTAAAAAAGTTGCGAGCTGAATACCCGGACTTGAAAATTATTATGCTGGCATTTAAGTATCCTTTTGTCGATGCCCAATATAAGTGGAATGGGATAGATGTAATAAGCTTTAATGAACATGGGAAAGGCATTGCTAATCATGCGATGCTGTGGAAGCGAATATGGCGTCTATTAAAGCAACTGAAAAAGCAAAATAATATAGTGGGTTTATTGAGCTTTTGGTGTACAGAATATGCTATGGTGGCAAAACGCTTTGCGAGGAAGAATGGTATACCCCATTTTGTATGGCTGAAGGGGCAGGACGCAAGGGAGGGAAATCCCTTTGTGAAGTTTATGCAATTGCAGGGTAATAGCCTAATAGCTATTTCAGATTTTGTGGCTGATGAGTTTTTCAGGAATTATAATGTAAGGCCTGCGCATGTAGTGCCTAATGCGATTAATGAAACATTATTTTCAGGTACACTCCCTGTTAAGGATATAGATATAATAGGTGTAGGGTCATTAATACCGCTGAAGAGGTATGACCTGTTTGTTGAAATTGTTGTTGCGCTGAAAGAAAAATATCCAAATATTAAAGCAGTGCTTTGTGGTAAAGGCATGGAGGAGGAAAATCTGCGGAAACAAATTGCAGAAAGACACTTAGAGGCAAATGTGGAGATAAAAGGTGAGCAATCGCATGAAGATGCTATAAGATTAATGGAGCGCGCAAGGATATTGTTGCATCCTTCGTCTTATGAAGGGTTCAGTACGGTTTGCCTTGAGGCGCTCTATGCAGGTGTAAGCGTAGTGAGCTTTTGTAAGCCTATGAATAACGAGATAAAGAACTGGCATGTTGTAAAAAGTAAAGAAGAAATGTTAGGGGAAGTTGAAGCTTTGCTGGGTAGTGATATTAAAAGTGAGCGTGTGAAGGTTTATACAATGGAGGAGACCGTGCGTAAGATTATGGCATTGTATGCTACTGAAGCTTCTTAAATATATTGGAGAGCGTTGTGCCAACTGCGGAGAATGATAAGTTTTCTGAGAAATGCTTAACGATATCTGCGGAAAGGACGATGCTGTTTAATGTTGTCGTTTTTATCAATGTGTCGTACAACATATTTATATTGCCAGGTTCATAAAGTAAACCGTATTTGCCTTCCGCTGTTATCTTCCTGAAGGATGGAATATTTGTAACAATGGGTATGCAACCACAAGCCATACATTCTATGAGGGCGTACCCTGCGGCTTCGCTGTGGCTGCCGGAAATAAAGAAATCAGCCGCGCTGAACCAATATGGAAGTTCATTGTGCTCGACTTTCCCTACAAGATGCATCGTATTGTTTAACGTACTATTTAATTCAATAACGGTTTCTATCTCGGCTAGCAGATCTTCAGTTTGATAGATCATGTATAGGTGGGCATCAGGGTATTGTACCAGGTATTGTTTAAAGGCGGTTAGTACAGTTAAAGGGTCTTTATTTTTATCGAGGCGGCCTACCCATAGAAAGTTCTGCACGTCTTTTTTTATTCCTGTTCTTACATAACTTTCCTGTTTGTTCTTTGGCGTTAAGTAGGTAGAAGCTTCTAAAACTTCGAAGCATTTTGTTCTGCTATTTATGATACCTGCATTTATCCATTCGTCGGCGATACGAACTGAGGTAAAAAGGTATGCATTAGTAATCCTGCCTGCCAGTTTTTGACAAAACTTTTTTAAACCTGAAAAAGGATGCTCCCCATGGTGCTGTATAATGATCTTTGTCTTGTTGCCAATAATGAGCTTTAGCATCAGTAGTTGCAGGGGGTGCTTGAAACCTTGTACCCAGATGATGTCTGCGGCTTCTTTTCTTATTTTAAAGATGGTTGAAAAGGGTATATACCAGAATTTGTTCCGTGACCTTGAAAAGTGGTAATGAATGTTGTTGATATTTAGTTGACCTGAATAGTTGATGTGCAGATAGGCTGCTATCTCAATGGTTTTATTTAAATACTTTAATACATCCATTGCAGCGCTGTACCGTTGCAGCGCCATTGCCGGATCTGGAGAAGCAGCGTCGTAATTGTATGAGAGGTAAATGAGTTTAATATGCAAAGTTTGCTCACAAAATAAAAGAAAGAAAATGTCTCTGCAATTGTAAGGTAAACTTTGTTTTTAAAGACTTATGTAAGGTTTTGACAGTAATAGTAATATTAATTACCATTTCGGAAGAACTATTTACATAATCAAGAGAAACATAACTATTTTTATATGATTCTCGAAAGACGAAGATTTCATGACTGGGCTGAACAATATCCTTCCTGTGGTTTCTTTTTATGATCTGCATGCAGCAGAGTACGACAGTCATATGTCAGCATCGGATAATAGGGTAAGACTGGTAGTGAGGCAGCTTTTAAAATATTATGTTTCTGATGGTAAAGTGCTTGATTTCGGAGGGGGCACGGGACTTGATTTGCAGTGGTTGAGTGAGCACTATGCAAAGGCATTTTTTCTGGAGCCATCTACGAATATGAGAGTTGAAGCGCATAAAGTGGCTTTTGGGTTTTTAAATGTTTCTTTTGTAGAAAAAAATATTGATTTTAATAATTGGGATGAAGATAACCTGCCTTTCTCTGAAAAGGTGAACGGCATAATTGCAAACTTTGCTGTACTTAATTGTATTGAAAATATCGATACGCTTTTTCAAAAACTGGCTTTAATTTGTACAAATAATGGTTATATAGTTGCTACAGTGCTTAATACCAGTTTGAAAAATCTTTTTAAAAATTATTCTTTGAAGATTGCTCTAAAGTCGGTTTTAAATCAAAAAATTACGATAGCAAATAATCAAACAGGAATTTCGCATGTTACCTACCTGCATACTCCAAAACAATATATAGTAGCGGCAAAAGAATATTTTGATATTATAAAATACAACTCTATTGTCAATTCAAGTTTTGCAGTATTAATTCTTAAAAAGAAATGAATAAACTGCTCCGAAAACTACTTTTAGGTTATTCTAATCCCCAGAAATATCCAGCTAATAGGATTAAAGATGCTGAAATAAAGGAGCGCGTTATTCTTTATGATGGAGGGAATGGAACTGACATAACGGCAAACCACTCAATTGTTTGCGAGAAACCATTTTGTATAGCGATTTTTTTTTCAAAAAGACAACAGACGGATGAGCTGCAAAATATAGAAATAAGAGTACAACGAGGCAACAAAATGGTTGCTAAGCTTCACCTTTCTTTAAAAGATAGTATTGATGAGCAACAGACGTCCATACTTATATACGAAATTGAAGCAGCAAAAAATTATCAATTAAGTAATATCCGTCAGTATTTCCTGATGCGCTATTTCCTTAGGGAAAAAAAGCTTAACCCAAAAGAGGGGAAGATATATGCGGCATTGTATTCCTATCCGCGAGAGGTGGTAATAATATCGTATGAAGAAGAAGGTTATTATAATCTATTCCCTATGGATTTTAGGCGTTACCATGCTGAGGATAATTTGTATGTATTTGGACTCAGATCAACAAATATCACCTTAGCAAAAATATTACAGTCAGGTAAGCTTGTGGCTTGCAATACTGATGCAGCAAAATTGCAAGACATATATTATTTGGGTAAACACCATAGCAGTGCACCGCCGCAAAAGAAAGAAATGCCTTTTGAGATTGGAGAAAGTGAGTTATATAAATTCCCAATCCCTGCTTTTTCAGCATCCTATAAAGAAGTGGAAATAGTGAATAGCAAAAACATAGGCAGTCATGTATTGATGATAGGGAAGGTGGTAAATACAAAAGAGCTAAGGCCTGCCGAAGCCTCTGTTTACCACATCCACTTCTTTGAATACGTAAAGGCAGGATATAAGCAATTGTAATATTGGCATTTATACCCACTTTTTAGGCTATAGTAGTCTTATTTCCCGCTTCGGTGGGCTTATGTATGCTTTACCTTATGTATTAGTTATCTTTACTGTAAGTCAAATCCGTTCATAGGAATGAACAAAATCCTTTTTTTTAATCCCCAGAGTGCTGTTGCAAAGCACAGGATACCGAACTCTATATTGAGCATTGCGGCATCTATAGAGGGGAAGTACGACTGGACCATTGTAGATGGGAACAGGGAAACAGATCCGCTGGAGAAAATGATGTCTTACCTGGAAACAGGAGCATTTAAATATGTTGGATTTACGGTAATGCCTGGCCCACAAGTGAAGCAAGCTGTACCCTTTGCGAAGGCTATAAAGGAACGGTTCCCAGATGTAGTGATGATATGGGGCGGCTACTTTCCAGCCAGTCATTTTAAGGTAATACTTCAGTCGGGTTATGTTGATTTTATAGTTAATGGTCCTGGTGATCATGCTTTTCCCGCGCTGATTAATGCGCTGGAAGCAAATACTCCCTATGAGTTGATAAAAAACATCATCTATAAATCAGGAGATAATGTAATTAAGACAATAAAGGAAGATCTGTTTGATCAGGACCCCTTACCGGCATTGCCTTATAATAAGCTAAACGATATTTATTCCATTGATAAATACCTGGGCAAAACCTACCTGGGCGAGCGCACGCTGGCATATCACTCCAGCATTGGTTGTCCATTTACCTGCTCCTTTTGTGCAGTGGTGCCAATATATGAAGCAAGATGGAAAGGAAAATCGGCCCAGCTGGTTTATAATGACGTTAAGTACATAAAAGACCGCTGGGGTGCTGACGCCATAGAATTTCATGACAACAACTTCTTTGTATCAGAAAAACGGGCTGTTGAATTTTCAAGACTGATAAGGCCGGAGAAAATGAATTGGTGGGGCATGGCGAGGATAGACACGATGTCGAAATTTAAAGATGAGTCCCTGGCATTAATTCGTGAAGCGGGCTGCCGCATTATATTTTTCGGTGCAGAAAGTGGCAATAACAATATACTGAAGCAGCTGGATAAGGGTGGCACACAAACGGGAGACCAGATAATGGCATTTGCGGAGCGGATGAAGAAATTTGATATTATTCCGGAATATTCCTTTGTGCTGGGTACCCCTGCACCAACGCCTGAAGAAGTGGATGCGCAGATAGATTTTGAGATAAACTTCATAAAACAAATAAAGCGGATAAACCCGAAGACAGAAGTAGTACTATATACATATAGTCCGGTGCCTACAGAAGGATCTGAGCTATATAATGAAGTATTGGCTAGTGGCTTTGAATACCCAAAGAAACTGGAAGACTGGATGTCGCCACAGTGGGAAGACCTGGACCTGAGGAAGAACCACCTGACCCCTTGGCTAAAGCCGGAGATGATAGATAAGATAAGGAATTTTGAGACCGTGCTTAATGGCAAATACCCTACTGCAACAGATATAAGGCTGAACGACTTTCAGAGAAGGGCAATAAAATTTGTATCGGGCATAAGATATAGCATGAACTTGTATAAACATCCTTATGAAATAAAGTTCCTGCAGCGGCTGTGGAAATACAGACAGCCAGAGATACAGGGATTTTAATAAGCAAGAAGTAATATGCAGCATTCTTTTTCACCAGAACATAATGAAGCTTCTGCCTTTGAACAGCTGTATATAGGTGTGCGAGAAAAAGAGCAAAGAATATGTGCGGACGAAGAGCTGTTGCAATTGCCTTTAGTTGAAAAAGAACATCCGCATTATAAAGAATGGATGCTGCGAAAAAAATCGACAGAACGGTTGATGCAATATCTGAAAGATAAAAAATGCAAGCTTAACATATTAGAAGTGGGATGTGGAAATGGCTGGCTGGCAGCTAAACTGGCAGATATAGAAAGTGCCCACGTGACAGGGTTGGATATAAATACGACGGAATTAAATCAGGCAGAGCGTGTATTTAAAAAAAGTAACCTAAGGTTTCTACCGCGGGAGCTTGCAGCACTTAAAGAGTATGATTTTGATATAATAGTGTTTGCGGCATCTATACAATATTTTCCATCTCTGAAAGATATATTGGAAATAGCACTGGAGAGAGTAGTGAAAGGTGGTGAGATACACGTGCTGGATACTCATTTTTATAAGCTGTCTGAAGTAAATGACGCAAGGCAAAGGTCTAAACAATATTATGCAGGTATGGGTTTTGAAAAGATGGATGCATACTATTTCCATCATGCCATAGATGAGTTGAAGGCGTTTGACTATAGGCTGTTATTCAATCCGCATAGTCTTGTTAACAAGTTGAGGCGCAGCAAAGAACGTTTTTACTGGATATGCGTAAAGAATAAATAACCATGAAGCGAATACTTTTTAGCCATTCATATTTCATGCGGTTCGATCCTAAACAATGGGAGGCGGGACAGCCGTATGCGCCATTGGGTACATTGTATGCAGCGGCGTATATGCGTGCCAATGGTTATGAAGTTTCTCTGTTTGATACCATGTTTGCCTATGGACCGGATGAAGTAATTGCATACCTGGACAGAGAACAGCCGGATTACTTTGTGCTATACGATGATGGCTTCAATTATTTGACCAAGATGTGCCTCACTAACATGCGTGAAGCTGCATACAGGATGAGCAAACTGGCTAAAGACCGTGGCTGCAAAGTAATAGTATCTAGTTCAGACAGTACGGACCATTTTAAAGAATACCTGGATGAGGGCGCAGATTTTATATTGATAGGGGAAGCGGAACAAACGCTGGGGGAATTGGTGCAAGGACTGGAGATCGGGTTAATAGATTTTGAAACTATACAAGGCATTGCCTATAAGAGAGGAGATACATATGTAAAAACCAGCAGGCGCAGTGTAATGAAAGAATTGGATAGCCTGCCAATGCCGGCATGGGACCTGGTGGATATCGAACCATATAGGAAATGCTGGCTGACAAACGAAGGTTATTTCTCTATGAATATGGGTACTACGCGTGGCTGCCCATTTAAATGCAACTGGTGCGCTAAGCCAATATATGGCAACAGGTATAATTCACGCTCAGCAGAAAATGTGGTTGCTGAGTTGAAATATCTGAAAGAAAAATTTCAGTTTGACCATATCTGGTTTTGTGATGATATTTTTGGTTTGAAGCCAGGATGGGTACAAGAGTTTGCTGCGTTAATAGAGAAGGAAGGGCTTCAGTTTAAATTTAAAATACAGTCTCGGGCTGATCTTTTATTACAGGACGATAATATTAAGTACCTGGCAATGGCGGGTTGTGACAATGTGTGGATAGGAGCGGAGAGCGGATCACAACGTATACTGGATGCTATGGATAAAGGCATAACCATAGAGCAGATAAGGAAAGCGACCGGCCTTTTAAAAAAATACAATATCAAGCCTTCTTTCTTCATACAGTTCGGTTACCTGAGCGAGACGAAAACAGATATAGAGCTAACAATACAGATGATAAATGAGCTGCTGCCACATAGCATTGGCGTGTCTGTTTCATATCCATTACCTGGAACTGTATTTTATGAAAAGGTGAAGCAGGATATGAAGGAGAAAACAAACTGGACAGACTCTGATGAATTGCAGTTAATGTTTCACAATACCTATCCGCCAGCTTTTTATAAACAGCTGCATAGGTACGTGCAGGAAAACTATAGGAAGCATCTGGCTATAGAGCAGGTAAAGAATGTGATACAGCGCCCCTCCGGAGTGTCGCTGACAGCTTTTAAAAAACTATTATCTATACTATATTATGTGCCCTCAGTGTTTTTTGCAAAGTTGAAACTTAATGCACTAGAGAAATCTGCGGTATCTATATGAGCCAGATAAAGGACATAAATAATGAAAGTCTGTCTGCTGAAGCCTTCAGCCAGCAGTCTGTGATATTTGATAAGATATATAGTCCCAATGAAATAATACAATATAAAAGAAAGCGTGTAAGAGATGTGGTGAACCGGTATCTGCCTGCTGAAAGTGATATACTAGAGCTAAATGCGGGAACCGGAGAAGATACTATTTACTTTGCAAATGAAGGACACCGTGTACATGCTACGGATATAGCTGCAGGTATGCTGGAGCAGCTTAAGCAAAAGGCAGCCACCTATATAGTGAACACAAATGTTACGACAGAGCAATGCTCTTTTACGGCATTAGGTAATCTGGAAAAAAAAGGACCTTACAATCTGATCTTCTCAAATTTCGCAGGATTGAATTGCACAGGACAGCTGGATGAAGTGCTGCGTTCATTTAATGTGCTTTTAAAGGACAATGGACTTGTGGTGCTTGTAGTGCTTCCTCCTTTTTGTCTATGGGAAATCTTTCTTGCACTGCGTGGAAATTTTAAAGCGGCCTTTCGCCGCTTCGGCAGCAAGAATGGTGTAGATGCACATATAGAGGGAGTGTATTTCAAATGCTGGTACTATAAGCCGAAATATATTGCCGATATGCTGCGGGACGATTTTGAAGTGCTGGATATAGAAGGGCTTTGCAGTATAGTGCCGCCGTCTTATTTTGAACAATTTCCAAAAAAACATCCACGGCTTTATAAGCTATTGCAAAGACTGGAGAACAGATTTAAAAGCAGCTGGCCATGGAGGAGTATTGGAGATTATTATATTATTGCGCTACGAAAGAAATAATATTAGTTGGCGTCCTTTATAAGACGTAAAAATGTTACCAGCCCAATAGATATAACTACGGCACATGCAAATAATATACGCCAGGATTTTTTGCTGTACGGTGATGCGGGTTTATCAGCAGGTAAAAAGCCGTAAAGAACTTCTATAGGTTGCTCCAGCTCTTTTATGCGCCATTCGGCTTGCTCAATTTTGTCTTCCTTGCCTGCTTTTATTTCAAAAAGCTTATCAAGGTTAGTTAATATAATAGAAGAGTCTGTAAGCGTTGTAGTGTTTTTTATATGCAGGGCATAAGCACTGATAAGTGAATCTAACAGTATCATGTCATTTTTGAACTGAAATATTCTTCTTTCACATTGTTCGCGCTCCATTTTATTTCGCTTTACCCGAAATGGACTATGGTTGCCTAAGTATTCGGGAAGCTGGTGCTGAAGGTTTGCAAAAACATTACGGTTGGTACTTGTTACTGTTATATACATAGGGCCGCGATCACCTGTATAGTCATCGTATAATGGAGTGCCTGTAATGTTTAAGCCACTTATTTCTATTATAGCATTTGCTTCATTTTCGGGAATGCTGAGGGCAGCTGCTAATTGGGCATGAGAATGGTTTTCAGCCAGGTCATTCAATTGCTGCAACATCTCGCCATATGTTTTTTTGCTGAGGGACGTGAACTCACAAACCATGGTTGCTTTATATTGCAGGGGGGTAGTGGTAATTCTGTACGTGCCTATACCAGCAATAATTATAAAAGTAATTATTGCTACCATCCAATGGTTTTTTACTGCTTTATATATGTATCTAAGGCATGCGGTAACAAACATGCTAAAAGATTTTAGAAAATCCTTTACGTCCGTTGCAGAAATCATTTTATACTCAGTCATGCAGTGGTGCTAAGTTATTTTATTGCTGCGAGTTTTGCCAGTACTCTTTTTTGATGATTAGCAGGATGGTTTTTTGAGATGTGTAAAGTGGTTTTAAAGGCTAAGTCATAGTCCTCCATAGGATATTTTTTTGCGGTCCACTTTTTTCGCCAGCGCTTATCAGTTATGTTCATTAGCCATTTATTGAGTTGCCGGGGCTTCAGCATATTTAATATTATTTCTCCTCCCTTTTTTAATAGACCATTACTGTCGTCTATGCCATTAATAGCGATAAAAGGTTTATAGTCGTTAGGGAAGAAGCTTTTTACCCAAGCATTCTTATATATAAGCTGCCTGTAGGCCCCACTGCCATGCAATGGAATGATGCTTGCTAGTTCTGTAGCTGTAAATACATTGCGTTCATCCAATTCTAATTTAGAGGTGTCAATGAAATAGTTCATGCAGAATTTGTGCTGTGCATTTACAAGAAAAGTGATTTTCTTAAATATGTGCAGCAATGTTCGGCATATCCATAGTCTGTTTTGAGCCGTAATGATGAAAAAATCAAAATCGCTATCGGGCTCTGCATATCCTTTAGAGATAGAGCCTGATATGCCAACGAAACGGACAAAGGGAAAAGTATTTATTATACGTCCCGCTTTCACTGCTTTAGCGTATTTTTTCCGGGCGATATTATTGCCTGTTTTTCTTCTTTCTACCAGCTGTTCAATGTTTGGCTGTATTGAGTAGAAAATGCCGAGGTTGTAAATTTTTCCTTCAGCACACAGCTCATTTAGTGCCTGCGTAAGAGTGCTGAGCCGGCAGATCTCAGCGCAGCTGCCCTGGATTTCCTCTGCAGTAAGCGGATAAGAAAAAAGAGCATAGTACCGCAACACCTGTAGCGCTGCACCTTTTACTTCTATATTTATGTCTATCGCTTCGTGCATCCGTTGTTATTTAGTTGCTTTCTCCATTTGCAAATTCAGCGATGTTAATGGCGGCATAGCAACTATCATTGTTTTATTTTTTCCTGAAAGCCATCTTGAGAAATGATTTTCTATATTGGTGGTTATATTATCCCAATTATATTGGGTGGCTATCTTATTCAGATTGTTAGCTGTCCAGCTTTTATAATTTTCTTTATCCAGCGATATTTTCAATAATTCGGCCAGGTCATTTTCATTTCTGAAATAGAAGGCATCATTGTCCAGTACGTGCCGGTTAAAAATGTTGTTGTGTGCACAAATAAGTGCCCCACAGCTCATAGCTTCGAGTAAAGATGGGTTGGTACCACCTACCGAATGACCATGAATGTAAATTCGACAATTGCTGCGCAGGGCATTCAACTTATTCATGTTGAATTCAGCGCCCGCGAATTTAATGTGACCATAACCACTAAATTCTTTGAACATTTTCCTGCCAAAAGGTGTATTCATATAATCACCTATTAATAGCAATTTTCTGTTGAGTTGCAATGAATAAGATCGTAATACTACTGCTACATTGTTTTCCGGCTCAAAGCGAGCAATTAGAAGATCATATTCACCACTGTTAAGGGCATAGCTATTAAGTATGTCAGCATCATTTTGCTGAGGACAGTATATTTCAGCACCATATGGGATCATGGTTGCATGTACTCCATATTTGCTTTTTAAATAATCCTGTATGCCTATAGAGTCTGCTATGAGATAATCGCTGTGCTTTACACCCCATTTTTCAGCGTGGGTAAGAAAGTACTGAGTTGCTTTATTATACTTGGCCCTTGTCCATTCCAGGCCATCCATATTGGTAACTAATATTGCTTTATTTGGAAACAACCAGGACCATATAGTGCTGCTGGTGTAGCCAAGCTGCAGAATTATGTCGAAGCATTGTTTTCGGCTATTTTTTATGCAATTAAAATCATAGATAAATTGACCGGTGGTCCCCATAAAATATTCAGGATCGTAGCAGCGTATCAGTTCAACATTCTTATAGTGTTTTTCAGTATAAGGATGCCTATGAGAAGTATATACGGAAACCTCGTGACCTTTGTCGGCCATCCGGGTTGAAAAGTGCTCTGCAAATTGCTCGAACCCGCCGTATTGATTGGGTATGCCCCGTGTTCCTATTATGCCAATCTTCATGGTCTGCTCATTTGAGTGTGGTAATTAATCCCCTCGGTTGTAAATGCCTGTTTATGTAATATTTGCTGGTATACTGTTAGCGTATCCTGCGCTGCCTGTAGCCAATTGTATTTGTGTAAGATGCGCTGCGGTAGATTGTCATTTACGGGTGCCGCAGCGGCCCTTTCGATGGCGTTAAAAATTGACGTAGCGTTATCCGGTTCGCAATAATATGCGTCCTGCTCATAATACTCGGTTGTATCTCCCCTGTCCGTTACCACTATATTGCAACCAACATAAGCAGCTTCAAGACTGCTAAGCCCACATGTCTCATTCCAGCTGGGCAGCACATGTACTTTGGCTTCCCGGTAATAGCTGATCAGTTTTTCCTGCGGAACAAAACCCTCAAAGCTAATGTTGTCTGCAGCTGCTGCCCTGCATTCATTGTAATACCTGTAATGGTTGGGTGCGGGGTTGCCTATTATTTTCAGTTGAAAGGAAGTATTGTTCAATGCTTTTATCAAATTCAACTGATTTTTATTGCCCTCTATCCTGGCCGCGCATATTACCAGGGTTTCCTGTCTTTTCGTCGCCGGTTGTGCTATGTCAAATATTTCAGGGTCAATGCCATTATAGATAACTCTATAAGGTGGTGTTATGCCATAGAAATCTGAGAAGCGTTTATATTCATTTGAAGAGTTGGGTAATATGAGTGCTGCATTCTCTGCAATTTGTTTAACGGTGTTCCTGTGTCCTTGCAGTATATAGCGGGAGCTGTGTATTGGCTGTCCGTTTTTAACCCATCTGGCCCAAGCTTTTAGATATTCCAGCTTATCTGTAGAAAGTTTTTTAGTTATCAGACCTGCCAAGCCGTTGCGATGGAAATGCTCGTAATCTGTGAAATCGACAAAGATGGTAGAAAGCACATATGGTTTTCCGCTCTTTAGCAGATGAGGTAAAATATCTGCCGGTCGTATAATGTTGAAAACATGCAGCAGGTCATACTCGCTATAGTCAATTGTTTTATTGCCAAGATGTATGTCGACCTGCACGCCGAGCTTGCGCAAATATTTGGCTGTTGATACGATTTGTACCGTATCACCGCCAAATACACTATACAAGGTAGCCCGTGTCAGGAATAGTATTTTCATGTGCTGAGGTTTGCGGGTTTTAGTTTTTGAATATTTAATTCGGGAAAGACATTTGAAAATGCCAGTATCCAGATGATGTATTCGGTAGTATTTGTTAGGTAGCTACCCGTAAATTGATAGATAAATACAAAGACAAATAACCATAGCCGATAGGGGTTGGTAAAAACGCGGGTTTTGAAAAACAAAAAAAACTGAAGGGTTAAACGTAGTGCAAAGCCAATGTAGCCAAAGAATAGTATGGTTTCTGCGCAGGCATTGGGAATGCGAACGACGACAGGTGAATTGCTGTACTGATAGTATTGTAAGATAGTGTTTCTTCCCAGTATATTCAACTGGCCGGGGCCGATGCCCCATAAATAGCTTTTCAGGCTGATGATCTTATTAGCGAGTATAAAAGCCTCAAAGGTGCGGCCTCTGGCTGAAGTGTCTTTGCCTTGCCAAACATATGCCAGTCGAAGAAATAGTGGGTTGTTCGGGAATAAAAAATATAGGAGCGCCACCAAAACAAGGCCGCCTAATAATGCTGCAAAAAGATGTCGCCTGCCTAAAGCCGTGGAAATTATCTTCCCGTAATAGAAAATAAAAACCATAAGAAAACTAATGGCCATAGCTGCTAATACACCAAGTGAAAAAGATAAGAGCAGCGGAACCAATATTAGCAATAATGTAAACCAGGCGTTAGATGGTTTTAAAAACAGCATTATTGAAAAATAGTAAATAGCAATAGGAGCCAGCCATAAGCTATAATGAGATGCTTCTGGTGTAAAAAGTTTTAACCTTGGAACAACCACACCATTTGATATGGGCACCATGTACCATACCCATTCCCGCAATGAAGATGAAAAGAACAATGGCAAGCTGATAAGTACAAAAATGCCATTGAGGACCAGGAGCATCCTAAAGAGATTGTCAAGATCTATTTTGCCCTTTACGACAACGCTAAAAGCAGCAATGAAAAAGAAAGTACAGCAGATAATACTAATAGAAAGCAGGTAGTGACTTACGTCAACTCCCAGAAGCAGGTGGGCTATGACAAATACTGCTGCCAAAGGTAGCAGGCAGATTAAAGTATGCTGCAACTGCCCTTTGGAATATAAATAGAATACCCATGCGGGTGTTAGCAGCAGCGTTATTGTTAACCCAGTGGTTGGCAATAGGGAGTTAAGAAAGAAAATAAGGATGCCCAGCGTTAGTAGCCAACCTTGTTTTACAGTATTTATTTGTGTTGCCTGCGAAAGCATATATTAACGCTGATTGTTGATTTTCAAGCTCAATTCTTTAGTAAACTACCCCATTAGCGTTATTTTATAAAGGAAAAAGATACGAAGCGGTATTTTCAGCGACCAAAGCATAAAAATGCAAGCATCAATTTTGCCTAAAAATAATTGTGGACACCTTAATAGATATACTATTTGTTTAAATAAGTGAAGTGAAAACAATCTATGCATATTGTTATTTGATAATATTTAGTGCTTAGGAATGCTATTTTTATGTTAAATTCGCGGTAGCCGGTTATTATCGGCAGTTAATATTAATAATGTAATAACTAACAAAATGAATAGATTTTTACCTGCTATCCGTTCTGTGATATTTCTGCTGTGTTTATTATTAGCAGGAAGCAGTGCGAACGCATCTCACCTGTACGGTGGTGATCTGTATTACAAATGGATAAGCGGCAATACTTACCAGGTAACCCTGGCCTGCTACGGGGACTGTAGTGGGGGGGCTTTCCCTTCTTTTCATACATCGATAGCGGAGGTAAATATTTATAAAGGTGGTGTTCTGGATACGACTATCGAAATGCCTTGCCTTGATACAAATGGTACGGAGGTAACGCCGGTTTGTCCATCTGATACAGGAAATACAGCCTGCCACGGTGGTACCCTGCCGGGCATAAAAAGATTTATTTTTCAGTCAACTGTAACCTTAAGTGGGCCGGCCCCTGATTGGGTGTTTTTATTTAACGGCAATCTTACCAGCTCTTCAGCCGGACGAAGCGGATCGATTACTAATCTTTCTTCGGCAGGTACCATGACTTTACTGGATACACTAAACAACGTCAATGGGCCTAACTCATCAGCAGAATTTACAACTATACCAACTCCATTCTTTTGTATCAATGAACAGGCCAATTTTAATCCCGGCGCAGTAGATCCTGATGGGGATAGTCTTTCTTTCAAGTTAGTTCCGGGTATAACCGGTGTGTCGGCTGGTACTATAAGCTACGTGGTATACGCAGCGGGATATGGTTATGCTCATTATCCTATAGCAGTGACTGCACCGGCTGCTTCGAACTTTTCGTTAGATAGTAATTCAGGCCAGTTGACGTTCACACCCAATACTATTCAGCGATCGCTGGTGGTGCTACAGGTCAACAAGTATGATAAAAACGGTAACCTTGTTGGTACCAGCATGCGCGAGATGACCGTGGTGGTAATACCATGCACTACGAAGCCACCTACAGGTGTAATAACAAATAACAATGGTGGAAAGATATTGACCAGCTACGACTTTACTGTTTGTCAATCACAGGGATTTTTTAATTTCCATATCGATCCCCAGGCTCCTGACGGGTCAAATGTTACAGCAACTGCTACCGGTTTACCGGCGGGGGCTACCTATACCGTAACGGGGAATGGTACTAAAAACCCATCGGGTGTTTTCTCCTGGGATGCCAGCCACGCAGCTCCCGGTATTTATAAGTTCTTTGTGACATTTCAGAACGATGCATGTCCACTTTCCAGCAAACAGGTACTGGTATACACAGTTACTGTTTTACCGTCTACAGAAATATTTATTAAACAAACTTCCCTGGCAAACTGTCACCAAAAAGGTGTGATAGAAGTTAGTGCCTCTGTAGAACCATGGGCAGAACAAATATGGAGCAATAATACTATACTGGATTCAATATCGAACCTTACCCTGGCAGATACCATGATGGACAGCCTGGCTGTGCTTCCTACAGGACAAAAGTATACCGTAATAGTGATCAATAAAAAAGGCTGTGTTACAGATACAAACATTGCGATAGGGGCGGTGCCGAATATAGGGGACACCATCACAATAGTTAAACCAAGCTGCTACGGTCTAAAGGATGGTTCTATCAACCTGAAAGGATCCGGTGGCGCGCCGCCGTTTTTGTATCATATGGAGGGTTTCCCCGATAAGCGAAACGGCAGGTACGATAGCCTTGGAACAGGGACTTACAATTTTGTGATAACAGATAGCATACAGTGTACACGAGCTGAAACAATAGTGCTGGAGCAACCTGACAGTATACATCTTGACGTGACAACTGTGCCAAATGTGTGCGACGGCGCCGGTGACAATGGTCAGGCCACAGTAACGCCATTTGGTGGTACCCCATCATATACTTATAGATGGGCTGTACCTGAATCCCTTACCACTGCCACAATTACTGCTATGCACAATGGTGTGTACAGGGTGTATGTGAAAGATGCCAATGGCTGTGTGGATTCAAGTCTTGCTAAAATAGGATATGATGATTGTTGTACACCTTTTGTTCCAAGTGCATTCTCGCCAAATGGAGATGGGAGGAACGATAAATTTAGGATAAGATATAATGGTGATCTGAAGCTAATAAACCTTTCTATTTATAACAGGTATGGAGAGCGCGTTTACTTCAGCATTTATCCGGATGAAGGATGGGACGGTACATTTGCCGGCGTTCCGCAGGATATGGGTGAGTATTACTATTATATAAAAGCCATTTGTGGCAACAAGAAGGACAATACTATTGAGCTGAAAGGCAACTTCACATTGATTAGATAGAATTCGGTTGATATTAATAAAAGAGGCTTGCAAATTTGCAAGCCTCTTTTATTAATATAGCTAAATGTCACGGGCACTTAGAACGGATGCTAATGGAGTGCTTGGGAAAAATGGAGCTCATTTTGCGGTTGGTTGCTGCTTTTTATGTCGGTATATTTCTTTTTGATATTCAGAAATCTCTTTTCTATCAATTCGTAAGACAAATATGAAAAGGAGATAGTGAGCGCTAAAGTAATTACATATACTATAAGCATGGCAACATCATTTGGTGTATTGCTAAGCATGGGAGTGAGAACCTTCCCCAGTAAAAAGATAAAAAGCATATGGTATGCATACATGCCATAGGAAATACGCCCAATAAAACGCAATGCCTTGTTTTCCAGCTTAATGATGGAGCTTTTATTTGTGCTCACGTTCAGTATCAGTATGAGGAAAATGACGCTATAAATTTCATGATCCAATATGGAAAATATGTGGAAAGAATGAACAAGTAGCGAACCCGCAAATAGCGCCCAACAGACTATCTGCACGGGCTTGCTATAAATAATATTTAATAGGTTATGCTTATTCAATACAAGGTAAGCACCAAGTCCGCCGATAGCCATGCAATCGAGGCGGGTGATGTAAAATACATGATAAACACTGGTAAATGGCAGATACTGCAAGGCCACTTTAATAGACAAATAGCAGCCAATAAATAATACTAGTGCCTTGGGTATATTTTTGGATTTGTTTATCAGCAGGGGCCAAAAAGCATAGAATTGTTCTTCCACACCCACCGACCACAGCGGAGTTAGCGCCGCGAAAGTGCCGCCAAGTGCGAAAGGCACATTGGGAATAAAGAAGACGTAATAAAAAATATGAGATAAATTATTCCGGGGCTCGGGTAAAATGCCGCTTAAACCAACAAGTGAACCCACAATGGCAACTATAAGAAAATAGACAGGCCATATTCTCAGTATGCGGCGCATGTAGAATTTTTTAAAGGCTATGGTATTGTATTTTCCCTTTTCCAACAGCAGCAAATAGGTAATAAGAAAACCGCTTAGCACAAAGAACAAAGTAACTGCATACTGTGCCATGTCCTTGGCTCTGAAGCCTACTTCGTGTTTGTTGAACAGATAAGAAAACTCATCCGTATGTGAAGTAATAACCGTTAACGCGGCTATGGCCCTTATGCCATTAAGGCCGGGTAAGTATATAGGCTTTTTAGCAGATTTACTCGTTTTACTTTCCGGAGCGAGCGTTAAATGTGTCAAAGTAATGCTTTGATGCAATATTATTGCACATAAAAGGAAGTACCTATTTTACGTTGACGGATAACAGCAAGTTAACTAGCTTTAAGTAACTAATGGTTAACAAGCTATAGCTATTTTCTTTTATACTTTTGAACGCTGTTAAACAATTACTTAGGGTAGGCGAAGATGGTTGTTATACCACTATGGAAAGAAAGAAAAATATCTTCAAACGATTATTTGCATACACATTGCTTGGTCTAAATATACTTGTTAGTATCTGGTCTGCACTGTGTTGTGTAGCGGCAGTCGCTGAGCCGGAAAAGATAGGGCTGCTGGAACTTGCGAGCCTCAGTACAGCGTTTGCTTTCTTTGCCAATTTCTTTTTCGTATTCTTTTGGCTATTCACAAAGAAAAAATGGCGCAGTCTGATAGGGGTGGCAACCCTGCTGGTGTTTAGCAAAATATTCCTGCCTGTTTTCGGCTGGCATTTCTTTGCTTCCAATGAAGTAGCGGCAGGAAGCAATACACTGAAAGTGATGCAATGGAATGTGCATGCTTTTGGTTTATATGACGGTAGAGAAGGACATGAGAAAGCCGAAAAAATGCTTGCAGTAATAAAGAAGAATAGTCCTGATCTGCTTTGCCTGGACGAATATTTTGTTGTTGGGCAAGATTCTTCGGATGCCTATACGCAGCGTATAATAAGGGAGAACGGTTACAAGGAATATCGTTTTAAGGAAGATAACGAATACGAAGAAGACAAAAACATTCATTTAGGTACGGCAATATTTTCGAGATATCCGCTTGCGGATTTTTTGGCATACCCCTTAAGTAAAAAGCTACGAATTACGGACAATGGTGCCAGCTATTTATTACAAACAGACGTACTACTGCCTGTGCAAAAAAAGCTTCGCTTGTTTGCACTACATTTATATTCATCGGGCATCAGTACCAGCGATATAAATTTTATAGAAAAGCTGAAGGGGCGTAAGGCAGGCAAGGTCAATTTATCTGATTATGATCCGGATTTCCTGGATGAGCTGCATAGAAAGGGTATAAGTCCAAATGATCGTTTCAAAGTGTTCGTGTATAAATTGACTACTTCAGGCTGTAAACGGGCTGCTGAAGCCGATAGTGTAGCGAAGGTGATAGCCAATAGCCCATACCCGGTCCTTATTTGCGGGGATATTAATGATGTGCCTTCTTCTTACGTGTACACAACTGTAAGGGGAAAACGTGCCGATCTTTTTGTAGAAAAAGGAAGATCATTAGGACGAACATTCAACGCCATATTGCCCACGTTGCGCATTGATGATATGTTTTATGATCCTAAATTATTGAAGCCTCTTGTTTATAAAACACCGTATTCATTTTTATCGGATCACAAATCAATAGTAGCTGTTTTTGAAATAAAGTAGTAACATACACAAATAATATAGTATGATAAAGCGCATTGTAAAATCAGTATTGTGGAGAACAGGAATAAGCCGTGCGGTACCGCCTATGATATGGAAGTCCGTAAATGAAGGCGGCCCTGTGAGTTTTTTGTTCAAGCAAACACGTCACCCGCAATTTCCTGTAAACTTTGATGACGCTGAGATAAGCGCTTCGTTTACTCAGCAAAATGCGCAATACACCACTGTAAAAGATTTTGTATTGGAAGTAAATGGCCCTGCACTGATAGAGCCAAAGCTGGGCATAGTGATACTAAGCAATGGGAAATTCCTTGAGCAATCGCGCAATCATACTTATACATACCCTGATACCTTCCAGTATATGAAATACAAAGCAGGGTTAGCACCGGTAATAGATATGGACGAGGTGATCCATTATGATGGTTATGTGGGCGATAACTATTACAATTTTCACGCAGATATACTGATTGCCTTCTGCTGGGCAATAAATGAAGCAGGTTTGGTTGTTGATAAGCCTGTGGTTGTAGGGCAGCAAATATATAATAGCAGGCAGTTTCAATGGCTGCTAAAAAATACCGACCTTTTTAAAAGCATAAAATGGGTGGTGCTGGATGGCAAAACCTATGTACGGGTAAAAAAGCTATACAAAGCATGGACTTTTCTACCGGAGCTGAAAGCCTGGCAAAATATGGCGGCGCTTTACAAGCCACCCGTGGTGGAAGAACCCACACGCAGAGTATATTTATATCGTGCCCCGCAATTTGGCAGAACGGTAAAAAATGTAGAAGAGATAAAACCTGTGCTGGATAAGTATGGCTTTGAAATGATAGATACCGGGGAAATGTCCATCGAAGACCAGGTGAAACTGTTTGCTGAAACAAAATACCTGGTAGCCATACATGGCGCCGGTATTATAAACATCATTTTCTCTAACTACAAAAAGCTCTCGTTGCTGGAGATACTGCCGGGCCGCGAAAAGTTAAATACGCATTTCTATTGGCTTGCTGAATCTCTGGGCAGTAAATATGATGCATTACTGACAGAAGATATGAATATGGCGAAGAAATTCAGATTAGAGCCCGATGTGCTGGAACACTATATTAAAAAGATGTTAGCGAATTCTTGATCGCCTGATGTTGGCATCAATTACAGTTAATTTGTGATCATAAGACAGGGTATGCACCTGTCTTATATTCTTTCCCCAATGTGGTTTTATGGAGCTCACCGTTGTTTCCTCATACTCCTGCTCGGTAAGCTTTGTAATATGGTTTATAGCTACGCCCCAACCATAGTATGGAGTGCATATCTGTGCCGGGCGATACATATTGCCATTGTGCATGAATACTCTGCCAGCCGGACGCGCGTTGCGTACATCTGAAACAACAGGGTTTTGTGGGTGTGGTGTCCAGTTCCGCGTAAGTAACTCATCTGCATAGAAGATAAACAGTTCATCGCTGGTGGATGCAGCTTCATATTCACGCATGCTGGTAAACAGCCACCACTTGTTGTTATAGAAAAGGATTGTTGTATCCACAGTATCTACATTCTCCATCAGCTTCATCTTCAATTTCCAGCCAAGGGGGAAGCTATTTGTTTCATAGATCTCTATGGATTTGTTTCCGCGTGTTTCAGGTATCATATACTGCCTTCCTCCGGTTTCCAGCATGAAGGGATATGACAAATGATAATCAGCTTTAAGCGCCAGTTGTGCATTGGTGTAATTGCCTTTGCTGTCCATCTCAATAACAGAAATATGCCCGTTTTTTTGGCCATACAAAACTTCTTCGAAGAAGATATAGTATTTGTCGTTAACGAATAATATGTGTGGATCGGCCCAAAATCTGTCCTTTGGTGGTGTTAGCTTTTTGTACTTATATAGTTCAAGAGAGGGCTTATCCGTCTTTGAAAAACTATACATCAGTTGCCACTGGTTGAGATAGAAAAGTGAGCTGATACGTGTTTTTAGAACATCGATAGCTTTGGAAAAGATTTTCTTAAATATTACTCCATTACCAGGTGTCTTGTAAAGCCTGCTAGAATAAAACTCAGGATGCTGATTTTGAGGCGATACATGCTGTTTAATAAAGGTTTCACGGTTTTCATACAGCTTCTTTAGCATTCTGGGTACAAAAGCAGCGCTCTTCCAGTAATAGCTATTCCTGCTCTCATTCAGGTAAGAAGTATTTGTTGCAGACTGTGATCTGTAAAGTAATTGTCCGCCATCAAGCTCGTCACTTAATATCTGCAGTATAGAGCCTGTTGCAGGCCATTTTTCAATAAATTCCCAGGTGCCGGCGGGCATACCGCGATTTATGGTATTGTCGCCGTGATGATAAGACCATACGCCATAGGGAGCTGAGGTTAAGATGTCGCCCTTTAATATCCGGAACCCAAAACGTATGAAAACCTCGATCCCGTATCCTTTTATCTTTTCGATATCGGATGCCTCAAATGTATCGGAGAACCTTTTTTGTATCGGAGTTGCCTGCAAAACAGGTACAGTATTTAGTAATTTGGATGCGTCTGTCAGTTTGAAGGCGTCGTTAGGCAGCGGATGGATTTTATTTTCCAGCTTTTTATAAGCTGAAAAAAGAAGCTCATCAAAATTATTGGCAATATTCCAGGTGCGGCTATGTGCCTGATTGCTTGGAGCGGTATTTACAACCACCAGCAATACCTCAGCATAATTACTGTCGTTTATTCTTTCTATTAGTTTATGGACCCAATTCGGTACCATAAAGCTGTCCATTAAAAGCCCTACCTTTATTTTATTCATGCTGCGTCTATAGCTGGCAATACCAATGCCAGGATAATATTACAGCCCTATTTTTATTTAAAAAAGTTATCTTAAGGCATTAACACAGCATTAAAAACTTTCTTTGCGGCACATCCCTAATTTTGCTCTTCATAAAAGAAACCTGCGACAGATAGCATGAATATATTATTAGCTACCGAAGTTATTGTTCCCGGCGGCGCGGAAGCTTTTGTGCTTCGCCTGTCCAGGGCATTTATGGACAGAGGCCATTCCGTGGTTGTATTTGGGTTCTACGAAGAGCAGGGCGACAGCAATATAGCAAACATCATAGCCCCGGGTGTAAAAGTGATATGGGCGAAGTATCCTTTCCCTTCCTTTCTTAGGAAGCTTGATGGGCTTTTGTTTCGCTTGAAAATTGACCGCAGCTTCAGGAATTACTTTGTCAAAAGGTCGCTGACGCGCGCTGTTAAGCAGCATAATGTGGAGATAATGCACAGCCACTTACTAAAGGTAGATGAAATGTGCCTTAAGGTGGGCGCAGAACAGAACATACCCGTTGTCACCACCATTCATGGGGATTATCTCCAGTTTTTCAATAAATCAAAAGCAGGCATCCCAATACCCATACTTAATTATAAACTCAAAGCAGCAGCAAACCTGATCTCTTTAAAAAAAGTAGTTTGTATCTCTGATAAGCAAATAGCCTTTTTCAACGAAGTTTTTGCCAGGGAAACTGCAGGCAAGCTGACAAAAATATATAACGGCTACCAGGGTAAAATGCCTACCGCCAATATCTCTGAAATGAAGAGCGCGATGGGAATAAAAGATACAGATTTTGTATACGGTATGGTATCCCGTGGTATTGCTGAAAAAGGCTGGAAAACCGCTATTGATGCCTTTTTGATGCTTGATGCAGCGGATACCCACCTGGTACTGGTAGGAGAAGGCGAATACTTGTCGGGTTTAAAGGGTAAATACAAAGACAATAAACAAATACATTTTACCGGAAATACGGGCACACCGTTAGATCTTATAAACATATTCGACGTGGCCTTGTTGCCATCTGTTTATGCCTCTGAAAGCCTGCCAACTGTGGTTATAGAATATCTTTACCTGGGCAAGCCTGTTATTGCTTCTGATGCTGGAGAAATAAAGAATATGTTGCATGTCGGCGAGCAGGAGGCGGGAATTATTGTTCCTATAAAAGAAGGAGTGATTTCGGCGGAAGAAATCAGTATGGCTATGAGACGTTATAGGGCAGAAAGAGATTTATATTTACTTCATAGTAGACATACAGATGTCTGTTTTAGGCAATTTGATATGGATAAATGCATACATAGATATATGGATGTATATAATGCCGCAATAGCAAATGCTCTGGAAAGCTAAGCGTTTGTTAATGGAGCATAAAGCGAATGTTAACAGCCGATAAAGGTTCGTTTGTCGGCTGTCCGGCGTCTATATTTGAGGCTTTATAGCATTTTGAAAATGAAAAGTGTCCTTCTTTTAGGTTCTGAATTAGGTATTGGCGGAGCTCAGCGATCAATTTCGCTGTTGAGCCATTATCTGCAGGAGGATTATGATGTTACCCTTTGTGTTCTTTCAGGCAAAGGGCGCGAAAATATTTTTAAAGTAAGCGACAAGGTCATTTTCGTTGACCCACCAGAGCATAAAAGCATCTTTGGGAAAATAAAAGCATGGCGTTACAGACTAAAGTTTATTAAAAAATTCAAGGAAGACAATGATATAGACATTTGCATCAGCTTCCTGGAAGGGCCAGACTATGTAAATGTGCTTACCAAAGGCAAAGGAAAGGCTGTGTTAAGTATACGTGGCTCTAAGATGTTTGATAAGGAGATAGGGGGCATAATGGGCTTGGTAAGAAAAAAGTTACTTATACCGTTCTTTTACAGAAAGGCAGACGAGGTAGTATGTGTATCAAATGGTCTGGCAGATGAGTTGCACAAATACTTTGGTATAAAGCAGGATAGACTTAAAACGATATACAACTTCTACGATATAGAAGATATTCAACAGAAAAGCGAAGAGCCGCTAACTGAAGATGAAAAGAAGATATTTTCAAAACCAGTAATCATTACCTCCGGCAGGCTGCATATGTCAAAACGCTATGATAGTCTGATGAGGGTGCTAAAGCAGCTGGAACAAAATATAGTAGCGAGGCTTGTGATATTGGGAGACGGGCCATTGAAAGGCGAACTGCTCGCACTGGCCAAAAGTCTTGGGTTAAAAGCCTGCGATTGGTCCGAGAGGAAAGAATATGAAGAAGCTGACGTTTATTTTATGGGTTTCCAGTCAAATGTATTTAAGTTTTACAAACATAGTAACCTATTTGCATTAACCTCCGACTATGAAGGTTTCCCTAATGTAATGGCTGAAGCGCTGATATGTCATGTGCCTGTGGTTGCTACAGACTGTCATACAGGACCAAGAGAAATATTGGATGTGCATGGGCTTAAGCCATATATCCCTACAGAGATAGTAAGACGCACACAAGTTGGTTCGCTTTTGCCAATGCTGGATCTAGTGGACCAACACAAACTGATTGTGTGGGCAGACGAGATCGGATACTGGCTGCAAGCACAAAAGCCTTCGGCAAAAGCATTTAACGAAATAACCAATCGTTTTACGAAGGAAGCAATGCTGAAGCAATGGAAGGAAGTAATTGATAAATAAGAGAGACCATGAAAATTATTATAGTAGATAGTTCTATAGCTTTTACGGGCGCATTTAAATGTGCCGTGAATGAGGCTGAATTGTTGTCGCCACAGCATACATTTGTTTTTGTGTTGCCGGAAAGGAGTGTATTGAAGCCTTTTCTGGAAGAGAAGGGTTTTAAAGTGTATATGCTGCCGATGGTGGAAATTGCCAAATCTTCATCCTCATTACTGAAATACTTTCCGGCATTGTTTAAGAATGCAAGGGTGCTCAATAAGATCGTAAAAGCAGAGAAGGCAGATGTGGTGCAAATGAACGATTTCTACAATATGCTGGGAGTAATGATGAGAAGACTGGGTTTTCAGGGCAGGCTTATTACCTATGTTCGTTTTCTTCCTTCTTCACGCCCAAAGCCGCTGATGAAGATATGGTCGTATATGGCCCAGAAATACTCTGACAATGTAATAACAGTATCAGATGTTGCACTGCGCGAACTGCCGCCGCATCCTAAAAATGTGCGCATATTTGATCCTGTAAAGCTGGAGGAGAAATTGCCGGTAAAAGAATACGGCGGCAATGGCGAAACGATTGATATTCTCTATCAAGGCAACTATATACGAGGTAAAGGTCAGGACGCGGGGCTGGAAGCTTTTGCGCTTGCCTATAGACAAAACCCCAAGTTGCGTATAAAATTTGCAGGTGGCGATATGGGCCTTGAAAAGAACAGACTGTTCAAGCAACAGCTGGAAGATAGAGTTGCCGAACTGGAGTTAAAAGATGTAGTGACTTTTACCACTTTTGCAAACACAGTGGAACAAGGAATGAAGGAGGCTGATATAGTGCTAAACTTTTCAGAGTCGGAGTCCTTCTCAATGGTATGCCTTGAGGCTTCTTTTTATGGTACTGCACTGATAGCTACACGCTGCGGAGGACCTGAAGAGATAATAATAGACGGGGAAACCGGCTTCCTGGTGCCACTGCACGATTATGCTGCGGCAAGCGGGGCTATACTTAAGCTGTGTGATCCGGAGCTAAGGAAGCGTTTTGCACTAGCCGCTAAGAAGACTGTGAGAGAAAGGTTTCCTGTGGAGAATTTTATCAATGAATTTGAAGACGTTTTATCAAAGAAGTAAACAAACAATTTTTTAGAAAATACACTATGGCAAAGAAAGTTTTAGTTACAGGCGGTGCCGGATATATAGGCTCAGTATTAACCAGGCAATTACTGGAAAAGGGTTATAATGTACGTGTGCTTGATAGCCTGATGTTCGGTGGCGAACCTATCATTGATCTGCTTAACTACCCTGCGTTTGAGTTTGTGAAAGGTGATGTGCGGGACGAGGCAATAGTAAGAATGGCACTGGAGGGAGTGGATTATGTAGCTCACCTTGCATCTATAGTTGGTGATCCCGCTTGCGCACAGCAGCCTGAGCTGGCAAGATCAACCAATTTAGAAGGGAGTAAACTATTGTATAGAGTGGCGAACGAAATGGGGGTGAGCAAATTTGTATTTGCTTCTACCTGCAGTAATTATGGAAAGATGAGTGATCCTGATGCGTATGTTAATGAAGAGTCTGAATTATCTCCTGTGTCGTTGTATGCTGAAACAAAGGTGGAGGTTGAACAGTTCCTGCTGTCACAGCCCAAGGATAATGCCTGCAAGCCTACATGTTTGCGTTTTTCTACAGTATATGGTTTGTCGCTAAGGCCAAGGTTTGACCTGACAGTGAATGAGTTTACTAAAGAACTATCCTTAGGCCGGGAACTGGTGATATTTGGTGAGCAGTTCTGGCGCCCTTATTGCCATGTATATGACCTGGCACGTTCTGTGATCACAGTGATAGAAGCAGCAGCTGATATAGTATCATTTGAAGTGTTTAACGTAGGGGATACATCTGAAAACTATCAGAAGAAAATGATAGTGGATGAGGTAATGAAGCTTATTCCGGATGCTAAAATAAAGTACGTTTCTAAAAATGAAGATCCGCGCGACTACCGTGTTTCTTTTGAGAAGATAAATAATAAGCTTGGCTTCAAGGTGACACTGAAAGTGCCGGACGGCATAGCCCAGATGAAGAAGGTTCTGGATGATGGATTTATATTGAATCCTGACGATAAGAAGTATAAGAATACTTAATACAGTAATTTTATTTTTTCAGTTGCATCGTAATTTTTGAAAGAAAGAAGAAAGAGCATAATGATCGTTTCGTTCCAGTCCCTCACTGCTAAAAGCGGTGCGGGAATGGCGCGTTTGGGCTACCTGGTATCTAAAGAGCTTGACAAGCGGGGTATACTTAATAAGTTTATTGTTCATTCCAAAGGGAAGTATGACACTGCCTTTCATACGGAACCTGTTTCTTTTTTTTCGAGGTACTATTTGTTTGCACTCAATAAGCTTGGCAGAAAAATAAAACAGCATAAGCTAAGGTTTATGCAAGAGTTAATGTTTGACTGGTTTTGCGCTTATCGCCTAGATAAGAGCACTACACACCTTGTGGCTACTCAACCACATCTAAAACGCACGTTTCACAAGGCGAAGAAGATGGGAATAAAGGTGATATATATACCCGGTACCCCCGAAGATAACTATATGTACGACCTGGTGAGCGAAGAGAAACAGCGGATGAATATAACTGATGAAGATGCCTATACCTACAAGCCCAGGATAAGGCACTACAACGATTCTATAAAATATGTAGATACGGTTGTATGTGCTACGCCAAATATTTACAGATCTTTTGTTCAATCCTCTTACATTGGTACTGTAGTTGAAGTGCCCGGATATCTAAAACCGGAGTTTGCGCCCGTAGCTATTGATAGAAAGCCGGGCAAAGTTTTTAAGGTAGCATATGTAGCGCATACTGTTATGCTGAAAGGGCTGCAGTACCTGCTGGAAGCCTGGGAGGGCTTAATGAATGAACAAGGTGCAAATGAGCTGATGCTGTATATAGGCGGAGGTATAGATGCTGCTGTTAAAGCTTATATAGACGCTCATTTTAGCAGTATAAGGAATGTACAATATACCGGCCATATAGCAGATGTGTTATCTTTCATGAAGGATAAAGACCTGTGCGTGGTGCCAAGTCTTTTGGATGCATATCCATTCACCGCGTTTGAAGCGGCGCACTACGCAATACCTGTAGTTATTACCGATAACTGTGGTGCCTGTGGCTTACTTGAAAGAAACAAGAGCGGCTGCTGGACAGTAGCTATACGAGATGCGGCTGCTATTAAGGAACACATATTGTGGGCCTCAGAGCATAGAATGGAGACTGCACAAAAAGGAATGAATGCTAAATACAATATTGATAGCTACAATGTTGATGCATACATACAGGAGCTATCTGCCTTCCTGATGAACTACAAGTGATTTTCAATTATATCTGTAAATGGAAATATGCCCTCTGCAGAGGGCATATTTCAAGGAATTCAGACCCGGATGTTATTTATCCTGCTTGTCTTTGTCCTTCTTTCCGGCAGTCATCTTTTTGATGCCATAACCTACACCTGCAATTGCCAGCAAGCTAAGACCCCC
>Ga0207671_10000230_pt1 | contig 84377 bp, 71 predicted proteins | sample KBSC24metaG_FD_184352 | JGI IMG/M metagenome (GOLD analysis project Ga0207671, IMG submission 184352) | Corn rhizosphere microbial communities from Kellogg Biological Station, Michigan, USA - KBS C2-4 metaG (SPAdes) (version 2) | ecosystem: Host-associated > Plants > Roots > Rhizosphere > Soil...
ACGTCTATCGACCCCGACAACTTTACAACTGTCGCGACGTTGTAAGCCGAGCTATCAGGTTCCAGTTGAGACAGAAACCAGAGACGTTGTTGCGCAAACGACTGAGGATGTCGATTAGAAGAACGAACAATACGGGGGATTTCTGATTGGTTCGAGTTTGCGATTTGCAAATACTCGAGAATTTCGGCTTTGCGTTCTTGCAAACATGTCAATATTTCTGGAGTTACCGCTCCCGCCGGGGCACGGTAGCGAAGACGCTCACCATCGGCCCAGATCGTCACATTACGGTTGAGTAGTAGGGTAAGAAGTTCTACAGTTTTCATAATTGAAATCCGCGATCAAATCGGGTTAAGTCTTTTGTCAGAGAGTCATCAGCGGCGCCTTACGGCTACTCCGCCCCAGCCAAATCTGACCCTCGTCGGGTGCAAATATTACTCTTGGCATACAGCTATCTAATTCTGTGTGTAGCGCATAAAGCTGTTGGCCTGGTTGCACTTCCAATAGGCGCTCAGGTTTAGCATTTTATCCGCTGCTGATTGCTCCTATCGCATTCCGGGCCATCCCATACGCGCTTGCATCGTTTTGCAGCCTGCCTCCATAACTCCACTCCCGATCTCGTAGCCGCCCTCTCTCAAGGCGGCGCAAACCTGAGCCGGATCAAGGCAGGTGCAATCGAGGCGCATTCCTTCGTACACAGGAGCGCTTGCTGGATGATCTCGCGGGTAAAGGGCTCCCCAACCGAAGTATGCGCCGACTTACTTACCAACAAGAACAGGACAGTCGAGGCTCAGAAATATGCCCGGTTTATTCTCGCTATTTACGCATTATCCGAGTTAGATCGATCCTTCTGCATACTCATCGTTAGCATCCGCATTTTCAGAATTTTCTGCGACCCTGCTAAATAGATCAATATAGATGGAAAGAGAACGGATCGTAGGCGCCTCGAATAGCGTAAGAAGTGGTAACGTTATGTTAAACTCGTTTCGAATCCGAGAGACGACTTGCGTCAAATTGAGTGAATGTCCACCGAGTTCAAAGAAATTGTCATCGATGCCTATATTATCAATACCAAGCACGGTAGTCCAAATATCTGAGAGGATCTGTTGGGATGGCACTTCGGGAGCAATATATCCAACTGCTAAATCAGGCCGTGCGCTTTCAGGAGCCGGAAGCGAGCGTCGATCCACCTTTCCACTAGCTGTCAAGGGCATTACGTCGAGAAATACAAATGATGATGGGATCATGTAATCCGGCAGCCGTCGCTGGAGATAGTTGCGCAGTTCCGATAACGATAGATGGTCGACACATACAATATATGCGACCAGACGTTTATCACCTGTGGAAGTAGCGCTTGCCAACACGGCAACCTGCTGCACCAGTTCGTGTGATGCCAATGCGGCTTCTATCTCGCCAATTTCTATTCGAAATCCTCGAATTTTTACCTGATCGTCAGTGCGCCCGAGGAATTCAATATTGCCGTCGGGCAGCCAGCGAGCAAGATCGTGCGTACGGTATATTCTTTCCGAAACATCTGTGGGGGATGGTATAAACGCCAATGCCGTCAGATCCGGCCGATTGGCATAACCGCGCGCCAAACTGGGGCCGGCTATGTAGATTTCACCAATAGCTCCGATCGGAGTAGGCTGCAGGAATGCATCCAGAATACGAACGGACCTATCGCCAATCGGTTTTCCTATTGGCACGAAAGCAAGATCCGGCGATAAATTGCGTGGAATTTGGAAACAACAGGAAAAACAGGTGCATTCGGACGGACCATAAGCGTTGATCAATGCGATATCAGGAAATAATTCCAGCGCTTTTCTTACGTGCACGACAGACAAGGACTCGCCACCAACTAAAATTCGTCGCGCGTGGCGTAAAATCTGAGGCGCAGTATCCACAAAATAATTAAACACAGCCGAACTTAACCACAGAATAGTGATTCCGTAGCGGTTCATTGCAGCCTCTAAATCGTCAGCCGAAACGGCTATTCCATCATAGAGTACGCAGCAAGCGCCAAGCAGAAGCGGGGTCCATAATTCTAAGGTCAAGGCATCCCAGGATATATCCGAGTGCTGCAAAAACGTATCCCGTGCATTCCAATCTATATAGTCGATGTCAAACATAAAGCCCGGGATGGCCCTATGCGGAACCTCACTCCCCTTCGGTCGTCCAGTAGATCCAGAAGTATAAATGATATAGGCTAATATAGCGGGGTCGATATTGATGCCAAGGTTCTCATCCGGCCATTGCTGCATCAGATCGTTATCCTCAATGGCTACTATACTATAAGATGCATTCTCAGGTAAGGATGGCGCGATGTCTTTCGTTGTAAGAACAATCCCAACCTGCGCATCGGAGATCATAAATGTTATCCGCTCTGCAGGATAATTCGGCGACAAAGGAACATAGGCGCCTCCTGCTTTAACGATCCCCAGCAGCGCCACGACCATTTCGATAGACCGGTCAAAGCATACTCCCACGCGAGTTTCCAGCCCAACCCCCATCGAGCGTAAACGCCACACCAGCTGATTGGCACGAGCATTCAACTCGGTATATGTGAGTTCCTGGTCGCGGAATTTTAGCGCGATTGCTCCCGGCGTCTTACCCACTTGAGCTTCGAACAGGGAGGGAAGAGTATTCCCATATGTGCGGTCGTCAGAAGCATTCTTTGGCTTGGTAAGCGGTTGTTCCGGTTGCGATATACTGGGCAAAGGTAACTCCCAGATCAAGCGCTCTGGATTTGCAACGATAGCTTCAAGCAAGCCTTGAAAATGCGTCACCATACGATCGATCGTTGAAGCTTCATAAAGATCCGTGTTCCATAAAATGGAACCGTCAATGGTATCGCCTGTGTCAATGGCGCTAACTGTCAAATCGAAGCGCGCAGATACGGACGTTACGCCCCCCATTGTGTTCTCGTGAGCGTTAAAAAGCGTATCCACATCTGATATTTGTAACTCTTCAACGTTCCAATCCGCTCGAGGTGCAGTTTGAAACGCAATCATCACTTGAAATAGAGGATGATAACTCCGATCTCGACTTGGAACAAGCATCTGAACTACTTGTTCAAAAGGAACATCTTGATATGCATAGGCGCTTAGGCAGGTTTCACGCACACGTTGGATAAGCTCGATGAAGCTTGGATTACCTGAAAGGTCGGTTCGAAGCACAATCGAGTTGACAAAGAATCCTATTAAGTTCTCCAGATCCGCCCTATTGCGACAAGCAACGGGAGCCCCCACCGCAATATCGTCCTGCCCACTATAACGCGCTAGAAGAATCTTCCAAGCAGCCAAGAACGTCATGAACAAGGTAGCGCCATGGCGTTCGCTCAATTGGTTCAAAGCATGCCTGGTCTCTGGGGATATATTCAGCTTCGTCCTAGCGCCTTGAAACGTCTGAGCAGGTGGGCGTACGCGATCAGTTGGCAGGTTAAGAACGGTGAGGTCACTCAATCTCTCCTTCCAGTAGGCCAACTGTTTGATATGCTCATCACCTTCAAACATTCGCCGCTGCCAGACAGCAAAATCGGCGTATTGAATCGGTAAGGGTGCAAGTGGAGACGGTTGTGCGGAATTAAACGCCTGATAGAGTGCGTGGACTTCGCGCATGAGCACATTGGCCGACCAACCATCAAAAACAATATGGTGAATCGTTATTGTGAGGATATGCTCGTTATTATCTAAAACTAAAAGCTGAACCCGCATTAGAGATTTATTCGACAAGTCGAATAAATGCTTTCTTTCTTTCTCAAGCAATCGATGAACTTGAATATTACGCTCGACAAAAGGCAAATCCTGCAGATTGATGATCGGCAGGGATTTAGGTTTGGCGGCATTGATGACTTGTATAGGCTCACCATCAATCGATGAAAAGGTTGTGCGAAGCACCTCGTGTCGCCGTACGACTTCGTTTAGCGCCAGTTCCAAAGCAGGAATATTAAGCGGACCGCTGAGGTGAATGCCAAGCGGTATATTATAAGCAGAACTATTGGGCACGAATTGATCTAAGAACCACAGCCGATGCTGCGAAAATGAAAGTGGCACTGCATGATCTCTGGACGCAATGTCAATCGGCAATTCAGTTAATCCCGACTGCATCCGCATTAAGGCTTCAACGCTGTGCGCCAGTTGAGCAACCGTTGGTTGCTCGAAGATAGTTCTTAGCTTTAAGTCGCACTGAAATATCTTGCGAACTTGAGAAACGATACTTGTCGCAAGCAGAGAATGGCCGCCGATGTCTAAAAAATTATCGTGAATTCCGACACACTCTACCCCTAGAACTTCGCGCCATATCGATGCAATAATCGCCTCAGTATCGGAGCGGGGCTCGACGTAACTGCGCTGGCTCGGCTTTGAAGTTGAAATAAACTGAAGCGCTTTGCGGTCAAGTTTTCCATTCGACAGAAGAGGCAATTTGGTAATTTGCACAAAATCATGCGGGATCATGTAGTTGGGCAGATATTGCTGTAAGAATATGCGAAACTCCGGGTGATCCTCCGTTTGCGGGTCGTGTTCCACAACATAAGCAACTAATCTAAGATCTCCAGAGCTTTCCTCAGTCGTAATAACCGCCACATCCCTTACATTCGGATGCCGCCTCAAGACCTCTTCTATCTCTCCTAATTCGACCCGAAAGCCACGTATCTTAACTTGTTGATCTGCTCTACCTATGAATTCAAATACCCCTTCGCTATTGATTCGAGCAAGATCGCCGGTCTTATAAACAATGTCGTTAGGATCGGAACTGAGTGGGTTTGCTATAAAGACGTCAGATGTAAGGTCGGGACGATTATAGTACCCAAGCGATCGGAAAGGAGTACGAATTAAAATCTCTCCGACGATACCAGGCGGACAGGCTTTTCCCGCAGAATCAATTATGACCGCCCGTGCTCCGTCCATCGGAAGGCCAATGGGTATTTGGTTCCGATCCGCATCTGAGCTTTTGACAATATAATAGAACTTTGTCATCGTTGTCTCCGATGGGCCATACAGGTTAACTAATTGCGCCCTGTCGCCATAGAGGTGGTACCATCTCTTTACATCGCTAGTCAGCAGCGGCTCGCCAGCCAAGAGGATGTGACGAAGATCACTAAATCCCCCAGGCTCCCGCTCGCTATTCAGGAGCGTACGAAATAATGTAGGGACACAATGGATAAGATTGATTCGCGTCTCTGCAAGCCATTTAATAAGATCATCGGGTGCGATATCGGAGGTACGAGCCGGCGGTATGCAAATCGTGCCCCCCGAACTGAGTGGTATGAAAATATCACGCAAATACGCATCAAAAATGTGATTTGTTAGCTGACTGGTCCTATTGTCTGATTGAATGCCGAACGTATTGACTTCCCAATTGATATACTGCCCGATCGAGCCTAATCGGCCAGCAATCGCCTTTGGTATCCCAGTCGAGCCAGATGTAAAATAGATGTAAGCCATATCATCCGCATTGTACGTAACGGATAGGGATTGGGCTTTCTCCGAAAATGATACTCCCATACAATCGCTTGTTCCTCGAGCACTGCCATGGGTCAGCCAAATACCACTATGGTCAAGCCGAGCAAGCTGATGAGATCGTATATCTGATAACGAAATGGCCATCGACTCCCATTCGGGCTGGTAGAGACAGCAAACCGGGCACGCTTGCGCTATCATGGAATGTAATCGGGCTTCAGGAACAGCAGGATCAAGCGGCATAAACACGCATCCTGCCTTCAATACACCAATGATCGCAGGGATAATGAGCGCGGCCTCGTCAGCCAAAATCGCCACAATACCGCCCTTTGGCACATCCAATCGCGCAAGGAAGCTGCTAACATTGTCAGATTTTGCCTCCAATTCACGATAAGTAATTGTCGAGGCATTGAGTTGAACAGCTATTTTCTCTGGATGTCTCGACGCTTGTTCGCGAAACCGATCCAGAACGATCTCATGTTTCATAATATTCCTGCTCTATCCCGGATTATGCGTGTATAGAGTAAAAGGAGCGCACTTTGTCTAATTGGTAGTTATCACACTTCCAAATAACAAAGGCGCTCCCTATGAAAGACTCGGGCCAAACCCTGTTGTTACCTGCAGTCGCAGGAAAGAAATCACGGCACGTTTCGACGGCGGCGATATTACCTCCGATTGCAGAGCTTTACTGCTTGCGCAAGCGAATCAGAAGAGTGACCTGGTTGATGCCATAACCGACGACATCATTGATGAACGTCAGATTGCCAAAGTTCAACACCCACTCCAAACTCTGCTGCGCCACCGGCGATACATTTCCTATGATCACCTTAGAAAATCTAATAGAGGCTGGCGAGCTCCTCGGCTAGCACCTTATCTGGATAAGATATTATGACAACCATCTCAGCTTGGTGAACACACCGAAACAAACCGGCGGGTATGGGGCGGTAACAGAGATAATCGACCAACAGAAGGTCTTCTTGATCTACTTGTCGATTTCTTCAATCTCGACTTCCATTTGATCAAGTGTACGAGGTTGTTAGTGAACAGATTTGCGAATCAACACCTCATATTCTCAGAGGAGGCGTTGAATACGTTCTTCTTCGCGATCGTTGGAATCTTCGGACACGGTTAATCAGCCTATCTGTTTATACAGACACTGTCGACATTTTGACCGAAATGTCGACGACAACAAGAGCTGTATCTTGCCAGCCTCCTAAAAGCGATGGCAGTGAAATCAATCGAGAAACGCATGAATCAAAACATCGATGGTTATGGTCATTTCATCTATGGCCGATGTTTGATGAATGCGTTATCGTTATCACAAGGTTATAGGGAAGCATTGGCATTACTGACCACAAAAACATAATTCCCTCCGGTAGTTTGAGCTAATGTCCCACCTTCGGGCCAAACCCGCTTGCTTGAGATTATGCGAAGACCTGCCTCCTCTAAATGCCCCAACAGGACAGGGAGACAAACTTTATATTCATAACATCCATCAAAGCCGTATTGCGCCACTCGCTCGATCAATCCAACAACGTGATCGGAGATATTCGGGTTTTCTGCACGAGCAGTTGTTAGAACTTCTCGGTAAAAGAAGCGAACTGCCCGGCAATAGTCATCGTAATCGTTTGGGACATAGTCTGGTAGAATGTTCTCGGCAATAATTCCCCGACCATCAGGTCCAAGGAATGATCGAATCCGCTTGAGGAAGGACACTTTCCGCGCATCCTCAATATGATGATAAGCGGACGCCATCATTATAAGATCCCAGCGTTCGAACGGTAGCGGAGTAGTAATCGCATCCCCCAAAATGAACGTAGGCTCAATCGCCTCGCCGGCATACACCTTACGTGCGTAGTCCAGATACGTTTTGCAGATATCAACGCCTACTAGGCATTGCATATTCGGATGACCGACCATCTTAGCCATTGACAGGCCCGTGCCGCAACATATGTCGAGCACTTTAGCGTCTTTCATGGAATTGAGGCATTGAACGCTCGTATCGCTGGCTGCGCCAATCATCGCCATCTCATCTGGCCGGGATCTCTCTTCGATCTCGTACGCGTCCGGATCCTCGCGATAGTCTGGCAGTTGCCCTGCACCAACACTCATAATCTGATTCTCCTTTACGAACCAATCCCTCATAAAAGCAAATGGGCACTCTGTATTAGGATTTCCTGACCATTGCATACCGAACTAATTCAGATAAAGCCTCAACGAAGCAATATATCTCATCTATTGTATTATAATGAACAAGGCCTATGCGAGCGCATCCCGTTTCGATGTCTATGCATAGTCGCTGCAATAGATGGGTCGCATAAAAATTGCCGTAGCACGCATAAATCGATCTCGAAGATAGCCGCCGCGTTATCTCGCACGGAGATATATTGGCCAAGGTAAAACATAGGGTTGGAACTCTAGGATCAGCACAGTCACGTGTCCCATATATCTCGATATCTTGAATTGTGTTTAGCCCGTCATATAGCTCAGCAGACAACCCCATTTCATACTGCCGAACGGCTGACATCGCATTCCGCAACATCTGGCCCCGACTGACCGGATTGCCTGCTAACAATATCGGTGAGTGTTGCTTGCCGATCGCCTCTAGATATGCAATCGTGGCTAGCAATCCCGCAATCCCTTCGTAGTTTTGTGTCCCTAACTCCCATCGTCGAGGCAAGTGATCAGGCGCAGACGAGACTTTATTAGGAGAAAGCTTCTCTAATGCCGATAGTTTGCCATACAACACTCCAACATGCGGTCCGAACGCCTTGGACATAGAACAGACCATAAAATCGCAGTCCAATTCTTGAACATCGATTGGCCCGTGAGGCACGTAGTGAGTGGCGTCCACGTATACCATTGCACCATATGAGTGAGCCAATTTAGTAATTAAGGCGATATCCGGAATCGAGCCTAACACATTGGATGCGTGTGTCACCGCAACCCATCGTGTCCGGACAGACAAAATATTTTCGATCGATTGGATATCGAGCGTGCCGGAGTGAGGCTTTATATCGATCCACCGAATGACCGCGCCTTCATTCGCGAGCGAAAGCCACGGCGTTATGTTAGCGTCATGATCTAGCCGAGTAACCACGATCTCGTCGCCTGGTTTGATGGTCTTTCGAAGCGCTTCCGCGACATGGAACGTCAGCGACGTCATATTCGGCCCGAAGATAATACTATGTGGTAACGGAACGTTGAATAAATCCGCGATCGCCTGCCGAGTAGATGTGATCAGACATTCTGTTGTTTCGCTAGTCGCATACATGCCGCCTACATTGGCGCAGGAGGTGCGGCAATATGCTGACATTGCGTTGATTACGCTATCGGGTAATTGAGTTCCGCCAGGATTATCAAGAAATAATGGAGACAAGCTATTCTCGGGCATCAGAGCTGGAAACTTACTTCGAACCCATCCGGAGTTCCATGAGGATTTCATCTTGTTACCTGGTAATTGAAATATGTCTCATACAAGAGAGATCAGTGAAGTAGTTGGGCCATGCACCATTTGGAATAAGCGCCCGACGCCGTCGGTGCTTCGAGATTTCGTCGAGCGTTAGAATCGCATAGACTTCAATATCACCTTTAATCGGGATAGGTGCCAAAGTTTCTTCGGTTCCTGCACAGATGCCGGTGAACGGTGGACAAACGGGCATATCCGGTGATTTCGATATGTGCCAACAACATAGTTCGGCGGAGCACATCCGTTTTATTCAAAACGGGAATTATCCAAGATGGCAAGAAATAAACATTTCGACGCGCTTTACTGTAAAGACGCCACAATCTTCAAACTTCGTAACACCTCGGCAGAGCCTAAACCAAAATCAATGAGACAAGCGATTTCATCTACTCCTATATCGCTCATACTTTGAGAAATTCTTCTGGCGGACTTAAGTGTTCCCATCAAGGCTGCACTATCGAAATAACGATCAAAAGTCATATCCAGTAACTCATCCATTATGTCCGGCGAGATCTCGTGCGGCACGTTGCGCTGCCCTCCGCTAATTGTTCCTCCGCCTTTTGCAGCGGATTGCTCCAACATTACAGCAGAGCGCAAATATTCTCGAAGATATGGCCGCGTAAGTTCTCGCACTTCGTCGTCTGAAAAGCCAAGATAGGTATGAAGCATTAGGGATACGTATCCAGTAGCCGGATCGTGCCCTGCCTCGGCTCGAGCCTCTCGGTATGCTTCTATCTTGCGTTTCAAAGCTTGTCGATCTTGCATTATCATATGTGTAAGCAAGTTATATCCCCGTCTGCCCGCAATCTTGAACGTTTCTAAATTTCCCGATGAAGTTAACCAGATTGGCAGCGTACTCTGAATCGGTCTTGGCATTGTCTTAACCGGCATTTCCCGTCCACATCCATTCGTTCGGGTTATAGTCTCTCCCTGCCAAAGTAATTCAAGTTGGTTGATTTGATCAAGCATATATTCATGTCGACGACCATAGATATCTGGAGACAGAACAAAATCATTAGCATTCCAGCCTGAGCCGAATGAAACAGCGGCTCTGCCTCCCGATATCACGTCAACTACGGCCCACTCTTCAGCAATACGGATGACATCATGAAGGGGAGAGATCAAGCTTCCGGCTCGCAGCTGAATTCGTCGGGTTAATGGGGCAATAGCAGCTGAGGTAAGAGCAGGATTAGGGAACAATCCTCCGAACTGTTCAAAATGTCGCTCTGGTGTCCAGATTCCTGCAAAACCATTCTCATCTGCGTACTGCGCTACATCCAGCAGGAATCGATATGGATCTTCTACAGACACTTCGCTCGAAAAAAACATTACGCTATACTTCATGGTTTTCCTGTCAGCGTCATATACACCTGGTGAATCCATTTAATACGCAGTCAATAATCTACCAGAGATGGTATAGCAAAATTCAACTTAGCAGATACAAGTCCTGAGTAAACTATGCTTCTATCGTCAACTTGTCACCCGGGAGGCAGCGATTAACAGAGACAGATGCTGAATAAGTAGGTTTAGTCCATATACTCCCATCGTTCAACTGTTCCGCAACTATCATCAGCGGATCGATATCCAAGTATACTGAAGGCATTACTTCACGGACATGCTTCACGAGCATATGCAGCTCAGTGCATGCAGTGACATATCCGCAAACTTTATACTTCTTGAGTAACGAGTCCAGCAATAAAAGATAATTGGCCGGCGATGCGCCCTTTTTTAATTCATAGATGGACTGATGTATTACAAGCTGATCCCGCTCATCTGGAAAGACAAGATTTTCTTTAGCTCTGATCCATTGTTCATGCCGCTGAAAGATATTTAAATATCGAGTGCCTGATGTACACATAATCAGGTATTTCTCGGTTGATTGGGTAAGCACCCTTTCGAATATCACGTCTAGCAGAGAGCGGACATGCGCAGATGTTTGTGATTGTATCTTTGGTAGCAAATGATGAACAGTGATACATGAGATCACAATCATAGTACAGTTCAGCCCCACCAAACGTAAGAGACCCTCATTCACTTGTTGAATGAGGGTCTCTTCACGACCTCCCAGTAATGCTTGTGTCCGGTCCACGAACGTAGGATCAGAGATCAAGAAGACAATTGGAAGTTCTTGCTCGAAATCCCGTGACGAAAACTGATAAATGGTTTTCAAGAACTCTGCCGACGCAAGCGGACCCATGCCGCCCATGATGCCAAAAATATTTGTGGATTGGGTTGACATAGCAAAATACGCTAAGGTTGTGTTCCTTTGATCACACGGCCGCATCAAGAAACCGAGAGATCCTCATTGAATACATTGACGATTAAATCACCTGCCCATTTGTTAATGAAGGATAATTCAGAGAGCCTACTGCTAGGATTTACGACTACATAGTCCACTAAATTCCGCAAATTGCTTACAAGGTTTGAGATTGTAGTCGCGGAATAGAGCGCCGTCTCGTAACTCAGATTGCCCACGAGGCCGTTGTTGGTTTCGGTCATCGCAAGAACAAGATCAAATTTTGTTGTTTCTTGCTCCGTGAAGACAGGTCCCATATCAATACTCGACATTTCGGCCATGCGAACGGACTGCGGATCAAAACGGAACATGATTTTAAACAGACCATTATTACGACTGTCTCTCTTCGGTTTTAGAGCTTGCACCAACGCATCAAGCGGCACATCCTGGTTGGAATAACTCTCAAGACACACCGTCCGAACTCTTTGGATAATGCCGGCAAATGTTGGATCTCCCGACAGGTCAGTGCGTAGTACCTGAGTATTGACGAAGAAGCCAATGAGCCCTTCTAACTCCGTTCTGTTCCTGTTTGCGATCGGCGAACCGACGACAATATCATCACAGCCAGAATAGCGGCTTAAAACAACTTTCCAGACTGCAAGAAGCGTAATAAACAATGTGCTATGTTCGCGATAACTTAATTCCTTAAGTGCATTCACCGACTCTAAAGGAATTGTAAAGCTATGCGAAGCGGCACAAAGATCCGCAGTCGATGTTCGTGCAAAATCAGTCGGAAAATCCGACTGCCCCACCCCTTCAAGCTGCCGTGTCCAATACTGGAGCTGCTTGTCGACGACATCACCATTCAGCCAACTATGTTGCCAGATTGCATAATCTGCATACTGTATCGAAAGATCATGAAGCGGACTTGCTTCACCATTGCAGAAAGCTTTGTAGAGTACAGAGACCTCATTCACCAATATATTGATTGACCATCCATCACAAATAATATGATGCACAGTGAGGAGAACAATATGCTCGTCTTCGGTCAGCCGCAAGAGGCCAATGCGAAATAGTGGTCCTTCTGAGAGATCAAAAGGCATCTTCGCCTCAATCATTGCCAAGCGTCGACCTTCTCGCTCTCTTTCATCCCGCGCAAGGTGTTCGAGGCTACAAACGGGGAAGGTAAGAGGATTATATGCGTGGACAACCTGCACAGGCTTTTCATCCTCAGTCTTAAATGTTGTCCTCAAGGTCTCATGCCTTCGCACAATCTCGTTAAAGGTTTTCTCGAAAGCCACGATGTCGAGCGGTCCGCTAAGTTTTACGGCGCTCGCCATATTATAGTTAGTGTCCCCGGGATGCATCTGATCGACAAGCCACAGACGCTGCTGGTTATATGAAAGCGGGATTGATTGACTTCTGTCTGCCTTGACAATGCTATGATTAGTCCGAGCGCTCTCTTGCGATAAGGCGATATCGATCTGCTCCGAAAGCCTAGCAATCGTCGGCGCCTCAAACAAGAAACGTAATCCAGGTTCAATACGAAATATCAATTGGATCTTTGAAGCTACCTGAATGGCAAGAAGTGAATGTCCACCAAGCTCAAAGAAATTATCATGCCGGCTTATTCGATCGATGCCGAGCACTTGCTGCCAGATAGCGGTCAGCATCTCCTCAATAGGGTTTATGGGAGGCTCATACTTATCGTCTCTGAAAATCTGGGTAGAATTTGAGATTGACAAGGCGGCGCGATCGACCTTGCCGTTGGGTGTTAGCGGGAATTGATCAATTTTAACAAACGTGTTTGGCACCATGTACTCGGGCAAACGAAGCATTAAGTATGCACGAATATCGGGAAGGCTAATATTGTGTCCTTCCCGATATTTAATGTATGCAACTAGAATTTTTGATTCGGAATTATCTGCATTATCAGTTACAAAACTTGCCTCTATAAATGGATGATCCGCAAGTACGGATTCGATCTCACCCAATTCGATACGGTAGCCCCGGACTTTCACCTGGTTATCTTTGCGACCAACAAATTCGATCTTTCCATCTGATTTATATCGCGCGAGATCGCCAGTCCTGTATACGCGACTACCAGGAAGCCGCTCAAACGGGTCAGGAATAAATCTTTCAGCTGTCAGCCCTGGATGGTGCCAATAACCTCGCGACACTCCATCCCCTGAAATATATAGCTCCCCAACAGCGCCGATGGGAACACACTCAAACCTATCATCAAGAATGTATACACGTGTATTACTGATTGGGCGTCCAATTGTCGCCGGTTCGCCCCTATGTCGCAATGCCCATGTGGAATAAGTAGTAGTCTCAGAGGGTCCGTAAAGGTCGAAGACTCGCTCTACTCCGCCAGCCTTATACAGACTGTCAACGAGAGAGCAGGGTAACAGTTCACCAGCGAGATTCACGGTTCCGATGCTGGCCGTGAACACACCCAATTCAAGCAACTGCCTGGCTGCCGAAGGTACTGTGTTTACAAGTGTAACACGCTCTCGATCAACAATTTCCGGCAACTCCAATATGTTGTGGACGACAATCACAGTTCCCCCGGTAATCAGCGGTAAGAACAGTTCAAATACTGATAGGTCGAAACATATGGATGTCGACGCCAAGACGCCGGCGAGTTCTTTCCGTGGAAACGTCTCGACCGCCCAACTTAACATAGACACAGCGTTCCGATGGGTGATCGCAACTCCCTTTGGCTTTCCCGTAGAGCCTGACGTGTAAATAATGTAAGCGAGATTATCCGGCCAAACATCCGAAACGACATCGTCAGCAGTACCTACGCCGTCAACTTCATCAACGCAAACAATACATGCCTTATTTTCTGGAACACTTTTCAGAAGAGCGTGCTCAGTGACTAATACCGAGGTGTCAGCATCGCCTATGATATAGGCGATGCGATCTCGTGGGTAGTTAGGATCCAGTGGAACATAAACTCCTCCTGCTTTCATGATCGCAAGAAGGCATATAACCATTTCTATCGATCGGCTGACAAGAATCCCAACCCGGACTTCGGCCGATACGCCTTGTGCCTTTAAAATGCGAGCAAGATGGTTGGCGCGTTCGTTTAACTCGTGATATGTGACCCCTACGCCATTGTGTACTACAGCAAGAGATCTCGGCGTACGATCGACCTGCTCCCGTATAAGATGATGTATACATTTTGAACGCGGATAATCTCGATCCGTCAAGTTCCAGTCCATCGAAACTCGACGTTGCTCAATATCACTCAACACCTCAAGCTCTACGAGCTTAACGTCCGGCTGTGCTGCAGCATACCTGCATGCAGTTTGAAAATTCGCAACCATACGATCGATCGTATCTCTTTCATATAGATCCGAGTCGTACTCAACCGTTCCGCCGATAATACCGCCGCCGTCCCATACGGAAACAGATACATCAAATTTTACATTCCCAGACTGACCACTCGCAATAGACTGAATACTTGCATTGTGTAATTCGGGACTAGGCAGGCCAATATTGCTGTTTTCAAATACGACTTGTATAATGGGTGATCTACTGCGGTCACGATCAGGACGTAGCTCTCTTACCAGCAGATCAAATGGAAAACTTTGATGAGAATAGGCTTCCATTACAGTTTCGTGAACCCTATGCATATATTGTCTGAATGTAGCCGACACATCGATAGCCGTACGTATAACGACTAGATTTACAAAGCAGCCAATCACATTATTTAGGTCACTACGGCCCCGCCCAGAAACTGTGGTCCCTGTAAGAACATCCAGAGAGCCGGAATACCGTGACAACAGTATGTGGAATACTGTACGTAGAAGAGTGAACAGCGTGACGCCTTCCGTCGCGCTCAATGCACGAAGCTTATCGCCGGTATTTTCGTCCAGTTGGAATGGGATCTGACCAGCCCGATACGTGGGCAGAATGGTACGAGGATGATCAACAGGGAAACCGAGAACAGATAACGGACCTGACAACTTACTGATCCAATATCGTAAATCGTCGTTGTCTTGACCTTTATGCTGTTCCCACTGAGCATAATCACCATAGTGCAAATATGGCCTAGGTAGCGGAACCGCTCTATGATGCACTATTGCATTATAAGCAATCCGCAGATCATTCAATAAAATTCCAATGGAAGTTCCATCGAATACTATGTGATGAACCGTTATTAGAAGGACATACGTTTCACGATCTACGTTGACCAAACTAAAACGAATAGGCGGTCCTGAAACTAAGTCGAAAGGAGTGGTGGCTTCGGTCTGTATTAACTCGTTAATCTGTTGATTGGTTCTGATATCTTCATGGACCGTAATACACAGAATCGGAAACTCAACCTCAGCGTTGCAGCTTACAACCTGAACCAAACAGCCTTCAGAAAATCGAAAAACCGTGCGGAACACTTCGTGTCTGTCGACAATATACTCGAGGCTTTCCTTAAGCGATTGCACATCGATTTCTCCCCTGATAGAAAAAGCCATCGGTACGTTATACGCCGTACTCCTAGGATCCAATTGATGGAAAAACCACATTCGCTGCTGAGCATAGGATGCCGGGAAAACAGTGATTTCCGATCTCTGACAACAGGGAATAGGAAGCACCCCCGACTGGAAACCGTTCTTCTGAAGCATGCTCGCCACGAGTGCTCGCTTCTTATCGTTCAACGCAGATTTATTCTTGATATTAATCATACGCTCTTAGATTTCCACCTCTTAATCAAGAACCGCCGCGTCCGCAATCCGGCGATTCAAACAGTGACTCAGCAGAGCCGAGATCGCTATATTAGCCACGTTGAGCCAAGAGCCATGCTTGGAAGTGTAATGTCACGCCAGCCTATTAGCGATCTGGTGCGCTTCAGCTTTATGCCAAGAGTGATGATCCGATCAATCTGAAAGCCTGCAAGCGTGAGACCTGAAATAACAGGATGCTGGTGGCAATCACCCTTTCCATGCTCACTCACGTTTGCCGTCTCAAGAAATTGGCGCATCGTACCTGGCATCATGAAGCGCGACTCGCTATTGTGAGAGCCATAATTTGCTGGTGCAATGGAACATGAAGCGCGACTCGCTATTGTGAGAGCTATAATTTGCTGGTGCAATGGAACAGGTTCAAGATCGGTCCAGATTACGAGGAAACTGTTGATAGACTGCCGTCCAGGGTGGTAGATCTCCGGGCAGCATGTTGGCCGATGCATCCAGATGCCGCGTTACATGCGCCACTGGACTCCGGCCCGCGCAAGCTATCGGACGGCAGCGAAAAGCTCTCACAACAGATAGATACGTTGTGGAACTTGTTCGGTCATTAGGGGGCAGGTGTAGCCTATCGAGGCTCAAGGGCATATTCCCAGACAAACGGGCGCCCGTATTACTCTGCACGTGCATTATCCGAGATAAGTCGGATGTTCAAAATACCTTATCCCAATCCAAGCCTAGCCACTTCATTTCGTTTATTACCGTTCATGCGTATTGTTGTGTTCGAATAAACATGGAGGTATCCCAAACTGAATGAGATATGCGCTTCCCCCTTTATGATCGATGCAGGGCGCCAAGATCACAGACGTTCACCGAAGGTGACCCCATGAGGCATATAGATAACCAGGATTTACAGGCCGTTGAAACACTGCTCTATAATGGCTGTATCAGCTTGAGCGTAATTCCGGAAGTTGTTGTTACACTATTTGGATCGCCAATGATTATGAATATATCCGTTCCCGATCTCATTCTTTGTCCATATGACGCGTAGATGTTGTTACTATTTTGATACGAGACAAGGCGACCACCGATTGACCTGTATGGATCAAGCCGATACGTTCCGGTTACCACAGCCTGTTTGGTAACGTGTTCCCCGAGCTTTAGTTCGTCGAGATATATATTCCCAGACAAGTTGCGTGTAACCTGAAGCCCTTGAGATATTGCGGTAAATGCATAGAATTGGTCGGCTCGTGTTCCGGAATCATACTCAATACTTCCGGATTGAAGCAACGTCTTTGTGCCCCATGAGAGAGTGACCTCCATTACATGATCGCTATACAATGTGGTAGGATCAATTCTCCGTTTGCTCAGGTTTTCTCCAAGATGAATCCCTATACCAGAACGATATCCAAGATCTACACTAGCATATTGGCCTTGATGAAAGAATCCCCCAGTCGCATATTGCCATGTATTCTGTTGAAAATACACATTATAGCTCTGCAGGGAACCGGAATCAAAGCGATTGCTTTGGCGAACCTCTACGCCCCCACCCTGACGGTTAAGCTCCGGCACGTAACCAATATTGCTGGAAAAATCCGGGGCGATGTAGTTATAGTATATATGGAAGCCTGGGTGTCCAGCCATTGGATTTAGTCCAAAATCCGCAAACTGCCGCTGCCCTTTTGGGTCCCTCGCCAGCCAAGATCCCGTCATCTGCATGTCCGTGTACCAGGTTTCGGGACCGTGCCGCCAAGCATAAGAACCAGCAATCCGCCCCACGGTACTCAATGGCTGGCCAGGTTGGTTGCCTTGCACAAAATTAACGGCAAGATTACTAAGACTGCCAAACTCTCGATTGATATCAACGACAACGGCTTGCTGCCCTCCTGATCCGTTGGCTAATGTTCCTAGGATTCCAATGTCAAATGGCCCATCCTTACCAACAAGCTTCAGTCCCTCATCCACTTTTGATATTCGACTTGAATAGTAAATATCGTAAGCAGGAAGGAATTTCGAGCCTTCCTCGAAGAAGGGGCGTTGGTCACCGATGTACTTTTCCGTATAGGAGAAATTGACATTAGTTACATTTTGTTCGACAGTTTGAAAGTCCGGCTTATAAGTAGCCACCCCTGTAAGCGTGGTCGATAATGGATACTTGACGTCCACCCCGTAGTGTAGCGCGTTATTCTGGCCCATGGAAAGCAGCGTATATGGTAGCACAACAGCTCGTGCGCCATAGCTGGGGAGTACCAAGCCCGATATAGTCTGCATATACCGAGCGTCAATTGATGAATCTGTTACGCTCGGAGGTATAGAGGGCCAATTGGTGCGGTTCGTTTCACGCGCCATATACCGAAACAACAATACATTAAGAGATGTCATTCCAGGGCGATACTTAAGGAGGGAAAAGGGAATGGCCATTTCTGCTGTCCATCCATCCTCAGTTCGACGGGTCGCAGCGTGCCAGTCACCCGCCCATGTGATATTGTCCGCGGTTCCGCTGTCAATAGATTCCCACTGGGTGCCGCGAGCGTTTACGATAAAGGATGAAAATCCCCTTTGGCTTTCCTGACTATCTATTTCCACGCCAACTTGGTCATCCTTTGAGATATCGCCATCTCGCTGAGTCTCAAAACTGCGGATTAGCTCGGAATGAGCATCAATACAATGAAACGCTAAATATAGTTTACGATGGTCGGCACAAATCCAAGCTTGCGTTTGCTCGACGACCGCGCTATTACTGCCAAATCGATAGAAACTCGGAATCTCTGTCGCACTTTTCCAGCAAGTATCGTCAATCTTGCCGTCAATTTTCGGTGATAGTGCACACTGACTTACGGTGTATGAATTAGAAGTTGACGGTTGAATACCGGCCACGTTCACATCTTGTCCCATTGCACAGCGAGTTGAGATAAAAACACCGAAAAAGCAGACTCGTAAAAGAGAAAACATTAGAAAACTTGCGTTTCGATTTGCTCGCCGCATGGGTGTATAATCTCCTGAATAATCGTACAACCTAAATGCCGAAAGGTGAGACAATAATTTGCAGTAAATCCTTCCTGCGAAGGGTTTCACCGATTGCAGTTTCCCTGCAACAAGCAGATACATAGCAACGGGGCATGGTTGTATCGGAATTCATATCTGAGTATGTCTTAAGAGTGTTTAGAAAAAGTCTACTGGCGACTGATTCCGGTTCCCTTGCGGTTAGGTGGTTTTACTTCTACATTCAGGATCAGTATCTGCGCTTCGAACTGGGGCAATGCAACTAGCTTTTGATTTGACAGTCTCGAAGGGCGAACGTATGATTGTCAAAATTGGACGATACGGGCATGCCGACGAAATCGCTCATACGGTATTTGGTTTAAAGAACCTGTTAATCGCAATTGAGTATCTTGTTTAATGTGTGACGGGTATTCAATAGACGATAGCGCCGTTCCGCCGCCAAAGGCATCTGATCCACAAAATGCAGCGACGCAGGATCGTCTGATTCCCCATACGGAAGGTAGCTCCAAGCCTGGACCAAACCGTCGCCCAGTACTACGATCATCTGGAAGGAACTACCGAACCCAGCAGTGATGACGCCGTGCTCGTTGGGACGACCGTTATTAGGAACCAGACAGTTTCCGCCGCCATCCATAGGCAGATCGACACTGCCACGGCGATGCCTATGAACTGTTCCCCAGGGAGTATCGACCTCTAAGCCGGCCTTCTTTATTGCTTGAACGGCTTGGTGCAAAGCCGCAGTGGCATCACCCGGCGTAAGCGTGCTTATGTCTCTCGCGCCGAGTTGCCGCATCCACATATCGAACACCACTGGCCCCTCTGAGCCGATGGTGCGGTGCATATCCCAGGCCGAGAGAACTTTCAGAGCCGCATTCAGAGTCGAATCTCCACTCGTTTCTCCGCTATGTGTTGCTTCGACTGTGGAAAGGAGACCTGGAAGGTACTTGCGCGCATTCAGATCCAGAGTATCTGTGGCGATTGCTTCCGCGGAATGCGGTGTCATCGCTGTCGCACTGGAGAGGAGCTCCGTCAGACGCCGGCTTCGATCCGTGTTAGTGTCCGGAGTGAGCCAGATTGGAAAGGATTTGCCATTGTACGGCGATATTGGCGCCACATATTGAGGGCTATTGTTGCAGTTCTCAAGAAACCCGCACCGTGCATCGTAGACCTGGGGCAAGTCACGCAATGGCAGGATGCCCTGCCATTCCGTATCCCGAATCCAGCCGGGGACCGGGCCTTGAAAATCGTATCCCTGAGGTCGACGTGGGATCCTGCCGCCATAGATGTATCCGATGTGCCCGCTCCGATCGCCCACGATATGATTGAACATCACCAGATGGCAGCCGGCTACCGCCTGCGCATAGGCCGCAACAGAAGTCGCGAGATCCTCGTTGCGCAACTGCTCAAGAACATGGGCATCGCCCCATCCAGCTTTGCGAATAGCGAAGTGCTTGCCTCCGAGAGTGATCAAAACCGGTCCATGATGCGTGTAGACGACATCTTGCATCGCAGTCGAGAATCCGCCGTCGACTTCCTTCACGCGAAATGCGAAATGCCTCCGAATCAGCGGCTTTGTATGACCATCGTATTCATATCGCGTCGGATTTTCGCCTGGCAGCAGATGCTCTTCGTAAATGTCCGAGAGGTCCGGAGCATTGACTGTGTTAGCCCAAGCGACATCGGCGTTGTGTCCCATTGTGATATATGGCAGCCCGGTAAACGTGACTCCGGATACCTGCAAGGCGCCGCAACGCAGATCGGCCTGATACCAGCGCAGAATTCCCAACCACGGCAAATGAGGATCGATTGAGACGATTGTTCCGCGGCCCCCCTGGACACTTCGCGGCGATACGGCAAAGGCATTTGACCCTATGCACCTGGGAGCGACAGCGTTCTCGTTTGCCTGTAACAGATCCCTCGGCAACACCGATGTCGACATATGTGGGAAATGCTCGCTCTGGTCATTAGCGAACATTAAGTTGAGAAATTCGGAAAGGGCAACGACATGTTGTGGACGAACACGATATGACCAGGCTGGGCACCTATTGGGATGGTCGCGCTCATACGCATTGATACCGGCGCAGAAAGCATCCAGGTCGGCCCGCACTTGTGGTGAGAGGGATTGATAGCCTTCCGACGCCAAATCCATCAGCCGGAAGGCACGAACCTTCATATCGTCGGCGAGCGCCGAGCGGCCATCGATCTCGGAAAGGTTACCGGCCGCCTGCTTGTAATTCCGCAGGATGGCCACGAGTCGATCTTCTGCCTGCGCATACCCGAAGCCATACATCCCCGCGCGCTCGGATGCACTCGATATGTACGGCATACCATAAGTATCCCGCGTAATCGTAGCGGTCGCAGCAGGACTCGGACGCCCAAGCAATGGCATGACGACAGCGCATATAACACTGCATGCAGTTCTCAATATGATCTGGCGCATTTTTCTACTAGTTCCTCTATCCGCTTCCGTGCTATCACGATGCCGTTCTCGCCTGAAATATCATGTGCCAATCGCTGAGCAGCAGACTTCATGGCCGTATTCTCCATTGTCGCCCGGAGAGCGTCCGCCAATCGCTCCGCACTCAGTTTCTGGATTGGTATGGCCGGCCCCGCACACCCGAGAGCACGTGCGAACTCGGCCCAAATCGGCTGATCCAGCATATGCGGAACAATCACTGCAGGGACACCAGACCGGAAAGCTGCGGCTGTCGTTCCCGCTCCACCATGATGAACGAGGATCTCGGCCCTAGGAAAGAGCCATCCGTGGGGGATGAACCCCTCAAGGCACAATACTGTGGACGGCAAAGGCCGGTCATATGTGAGATCGGCCCACCCTGACAAGATCACAGCACGACACGCAAGTCGCTCCAATGCGGCGAGCAGAATGTCGGTGACACGATCCGAATCGTCATACATCATGCTGCTGAAAGACACGACCACCGGAGGCGGGCCAGCCAACAGAAACCTGACCAGCTCGTCAGGAGGCGTCCAGTCTTCTTCGAGATAGAAAAAACCTGTCACATAGTGGTGAGGGGGCCAATTCTTCGGTCGCTTCAATATCCGGCTCGTGACGGCATAAAGGGCCAGTTGTGGGGATGTCGCATCCTTCGTAAGCGGATCGTCGAGAACTGGCAGACCCAACCCTTCGCGATGCCGATTGATAACTGGAGCCGTGGCGGATTTCAGTCCGATGGAGCCGAGCGCGCCGAAATGCGCCAGATGAATGGTGCAGAAAGGGATCCCGCTAACATCGTGAACCATCCGCGACGCGATCTGATGCGGCGTGCTGATGAGGACGTCCGCGCCGACGCAGATAGCACGCAATTCCGTGAATATCTCGGGAATATACGGCATGACGACATTCAAGAAATGGCGCGCCTGGTCAGACGATGCCTCCATGGCCGTCTGCTGCGTAATGACCGACCTCACCATCTCCTGAGGCATCAGTGGTCCCATCGGAGCGAATGGGATTCCCACGTCGGCGGCTCTGGATTCGTAGTTAGGTGATAGCGCGAGAATCACATCATGCCCGGCGCTCTGCAGCTCGCAGCCAAGCGCTAGCATGGGCTGGATGTCCCCAACAGAGCCAAGACTAGTCAATACAGCTTTCATCAATGCGTACGTTGTTCGTCCAGCGCCAGCATAGCATCAACGTCTTCATCGGACAGCGCCATGACCGTCTGAATGATCTCTGCAATCTTCTCGGCGTCGGCACCTTGTGTATTCTCGATAATCTCCGCCGCCAACGCCTTCACGGTTGGATCCTGAAAGAAGACTCCGAGCAGTGGTTCTTCGGTCGGAAACATATCCTGGAGCTGCGCCACGAACTGAGTCGCCAGCAGAGAGTGGCCACCGAGTTCGAAGAAGTTGTCCTGGACGCCGACTCGCTCGACGCCCAGGATCTGCGCGCACATCTCGCAGAGCACGGCTTCCACCGGGTTGCGCGGCGCCTCACCATTACCGCCGACTTGACTTGTGAGCGGCTCCGACGCGAGAGCGCGCCGGTCCGTTTTGCCGCTCGGGGTCAACGGAAGTGCATAAAGGGAGACAAGAAACGATGGGAGCATGTGCTCGGGAAGACGGTCTGCGAGAAAGCTACGCAATGCATCCGTGTCCGAAGCATTCTCCCGGAACACAATGAATACGGCCAGACGCTGGTCGCCGGGAACATCCTCGCGAACAATCGCACAGGCATCGGCGACGCTCGAGTGCTGCCGTACCGTCGCTTCAACTTCGCCGAGCTCCAGGCGGTTACCGCGCAGCTTCACCTGATCGTCGCTCCGGCCTTGGAAAACTAGCTGGCCGTTGGGCAGGGCACATACCAAATCTCCTGTCCGATACCATTGTCCGTCAGAAGGATCATCAGAGGCTACGAAACGCTCTCCAGCCAACTCCAGACGGTTCAGATAGCCCCGAGCCACGCCGGCGCCTCGGATCCAGAGTTCACCGGTCCCCCCTGCCGCCACCAAGCCGCACTTCGCATCTCGGATCTCGACGAACACGTTGGGGATCGGCAGTCCAATGTTTGGGACGACGCCACTCTCAACACGCGCAACCGTCGTATCGACCGTACACTCCGTTGGACCGTAGACGTTATAGAAACGCACACAAGAAGCCACCGTCATGCGGTTCCAGAGCGCCTCCTCAATTGGTTCGCCTCCGACCAGAACAAACGCCTTGTCCGGCATAGCCTCTGTAAGCCCAGCATCGAGTAACAAGCGCAGCAGTGAGGGCGTGCAGTCGAGAGTGTGAATGCCACTTCGCCTGACCCACGCTACCAGGCCTGCGCCGTCACGCCTCAGCCTCTCTGGAACGATGTGGATGCAATCTCCGAACAGGAGCCGTACGATCTGCTTGATGGAGGCATCGAATGAAAGCGAGGCGTTCAGGGCCACATTGAGCGGCCCCACCTCGGACTCGGAGTAGACCACCTCGTGCAGTCCCGTTGCCAGATTCAAGACGGAATGATGTTCAATCATCACACCATTGGGTTTGCCCGTTGAACCTGAGGTATAGATCACATAGGCAAGGCTGTCGCCGACGGATGCCGAATCGACGTTCCCAACCTCTTCGTCCATCAGGCCCGAATCATCAAACCGAACGGCCGTCGCATCTGCCGGTATGAGAGTATCGTCCGTTTCGCGGCTCACAACGACAAATCGGAGCGAAGCATCCTCTGCCAGAAGGAGGATGCGCTCCTTCGGATAGGAGAAGTCGATTGGCACGAACGCACAGCCAGCTTTGAGAATTCCCATCAATCCGACGATGGTCTCGACGCGCCGCCGCACATCGAGACCGATCAGAGTCCCCGTTGTGACCTGAAGCCTCAGCAGACGCCGGGCAAGCTGGTTGGCTCGCTCGTTCAACTCTTGATAGGTCAGCTTTGTGCCGTCACAGACGACGGCCGCATTCTGGGGCGTCTTAGCCGCTTGCGCCTCGAAGATTTGTTGAATTGTCACGTGGTCCGTCTTGAAGGGTTCTATATTAGGCATGTGATTGTCCAGGTATGGTGAGAATAGTGTGCGGTGATGATGCGAATAGGTCCAGCGCGCTGGCAACCGCCGTGCGATACTGCATCAACCATCCTTGGACCTGGTCTTCCGTGAACAAGTCCCGGTTGTACCGCGCCAGGACGGAATAGGAGTCGCCTACCTGCGCCGACATCAAGGTGAAATCGAAAAGAGCGCTATCGAAACCGAGTGGAAGCGGCTCAAGCACATCTGCCACGGTCACCGGCTTCCGAGCAGGAAGAATGAACGATGCAACGTCAGCAGATACTTTTCGCGACGATCCGAAGTGCGCGAACATCGCCTGAAAGACGGGATGCCGGCTCGAATCCCGTGGAACGTGCAGCTCCTGCACTAAGTGCGAAAACGGCAGAGCATCGTGCGAGAGCGCATCCAAAACCGTCAGCTTCATCGTTCCGAGAAGATCCTGGAACGACAAAGTGGGATCTATGCGCACACGAATGGGAACAACGTTAACAAAGTAGCCGATCGCGTCCGCGACGCGTGCGGATTTTCGGCCATTGGTCGGCACGCCCACGACGAGGTCTCGCTGCCCTGACAGTTCGCAGAGAAGGTTGACATATACTGTCAGCAGGAAAGTGAACTCGCTGACGTTGGCCTGCCGGCACTTGGTCAGGATGCGCCGCGTGAGGTCGCCGTCAAATGTCAAAGACACCGAATGACCGGCAAGGGAAGGACGAGTGGGCCGGCCGGAGGCCGTTGGCAGATTTAATACGGGAAGTGGTTCCGCAAGAGTCTTTCTCCAGTATTCTACGTGTGCCAGCCGCTCGCATGCCGTCTCGGCACCCACGCCTCCTACCATCAATGGGCCGTCAAGTGATATCGGCCCCATTTTAAGCTGCGACATTGGTTCCGAGAACAGATCTAACAGATCGCGCAAGAACACCGAGGCCGACCAGTAGTCGAACACAATGTGATGCACGGTCACGAGCAGGTATGGTTCACCCGCGCGCCAAAACAGCTTCATGCGCAAGAGCGGTCCCCTGGTCAAATCGAAGAGGCGACTGCCTTCCTCACGGAGTGTCCGGACGAACTCCGCGTCATCGAGGGAACCCAGTGTGACCTCTTCCCATTCGATATCGGTGGACGGCGAAATTGAGGTTCGAACCGTTGCTCCCACACGCCGAAATCGCGATCGCAGCCTCGGGTGGCGCGCCATCATCGTTGTCAGGGCTGACGGGAGCCGCTCTACCACGGCTTTATCTAGGATCCTAGCGCATCCGCAGAGGTTGTAGTATGAGCTCATTGGGTGGAGATGCGTGAACATCCAGATGGCCTGCTGTCCCGGCGTGAGCGTCTCCTGTTCAGTTGTGCCGCCCGCGGAATCGCCGGGAAGTGCTGCGGTAAACGGCATTCCGGCGAGCGCGAGATCCACATCCACCGCCAGTTGCGCTAAGGTAAAACCGGCCAGTAGAGTGACAAGTGGGACGTGCGCTCCGAAATCCTCCTCAATTCCATACTGCAGATCCACGGCGCCAAGCGAATCTAGAATATAGGTGCGCGAAGGACCGCTCTCCTGCACATCCTGTGGGCGGATTCCGAGGATACAAGCAAGCAAGTGAGAGAGCCGCTCAATGGTATTCGCGTCTACAGCCTCCACCCCGATGCCGTTATCTTCAGCAGGCCGAACATCGTCCAGCAACGGAACAGTGCGATCTTGCGCAAATGGCAATCGCCATATGAACACCGTCATCAGCCTGTTGTCGATGTAAGCGGCCCTGCAGGCGGACCGGCGCACCTTGCCACTGGATGTCTTCAACATATGCCCCGGCGCGACGAAACACAGGCCCGTAAGTTGGACACCGCAGGCATCCGCGACAGCCTGGCGAACACTCAAGGCGGCCTCGACAAGGTTGTACTTGTCGCAACTGCGGACGACTTCTGTGACGAGGACGACTTCGGTTCTGTCCTCTTCCTCTAATGAGAATGCAGCCGCCGCATTCGCAGCCAAGACTGGATGCGCGCCGGAAATCGCATCTTCCAGGTCCTGCGGATAGTAGTTGCGCCCGCCGACGATCAGCATGTCCTTCAGGCGCCCCGTCACATAGAGCTGCCCATTGGCGACAAAACCCAGATCTCCCGTACGCAGAAAAGACGTATCACGCCGGCCTGTGATCATGGCGCGAAAGATCTGCTCGTTATCTGCTTCGCGTCCCCAGTAGCCGGAAGCGACACTGGGACTACTGACCCAGATCTCGCCGACCCGGTCGTCAGGGCAAGGCTCAAGTGACATCGGATCGACAATGACCACTTTGGTATCCAGCCCTGGGAATCCTGAGCTAATTGCCTGGTAGGCATCCCTTTCGCCACCCGGTGAAGCAATGACGCCATCTGCCAAATTATCACGGCTGATTGTCTTGGCGAATACACCTGCGGAATGTTTGTTGCCGGTGACCAGCAAGGTTGCCTCCGCCATTCCGTAACAGGGATAGAGCGACTCGGCCCGAAAGCCATATGGCTCGAACCGGTGCGCAAAGCCGCGCATGGTCTGTTCGCGAATGGGTTCCGCACCGCAAAATGCGACCTTCCAGGATGAGAGATCGATCCCCGAAAAATCCTCATCCCGGATCTTCTTCAGACACAGGTCGTAAGCAAAGTTCGGTCCACCACTGGTTGTGGCCTTATGTGTTGAGATCGTTTGCAGCCATCGAACAGGCTTCTGAACGAACGACGTTGGCGACATCAGAACGCACGAAGCTCCGGTATAAAGAGGTTGCAGCACATTACCGATCAACCCCATATCGTGATACACAGGCAGCCACCCAACGACGACATCTTCCGCGCTATGACAAAATGCCTTTTTGATCGCTTCCTGGTTGTGGACGATGTTCCGATGGCTGACTGCGACCCCCTTCGGGCGCCCCGTCGATCCCGACGTGTATTGCAGAAACGCTAAGGAATCCGGCAGAGGGCGCTCCGGCGGAGCGACATCCACAGCACAGCCGTCGTGATCGGTCACAATCCAATCGAGAGCCCGCAGCATGGGCACGCCATCCAGAAAGCGCTCGATACCGGCGAAAGTATTCGCACTGGTCAAGGCAATCGTGGCGTCACTATCCGAAGCAACACTTCTGACGCGCTCAATAGACCGGTTGTTGCGAGGAGGATAAATAGGAACTGCCACGATACCTGCATACAAGCAGCCAAGAAATGTACAGACGAACTCGAGCCCGGGCTGATAAATCAGCAACGCTCGCTCACCTCGCCCGCCGCGTTGCGACAGGAGTGACGCAGTGCGACACACTTGAGAACAGAGCTCGGCATAGGTGATCACGTCATTGCTCGCTGAGTCTCCATGGACATAGAGATATGCACGCTTATGGGGGGTGCGCTCGGCGTTTTCAAACACCGTGTCAATCAGTGTGCGGGTTGTCGGCATTAGGAAAGAGCGGCGACTTGATCGGCGTATTGGCGCAGAATTAGCGAAAGGCGACGCGCAAGAGGTGCGATCTCGATCGCCTGCAAGGCTGTTCTGTAATGGTAGTACTGCCAGGAGATATACAGATCGTCTCCTGTAATACTGGCGATAGCGTAGGTCTGCCGCATCACGCGCGAAGCCTGTTCCCGGACATCGTTGCGGTTAGCACTCGTCGCGGTCTCAATGGCGTCTTCTCGCCTGGTCGCATCGTTTCCGCCCTTGGGGATCTCCGAATCGACACTCATGTAATTGAGAAGGAGCGGAAGCTTAGCCACGTGCTCTCTCACATCCGAACGCAGCGCATCCGACAACATAAGCCATTCAAACGTCGATCCCTGGTTTGGGAGCGACTCTCGACAGCGTGCGGTCTTCTCGATAGCGCCCTCCAGTCCTTCTTCCTCACCCAGCCTGATGATCACCGGCACATCCACCGTCATTCGTCCGACGGTATCGAGCATGTCCATGCCGAGCCATGAACAGTCCCGTGCGTTATTCACGATATTGGCGCCAAAAGTCTGGTTACACGTTTCTTTGGAGAAGGCAAGTGCGAAGGCGGCAAAGATCATATCCTGCATGTTTGCACGAAGCTTACGGTAAAGGTGACGTTGCACGGTGCGAACGCCGGTCACTTTTATAAGATAAGCCCCTTCGGAAGCCGGATCAGGCTGCCGTTGCCTGAAATAGGGACGTGCAACGGCTTCATCCCACGGCAATCTGTTCCAATATGCGACGTCACTCGCAAAGATCTCACTATGTCGCGAGCGCCCATCCGCGTACTCCTTCATGCGAACCGCCCATTCCCGAAACGATGTCGACCTCTGCGGCAACGCGGGCTCTTGACTAGTCGCGAGAGCGCCATAGATCTTCTGAAAGTCTTCCGAAAGGATTCGCAGGGAATATGTGTCCCAGACCGAGTGCTCCAGCAGTGAAACCAGCATCGCCGGTGAGAATCTGTCCGATTCGAACAGAACAAATCGGACAAGGTCCCCCGAAGTGAGCATGCCAGATCGCTCGCAGACCGTCTCCTCGGCGATGCGAGCGGACCGTTCCGACTTCGCCACCTGTGCAAGATTGCAGATACGGAAGGGAATCGTCGCTGATGTCTCCGGAATGTGAAAGCGAACCTCGCCATCTGGTGTCATCTCCCTGCGCAGCCTCAACGCATCGTGATATCGGAGCAATATCTCTATCGCCTTCGCGACAAAAGATCGGTTGCAGAGAGGAATTGGAGTGCCGACCACCCTTACATCCGGATATCTGGTGACGGCAGGAGAATCCACCATCGTCGGCGTCAAAGGAACTTCACCGATGGGAGTATCAGGAGTGGATTGCATCGAATGGTAAAAGGAACCGGCTCAGGGCAATGGTCGGAGAGCCAGCGCTGCGCCGCGTGAATTTTGGCAAAAGGGTTACGGTGCTGTGGTCGGGTGAGCACCAGGACACACCTATGCCCGGACCTATAAGCATAGGCGCTGTGAAGGAGGGAGCATTACCTTCTGTGCTCGTTTCGAAGCTGCTAGCGCAAAGCGGCTCTATCCGGATCATCCGGCCGCCACGTGAAGATATTAGACACTCTGCATCGAGAAACCTTCAATGCATGAGCTAACAATATTTTCATATTTCGAAGCGTTCAATAAAAGCATTTTGCGCTTGCGATTAAGTATTATCTAGTTACCTTGAAAGTATGGGAATCCTTATGTTGTCGGCGAACTGAAAAGCTGCAACCAGCAAATGCGATCGCTACACAAATACGGACGGGGATCTGCGTTCAACGTCAATGAACCTGGCGCAACGTGCGGAAAAGTCACTGATTTGCAATGTCACTTCATCTGCGATTCCCCCGGCTCGAAAAGATCAAGCAACATCCGCCGAGCGACTGAGCAACCCTGCCAATCCATTTAGATTGTTCAGCAGCAAATTCATCATGCGTTCAACCGTCGCCGGCCGATGGATGATATCTTGTGATGCAAGTGTGCAACATAGGCGCTTCTGGATCAGGTCACAATCCAACCCCAGAGTAGGCCACCATTCCTCAGGGCTCCTGAAGCTGCAATACAGCTCCGATTGATATACATCTGCGGGTAACGCGTTCTCACAGCCACTGAGATCCGGCATGTGATCGGATGTAAATGACGACGTGTGCAGCAACTCCTCAGGAGTGTCGAGTCCTGGGATGTGCCGCCCGCCCGCGTGAATACCGTGAACGCGTGCCGGACGGTTGCCATTCCCCTTGTTCAGAGGATCCGGATCGAGGATCTCAATCGCGCTGATTGTCGCTTTTCCTTTCGTCGTAGAATAGGAAACCAGGTTGACTTTCAGACTGCCATGTTGATTCACCATACATTTGAAGTCCACAATCAACGGTCGATCGCGTCCAACTTCCCGGACGATATCCAGCTCTTTGCAGACACAATGATCGTTGATGTAGATGTCGAAGAGACGCCCTCCAGGCTCAAAATCGTGTAACTCGATGAAGTGCATGCGCAGTATCATAGGCTGGCCCAGCGGCAGCACCGGAAACACGAACTCTGGCCATCGGATCGTACCTTCGGAGAGGGCATCCTTGAAATAGATCCCATCATGATCATAGATCTCCTGGACGAGGTGGCTTGACAGGTCCTGGAATGCGCCTGCATGCGTATTGACCTGGGAATGACCGCGATAGTTGAGGAAGATGCCAGAAAATGGAATATCCTGTAACTCGATGGTAAGCCGCCCAAGCCATGCCTGTAGCTTGCCGCCATGTGGGGTTTCTGCAGCTTGCCGGCGAACGGAAGCGAGCATTTGCTCAATCGAGCTCACATGATCGATGTCGAAGATCACTGTGCATGTGCTGCTGAATCCACCCACGGTTCTGGACACATCGCAGGGCAAGATATCCGTTCGTTGATTAACGAATATAGTAAGGCCGAGCGCACTATTATTGAGTGCGTACATTTCTTGCAAGACGAAGAGCAGAGCCGTCGTCAACAGCTCAGGCATTGTCACGCCATGGCGCCTTCTGGCGCGGAGGAGTGCCGTCGTCGTCTCTTCCGACAGGACAACCTTGGTCTTCGTACTGCGGATGCGCCAATCCGGGTAGCCTTGCGGCCGATCCACAGGGATCCGGAATATCGGCTTCGAGCAACGCTTCAGCCAGTATTCCACATCCGCTTGAGCCTCCGATGTCGCCAGATATCGGTTCATTGCGATCGCCCAATCACGATACGGCATCGTTTGCTGTCCTAGGTCGATCGTTTGGCCGAATGCCACTTGTTGAAAGGCTGTAGTGAGATCCTCGGTCAAAATTTCGATGGCATACTGGTCGAACAACGCATGGTCGAGGATCACAAGGAGTCTGTCAGGGCTGGCATCGCATACGCGAAGATACGCGAACAGGCAATAACCGCCAAGGCTTTCCATGTATTCATGCCGGAGCCTATCGACGGTGGAATCTACATCGGCCGACGATGACACCTCAACAATGCGGATATTGAACGGCTCGTATTCAGGTATGAAGAACCACTGATCGTCTCCGCCGAGGGCAATCCGCAGCCTGAGCAAGTCATGGAACTCGCACAGGGCGTTCACGGCCGCGTTGCATTCCGCGTAACGCATGCGACGTGGCAGAGTGATACATTGGACGAAGTTGGCACGCGGAGTGAACATCCAGTCGGCCCCTGGAGTCCAAGGCATAAGCCCGCTCGGACCGCTATCGTCGAAATCGGTGAGATAAATCTTCAAGGAAGAGAACCGAAGGTTGCAAGGCTACGGAAAATTCCAAGCTACTCAAGCCTGGGGTCATTGAATGCTTACAGACATCGCTCGGGGCCAGATCACGTTTGTGACAAGATCGGAGATCGTGGAGTGTGAGCGAAGGTCCGCCGGAACAAACTCGATACCTTCTTGCTTAGCGGCGAACGCGATCTTCAGCGCCAACAGCGAATCGCCGCCGAGTTCATAGAAGTCCTCATCCGTTCCGATATCCCGAATACCGAGCGTCTTGCTCCAGATCCTCACAAGAGATTGCTTAATGTGATTTGCACACTCAAGTTCTGTTCCGACAAATCCCGTATTGGTAGAACCGGCACTATGTTCTTGATCTATCGACAGAAGATAGCACGAACCATCGGGGCTCCTCATAATACGAAATACATCAAGTCTGTCCATTAATATCTCCTAATAGAGCAACATATCTTCACGGCGTCTGCGACGAATCAAGAATCACTTTCACATGCCCGCATTTCATATTGAGAATAGTCGTATAGTACGTGAAGAAGATTCAGGCAGAAGCGTTCCACAGTTGGCTTCTTAAATCTGCTGGAGGCATACTCGATATCAATAATGACAGCCTTGAATTGCGCCCCAGCTTCTCGCAAAATATCGAAACCCTTCAGGAGTTTATTGCCATTTATCTCGATATTGAAGAAACAATCGCCGATATTACCCACGAATTTCTCAATGAAGTGCAGACGGAGCAGGTACATGTCGTTGAGAGGGCCTCTTTATGACATAGCCTGGCCTGCTCTCCATACAGCCATTTTGCTCCAATGAGGCAGGCGGCTCATCACTTTCTGGAACAAAAACACTGTCGGTATCTCGGATAATGCGCTTTAGGGTTGGGCCAGCTTCAGCTAATCCCGTGTGATTGATGACTAACCTGGAAGATCTATGTCTCATTTTGGGTTCGTCAAGCGTGTTGAGATAAGAAAAACTCTTTTCCTCATGCGGCAAGCTCGGCAACTGTTCCTTCACCGAGCGCAGCATCAGAAGAGGATCACGAGTGCCAGTCAATTCCATCGGGATATCGCATATATTGAGAAAATTCCCTACGGTTCGTGCCATGTTCAAATCATCGAAAAGGCCGACACGGTCGTTCAAGAAGGCTCGGGGCACAATCGTGGCCTCTCCGAGATCGAATGTCTGTTGTAGTGCGAGCAACACACTGCTGTAGATCACCTCGAACAGGCTCGCATTCAAATGCTTACGAGCGTTCTGCATCAATTGTCGCGTATGAGCCTCAGAGAGGGTCACATTCGCAAAACGGATCGACTTGGCGCTGGGATACGCATCCGGAAAATCTACGGGAACATACTGGCTGGCTCCCCAGGGACGAGAACGCCAGAACGCCAGATCCGCCTCCGCCTCCGCGGACTTGAGATACTCGTGAACACGAAGCCCCCACTCCCGGTAGGACACCGTCTTGGGCGGAAGATGGATCGGCTCCCCCGAGGAAATGGCTGTCAGACATGACGTCAGGTCTTCCCACAGGATCTGAAGCGCATAGGCGTCGTACAGGATGTGGTCGAGAATGACCAGCAGGTGATCTGGAGTGCGACCATCGACCTTCAGATACGTGAATTGGGCCAGACGGATCGCCTTAACGAACTCATCTTTGCCCTCCTGCGTAGCAGCATCGAGAGCCTGTTTGGCTGTCACACCGTCACCGACTGAGACATGTCGAAGTCCCAGTTCTGGCACACATTCGGCATCAGGAACATGGAAGGTCTTCGCGGCTTCAGTGCGGTGAACTTCCAGCCTCAGTAGATCGTGGTGGCGACTGAGCGCATCCACCACAACACGACACTGCTCGGACGTTATCGACGGCGGCAATGGCACCGTCACCACATAGTCAGGTGACGGAGGCTCACCCCACGTAAGATGTGGCAACATAGGGATCTCACCTATCGCCTCACTTACTCGAATAGTCAAACTGGCGCTCTTTCTACGACATAAACGGTCTGGTGTCTTCGGTGGTAGTGAAGTGGATGTTGGTTAATCCCGATTGATTTGTAGCGACAGAGGAAGACCACGAAGGATCTTATTGCGATCCGAGTTTGAAACACTGCGGATCCCATGCACCTTGATTAGCTCAGCTATTTCACGGATGTCTGGAGCGATATCCGTACGATTCCCCCAGTCAGCATGCGCTGCAATCTCTACAGCATGCCTGGCTGCAATCTCCTGGGATAGCGTCGCTCGTCGGAGCATTTGAGACGCAGTTCGAAGGCTGCATCCATGTTCTCGTGCAATTCTTTCAAGCTCTTGGCGGTATCTTTCTCGCTCAGTCACCAATAATCTCCTCTCGATAATTGACGTGATGAACCACACAAACAGGATAATTCAAGGCAAAGAATCGTCCGGATTTGTATTGATTATTAATCAAGTTATGATTACGATAATGGACATTTAACTAATATAGAGTACGAAACTCCTCGGAGTTTCGAACTCTTCTACGGTTAGCAGCTTTTGTCGATCAGGAAGCACGTATATATGTGCGCAAGAAGTCCTGCAGAGAACATTGAGTGGAGCAGGCGTAGAACTACCTTAGGAATCGACAAAGATGAGAAGGCATGTCACCTGTTCTATGGTCTTTCCCCGAATTAATAGACACCGAGTTAAGGATAATCTTTAACTCGGTGCTTTGATGAAAGAACGTAAGGCTTGTACGGACGAGTTCAGGCGCAATACTATTCGCTGGGCTGAGGAACGGAGTAATGTTTGCGCGGCGGCGCGGGATCTGGGGATCGCCCAAAGCTTGATCCCCAAATGGAGAAAGAAGCTCGAAGAGCATCCAGACAATCCTTTTCCTGGTAACGGCAACCCGCAGGACCCTGAGCCGGCCAAGCTGCAGTGCGAGAATGCCCGCCTGAAAGAAGAGGTCGAAATCCTAAAATGCCAATCAGGCTGGCGCACCTTGTGGCTACAAAGGCAATTGATATCTTCAGCAGTCGCTCGCTGTGAGATGCCAATTCATTCAAGAGCATGGCATTCTCTGCAGTATGAGCCGGCGAGGCAACTGCTGGGATAATGCAGTGGTGGAGAGTTTCTCTCCACTCTCAAGTCTGAGTTGATCGCTGATCAGATCTATCGCACTCGGACACAAGCTTGCTCGGCCACGTTCGAGTGCATTGAGGTCTGATACAACCGAAAGCGCCGTCATTCGACGCTTGGGTATCTGAGCCCGTGGCACTTCGAAGAAAGATACTTCAAGCCATCTTTCTTCGAAGTGCCCAACAACATGCGTGAGCCAGAAAGGCTCGCCATCGCCGCTTAGCCAAGTGTGCATAAAACACGGGCAGGATCACTCTATGGGCAAGTGGGAGAAATCATACTTGCCGTAACTTATGCGTTGAACCAGCGGGAGGATCCTAGCATGGTATCCATAACTTTCCCGTACCACAAGATTGGTATTTCGTGCTCAACAACCTACAGGTGTCGTTTGCAAGACCGCACCGCACCATGTTTGCATAGTGACGGGCATCTCGCGAGTTCCCGACCGTTAGACGCGAAGCTCTTTAGCCTAATGTTATTGGAGGCACATGCATGGCTACGCCTACAAACGTAGTGGTTGTGAAGGAGAGGGCATTACCTTCTGTGCCCAGAGAAGATTTTCACGATCACCGAGAAATAGATCATCTAGTTTGCAACAGAACGCTTAAGTAGCATACCAGCTCTCAAATAAGTTGTCAATAGATTCACAATATCTTTACAGTTACAAGCTTAGAGACATTGTAGTTGCATATCCGGTCTAACAATAGACCTTTTGATAGCGGAATCCCTTCAATTGCCATTTCTCTTTTTTGGTATACCAGTTTATAGCTCTCTAATATGATCCGCATCAGAATATTATGTATTACAAATAACTAAATTTCAGTATTTTTCAATATTAACCACAGACCTTTACGTCGCGTATTTTCGTTTATCAATTTCCGATTTCTTACGCGCTTTTCCCGACGCAACTACGCCGGCATCCTGTCGCAAGTGCTCCCTCCAAAGCATCCGGGGTCAGCTATGAGTCGTGTGAAAGAGCACAATGACTGCACAAATCGATCTCGGCCGTTGGATAAACAGAACAGCTGGGGAGGCGAATGTAGTAACACCATATCTCTAAGTTTTATTGCTACGATCACTTTTAAAGGCATCCAGCGGGTAACGATGGATGTCATGACCAGTAATCCGAATACAGATCCAACACAGGTTTGTTCATGGAACCCGATCCTCCTTATTAGAACATCAAGTTTTACCCAAACACAAAACAAACGGCAACAACGACGAGGCAGACAAGCCTACAGATCGCAGTGCGAACATCAGTTAGAAAGACAGAGGTGGGATCGGTGGATCTTGGGGCCAGAAAACACTTTGGCCTGACCGGGAATACGATCGTGTTCGAATTACAGACTCGTAATTGGTCCGAGGTTAAGGAACTCTGCAACATTGGGGTACGTTCCTTCGAAAACCACATGTCCTCGATCAAGAACAATAATGCGATGTGCACGCATAAGGACATCGGGTCGTGTTGAGGCGATGAGGAAGGTCTTCGAAGGATCTGCTAAAATATTGTCCCATAAATGCTGTTCCGTCGTGATGTCGAGAGCACTGGACAAGTCATCGATCACGTATAGCTCAGCGTCGCGAGCCAGCATCCTGGCGGCAATAACCCGTTGTTTCTGCCCACCGGATAGACGCACTCCTCGTGTGCCAATCAGCGTCTCCCACCTATCGGGCATCAATGCTAGGTCAGTCTCCAGGGCTGAACGCGCGGCGAGCGAGCGGCCCTCCAATCTATCATCTGGCAGCCCCATAAGGACATTATTGCGCAGCGTATGGCTGAAGAGCTGGCCTATCTGTGGGGCATAGGCAACCGCAGGTGGGACGAAGCATTTTGCTGGATCGATTGGTTGCCCATTCCAGCGGATCTTACCACTCTGCTTTGCTAGAATGCCGAGCAGGCACTTGAGCAGCGTCGTCTTTCCTGATCCTACCCCCCCCGTAATAACGACGACCTCTCCACGCGACAGCGACAGGGTGGCATCTGCAATTCCGCAGACCGTGTTTGGATATATATGCGAAAGGCCATCGATTTCAAAGCAGTTCAGCGGAGGTAGTATCTCAGTGATTGGCACATGATGTATTACATATTCGTTGCCCAAATGCACTGTATCGCTGTTCTCCTTAACGATCTCAACAAGACGGTCTATTGAAACACGAGCTTGCTGGAAGCGCACGATTATGTCGGCAATGGTGTTCGGCAAGCCATTCAGATAGGCCAGGAAATAGTTAAAGAGGGCAAAATCTCCGACAGTGAAGCTTCCGACGCACATGAGGCGCCCTGCAAAGAGCAACATGGCCACGGAACCGAGCGTCGTTGCATAGCCGTTCCAGGTTCCCACCAGCGTACCATATTGACTCTCACGAACGATCTGTTGGCGACGAACATCGTTTAGGCGGGACAAACGGTCCGCCACATGTCGTTCCGCACCAGCTACCTGCACGGCTTGTACGGAGGCCATAGTATCAGTGAGCAAGTCGACCGCTCGCGCGGAGGCCTCACGACTTGCTTCGCGATAACGTCGCAAGTGGACTGACGCAATGCGACCGATTACCGTCACAGCCGCGATGCACGAAAGGGTGATTAAAGTAAGGTGTGCGTTAATTCGGATCATGATGGCCAGCGCGATCACAGAGTAGATGATCCGGCCAGTTAGCGAAGACAATCCACAGAGAAAAGATACGATTTCTTCAACATCATCGCGAATGCGCGTGATAACGTCACCCATTGACGGCAATATACAACCAGCAGATTGGCAGATCGAAGAGACTACACGTTCTCGCAATGGAGAGGAAATCCGCACACGTAGTGTAGAGCGATTCCAGGCAGAAAGAAACTGGGTGGAGATTCTCACTAACTCCGATGTGACGAGCAGGGCGATAATGTGCGCCAGAGAAAGATGCTCTCCCTTCACGTGCGCCAGAGTATTGAAGAATTCTCGCGAGAGCAATGCCGGCACGGTGAATAGGCTAATCGTTAAGGCCGCCAAGGCCATATCAGCCCACCAGTACAGAGCTGTACGGCGATAGAGGTCCCAGAGCAGACGCGATGCTTTCATGCCAATCTCCTAGGCACCTGGCACATCTTGGAACTATAATATGAGTGAGTGTGCCCTAATAGACTGTCCCGATCGCCAAGCTCTTGAACCATTCCATTCTGAAGGACAAGCACCATGTCCGCATTCCGTGTAGCGTCCATACGGTGTGCGATAATGATAACAGTTCGGCCCTCAAGCAACTTCTCTAATGCCGACTGCACCCGAATTGCCGTAATGGGATCGAGACGGGCTGATGCTTCATCCAAGATGACTAGGCCCGGCTGCTTCAGGTATACACGTAGTAACGATACAAGCTGCCCTTCCCCAGCAGAAAGACTATCCTGGCCATTTAAATATGTGTCGAATCCACAAGGCAACGTCTGGAACCATTCGGACAGGCCAAGTCCAGTAATGGCATCCAGGAGTCGTGCGTCCCCCACATCTTCAGCAAAGAGCGTGATGTTGTCGCGGAGAGTTCCCCGAAAAAGCTGGACATCCTGGGTTACCAACGTAATCTTGCTGCGGAGATCATCCAATTTCGCGTCCTGGATGTCTACCCCGCTCAGTTTTATCGCACCTGATTGCCGATTGTAGAGCCGAAAGAGAAGTCGTGCCAGTGTAGACTTACCGGAGCCAGTCGGACCGACAACCGCCAAAGTGCGTCCGGCAGGCAGAGTGAAGGAAAGGTCCCGCAACACCGGGCAACCTGCGTCATAGCCGAATGACACATTCTCGAAATCGACCTGCAGTGGCCCGAGCGGAACAGGAACGCCCTGCCCGTCCGAAATATCAGGAAACATATTGAAGATGTCTAAAATGCGGTCGCTACTGCCAATAGATTGCTGTACGTCCTGTACCTGACGTGCGATCCCGAAGAGCGGGTCAAGGAAACGAAGTGTATAATTGAATAAAAGATAAACCGTACCAATCGATGCATGACGCTCATGAAACAGCCAGACACCACCTACGATGATGAGGATGTGAGCAAGGCCAAACAGTACTGCCCCCACCGACCATCCCAGAGTATTGACAAGGGCATTGGCACGGAATGCGATCAGTAACTGTTTGTGGATGTTATGTAGTAATCGATGAACATATTCTTCTGCTCTGCATGTGCGGATATCTTCGCGACCATTGACGACCTCCTCAATCAGACCAGTCCACTCCGATTGCACTTGTCGCAACTGGCGTGCCTTTCCCACGATCAGGCGTCGCACTGGATTGAAGCTTAATAGGCCTAGTACGGCAAAGATAAATAGAATTAGCCCAAGGCACCAATTGATCCTGGCGATTGATATTACGATGCCAATCATCAGAAAAATGCTACCGAGGATACTGACAGCGAACCGAGAAAGAAAGTTGGCAAGCTGCGCCACATCACCGTCAATCCGTTCCACTAACACGCCAGCCGTATAGTTTTTAAAGAATGATGGTCCCATGCGTAGGCAGTGCATGGTCAGATCCTTACGTATCGCATTCGTCACTGACCAAGCCACATTCTGCGCAAGATAATTATCTGCCATAGAGATCACATTTGTGGCTACCGTTAAACCTGCAAACACCAGCGCCAGATACAAAAGCTGATCGAGTGAGCGTCCGTTAACCGCGGCATCGATAAATCGCCCAATCAATACGGGCGTCTCTAGTTGCATCCCTATATTAATGAGTAGCAACATAAACATTAATATCAGTTGATGGCGGTACTGTTGCGTGTAAGTGACGAACAGCCATTTTGTATCTAGATTTCGTTGAAGCTTCACTTGGGTAGATCAGACGGAAACAATTTAGAGTGAGATGATCAGGGCGAGGCACTTCAGACCTAATGGGCCAACCTCGGTGCAATCAATAAGAATGGACGCATAGACAATGGTATAGGTGCCTTCATCTAGACTTTGTCCATTATGTCGCAGATGCGAGCACCTCGGTCAGGAGGCGAGTGATCTGCGGCTGGATATTCTGCAGGTCGGGTTGCGACGACGTGCAGAATATTCCTTTCCTTCTAAATGCACCTTGACAACTTAATAGCGTAAAATCACGGCTTGAGTCCGACGTACTGAAGCAAGCGTTATAATGGTGTGGTGAACTGATCTAAAAACTCACGGACCCACTCCCTCAGCTCAGGCCAACGCTCCTTGTCCTCGTAACGATGCATCCGCAATACCTGCCTTGAGCCAGCGCCAGAGCTTCTCGATCGGATTGGTCCATGGCGCGTAGGTGGGAACATACAAGAGTGTGATCCGTTACTCCGCAGCGATAGCCTCTACCTGAACATGCTTGTGGATAGGCCAATTGTCCCAGGCGATCGTCAAATGCATCTCGAGACCATAGTGCGCACGCACATCGGCAAACCAGCGACAGAGTTGTTTGACGCCGACCGTAGAAGCCAGATAAGAAACGACTTCCCCGGTCTGGGCATCCAGGGAAGAGGCGATGCGGTACTTGGTGTTCTAGCCACCCGGCCATTGGGCATGCGGCTGCGTCTTGCCTCGTTCATGATAGCAAGACGAAAGGACAGGCTGACGGTAGAGGGTCAATTCATCCGCGTACAGCAAACGCTTCGGATCAGGATGCTTTTGCATCTGTTGATAAGCCGCCGCGATGGCCTCGACTTTCTGGGTGTACTCAGGATCAGGGCTTGTGATGTGGAAGCGCCCTTGTTTCAGAGCGATCTGCCATTTCTGTAAGCGACGCCAGACTCCCCCGACAGTGTGCAGCGAGGGCAAGAACTGCTGGTGGATCAAGTCGAGCGTCCACCGGCTGCGATCTTGCCCAAAGGCTTGTGGGCTTTGATGCAGTTTCTCGGGCAATTCATGGCGCTTGGGATCCTGAGGGGGAAAACGCGTGGAGGAAACAGTAATGCGAAAACATGTAAGATGGGAACAAACAGTTTCTCACCAGCGACTTGCGCGTACTGTCAAACCTCCTATATTAAGTACAATGCTTTCAGCTACTGATCCCTCTCCAAAATCAAACTTTGCTGTGCCGACGACAGCATTCGAGTGGAAGGTAACTCCATCTGAAGAATAAATTGCAAATGCTGCTTGCCCTGGGAACTCCATATATATTTCTGAGCCATCCCCTGTAATTCTTAACTTTTCTCCGGTTGGTAGTCGATACTCGCCGGATAGCGGCGTGGCGTCGATCACTAACGCCTCGTTGCAAAAATCACTGGGGATAAACTCTGGCCAGCCGTATACAACCGCGATGCGATCCAAGATTTCCTCAAGAAGGTCCGTTTGGCCTTGCGTTGAGTTGTACATAATCACGGCGCCAGATCCGCCGTAGCGGTACATAACACCTTCTCCAGTAAAACCGTGGCCTCTCCCCTGGTGCCCAAAGCGCAAATGTTTGCCACGCCCACTTATACGCAGCCCTGTTCCTGTTCTAGACATCATGCAAGCACATGTTTCCGAAGAAAGCCCAATTGTCGAGTGACCATCTGCGGACCTGCATAATTCCAGAAGCAACAATGCTATGTCTGTTGGTGTAGTCCACAATCCTTGTGAAGCCTGATCCGGATATACGTTCCACTTGTCTGTAAATGGGCGCCCCCCATGTGTGTGAGCCGTAGCTGCCCTATCATGAAATTGTTCCGTAAGAGGTTGAACATAAGTGCTGTTTTTCATGTTCAGAGGCTCGAGAACATATTCTTGCATAATCTCAGCAAATGGTTTGTTCAACAGCTCTTCAACCAATAACTGAACTATCGTATATCCCCCTCCGGAATAGTTCATTATCATTCCTGGAGGCATATTTACGATAACCGGAGAACTATTCGACGGCGATTCGCCGTTCAGAATTTGTTGCAATGTTGGCAAATCTTGATCGCGTCTGTATCCAGGTTGCCGGAGTACGGTTGTACCGGCATAGTGGCTTAGAAGCATAGACACAGTGACTACAGGTTGCCAGTTAGCGTTGGCTGGTACTTTCCAAGACTTCAGATACCTATTGACATCTGCATGAATATCGAGAATACCTTTCTCTGCCATTAGCAATACGGCTACCGCAGTCACCATTTTGCTGATTGATGCTCCTTGAAACATCGATTGCGGAGTTACATAATCCAATTTGCCAGTCTCTCGGACCCCGTAACAGGCAACACCCACGATTTGATAATCTTGAATGACCGCAATACTCACTCCAGGCGCAGAATAATAGTTCATCCGCTCCCAAATCGACGAGCTTCGCAGCGGATGAACAGATAAACTGGGTTTTGGCTTAATATTCTGTTCGATCGAAGTCATAGAATATTCTTGTACCAATTCGCCCATTCAAAACACCTCCTACAAGCACACTATATGGCGAGATCACGCTAAACGAAGCGGAGCAATAATACGGAAAGAGTTCCATTTACTGATTTGAAATCGACTACGAAGCGCCCAGATATGATGTGAAGGACTTTGATGTTTGGTAGCTCCGATCTCAGGGGAGCAAAGAACCAGGATCATCAACCCGAAATCCGGCTGCATCGTTTTCGATTTTAAGTCAGTAATCCATTCCAAGTATTCGTAAATAGCCATACTTTGTCAGCCAGAGCAAGTGATAACATATTACTTGCCTCGGTAGATCAAACTGCAGCATTACTTTCTCAATAATTTCTTTGTATGACAGGCTTCTTTTCATAATGGAAGCAATAACAAAAAAATGTAAAATTTTAGAGATTAGCTCCAACTTAAGAACGGGCTCTAAACTAGAAATTGGCTTTAACGTTACACCATCTCGCATTGCAGCATGCCCTCTTGATGTCACTTCAATAAGATCGTCATCTTTTAAAGGGTGAGAAACAAAATGATGAAAGTCTTTGTAGGATTTCGTAGTGTCGATATGGGGCATTTCCTGCTGTGGAGTGGGAATTGTATTTGCGATATGCTGTAACTCTCCCCATAGCGCCTCACATTGTCTCATCACGGAATTCCACGTAAACTTCTCCAAGACGTGTTTGCGCCCCGCCATCCCCATTGAATGTCTTAGATCTTCATTGCTGACAAGCAAATCTAAATAAAACGATAAAGCCTCAATGTCAACAGCAACCGACTGATGAATTATGCTATGATGTTGTTCCCAAGGGACAACTGGAGCCAGCGCATCCGTACAGTCATTGCAATCATCCCAGTAGGTAGGAATATGGAAGCCAGTTTCTCCATGAATGATATTTTCAGTATATGCCGACCAAGCAGACACAATTGCTGGCAATGCAGCGGCCTGAGCTTCTAAAGGGGCTATCCCAAATGACTCAGAAAGAGTATCGATTGGGCTTACAAAAATATCTGCCGCAGCATAATATAATGGCCCTTCAACAAGAGATGGTTGATGCCTTACTTCAACTTGTCCCGAACAAGATAAAGTCTCCAGGGTTCGTTCGATATGGGAATTAGCCTCCGAAGTACAATTGCCTGCAATAACTAAATAAACATCCTTATTGTATTTCTCAAAAAGGCGTTCGAAGGCAACAAGCACAGGCAAGGGATCCATTTTGCCCGTAGTACAAATGCGACCGAAGTAAAGTACAATTACTGGATCTTCCGGCAAACCTAAGAGGCGTCGTGCATCACCTTTATCTCTTGGTCGAAATATATCCACATCAACACCAAGTGGTATAATATCGGTCCGGACTTTAGCGGCATTTTTATCAGCGGCTTTTGAGTTAATTTGCGACGCAATACGCATTAGGCGGTTACAAAATGCATCACGCGCGGCCACTGAAGTACAGATGACGGAATCACAATCTAATACATTGGGAGCCAGCAATGCGTTATACATTTCCTGCTGCACGATATGGTAACTAAGACCATGTACAAGACTCGTGATTGGGAAAATCCGTGTAGAGAATACCTGCCTAATATAATCGAGTTTCCGATACTCGCCGAATGACTTAGGAGTATGAAATACTGAAATATTCTCCAATTTAACACGACTCGTAACGGCATCGAGAGGTAGAATCGAGTGACTGAGACAGTTTCTGTTATAAGAATATCCTAATCTAGATAGGTCTAACTCCCATTCTTCCTTTTGCTTTGGATCTACAAATAGAATTACTTGCCCCTCTGGGAGGTAAGCCAACATAGCCTTTATATATTCATTAACAGCCTGTTCAGAACCAACCAATTGTTGCTGATTGACTTGTTTAGCTACATTGACCCGATCCGCAATAACTCCAATCATTGCAATAACCTCTAATGTCTTCCCAAGGATATCAGTAACTACTCATTCGCGAGAATTGCGGTAGAACGATGCAAGGTGGCTAAAAATAGAGTATGCCAGCCGTATCATCACGTTAACCAGGAATAACGAGGTTCTTGTGTTGCCAAGTTTTTTCAACTGTTTTATTTGCGCGTTAAACGACAGGCAATACTCATCGTTACAATTTGACGTTGAGTAATAAAGGAAAATAATAATGTGAAGCCGAGCAAGCGTCTAAATTACTTAATATGAGTTAGCTCGCCACAGATTACGGATTTGCGAGGGCGTGTACGATTGATAATATATTCACGCCCCTGACTCACCTCCCTCAGCCAGATCTCCATAGCAATCAGGCGCAATGTATATGTATATCCCCGCAGACATTCAAAGTTCGGATCATCCAATTGCATGATTAAAGCAACAAGGTTGTGGTAAAATTTGCCCTTGCGGATAATTGCAAGATCTTCCAGCATTACAGACTTAGAGGGATTGAACATATCCAGCAATGCGCGTTTATCTCGGGATAGACTCAATCTCTGAATTGCGTCAGGAGACATCTTCGTATATCGCCCGATTATATAACCAGGCAATATCCCCATCAAAGATGTGCGAAGTAGCTGTTTCCCCCCAGCATAACCTCCAATATGTACATTATAATGCTTTTCAGGAGAAATGAGCATACAAGCTTCTATCATTCTTTTATCATAATATGGGAACGAGTGAGAGCATACAGAAGATAGAGATTCCACATAGGCGGCCGGAGGCCAAATAGCATCCTGCTGAATACGCTGGCTCCAATTCTTCAATCTTTTATGCCCCGACGATTTGGTTCTCGGGAATCCGGATAACTCAAGATTATGCTGTCTATCAGTAAAATATGCGGGATAAGTAATATTTTTATGTGATTGCCTGCACACTTGGTTGTAAGCCCTATCCCCATAAACTGGGAGAAAAGGAACGATACCGTATTCCCACACAGTTTTAATATTTTTAAGCGCAGGCAATCCTAAAGAGCATAGCAACTTCAATGCGTCATCAAACCGACGTTGTCTAATGAGTGAATCTAGTATATAGTGACTGCCGTGTAACAGACCATCGCCCCCGTAGCCAGCCATTATTGATTTTGCACCACAAGCATGCATTAGTGCAGCATGCGAACTAACTATCTGAGGACATGTAGAAAAATCAGGACCATTGATAGATGTAAATTCATCGCGCCCCAGCTCGGCATTGGCTATCCCAAGCATATCGTCAATATAAAGGATAGCACCGTTCACTTTAAGGTCCTGCAGAAGCTTTTTAACACTTTGCTGATCACCTTGGTACAAGTTATCGCTATTCTTTAATGAGAATTTTATGGCAAAGATCTTTTTTCTATAGCCAGCAGCAACGGCCGAAGCAATAAGCGCAGAGGAGTCCAATCCCCCACTCGCTTCAATTAATGTAGCACCCGCAGCCAAACGATTAGAAACCGTTTCAATTATCGTTGACCGGAATATTGAAATAACGTTATCACTTATAATCTGTTTGTTAACGATCTTTTGGAAGTTCCAGTACTCTAATAATACTATATTCCCATCGGGGGCACAGTGAAGCACAGAGGAAGGAGGAAGCTTACTAATTCCAGTAAAATATGTTTTACTGGAATTATCGGAGGGATGCAGTGCTCCCCAAGAAGTCATCTTCTCAGAACATGTTTGAGGATTTATTTCAAACGGGACTATGTGATTGAGGAATAAAGCACTTAGGGAGTTAGATATAAAAATTTCTGAGTTGCGACCTTTCCAGTAATATACCGGACGGGTTGCGTAGGAATCGCTTATAACGGTCAGGTTATCTCCAACTCGGTTTATTTTAACTAAAGAAAATTCACCGCCAATAGAGGAATAGTCATCCAGATTTTCAAGTGTCGCATAAAAGTTCTCTGCGAAATCTACAGGCAGTTTATTGAAAACAAAGGAAGAGCTATCTGTCCCAACCTTGAGCCATCCATCCGCTATAACAGGAATATCTAGCCGTTCACAATGGATCCTTGCAGGTCGGAATTCGTATTCAAACTCAGATAGATAATAAGCACCGTTCTGAAAAAATCTTTGTGTGTGACAGTATGGGGTTAGCCACTCCGCCACTCTAGAAGCCCATTTATTCCAAATATCCTCAGTTGTACATAAGCTCGCTATCCAGACTCGCATACTTTTTCGGCCCAATCACAAACTGCTGATAACATCGTCTTTCTTTGCAAAACCGTTTTGCCAATCCTTTCATGGGACGGATCTATATCCGTGCCGTTCGGTAAACGTACCCATGCGTGAGAAAAAAGCTTATCATCGCTCTTAGTAGCACCGATGATTAACTCTGCATCTACTCCGTTAGCGAATAATAGCGCTTGCAAAGTCACAGAAATTGATACACATGACGAGCACCCTCCGTCATCCGGAATATCCTGATAAAGGTAGTCGGCGAGAGTGTGGATATACTCTTCTGTAAGTGGAAGGACGCTCCTCAAAGATATACTTTCGTAGCAGGGGAATAAATTACACGCGATATTACGATGCACTATTTCAAAGTTCGCAGATAACAGCATATTTCGAATAAGGGAGTGAAGAATTGGTGCGTATGTAAGTATATCGATATTTCGACGCATCTATTTCTCATCCGATAGAACCAGAATTAGTCCATGCTCCCGCAGCGCGATAACAGCATCTTCCAATAGGCGGTGCAATTCAGTGGCAGAATTAGTAAAAGACGGAGTCCATTCTTGAATAATCTCCTCTGTTGACTTCTGAGAATTATTCAATGCCTCCCAGAGGTATTTAGACGAACCTTCTAGGCCGTAATAATAACCTTTCTCAGGATCGATTAGTACTACTTCATCATCAATGGTAGTCATTTCGACATCACTTTTGCGTTTGAGAATCAAATTAACCGCCTTGTCTATTTAATTTAAACCTAACAGTTTGATTAAAGACTTGTTCAAAGGGATAGATTACTCTATCCCTTTGAACCTATATTAGCTTGTTGTTACTTGGTAGTTTTGATAGGGCCGGTTGGGCGGGGATGGCCAGCCTGGATACCATCAACCTGCGTTGACGGGAAGCCAAGTGTGATGCCCAAGAACGTACCGTACACCTTAACCTTAGGAGCAGTCATGGTCTTCATATTTACTCACCTCCTTTCATATGAAATATACCTGCTACTCTCAATTATATGCGATTAGCAGGACATTTTTCTTCTCCTGCGAAAAACGCAGAATCTATTTCCTATACGAGTTCGCGGAAAAGTATAAAAGTTTCAGCTGACACAATATTCATTCAAGCCTTCGATCAGTTCTTGGCCGAAAGCTATCATCGTTGTCTCTGAATAGTGATCAGTCAGATGTGCAATATCCAATTCGAGTGTGCCATTTATCATACTAGCCACGACATCCATCATAATAGAGCCGTTTACACCTTGCGTGAGATCGATATTACCAGAAGCATAGTCCTCATATCTGTACATACTATCGCTGAATCTGAAACGCATCTTCGTATCGACATTCTTTGTGTAGCGTGAATTATCCAAACGTGGGCCTAGATAGTTGAACCCCACTTTACTGATATTATCCCAACCTATTTCATTATCAAGCATTCGAAGCCACATATATGTTTTACCCTCATATGGGAGTTTCATCATTTGCATCTCGATCTGTTTGAAGACTTCAACCTTATCGAAAAAATCACTGCAATTCAGCAAAACATCACAACGCATGCAAAATGGCCCAATAGTTCTTGATGTATCAACGGTGTCAAATACTCCTACGCGTGTATTTACCATATTTGCGAATATTATCGGATTGTTGTTTAGAGAAAAACATTTCTGAATAGCACGGTACATGCTAGTTTGACAGACAGTTGAAATTATTGATTTGCTATATTTTCTCATTCCCGCCAGTAACTGGCGGGTTTGAAGACGCGAAAGAGTTACAACAAGGTGGCGCACGAGTCCTCTTTGTCTATTAGCTGAGAGTGTCTCAAAAGGCATTGGTTGCACATGTTTCCACGGCAATGCTTGATAATATTCGAGGTCTAATTTCGCTTGCGGCGACAAAAGGTACTTATGCACACGAAAGCACCATTCCCTATACGAAGCCGTTTTAAGTGGCAGAGATAGTGTTTGTTGAGTTACAATTTGTTTAGCCAGAGTATAAAAATCTTCTAACAACACTTGAATAGAGTAGTCGTCGTATATTACGTGGCTTAGTAACACAATTAGTTTGCTCTTAATGCCGATGCCCGCATCACAGTAGATAAACCATGCAAGGGGGCCGTAAGACTTTCTAAACTTTTCCTTACATACTTCAATTACACTACCAAGCTGCAGCTTGGATAAAGAGCTTGCGCTAACACTGTTCAAGGCAGTAAAATTGATTTCTGAAGGTATCCATAACAATTGCCCGCTATCAGTGTTTTTTATAGATAGACGCAGTATATCATGATGCTGATATAATAAATTTATAATCTTTTCGCATTCAGGAAAGCCAATTCCTTCGGGCAGGTCGAATAATTTGCAAAAATCTGCCTCTGGAGCCCCACCCCACTTGACCCATGGCATCCTCGGCATGGAACCAATCGCATTACTATCAGATAGCATAGTAAGCTTAATCTCCAATAGCAGACATCAACGATTGAACACTACGCCTCCAAGTGAACGACTCTGCAGTTGCCATACCAGGATAATTGATTAAGCAAAATCCTGATGACCTCATATGATGAATTTGTCGCATATGCAGTATCATTTGCTCGCATTGGCTACTTCCAATTGTAGCCCATTCACCATCGCCAAAAAAGAAAAGGCCGTCGTGTGCTGGCTCATAATCATCTATATCAACCAACAGACAATTCTCAGCATTACAATATTCTGTATGAGCACTATAGTTTGTTGCGATAACTTTTTTGCCCATACTCATCATCTCGAGAAGTTCCAAGTTCCAGCCTTCGCCACGTGAGGGAAAAATACCGCAGTCTGCTGCGGACATTAATTTTGCAATCTCATGTTGGGAATCGAACCTTTGATTGAGAGTCTTGATCTTAGATGCCATTTTACATTGGTTGCACAGGTTTATCCAGTAGGAATTTATACGTTCGTTGAACGGATTGTTACATGCAAATATTAAAAGTACATTGTCATGCGGTTCAAACGCTTTATTGAAAGCATCAAGCACTTCTTCTTGTGCTTTTCGCTTTTCCCACTTACCTATGTTTATAAAAACTGTTGCGTCGTTGTAATCGTCTTTACTTACCGGTATGTCAGGACTGAATATGTCTCTATCCACACCTAAATGAACAACTTCACATTTTAAGCCTGGAACTTCTCTATTAATAATACCCTTCGCCCAAGCAGACGCTACCAAAAGAATATCTTGGCTGCCTAAATGATGTTTTTCTTGTTTTGTAAAGCGATTCAACTCAAAAGCTGGCCAGCCAACTCTTGCGCCTTTACCAACATGTAACGCTAAAGCGCTTGCAGGAGCAATGCTTACACTCGGTTGAAAATAATTGTAATATGTTTGCTGAGCAATGCCTCTTAAAATATCTTTATGCTCATCGTGATTGATATCAACTGAAGTTGGCCAAAGTGCGACTTCAATCCCCATATTCCATGCGGCTTTGAATACATTTAGACCATGATATCCATAGCCACTACGTGATATTGACGTGATTAAGTTAAAAGCCATAATGTATTCAAACCGCGCTAGTCGTTCCTTGCGTTCTTCATTTGTAATCAATACGAACGTTGCACCAAATGTTCCCCTAAGCTCTACTAGAGAATTCTAACACATAGGTTAACTAAACTACTTGCCAGCAATTTTCCGAACAAAGCCTGTGACGTATTGGTGGAAGTACCAAGGATAGTCGAGAATCGATGGAAAATAAAATAGAAGCCGGCAGCGTACCTGCTACCGGCTTCTATTTTAGTCTACTGAGCCACTAGGCTATCTAAAATCTAACTAGTAACCTATAACTGGGCATGCGCATGTCTTGTTCTACATGCATAGGTGCTGTGAAGGAAAGAGCATCACCTTCTGTGCTTATGAAAATCAATGTTGTATGATGAAAGCTTTACTCGCTCTCCAATACGTTTTCGTAAGTAGAAGATCAAATTAACTGAAAAATCCTGCTTCAGTTTCGAGTACCTGAAGGATCGCCTGCTGGGTCAAACGATCCACGACGGTCGGTATGCCCAATTGTCGCATGCCTCCGTCAGGCTTAGGAATATCCAAATGCCCAACAAGCTGTGGCTTGTGACGCCCTTCCAGCAGCAGAGTTCGCAACGCAGGCCAATACGTCTGACGGTGGCTTGGCGGTTGATCGACGGCCATATAATAATTAAGAGCACGTAGCAAAAGTTGCTACGTGCTCTTAAGACAACGAGAATGCTAATTAAAACGGAGCAATATGTTACGTCAATGCCAGACAGTTCCCGGTGTCCCCGGTCTTCAAGACCGACAAAAACGGCTGGAATCTAAAATATAATACTTCCTGACAGGGGTTCTTGATGACACAATTAGAGCTATAACTACTAACGTAGCTGTTGTGAAGGATAGAGCATTACCTTCTGTGCTCAAGAGGCTGGCTTACAATCTGCAAGATGTAAGACGTTCCAGATAACCGGACAATACTCAGTGAAACTATCTAACGGTCACTAAAGGCCCATAAGTAGACTTCAGCCTAGGAAAGTAGTCTTAATCAACCTGTGGCAAATATCATGTCTTCCTAAGATAATACTCTCAAGTCTCCTTCTGGACAGCCAATGCCAGTTCGCTCACAGGTACGTACGATAAATGTCCATTCGTCATCAGAAACATTGCTCAGATAGTCTTTGTATGTTATGCTGCAAGAGTCTAAGGGTTTTAACACCTTTCTCGTTCCGGCAGGTAGACATACTGACAATTAAAATACACAAACAACATTTACTGACAGAGCAAGTTCATAACAGGCTCTAGGCAATAACCCTGCCCTATCGCCTCAGCGCTATCTAAATATTGTCAACGCATGTTGACGGATGTTATTTTGAAGCAAACATAACTGCAGAATGTGTTGCAAAGGTAACCATGCTATACGCATTAAACCACAGAATTAAGTAGATCAGCTTACTAATTATGACTACCTGCCACTGAACTTAATATTAATGAAGCCGAAGGCACGAGATGCTTTTTGCGAGCAACAACCGTCATTTCACTCTTATGAACGAACATTTTACATAATGGTAGTTTACTTGTCAAGTGCACCCGACCTTGACTTTACACGGTTTGCTATTAGTTCTCGGGAAAGCTCCGTTCGGCGGGAAGAACCTTCCAAACAGAACAATACCTGCAAATACCAATTCAATACTAAATATGTTTAAAAATTATCTCGGATATACTATGTTAAACCGACTCTGCTGTATGGTTCCTATAAAAGACTTTGCGCTATTCGTTGTGATTATTTGCATTATGTTGGCACGCGCCAACCTCTCGTTCTCAATATTATTTGGTGCAACGAGTATTATAACTGCCGGAGGCTGGTTCGCCACAGACGTCGACGCCAGACAGTATCAACATCCGGCAAATCTCACAAAATACTGAACATGTGGCAGCAACCCACTTCTATCCATTCTGCATTCTGGTTGCTGCTGGCTCCACAGAGCCTGTGCGAGGTAGACCTCAGATTTTTATGACACCCGAAGTATCTTGAACCTTCAATTTGTAGAATATTTTAAAATCATTATGGTGATGCGCCACTAAACCGGTCACTTCCCCCTCTAACACTACTGATGTAAGCTACAATTAAAACACAATCCACTTTGTTGTCAACTAATGGCAGTCTCGCATGATAATCGAGGTTTTGGAATTCTACCAAAGTTAATATGTGTGAACGAGGGAGTTATTTTCCATCTGAAATCGCCACCAGCTACTCTAAAACTGAGGACGTCCAACCGTCCATATCCTCGGTAACGAGGTGCTGAAATTATACCCGAGGATGACAGCAAATAGCGGCGTTAAAAGCTGATCTTAGCATCTTCAGGCTGCGTCCTCACCGAATGCCTCGGAGTTAATCCGTCAATAAGTTCGGCTCCTCCAGCATCTAACCTTATCCTAGGGCACTATTGCCGTTTCAGCATCCACTCCACCACTACAATGAAGAGTGAACATCTTGTCGCCTTTCCTGGCAAAGGCAGTTCACACGATTTCTAGTATATTGAAGTCTGGTACAACCGCAAGCGTCGTCATTCCACGTTTGGATACGCTAGCCCTGCTCAATTCGAGCAATCACATTGTGAGCAAAACGATCTGCTCGCAATAGCGGCTCAATCGCGTGTCCACAATACTGCGGCAAGTTCAACATCAACTCATGATAGAAACGGATAAAATTTAGCAGGCGGCATCCCCCAACCTTTCGATTAGCTGGAACAGGCCGGACCGCGTGAGTGCCTCTCCGGCGCTGCTGCCGCGGTCGGAGAGGAAGATCGGGCTGCCCGGCTCCCGTTCCTCTTCCCGAAGGTAGTTCCACAGCGCCTTGGCGGTCTGACGGCCGAAGAAGATGGCACGCAGCTTGTTTCCTTTGCCGAGAACCGTGCATTTCCTGGCCGACATGTCGAGGTCAGACATCTTCAGGCAGCATAGCTCGGACACCCGCATACCGGTATCGAGCAGGAAGTAGACAATTGCGAGGTCGCGTTTTGGGTGGTTGGTTTTACGCGTGGCGGAGATCAACGCGTTCACCTGGCGCTCATCGAAGGGCTGGATCTGGTCGGCGCGCGCAATGGGCGCGGCGATCGCCTCCATGGGGGACGCCTCCAGGATGCCCTCTTGAATGAGCCAGCGGAAGAACATGCGCAGGTGGCCGTGGTAGGTGTGGACGGTCCGGGGCCGGACGGGGCGAGTCATGTGGTGTCCTAGCGTCCTCCGGCCTGCTCGTGTCCCTTGCCCACGTACGCCAGGAATTGGCGCAGCTCAAGGGTTCCGCACACCGGGCATTCCTTGTGCCGAAGGAACCATATCAGCTTGTCGATAATTGAGCGGCGGGCTTCGAGGGTGCGTTTGGAATGCTGGCGGATTTCGCCGTCAAGCAGTCATCTCTCGGCCGATCTCGCCAGTTCAGGCGTGCTCAGGCTGAGGTCGGTTTTCGTAAAACGAGGTGCTGTTTTCTGCATTTCGTCCTCTCCTTTGGTCAAAAGAGGACGGTAGGACGCTGTACTATTGAGGTCATTTTGAGAGTAAATTGCCGCTTACCCTCAAAATCTGGTGGGCGGTAAGGGATTTGAACCCCTGACCCCCTCGGTGTGAACGAGGTGCTCTACCACTGAGCCAACCGCCCGTAGTCCAGGAAAACAGGCAGTGACTATCCAAGTCTATCTAAACTTGTGCCACTTGATGGGTTTATAAGGAGATTCTGGCAAATTCCCAAACATATGTCAATGGCTGTCAGAGGTGTGAATACCATTTTAATCGCCGAGGTAGCGGGATTCTAATCGGGAATAGCGTGGAACTCGCTTCCAAAGAGACTTTTCCAGCCGAAAATCTCTGCACATAAATTTTCCAACCCTCCCCACCTCCGCAAAACAGAACACCTCCGTGGCTGACAACGTCTCGCAGGCATCCCAGACGACACGCGCATAGGAGTATATCCTTATACGTTCCTATTTTCCCAAAGCCGACCAACCAATAAGAACTGGCGTCATGGAGCCCCATTCTTTTCACCACGCCGTGCTGAACTGCATGACTACATTGGAATAGACTAAAGTAGAGAAAGCGACATCAGCAGCCGTGATGCTCCGTGGAGGTGTACAAGTGCCAGATCTACGCCCTTCATCGGAACGACACTATGTGGCAAATGGAACATTAATTTTCAAGAATTACGAATAGAAGTAAACAACACATATTTCATGGATAAATACTATGAATCTCCATAACTTATGCGAGACATCACCGCAGCCATGCATCTTTGAACCGCAATTAATTCAATTACATCAGTGATATTTGCAATTGAAACTTGGTATGGTGAAGTGAAGAGGATGCTATTGTCGAAAACGATCTACGAACAAAATGGTATTGGTTTCCGTAGTAGGTAAAAGTTCGGAATTATTCTTGGGACGTAAGGTCGGCAGCCGTGTCATGCACGGCAATACCGTGCAAGACGCGGCACACACCCAGATAGCTACAACTGGCCACACACAGCCGTTATTGCCCCACCCCATTGAGCCCATCATGACGGCGACAATAACTGAGGAATCCTTTGTCCCTCCGTCGAACAATAGGACGTGCCCTCGGTTAAGCCGCGAGTCAAAGATCAGTTTCCAAACGAACTGAAGAAGATCCGCAAGGCTGCCCGCATAGGTCAAAAGCTACGAATAATGGAGATGGTATGTTTGTTATTATAGATACTCAATAAATGGTCCAAGTTTTCTTAAAAGGGATGGAAGAAGTCATTTCTTATTCTGAGGAAAGATCGATATCAGTCTCTCCGACACCTGAAAAGAATTCCGACAACGTACATCGAAGTCCCAATGCGATTTTCCAAGCCACAGTGACCGCAAAGGCTTGCTCTCCACGTTCGATGTTGCCGATATAGTTCGTACTTAGTTCGCAACGCTCAGCCAGCTTCTCTTGGGTAAGGTTGGCGTTTAGGCGCAGCTGTCGCACCTTATCTCCAACAGCTTGAAGAAACAATCGATCCGCCTCGCGCATGACAAAAGGATAGGATGTATGACTCCCTTCGTCCACCAACGATCGTTGGTATTTTGGGTATAATACGCCTTGGCACGTCCACCCTACGTGCCTGAACGGCATCCAGGCTGTGTTCTTCCCGAGCGGCCTGACATGCGGAGGTCCCCGTGGTTGGCTTCCCAATTTATCGACTACGGGGACTAAAATCAATATTAAGGTAAATGTGATGGCTGATTCTCCAGACACGGATCTCGCGGAACACTTCCCAGACCGCGAAGCTTATGATTTCGCATGGAGCCAACCCGAGATACTCTCAGTGGAGGCACATGTATTCGAGGCATGGACCAAATCAATAGCATCGTCGGTTACAGTCGACAGATGGATGACGCTTCTACGCAGACCTACTCAAATTACGTTTGGCATCCGCGGTACTGGAAATCTGGAGACGCAAGAGTGGGATCGTAGAGTTCTTATTATGCTTACCCGTTTGACATCTACCCGAGCGGAGTTTGGCGCTTGTGTCATCGATCCACACCGACAAAGCGACACCATAGCGTCGCTGGAAGTGGAAGACATTTGCCGAGAGCTGGATTTACCGTACAACTCTGACGGATTGAAGCAGATTACTGAAGCACTCGGCCGCATTAAACAAGCCGAAATAGTTTGTAAAATCATCATCGGCACAGAGCAGGATCATGATGGACGAATCCCAAAACCGAGCGGACAGCTATATTATGGTACTGGCAAGGGACCACGCACCCCCAAAGATCGTTTTTGGAAGGGCCGCGAATATGATGCTCTCTCCACCAAAGAGCGTATGTATAGCGGATATGAAACCCACACGGTAGAGCCAAGTGGCCGCATCAATGGCCCACTGACCATCTCATGGAGCAGATATATCGGGAGTTTGGCCGCGGCTATCGCCCTGTAAATGGTGTTACGCCAGCACCTACGGCGATGGTCATCTTAAATGCAAGGAGCGAGATCCATGTTGAAGCTGCTTGAAGAGGACGACCTGGATTACACAGACGACGACGGCCGACGCGCAATAGCAATTGAATCTCAGCTCCCTTGCACGATGGCAGCTGGCAGGTGCTTCGGGTCGCACCATAAAGCTCGAACAGCACCTGAGGTTGTCGTCTGCGTGCCCATTTCCGACGATATGCAACCCTCTTGCGTTCTCTGAACATGCAAACGAGAAATGACCCGCCAATGCCCTTCTTGGCGACAGGCTCACTCATGCTGTATGGCATTTATTGTCTACCATTCGGTTTTCCACGCTTCATGCTCGCCATCGGTGCCGTGCCCGATCCTCAGGAATATTCTTATCGTGCGATTAATGCAGCCGATTGGATAGGTATTGCAGTCGGCGCAAGATTGGTGGTCTGAACTTGGGAGCATATCTCCAAGCAGTGAAAAGATGGCGCGCCGAACACAACCAGCCTGTGATCGTCCCGATCGCCGCCGATCAATGGCCGCCACAGCCAAAAGAGGCACGACGGCCTTAGGCTATAGTATTACCACGGGGAAGATGCTTCCTCTTGCTCTTTGATCCACACAAACTGCAATTCCTATCGACCTCATGATTACTCTCATCCTGGAAGCGAGTGCATCACTTACCCTGGACGCCTCTTCTCTCACAATCCAAGGCGCTTCTTATCAGGATCTGACGCTCAACATCGGGTCGCCTGAACAACGCCTGCACATCATCCGATGGCTGGGACGCCTCCTTGACGTCATGTACGCACGCCTGCACGATTCGCAGGTACGGCAGTCTCTCGTTGGAGCCGCGGACATTCCCAGTGTTGTTGTCGCAGGCGGAACAGCCTGGGCACATCTTCATTGGCTCGGAGGCCACACGAAAGTATCGAAGGGTGACGTCGAACAACTTTTGTCCGCGCTGGGCGTGAGCGGCCCCGCTCATACATGGCGTCAATACTGTCGGAAACTGGCTGACGAAGCTGGCATTCCGATTCAGGCGGGGCTGTTGGAGTAATCGAATGTAATCAGGACCATTACAATTACGAAGGAGGCCGCGCGAACTCAGCCCGCGGCCTCAAATTCAGAAGCAATCGCTACGACAACAGCCTAATGGCTGATGATTATCCATTGACCAAGTCGCCAACCGCTTCAATGTATTCGGCTACGCGGTCGTCATTTAGTAGGTCGATCACATGCACACCAGCCAACATCTGCACCTTGTACGCTTCTGCATGGGCGGCGACGTGCAGCTCAATTTCGTGGATTGTAAGCAAACCCTCTTTGGCGTAATCGGCGGCCAATCGCGATGCGCACGTACAGCGTTTTCGCCAGCGCGCTTCGGCATATGCGAGGACGGTAGTGTATCCTCCCGATTTATGGCGGCGGCGAACCTCGGGCCATACTCGTGCCTCAGACGGCGCGCAGAGGATGCCGCATAGAGCATTGTAGGCCACAATCTTGCGGCGCTGACTTGGCCGAGTCGATTCGTAGATCATCATTGTTTTTCCTTGTTTTAGTGGAGGCTATTGTCTTACAAAATCCTTATCGTGCACTCTCAAACATTCAGGCACAGGTTTTCAGCAACCTTTTGTCTTCCCGATATTCTCTGCAAGCCGAGCACGCTCAATTGGTCTCTGGCACCTGCGGATCTCGTGCATCCCATTATCACCATGCCTAACTGACCTGGGTGTCTGAGTCGAATGACCATCTTGAGTTGGATGGAGCGATGTTTTGTTGCCTTCTTCCAATTCATAGTCCGCGCGACACCCCCATTTGACAACGGCCTGTCAGTAAATATTTTTTCGCACCTCCCGAAATGACGACAACCTTCGATGCTATATGGCAATTGATATTTACAGAACGTGCTTTCGTAGCATACTTCCTCAACTCTAACCCCCATCGGAACATCATTGTGTTTGAGTCTGGCTCACGGTGTATCGTCTCATGAACCCAGGCCGAGAGATATCATCCATCCTGTCGCGCAAGTCTGCTCGGCAAAATCGTTTAGTCCCGATCTCCTCAAAATGCACGACTATTACAGTAGGAGACAGCGATGAGGCAAAAGATCTACATTAACGCAAAGCGCGATCGGCAGTATGACAGCCGTATCAAGCATTTCCTGAAGCAGCACTGGCACGAAGCATATACATATAATCAGGTGACCACGCGTCTGGCGCTTGACGGTAAAGAAGACTGGAAGACGGTGATGCACGCTCTGCAGGCTATGGTAGTTGCCGATCCTGACATCATCGTGTATGAACCCAACGCCAAGGCAGCGAAAACACATCCGAGGCGCAACTTGCGGCTTTACAAATATGCTCCCGAGCGCAAACGGATTGATCAGCAACCAGAACAAGCAGACGAGATCGTTCGTGGACTTATTTGCCGCTACCTCGAAAGCCACGGGCCGCAGGGACTGGCGCAGCTCCGCGAGGCCCTGCGCACGATATTGGGACATGTCGGAAATGCCATCGTGGATCGGTCATTGGATAAGTTGAGGCAGATGGGGACGGTGGCTCATGAGAGGCAAGGAGATGGCCTACCACACCTTCACTGGTTGTCAGAGTGTGATGGTGACAGTACCATCACAACCGATCGGTAGCTCCATACCGTCGTGTGGCTCGGTCTTCGTTTATAGGCTATGAACCTTGCCGTTCGGCCCGAAAATCACGTTGCCGTCGACCTTGCCGATACCTTGCCGTATTTGGTGACGGCAAGGCTCTAAAACCCTGCCGTTCAGATGGAAATTCGCAATTTTAGCCCCAGCGACAATTCTTTTTATTACAATTGTTGACGAGGCGCTGCGCACCTCATCAAGGATCAATACTCGGCCCCCCTTCGGGGGCCGAATCTTGGGTATTGCGCAAACTTTTCGGATCGCTCCTGCCAGGGAGTGGGCTGCGCTACGCTTAGCCACACTTCCCTGGCGATGCTCCCCGACGTGAGCTCTGGCTGCTCCGCTACGCTTCGCGCCTGGCATCACGTCAGGAAATCTTCAGGAACTATGACATACTCGCGTTAATGATCCTGTGATGAATCGCGTCACGACTCAAAATTGCAATCCCATCAACGCTGTGATCGCTCCTGCTTGGCGGCCGCCGCAGGCGGCCCAGCGGGAGTTGGGGCTTGCCCCAACGACCAAATCCCTCTCCCCCCGTTCCGCTCGCCCCCTCTCCCACCCCGCCTATCAGAGTAACGTGCAAATGCGCTTTGTTATCACAAGTCGTGTCAGTGGTGCATGGTGGCGCTGGAAATGGATTTTCGAGGCCCTCTTGACCGCCCACATCGTACATCCTCAAAATCCCCAAGTCCCGATCGCTTCGGAATGCACGATAACTCCTTTGAGGCTGCGCAATGCCAGCCCAAAGGAGAGTTCCAGTGGACGAATATATTATGTGGCCGATCGCCAGCAACTACGGCGTTATCGATCTCCACCTCAATGACAGTGATTGTGTTACTCTGGCCACTCTTGCCGATGGTTTGGCGACGGTGTACGATCACTTAACCAACCTGACTTTCACCATTTATCGAAATCATTACGGCAAACTCGTCGCCAGTTCATCGACACCACTTGCCGCGGATGTCTTGCTGTCTGCCCTTTAAAACAAGAAAGGCCGAGACATTCGTCTCGGCCACTTCAACTTCATTTTCCATTGCTCAGCTCAATCGGCCAAATTCATCGGCCCAAGCGTCGGCAAATTCCTGCTGAGCTTCTCGCCAGGCTTCCAAAGCATCATCCACCCTCTTACGCGCCAGGATCATTTTGGTCAAAGTCTTCTGGCACGGATTGTCGGCACGCTGCTCTGTTGCCGCTTCAAGAGCGTCACAGGCATCTTCGTAAGCTCGTTTTGCTATTCGCTCGTTGTCCGTTAGTTCGGTTAGGTCATCTACAATCCACGTCATTGATCTTCTCCAATAGCCTTGGGCGCGATGTAGAAGATCACGCCCAAGAGTCTTGCACCTCAGCTTGGCCCCTGCGGTGATACTGGCGATTTCTGCGGCGGCTCCGCCGCCACCTTGCCGAGCGGAATTGAGTTTTTCGAGGGATTGCCAGGTGACGATGATTAATTTCACGAAGGGATTCTTAGCGCCGAAGGCGCACACGCTCTCGACAGGACTTGGCCAATGGACACAATTATTCTTACGCGAATGCTCCGCGAAGCACGCGAGCACGATCGCCGTGGAAATTTCCACGCTGCGGATAGGATTACTGCAGAGCTTGAATCAACCCGCCGCAACCTGCGCTTAACGCAAGCGCAGAATCAGCAACCAACACCAACATCGCCATCAGTAATTCCGACACCCCAACCAATGCAACCCGCACCAGCACCACAGCCGAATTTCATGGGCTCGGCACTGACTAATGGTATGAATCAGGCAGGAGCCTTTTTTAACTCCTACGTGCTTCAAGACCCACTGCAAAATATCCGAATGCTTTATAACCGCATAGCGGGCTTAAGGCAGGACATTGCGACGAATGCCACCGAAACCAATACAGAACTGATCAAGGCGCTTTGCAACGAGTTGGATGATATGCTTATAGCCGTGTCGTCCTGCCTTCGGCCGCCATCCAGTGCCAAGACATCCAAATTCCGCTTATTGGTTGCCTCTGTAAAGGACATTAGCGGGCTTGAAGGAATGTTTGATGATCTGCAAAATCTGTCCGTGCAAGTGCTCCAAAATACCAATCCTCCCCTTCTCCAGACAATAACGTGGCGGATCAACAATGCCAAATCGTATTTAACACAGTACGAGCAAGGTGTGGCGTCTGGATACCAGGTGAATACTCAGGCACTTAACTATGTTGCAGATCCTCATGCGGCTATGAGCGGATACGAGTCCCGCCTGACGCCGCCAGCTCAGGCTATCGTTCCCCAACCCCAAGGAACAGGCGACAATTGGTTCACTCAGAATGGAACAACACCAGAAATATTTCTGGCGCGGTGTCGGGCGTGGGCGCAGAGTAAGGGAGGTAGGACGGCAATTATCCCTCACCTCCAGGAAAACAATGTGCCACAAGACGTCATTAGTTATGTAGATCAGAATTTAGGTAGCGATGGTGATGCGCCTACGGGTATGACATTTGGACAGTAAAGATTTGGGAGACGAGATAAGGCACTTTCATCGCATTTGCGTCAAAGCTCATTGGCTCGTAATAAACCACAGGAAATTAACGATTTAATATTTTGCATTATAACACTCTTAGCTAACTGGCACGTATTTTGCTGACAAGGTAACTGTAACTTAAAACCTGACATTCGTACGTCTTTGATCAGGCTCAGCTTGTAAGTAAGTAGCAACTTCACGCACGGTAAGGGTGGTAAAGACACGATTGGCCAACGCCAGAAGCGCGTAAGCCTGTCCTCTGTCGAGGACGGGCTTTCATTTTGTCCGCCCTGAAAGCCTTACTATCCAAAATTGCTACGTATAGTCTATTTAGAATAGGTACACCGTGAATATCCTTCCATTAGACCAACTTGGCGCAAGGGAAAGTGCGACGCAACCTGGCACCGTCGATTTCGGAATATTGTTGCCAAACATCACTCCAAACATCGGAACCCTCTTCGTACGCATCATTCATCAAGACGATCAGTTCGTCGATGGTGTTCGACCAGTAGAAGTGCCTCTGAGTCATAGCCAACTCCCAACCTTTGGCGACTATTGGTCAGGATCAATCGACATTCCGTCAACAGTCGCGCCATCTGGGGCGCAAGGATGGGGCGGGATCAATGACGAACAGTATGTCTATCGATACGTTCTAAAACTTCCAAACAACACAGAGATCGACGACATCATCGACCCTTTTGCCCGCGAATACGGTTTTGGAGATATTTCGGCAATTACGCTTGGATACGTACCATTTCAATTCGATCCTCTAATTGAAAATGCATTTAAAGTTCCAAACATTAAAGATGCAATCGTCTACGAACTCAACATCGCCGAAATGGGCGGTGATCTACCAAACACAATAGACCTCTTGAATTACGTCGCCAGTCTCAATATCAACGTAATTGAGGTGATGCCTGTATGTAACACTGCTGCCAGAGTGGATTGGGGATACGATCCACTTGGCTACTTTGGTGTGGCTTCGAGATTCGGCAAGCGCAGAGATTTCCAGCGATTTGTGCAAGAGGCTCATGCCAGAAATATTGCTGTAGTGCTTGACAGTGTTTACGGCCACGTTGAAAAGAGATTTGCCTATGCCAACTTGTATTACACTCTGAATATCCCAAGCCCATTTGTTGCTCCCTACGCTGTAGATCAGTTCTTTGAGAGTACGGATTTTTCTAAGTCCCTATGTCAGGATTACTATTTTACGCTCAATTTGTTCTGGCTCAAGACGTTTCATATTGACGGTTTCCGATACGATGATGTACCAGAATATTGGGATCAAAAGCGTCCAGTCGGACAACAGGGATTCAGCGATCTGGTTTCCGCAACTCTGACGGAGGTCATAAGTAACGCTGCGACCACATATACGCGTTTCATACCGACAGCTGGTGGTGAAATCACGCTTCTCCAGATTCCCGAATTCCTTGGTACAGGTAGTGACGATCCATTTCTGTCCTTTCCGACGAATCCACCTCAACACGTACTATTCGATACGGTTAGTAACTCAACATGGCAAAACCAGACAATGGAAGCCGCTAAAAGCTGCGCCAGAGGAGAAGCAGGCGCGATCGCCGCATTTGGGTTTTGTTTGGGGCTTCAGGGATACCCAACATCTCTGGTTCAGAACGGTGTAACCATTACAAAGTCTGCATTGCAGTATATCGAAACACACGATCACGAGCGTTTCATTTGCACATTCGGAACTCACTTCCCAGACAAGGATAGCCAAGATCCACTCCTCCTCGTTGGGAATCGTGATCAGAGTTGGTTTAAAGTCCAGCCATATTTTATAGCCCTCTTGATGGCCAAGGGGACGCCGTTACTTTGGCAAGGACAGGAGTTCTGTGAAGATTACGACGTTCCGAACAACGGATCTGGTCGCGTTGCTATCTACCGCCCACTCGACTTCAATAAGTTTTATGATCCGATCGGTAAAGTGTTGGTCAATCTGGTGCGAAAACTGGCTGGCATCAGGCGTAGTAAATCGCAGTTCACGAACGGTGATCACTTTTTCTATGGAGATGGCGACAACTTTAATCGATTTGTATCGAAAGGGCTGTTGGCCTACAGTCGACGTGTGAATAACACGTTTAGTTTGGTAGTGGTAAATTTTACTAACCAAGACCAGTCTACGTCATTCGCCTTTCCGATCGGCGGACAGTACACGGAACTACTCAGTGGCCAGCAAAAGGCGCTTACCCAGGGGGCCGAAAGCCCATTTACGGTGCCCAGCAACTTCGGCTGTATTTGGACAATCAATTGACAAAGTCACATTATTTCAACTGCCGTAAATGTGGTGGACCAGGAGCCGATGAAAAAGGCGGCTTGTGTTCGGACTGCAAGAAGAAAGAAAAAGCTGATGCGGATTTCCGAAAGATTCAGGATGAGAAGGGCCGATAACGACAGTCTGACATGGCGACAGGTCGTTTGCTATGTTGGAATTGATAGGCATCCCAACACCACGCCATAGATCGCCTAACTGGACCGATTCACTGTTTCGTATTTCCGATCGCCGAACGATAAATGAAGAGGTGGTTCAATGTACGTGACAATTATGGGGAGGATTTCTTCTTCGTCAAATTGATCAGCAGTTATGTCAACAAGAAGGCCATCGCTCACTCGGCTCTGCCAGGCATGGTCTTCTTGTGGTTTCCTGTTTTGTCGTCGAAGAATACCAGTCTGTGATGAGCCGTTCACAGATCAAACACATGCCCACTCTCGCAGAAGGTTGATACGCCACAGGAATTGGATCTTTCGGTAGCTATCAATCCGATCTGGAGCGTAGCGATGAAGCCCGCGCCGCCATAGCAGCCAAATCGGCGTGCAATTCAGCCTTTTCCTTAGCGATCCAAGCTTGTCGTTCGGCTTCGGCTTGTTGAGCAATTCGTAGTCGAGTAGCTTCCTTCTCTGCTGCGATCCGCTTTGGTATCTTTACTCGATCCCATTCTGCCTTCACAACCAAGAACTGTTCGTGTTCACCTGTATGTGCAAATTCCCCAGTCTTGGGGGCTATCAAGACATCTGCCAGCGGCGACATCTTCGGCTTGGAAGAATAGACTTGTGGGGCGTGAACGAGTTCTAACGATCGGTGCGTGTCAAGAATCGCAGCTTTGTGGTCGACATACTGGAGCGATTTTCCTCTGACGAGATCCCCGTTTTTGATTTCGACATCGAGCGATGACTGAGCCATTAATGCCCGTTCAGTTGTCGTTAGGCTCAAAGCGCTTGGATTTTCCTGCAGTGGCTTTCTCATAGACGAGGCGAAGATCCAGTGCACGTGAGTCGCGATGCCTTTCATCCCCTCTTCCAAGACGGAACGGTCTTCACGTTTGATTCCACGGTCGATCACCCAGTAGGCGATGCCGCCAGATGCCGTATCAACAAAACAGTCAATGGGGCGCGATATGGTCCAGGCTTTTTCGAGTGTCGTATGATCGCCGAATTCCTGCACAAGTCTCGCATAAACTAAAGCCCGCACCATGAGGACTTCTGGTGAGACGTTGGCGAGAGAACAGTTCTTGAGATGCTTGTGGGCAAAGTGACGGACCTTCTCGTCTCCTGCCTTCAGACGTACAGGCTCGCGGCATTCCTGACAAAGGAGCTTGTTCTGGCGATCGAGCAAACGTAACAGATCAATACGATCGGCCCAAGAGGGATCGATCGATATGATGTCCTTGCCTGTTTCGGCGTGAATAGCTTTGAACATAGGATGTCATCCGATGACGATTTTCGTCTACACTCCTGAACTTGATTAAACAACAGGTCAATACATTCCTCGTTTCTGTACGGGTACGTTATGATTTGGGATGTGCTCGGCAGGAAACAATACCCACAATGAGAAATACGCTGTTCATGAGCGAGTGGTAACCCGTTCCAACGAGAAATAATTGCAGGAACAAGCAGGAGGCGAGCCCATGACGGAGAATGAGTTTCAGGAGTTGGTCGACAGTGCCGTGTTACGAATTACCGCAAATATCGGCCATATTGGATACTTGGTCTCCACACAGTGGCGCAATGGAAACGAACCAACACTCCGCGAGCCTGAGATTCGAACGGCGTTTCAGCTCACTGCAGAGGACTACCAACGATACTATGGGATTGAAGTTCCTACACGACACACTTACCGTTTTGAAGGAGAGGGCTACAGGAGGGCTCTGATAGATTTTGTATTACTCACGTCATCTTCGCACGTGGATCGTGATGTAATCCTGGAATTCAAGGAGGGTCAGCCCGCTATGGTGAAGACAGATGAGTTGGGCGCTTTCGATTGCCCTGCAATCACCAAAGACCTCCACAAACTCTTTGCTGAGCCTGCGACCAGCGGCAGATGCATGTTCCATATCTGCCAAGCGGCCCACTCTGGAACTGTGCCAGCTGTAATCAGAAAATACAACGAAGTCACAAAATCAGCTAAAGAGAAGGCCGCAGTCACAATTGCTAACCATGTTCCAATGTTATCACAGCATGCTGGCGGATGGTTTTTCCTCTATATTCTGGTCTTGCACGGACGTGGTCAGCAACAGGGATGGTCTCTACAGCGTTATTCTTGGAACGGCATGGAGTGGACGGTTAAGATATAGCCGCAGAGACATATAAGATTTCTTTAAAAATATGGTAATAAGTGACATGATCTATCGAATTCATTTCGTGTCTTAATTTTCACAGGGTTTTACAACATTATCATTTCTTTGTTACGAAATATCTATTGGCAGATTCGTTGAAGCTAAAATCAATCTTTTCCAATCTATATACCGAGCAATTACAAATTTCAGCGCAATCAAGATCAAAGAGTGCAAGGTTATGGCCATCACCAAGTGAGCTCTGATATGCGACACCATCATAACCGTTTGTTTTGAATAACTCCGCAAGAATTTGAGTCGGCACATAATCTGCAACCATATCGTTTGGGGTAACAGGAGTTGAAAATGCTTCATCAATGTCGTCCCAAACTTTATTTTCCCGCTCTTCAGGTTTATATTCATGAGGATGTAAAAAAATGCGTGTATCTCTCTTGTATCCTTCGGGAGGCGAACATCGAATTACCGACAAGTCGCGTTTGATTTTGAATTGTGCGCAAGATACATGTGCTCCAATCCACGGACGAACTTCTGCCATCGCAGTCTTCTCCTCTGTGCCAACATAAAGGACGGGAAGCCCTTTGGGATTGGCTCGACCTTCACTTGCTTGACATCGAAGTGGGGTCATCCTCAGCGGGTCAAGTCCGCAAATATCTTCGAATTCCTCATCCCCATCAGTTATAATGCGCCAATCGTGCCCCAATTGAGCGCGATAAACAATTGCTCCAGACGGAACAATATCCACACGATTTCGACTTGTCGCCATGACAGTTGCAAGAAAATCTTCGACTTCAGTATCTCTGAAGAATCGCTGTTGAGTCATAACCTTGTGACGAAAATCATAATAATCTCTATGTGACCGAAATTGCACCGACATTTGAATAGTTCCCCTTGCTATATAAGTTCCTGGTGATTTGAACGAACGATGATCGATCAAGTAGATATTTCAATTTCCTCCATAAAGTTCACGTAAGCAATCACCTGTAAAATTGCAAACAAGCTTGTTATACTCACTTGCTGATAAAGTAGGCTGAAGTTCCATAACTGAAACACGTCCAGAATTATCTTTCATGAAAGACATTATTTGTTTAGCAAACGGAGCATCGCATTTTGAGAAACAGGGATCAACAATGCGCAGTATGTGGCTTGAATCTTTCTCTAACCAACGTCCTATTGGAGCATTTATGTGCTGATCTCTGAATGAATATCCAATCACCGTAAGAATATTCACATTATCCAAGTATTGTTGAAATGAGCGAAGGACCTCCAAGAAAGGGCCTTCGTGCGTCAACTTATTTGAGCCCCCAAATATCACTCCAGGATTTGTATGGGCTCCATTATTTAGCATTTTGAGATCTGCTCGAACAAAATTAGTCGATGTAAATGCAGACCTTGGCATGTTTCCTACTCGCGATCTATGGTGGTTATATTCATCATCGTCTTGTACTTTATCATGTTGCCAGTATACAGATCCATGTAATTTGAGTAGGTAAGCTGTCTTCTGATCAAAGACGCTTGGAAGTAATGCCCTGTTACCATTCCATTCGTCTAAGCCATCTGTCCATTTCCAACCATTTTGTTCAGCTGCATTTTCAATCGCGTTGTCGTAATTTAATGTGGCTATAACTAAAGGATTAATTCGACCAAAGAGTGGGCGAAGATAGTCAAGCTGTTTGTCACTCTTTATATACACCATGCCTTGTAACGATGCCAGCATTTGTTGCTTCACTTCTTCAAAACGTCGTCCATTGCCAGGTGTTGGAAGTTGATTTGCCGCAGCTGCAAATGTTCTCTTCATTGCTGATTCAGGATTGCTATCCGATATGTTTGAAAATCGGCCTTTTTTTCTGTAGATCTCGGATGAGGTTGGTAATCGCAATGTTAATTTTAACGTCGACTTGTTTAAATATTTGGTTAAACAATGCTTCTGTTGCTTTTGCATCTGGTTGATATTGATCAATTTCCTCAACGAGGCTATCCCATGACGCAATAAATGGAGCTGCCTCAAGCTTGTTTCGTTTGGCAAGCAAGTCAACCGCATTAAATACATCCTCAACATTTACGCTAACTAAGTATGGGCTAATACCCTGTTTGGCATATCCAAACATCAGACCACCAATAATATATGCCAATGCTTGCGCATTCTTTCGCGTGCCTGCCGCTTGAAATTGTTCCATCATCCTCTGCGTCATCGTAACAGCAGGCGGCACGCCAGCTTCGATGGATGCACCTGCTCCCAACAATATAAGCTCATTTCCACTCTGATCTGCCATGTAGGTCGCTCCAAACTTAGATATACTTATTCCCTGTTATAATTATCATGCAAAATGCACAGTAACAATCTTCAGACGGCGAGTCTCCCGCTTTGCGAGCGTCGCCGTAGTCCATAGGCTCTCGATAACAGTAACGCCTCCAAGTTAATGTACCTAACACACTAACAAATGTCAATATATATCTTTCAAAGTTCATGCTGATGCCGCCATCGCGGCGCACAGATGCTCGGACTGCACGATAGATGGGGATGGCACCTCACTTCGAGCCGATTTTCTCCTCGTATCTGGGATCAGAGATACGGACATCACGACAATCATGGAAGCGCGTCAGAATGGACTATTCCATAGCCTGTTGGACTTCTGCGTTCGCGTCCCTCTACGCCGTGATCTCGTTGAAAGCCTAATCCTATGTGGGGCCTTCGAAGGTCTGCATGAACATCGCCGCGGGCTGCTCTGGCGTCTCGATGAGACCATCTCCAAGGCGATGGCGTGGCGGGCGGAAGCCGAGTTGAACTCTCACCGTCTTCCTGGCCTCCATCTGCCTGGAGCCGACGATACTCCCATCGCCTGGGAAATCGATGACTTCAGCGACTGGGACAAGATGATGTGGGAGTGGAGAATCATCGGCGTCACAACGAGTTGTCATCCCTTTGCACACCTGCGGGATGATTTGACGGCGCGCGGAATTGTGACATGCCATGAAGCAATGCAACAGAAGGCTGGAACGAGAGTTACGATCGCTGGGCTTACTCTTCGCCCACACAGGCCGCCGTCCAAGTCAGGTGGTCAGCACCTCTTCACAACTTTGGAAGATGAGACGGCCTATATCCAGGCCGCTTTCTATGGAGCCTTAGTCGAGGACTGCATCTCCACAATCCTGTTGTCGCCGCGGATTATAGCCCGTGGCGTCATCAAGCGCGTTGGGCTTGGAGCCAGCATTGAGGTGGAGAGGGTCATGCCTCTTCGGCTGCAGCCTAAGGTAAGACAGGATCAACCTGGTGAAAAATTGCAACAAGATGCAATGGCATGATGGCACAAAATCTATACCAATGGATCAGTGTAGTGTCTGGGCGCAATCTCGGCGGTTACGTACTGCGGAGCAACCGACTGCCTTATTGGTTATTCGGCAGACGCCATATTCTCAACGTTATGGTCGCCACAATCAAGTTGCTCCGCAGCGACATTATAGCTCGGGCAGTCAAGGCCGCGTGTTGGGCTTAGTGGCAGCTTAGAAGTGAGAGAGTCATGCCGTCGAGATTGTAGTTGAATGCCCGCCAATGAGTTCAAGGAACGACAGAGTTCATCTCATAAATTCTCGACTTGGGGGTGGGGCCTTAAAAATTGACCAAAGGGGGAGCCCGAATTGGGTGAATACCCAATCGAGGAGTCCCATAAGCGCCGTACCTTACAATATCACCGAGTAACTTTAACTCTTACGAAACGCCTTCAGGCAGGAATACAAGCTTGCTCGGTTGAATGAAACGTAGCTGCTATTGAACACGTCTCTACAGATCTCAGATCAGGAAGGGAAATTTCGATGTACGATGAAAAATCATCAAGCCAAGTTGCCTGGATAGGCCTACTCACGGTGCTATTGATCATTGTAGTCATATGCGGGACCATTTATGGAGTGTCGGCAAATAACAAAATCACAATTTTGGAAACCCGCATCTCTACACTCGAAGCCTCGACTAAAAACCAGGCAGCAACGTTGAACCAGCACGCCAAGATAATTGATAATCATACGCAGGCCTTGGCAACCTTGGATTCGAATTTACGTTCAACTGCCGCAGCTACAGATTCTTTGGCAAACACAGTAGATTACAACGCGAACGTAGCAAACATGAATAACCACGCAGTCGGGTATTGATTGTCCTGAGTGAGTTTCCGAAGGTGATTCTCAGCCCAAAGTGTCGCCAAGTGACAAAATAGAAACACGACAGTAAGAGATAGATAGACTTGATGTGTCCGTTCGCTTTCCAAGTTCTACAATGATCTTATGGCTCCACCGCCGTCCTACGGAGCCACAGGAGACCGACTCATGTCCCACGACCCGATCATTTCCTTCAGCGCCGACCACGCCTTCCTGTCCAACTTCTTCGCACACGCCATCACCATTGACGGCGACACCTATCCAACCAACGAACACGCCTTCCAAGCGTTGAAAACCGACGATCCAGAAGAGCGCCGCCGTGTCCGCGAAGCCCCCACCCCAGCAAGCGCCAAGTCGAAGGGCAAGCGAGTGACTCTTCGGGCTGGCTGGGATATGGAGCGATTTGTGGTGATGGAGTGTGTAGTGCGGATCAAATTTGCTGATCCAGAGTTGGTCGCGAAGTTAGTGGACACGGGAGATCGAGAAGTAATTGAAGGAAATACTTGGCGAGACCCTACCTGGGGATGCATCAAGACCAAAGATGGAGGCTGGACGGGAAGGAATGAGCTTGGGAAGATCCTCATGAAAGTGAGGGAAGAGCTTAAGAGCGGAACTCATGCCGAAACGACGGCGAAGAGGAATAACGTCTCATCTTCCCATACCAAGCTCTTCTATTCATCAGCAGAAATGCAGCCGATTTGTATTCCGACGTTGGCGGAGGTCGAAAAAACCTATTAACGTTCCGCGGTCACGCACGTCAGGTCCGACATTACGTTGAATCTGCCTGACTACGCCCTATTCTCACAAGGATGTTTTTTGATAGCAATTACGTATGTAATACGCATGAGCGAGCAGCACATGGTGTGCTCGATGAAGACGCCATGACCATTGGAGCAAGTTAAGTGTATATATTCAATAAATTGCGGGTAAGTTCGTACTACGATTCCTGGAGATCAGCTTTACATATCGCTCCATGTTAACGACTTCAAAATAAAACTCGCTCGCTCTTTAAAGCCAACCATCTATAATTAGCTCTGATGTAATTTCTGGATGACTTGCAACGTCTTCACTGCCAGGCAACCATAATCTCAAGCGATTCCAGATACGTTCCGCACACATCAAAACTTCAAAATCAATTTGATTATTGTCAGTATATCTATCTTCGAGGTCATCTTTCAAGGCTGTGCACAGTTTATACACATTATTCATAAAATCCATGTACTTTATATCGTTCGAATGTTCGACAAAATTATCACGTAAATACTGAAAAACGGGAACAAACAAAGCCTGCAATTCATAATCGTTAGGCGGAGCAATGATTTGGCCTGTATATCCCCACCAATAGATGCCAAGCTTTGCAAGTTCTCGTCCCAACATTGTACCTGTATGGCATGCAAAGGCAAACACTGGACATTTGATGACATCAGCATCGGACACACTAATTGCAGGTATGTTATGTTGCCCCGTTAAATACTCTGGCCTTCCATGACTTAGCGCAAACAAACCACATTCATTCTCGGCCAGCGCCGCACGCAATTGTTCTCGATTGGCAGTATCGGAAAATAATTTGACATCACTATCTGAAGATATATTCATAGCAATCTCAAGAGTCTGGCGACAGGTATTATCAAAGTCAGTCGCAAATAGTATCATTTACCTGCCTCACGACGAGCTTGCTTGGCCAGTAGATTTCGTGCTAACCTGAGAACGTCAGTCGCATACTCGACTCCAATGTGATCGCCAGATCGTATTAGTTCGATCATTTGCTCGGAAGTGTACTGATAACCATCCATAGTACGATAAAGCACTGTATCGCTTGGGGTAACTTCACTAAGTAAATTGACAAAAATATCTCGACTTATATTTCGTGCGTAGGACTCTTTAACCTGGTCGACGGAGATATTGAAAAATTCACTGATTCCGTTGAGAAAACTCCTGAGTGACGAGGATCTTGCTGTTGCAACACTTATATCAATATTAGCCATGATGATTGGCCAATCTTCCTTAGTAGGAAAGACCTCTTTGGCAACATGGTTTGGATAAGGTATTTCCTCGCATGACGGCAGCCGATTGACAATATCACGACGATGTTCAGTCTTACAATACGCCATCGCAGTGACTTTATCAGCGAACAGCCAAGCCTCGACAGTTGGCACTGCTGCAAATACCAGACATGATGGTTCTGACATTTGTCGCCTTGCTTCAATACTTGCATCTGCAACAGTAAATGCATCCAAATCTATTAAAACAGCAGTATTTACCAAATCATTAGATGTCGTATTTGCAAGATATTTTCTAATCTTTTGTTTTGATCCTAAAGGTTCTATTTCAATAGTTACTTCGTGAAATAGCCTTTGAAATAAAACTTCTACGAGGCGTTTGTCGGTTTCGCCTTCTACCAGCAATTTTAGAGTTCGCATAAGTTAAATCATTTTCTATGTAAGCCGAATATGATATGATAGATGTTCCATACACTGTGTTGACACATTGCAATTATTAAAATATATCGAAAGAAGTTCTTATTTAATTTTGATTCGAAGAATATAATACCGAAAATTCATATCTCTTGCCAATGAACCATCTGGAGCAGTAGATAATTTCGAAAATCTTATTTCAACAACGATTACTCTTAATTTTGGAATACTCCGCTTTTTATTTATACCTATCGTCGAATATTCAGGGGCAGTCGATCCCTCCCCTATCCAGTTTCGTATGTCACGTAACGATCTGTATTTTCAGCGTCCTCGAACCTAACAATACGTCTCATAATCCTACACATAATTACTGCAAATCAGAAACATGAATTTTACTAACCTAATATACCACTATTTTGCCGACACACACCTTGAACGCACCCGCGAATTCCTCAAACCCCGCCAGCTTCTCCCCACTCCGCTCATCCATATACCGAGCCCGATTGATTTCGATCATGATCGCTATGGCACGCGCATCGCACCGATAAAACTCCATCGGGACCATCGCGCCACTATACGGCCAATCGACTCCCACCGACCATCCGCGCCGTTCAAAGGCATGCACGGCTGCTTTGACCAGATGCGTCGGCGTGTGAAATGGATCGGTGCCGATGCAGATATCGGGGCGATTCGGCTCCTGATTGAGATCGCAAGGTAATGGATTTGACGGGAACGAGTGCGCGTCGAGGATCAGGCATCGCCTATGGTGATCGAGCGCGTCAGCCGTCAGGCGAGCCAACTCGGTATGGTGAGGATCGTAATAGTCGCGGAGAAGTTGCTCTCGTTCTTGTGGGGCCAGAGGGTTCCGCAGCGGTGTTCCGTACGCAGTTTTGACATACACGGCTCCCATACCACGATCTGACATCGGTTCCTCGGCATCATCACGGAATCGCTCGGGGTCGACGACGAGACGGCTCACAGGGTAGATCAGTCGCTTGATGTAGTCGCCGTCCAGATCGAAAAGTTCCTCGGTGTAGCGGTCGGTCATCAAGATCAGTTCTCGATCAAGGTCCGCGGGCGTAAGCGCGAACTGCTCCGCAACCGATGGTGGCACGAGGACGCTTGCATGAGGGAGATGAATAATCACTGGACAGACGCGCATCGGAAATCCCCTACTGGCGTGAGAACGCGATCGCCAGATTATCGATGTGACGTGTCAAGGTTGACATGTTCTGCAAGCCTTGAGAGTACCTTGCCTATCGGACGCCCATTGATGCAAATCAGCAACATCATCCGCCACAACCTTTTTATAGTCGCCGCACGTGGAGGTGTGTCCCTCCCACCGCTGGATATGATGGCAGGTGGAACGGTGAAGAACCATATACGTCGTTGTAGGGTTCCGATAGCTGTTCACAACGAATCCTTCGGGATGCGCCGTCAGCCAGTCGAAATATGTCTGATCGTTGTCTTGAATCTCTTCCATATTATGCCTGTCCCCAATGTTGCCTTATTAGGAAGTCCTTCAGTCGGATCACCTAAACGGCGTTAGCATCGCCATCCAAAATGTCACTACACGCCGAAGACTTTCTCCATCTCAGCGCCTTACAACTGCTTGGGAAGTGTCGTTGCCCGAAGTTCGGCATCTCGTTTGTCTTGTGCTTTATTGTACAAGTACCACTCGGTTCCAACGGACGTTCTGACGTTCTTGTCGTCGAGTAGAGGTACAAGACGATCGTCTTCGTCGCCGTATGCGAGACAATTTTTAACATACAGATCCTGAAATCGCTTGTATTTCATCGGCGGATTCAAGGTCTGTATTTGCTTTGCGATGTCTTGATACTGCAGTGCAGATTGTCCCAACTGAGACTGCAGGCTGTCCTTATAGGAACGATCCAGTTCTCCATTCGTCTGTAAGAAACGTGCTTGCAGGTCGTTCAAACGGCTCAGGTCCTGCTTCGCAAGAGTTGCCAATTTCTCTGCCAGTCGGCTAATCTCAAGAGCATAAATCGAATCATCAGCTTCTGTTTTGGCATCGGATATTATCGCAATGCATGAGGATATTTTCCCGTCAGGGTGCGCCAGTTGACAAGCAACAGCCTGCTGCATTTTGCCAGTGACAATACCGTTGTCATCATCAAGTCTGTGAGTTTGGATTCTTCCGACGTATTCAGACATGCGGAGGCAGTTTGAAGATTCGTAAGTCATCCACGTTACCATCGCGCTATTGTACACTTCGAGCTCTGGTGGAGGCTGTAGGGCCGCAATTTGATTGGAAAAGTTGTTGCAGGTCCCTGAAGATGCCTGGTAATCCTTTCTAAGGATATCGTTTTGCTGATCAAGACTTGAGATCAATGCTCGCGCCTTATCCGAGGTGGGCAGAAGATATTTTGTGTTTTCCTCATTGAGGAATTGAGTGCGCTGCGCGTCGAGAACCCCGTATTGTTTTACAAAAACATTGATATAGTTGTTCTCGCTCAGCACCTCTTCATTGTAATCACCGAGGATGTTATCGATACCGCTGCGGTAGCGCGCTATTGTTTGGCGTTGGTCCGACGCCGCTGAAGATCGATTGACTAAGATCGCAGACCGACATGCAATGACAATAAAGATAACAAAGACGGCAATCGGCAGGAGTTTGCGCCATGGCAGCCAATCCTCTGCTTCCTGACCTACCGACTTGCCCCAGAAGCCGAGGATACCTACCATTCCCCAGAATATCACGCGATCAAAAATGCACCAACGCAGTCCTTCCCAGTAGTGGCCTGGGTTCAGTAAGAATATCGCCCACCCTGCGCGATTTCCATTGGCCGACCAAAAATGTCACGAAGTGGACCATGAATGGGTGTTGCACTGCCTAACAATCCATAACCGATGAAGCAGAGCATGAATGCTACGGTTACAATCCAAAAAAGAATCTTACTGACTTTTTGCACGGTGTGTTCCACTCTTTCACGTTCTTTGACCTGGTATCCTGGCTTTCGAGCCGTCTTAAGAATGTCAGTCAATGCACGATGTTGAACAGTTCCAGGTTATGAACATCCGAGCATAGCGTATCTCAGATGAAGACGGAACTTCGCTACGTGTGCCAGTGTTCGTTCTTACTCCAGCTTGACCGCCATCGACGAGGTTTAAGATGCTTCTTCATTCTCCCATGTTTCGATCAGGAACGATGAAACAGCACAGGCTATGGATACCGCTAACATGGCGTGTCGGCGTTCGACAGTTCCACTCTTCGCCCCTTTGCCATGGGCATCGCCCACACGATTTCTGAACGACCCGACTCCATAAACAACGGTCGTACATCCCTGAAGCATTTGCCGTAGCTCAGACTGACTGTGCTGATCTGGAGCCAGCTTCAAGTGCTTTGCAATCATCTTGTAAAGGTCTGGAAGATCAGCTTTCTCTTCATATTCGACTTTCTGTTCATCAAGGATGTGCTTACACACAGTCTCCAATAATGAGCGCGATGACGTTACCGCCCCATCAGGGTTGTCATGAACGCGACTGAGCGCCTTTCGACAAGCTTCGTTGACGTGATGTGAGTTGACTTCAGTGAGAGCGTCAGTAAGGGTACCATGCAGCGGCGACGTGGCCAGAGCTTCCAAGTACCCGAGTAGTGGGGCAAATGCCAGCGTGATGTGATCTTCTCGCTCCCTATAGGTCTGATATTTCGGTTTAATATACGACCAGAACTCATTCATGTTCCGACATGCATGAACGAAGTCTGGAAATTGTTCGTCAACTTCGGGTATCAACAACAGTGTCTCCCGAAGGTTATAATACGTCCCGTCGTCGAAATCTCTCCCCCGTGCTCGCGATACCAACAGCATCTTCATTTGCTCGATATCTCGTAAGGTCTGGCGAATATCCTTCATCCCAAAGTCCCCCTATGTCGTTGGTTCACGATAAGATGCCGTGATGATTGCAAAGTCGTACACTGACCGCGTCATCTACCCACCTCACACGTCCACAAGGAGTCTGCATGGCAGAGATCGGACGATCAAGGATTTCTCAGTGATTGTTCCACCTGTAGTGTCTGTCAAGAGCGTCACCGCTCGAAAAAGAGCAATAATCACATCCTACCAGGCACACATGCATACGTCAAGTGCACAGCTCTTGACGTATGCATTGCATCCTCAAAGGCGGCCATGATGTAACCAGAACCGCGCCTATACTCCTCGAAGATTCTCTTTGTATGCCTCCACTGTTTGCACGAATGACGCAACTTCACTGACGAGTTGTGGGGCATCGATCGCCGCTACAACAAGGTTGGTCCGTTCAATGCCGTCTGGCCAGAATACTGTCGCGACATTCTGATGCGGGTGGGTCTGCAAGAAAGCCTCAGGTCTGGTCCGCTGGTATCGAACCTGGAATCGTCCATTGTGAGTTGCGTACACACGGCCTTCACTATCTCGGGCAAAAACCCCTGCAAAGCGGCGACTACTGCCTGATCCAATCATCCCAAGCTGCATGTCAGGGGCCATTTGTGTGCGCCCCGCTGGGTTAAGGACGCCAAAGCCAAACCAATAACCTGGATGGCTCTCTCCAAACGCTTCGGAAAGCGACCACAGCCCCACGTTCTGATGCCAATAGACGCGAAGGTCGCGACCACCTCCAGGCCAACCGATAAATGTGTCAAACGGTTGGCCATTCCGCTGTAGCGCCATAGTCATGACGCGAAAAGCGGCGGCTATATCGTCAGGATCGGTCAATGCAGTCAATGACAGCGTCGCCGCCCTCCTAAGTACAGCATCTTCCTCATGGCTTCGCTCATGCGATGCTACTGGTTGGGCACGGGTCTCATTGATTGTGGACATGATATTGGCTTCCACGCTCCGAACCAGTCCAACGATCTCTTCCTGGGTGCGTTGCATTAAGTCACCGATCTGCTTCTCAAAAATTGGCACAAGCGCCCCAATATCGGGTGGGTGACCTGATAATCCTGGATCATTCACGATGTGGTACTCCTCCTTGGTGAAAATCGGGGGAATTTCATTTGGAAATACATACAAGCGCAGTCCGATTGCAGCCAAGATCCTATGCAGCGATCTGATCCCTGGGTTGCCATCTTTTGACAATGACCGATAGAGTGACTCGCGAGACAATCCCGACGATTCCGCGATTCTACTGACACCGTGTTCCCGTACAACCTGCTGTAGAGCACCTAACAGTGTGTCGATATCATCATCCTGACAAGCGCTATTGATGTGGCGAGCAGCCTCATCAGGATCACGGAGGTTAGCTGACCTTTCAGGGTTTCCGTTGTCGCTCACGTATCAGACCTCCGATGCAACCTCTCATGGGTTTCCAGTTAATTTATTACTGTATGCACAACTGGAGACGATTGTATCATATAAATCACGATCTGTCTACATCGGTGACATTTCTTCTTATCGTGTTAGGCATGAGCATGATTCCTTTGGTGCGACAGACTCATCGCTATTCGGCTCTCCAGCCATCGCGTGTCCCATTGTCTTGGTGTTTTCCACCAGTAGGCGACGTGGCTCTCGGGCGAGCGTGGGAACATCATGGACAGCTTCCGCCTTCTGTATGACCTTGCCCCGCCTTTAGGGGCGAGGTCAAATGCGAACTTTGCGCCCGCCAACTGGCTATTGTCGCTGCCCAGCGAAAATCCCTCAACTGCAAGCCTTTCTAAAGTCGGGTGCATTGGACTGGAACGTACTCGTGGGCGATGCGCGAGGAAGCGCTCATAGACGATCTTCAACTGTGTCTTTGGGACAAGTCAGGCCATACGGCGGCGGCAAATGTCCAAAACGCTGCAGTAAATTAGCGTGCAGATAGTCAACACAACCAACCCGCTGACCGTGGCCAAACGGAAGGGCACTGGGCTGGTACACGGGATGGTCGCGCCACAAAGGACCACATATGTCCTTTGCCAACAGCAAGTGTCTACGATCTGTACGTTGACACCATCTCAGGTATAAAGACGAATTAGGTGATTCACCACCTTGGCGTCTGGTACGTCTGTCCCATCCGCCGATGATTAAACGACTCTGTGTTTTGCAGCTGCAGGGCATCGCCTGCTTACCTCAGCGACAGGTGGTAGATATCGGATGCCATGCGAACCTCGCCACCCTCGATTCTCTGGTCGACAACGCCCCCGTTGACAGCCTCAGACCCATGCCCATCATCTTGCCGATTCTTCCGCATCCACATCTCGACTTGCTCAGTAATCTGCCGTGACGTCCAGCGCTCTCGCTCGTCGACATGCTTGTGCTTCTGCTTGACTCCCCTCCCCTGCGTGCCATATGCAATGGAAACGCTGTCCAAATGCTCAGAGTCCGCAGCCGATGCGCTCCAGGTGCCATCAGTCTCATCTGCCATGCCATGAAGTTGAAGAGCCTTGAGCACTCGCCGAACAGTAGGCAAAGATCTCCCTGTGGCTTCAGCGATCTCGGCAACTGTGGCATTCCGTTGGCTCAACATCTCCCAACATGCCTTGGCCGACTTTCCGAGGCCGCCGTGCCGCCACACGTCGTGGCCGCTCAAATCCCGTATAGTATGCGTAGCATACACACCTGTAGGTGATAATGATGTACGGGCCATGACGCATTCGCCTTCACCATTAGATGGCATCAGTAGCAAATACATTCTTGCGTGAGAATGCTCAGTCTCATTCTTGTGCTGGATGTATCCGTTCTCTTCAAGGCGGTGGAGAGACTTACTCACCGTCTCCTTGTTCACTGCCGCCAGCTCCGCAACTTCACGCACCGAAGCTCTGAACGGTGTTCGCCGCTCCATCCGCATCCGCTCACATAAGGCCAGGTAGACGGCTCTGTCGATGCCACCACTGCGACCAGGCCATGGACGCTTCGTTGCCCAGGAGACGTATGGCAAGTGATCGACTGTGGTGATGTTGGCCTTCATGGGCATGGGATGTGCTTCGTGCCAGGCTCGTGCCTTAACGATGACTTGCCGCCGAAAGTTGCGGTCGCCCGCCTTCAAATAATGCGGTGGGCCAAAGACTTTGAATAGCTCAGCAATATCAGCATCGGAATGCCCCGCACATATCAACGACAGACACGCGGCATATTCAGCCTCGCTATTGCCTTCGTATCCGTCCGTGTTCCCGTCGACAAGGACGCGATGCGCTACGGCAGGTAGCACGTGCTCTCTATGCGGTTGCGGCTGTGACCGTGCCAACTGAAGTCCCAGGAACGCCATCTCCGCGATCGACACGACAGGCGGCAAATCGGCTTCACGGCTGATCCACTCATACACCATTCCGCAAGGATGGATCGACGGCGGCGCGAGCGTGTACAGCCGATTGCCGAGGATCTGCATGTCCCCACGATTTTCGTTGACGATTTCTCCGTCGGCGCATCTCAGCCAATACTGACCGCCATCGCATCCGTTGCGAATCCACGGCTGGATCTGATGTTGTGCCAGCTCCTTGCCAATCGTGGCGAAGCTCTCCCATGAGTCGCAATCGAGGACAAAGAGATTGGCTGACAGTCTCCCTGTCATCACGGCGATATTGCTACACCACATGACGTCACGCAGATAGCTTCGGCTCATCCGACACATTTGCAGCATCCCATGCTCACCGTACGGCAGCTTGGTGCCTTTGATGACGGGAAACACATTGAGGCCAGCATCGTAAAGCCGATGCGCCTCGTCAACGGCAGGATTGCCAAAAGGTAGAAGGACAGACATGATCACAGCAACTTTCCAGGCACCGCATTAAGCGGGTGCTGTGTGAGTGATCGTGCGTTTTCAGGAAAACGGGCACAGGCAAAAGGAAAGAATTTTACGGCATCAGGATCGGCGCGTCATAAACCGTACATTAATCCCTACAGGGGTGTATGCTACGCATACTGTACGGGATATGATCGCGCGTTCCGCCTCATGGCCGCGCGATTGAGGGGCTCCGTTGGTGAAGATGCCTCTGAGAAATTCGACGAGTGTGGATGCATGCCGTGAATTCCCATATCTAAGCCGTCGAAGTCGCTAAACCAGACAAGAAACGGCCATTACGTAGTGTCATAATCAAACATGGCCAATCTAAATGACTACTTCACTAATCGCCAGCTAACTGACAAGGCCCTCAACCGCTATCAACGATTCGCCATCGATCGCGACTGGCGTGTGGGACGATCAGGCAAACTTGGCCTGTATCAACTTGGGCGGCGCGCTTTTGATTCAACCACCGCGTCACCCGTAGCCCAATCTGCATTTCGCGAAGCCTATGATATCGTTCGAAGCTGGCCTGGAGTACAGAGGGGCGGTAGTCTCGCTGGAGCCGATGAAGTATTCGCAGCAATTCGGGCAGGAGGCAAGAGCCTCGTCGGGATCGATTCAGTCAGCCTATCCAATCTTTCGTATCCATCCGTGCAGTCGAAGGATATCGATCGCTTCCTTCCAGCCCTGAGTTTTATCAAGCCGACGAAGCGATATCCATGGATGCCTGTATCCAAGGTACTTCATTTCTGCAACCCACGACTATTTCCGATCTGGGACTGGGATGTGATGTGGAACGAAGTGATGTGGGAGAAAGGCCCATTCCGAAGGGAATTCGATAGGTTCTGCGGAGCACGGCAGTTCAAGGCAACTTCCAATGAGCCAGCTTTCCTACTCTATTACACACTCTGGGCAGCATCTTACGTCCAGGCAGCCGATGACAACTTTATGTCTTGGTTCGAGGAGTGGATGCATAAGTATTATGGACCTGACATCGCTTCCACCCAGATGACGCCAGACATCGCTACGTTGTATTCGACTGCCTTTGAATTCGTGGCGATTGGCGCGGCGTACCTTGAGGCGGGGAAATGAGGGCTCGTCCCCGCCTCAGCAGTCCAAAAGAGAGCAACTGTGCCAAACTGTCAACGAACCAATCTCTACGAAGCCGATCGCCAGCATCTCCGCCAGATTGTGGCCGTCTTCATATCCTTCGATCGGAAGTCCAGGGAATTGTCTGCTCGCAGCTGCGATATGCACTCTGCGAAAAGTAAGCCCACCGTCTTACGTTGAGATGCCGACGACGCCTGCGGCCAAGTTGGCGATGGCTCCTGCAACGATTTTGCCATCTTGTCGCGCAGCGATGGTATAGATGTTCTCATCAAGTATAGTAGGTAAGATGATGCTATAGCAATTGTCTTCCCTTTACCATTCAACGAAATCATCTGATCTCGTAATCTTGCTACTCTATTTCGACGTTCCTCAACTTCCTTAACGAGAAAGGACGAGGAGCGAAGATAGAGCAATCATCACTTTATTATTGGTTTGAAAAGCATGGTGAATAGCTTGGAGAACGACAATTAAAGCCGACTTAAGATTTATATAAGCAAATTACTGAATATGATAGAACGGTTATAAGTCCCGTCTATAATAATGAGAGAAAATACATGGCAAAATGGTACCGTCGATTAGCTGATGTCCCTAACGTCGATTACGGAGGTAGTCCTGGAATAGACCGTACTCTTCTACCTGAGCACAACGCTACTCCCAGAGAGTCGACATTCATGTTAGAGAACAGGCAGATTGAAAGCATCATGTGGAAGACTGGCGATGTTTCAACATCCGCCTATCCATGTCAACGATGGCGAACTAAGGTAGTACATGGAGAAACAGCTGCAACAACAACCAGTCGCCAACTTCGAGAATGCCTCGAATTACCTGGTAGCGTAAGTGCCTATCACTTTATAATTCAGCAGGGACATGTAGATCTCTGGTCATTTCGTCTAACTGAGCCTTGGGTAGTTAATGAAGTTGAAAAACTTTGCAAATTAGATATCAGCTTGGTCATGGCTCATCCCGAACCCTTTCAGCTTAACGATCAAGGTTTCGTTTATATTACAGCTTTCGAACGGTTAATTAAATTGTATGAGCGAGAAGGCTATCTTGATGAGGCGCTGGAGATTGCACAAAAAGCCGCGAAGTTAGGCAATCAACAGGCTGCACTGAATTCAATTCAGGAGAAGATAGCTATATTGAAAAGAGAAGAAATCGCCTAATGCTACTTTACGAGACTCTTTCTGCCGATTCATATTTGGAATATGCATTTCTTAGATGGATTTTGACGCCAAGCGTTAATTCCAACATATTTTCGCATGTCTCTCCACAGTACCCAGTAAATGTCGAGGATCATACATATAAAATTGATTACGCTTTCATAGGACTTGATTGCAATATTGCAGTAGAACTTGATGGATTCGAATACCACGGCAATCGCTATGCCTTTAGCTATGACCGAATGCGGCAGAACGACCTGCAATCCGTAGGTTGGCACATTATAAGGTTTTCATATGATTCTATCAGATCTGATACCGCCCGCTGTATTGCTCAGTTGCAGTCTCTTCTGACAAGGGATGCTCAGCTTCGCGGCTTCTTGATCCCTGATCCCGCAATCGAAATTCCCAACATGGAACATGGAGCACTGCACGGATTAGCGCCTAGCCCCACTCATTTGTTTGCAACACAATCATCCTATTTCGATAAAATTCGTGATAGGCTCAATTTACTGACTTTGCGTGATTGCCAATTGCAAGGGTTTTCGGCGCTTGCCAATTACTTTCATACTGGTGGATTGCGTGCTGCGTGTATCATGTCAGTTGGTGCTGGCAAAACGGGGTTAGGTGTCGTCACGTGTCTTGGATTAGCAAAGAAGAGAGCTCTCATCGTTTCGCCAGGTAGCGTTATTCGCGGAACGTTTGACCGTGCATTTGACGCACAGGCGGTCGGAAACGTCCTCACGGGTTTGCCAGGTGGTCCCCTAATCCCTGGATGCAAGCCACCTCGGGTTTTAACGCTGGATCGTGATGATGGGCCAATCAGAAACGTCAGTCGTCGCGATTTACTTCAAGCTGATGTAATAATTACAAACTTCCATTCAATTGGGACATCAACAGACCCTGACGGTGTGCTATCAAAAATGGATTCAACAGATGTTGATCTCATTGTCGTTGATGAAGCACATATTGCGGCAGCCGCATCGTATCAACATCTGTTTCGCCACTTTCAGCATGCCCGTGTACTGCTTATGTCAGCATGCTTCCAGCGACTGGATGGAAAACCTATTGATGCCGACGTAGTATATCGCTATCGACTTATAGATGCTATTGCAGATGGACACGCAAGAAACTTACGGCTACATAGATTTGCACCTGATGTAGCACAAACAACATATGAGATCATCTGGCCAAATGGGCATATTCAAGAAATTGTTGGGCGTGATGCATTGCTGGCAGTAATTCAAGATGAGCGAAAAATTGGACAAATCACTGCCAAATCAGAAATATCAATAAGTCAAGTAATGCACGCGGTTAGACAAGTTCTTGACAATCAAACGAAGATACTTTATCCAATTAAGCCTCGTGTTTTGTTTTCTGCTTTAGGAGAAAAACACGCAGCGCAATTAGCACGAATTGCCAATGAACATGGCATCCCATGTTCGTATGTGCATTACTCAATGCCGCCTGCTCGAATTAAATCATTACGTGAAAGATTCGAACACGAATCAGGCGATCTCCAAGGGCTTGTTCACATTAATATGCTTGGGCAGGGCTATGATTTCCCGCCGATTACTGTCGTTGTTCCTATGCGTCCATACGGTAGTTTTGGTGAATTCTATCAATTCATTGGCCGCGGCATACGCGTGCTACAGCCAGTAAATGCCAGCAATTCTACAGCCACTCAACAGTTCGTCGACATTGTATTTCATGCAGAGATGGGGCTTGATGAGCACATCGAAACCATTCTTCGTGAAAATGATATGGGGCCACAAATCTCAAACATCAATGACGGAGATAGCTCCTTAGAAGCTCTAAGAAATTCAGGGGATGCTACAGTGGTACAAGTACCAGAAACCTACGTTCTCTTCGAAGCAGGCCAGATTGAGCAACGGATTATACATGATGAAGATCGGGTTGAGCAATCTCGCCAGGAGCGAGAAAAGATGGCATTGGCACAACGATATGCAACATATGTGCAGGCCAGCTCAAATCCCGTACCATTCAATCAATTCGTCTTAATTATGAGGCAATTACATGAAGCATAGCGTTCAGACATTTGGAAAGCGAGTTCTTGAACTACAGACAGCATCGGAGCTTCTGGAACTTGAACGCGCTGAAGGGCGTGATTTACTCTTTCAGGAGGTAGATGCATGTCTTGGTCAGCTCATCCACCGCAGCTTGGCGAGCGAGCGCGTCGTGTCATTGACGCTTCAACCGCTTGGTCATTGTCAATTGGCTCTTCCAAGCTTAGACACGGACCAGCGTTCAATCATCAATAACATCTATGATATGGATCGCCAACGATCACGAGGCGCACTATTTATTCCAAACAAAGTCAGTTTGAAGGTTGGTATAGCAAATCTGCCATTTGCCTTCAGCCGTTTTGGCCGTTTTGGATATGGCATGTCTCAAGAAGAAAAGGGGCAGGTATTACTTGCAGAATCTCCTGACGCGATTCTAACATGGTCAATCTTGGCATCGCTTTTCAAATGCCTATACATGCCGATTATACTTCGGTCTGAGACATTAGGCGAGAAGACAGGGGAATCGCATTTAAACCTTTTGGTTAGTGAGTAGTTCTGTCAGAAAGTCTGGCTCCCATGCGGCCATGTTGCGCTTTCGATTGACGCTGGCTTTGCGTGTGGTGTTGGTCTTGCAGAGATTGA
>Ga0207671_10000232_pt1 | contig 84103 bp, 77 predicted proteins | sample KBSC24metaG_FD_184352 | JGI IMG/M metagenome (GOLD analysis project Ga0207671, IMG submission 184352) | Corn rhizosphere microbial communities from Kellogg Biological Station, Michigan, USA - KBS C2-4 metaG (SPAdes) (version 2) | ecosystem: Host-associated > Plants > Roots > Rhizosphere > Soil...
CCTGCCCTGCAGCGGATTGCCAGCCGTGGTCACCGCGTCCGCGTCCGGCGGTCTGCTCGTCCGTGAAGAATACCGAGCCGTGCGGTGCTCCCTGGCGGGCGGCCGCAAGAGCGTCGGTGTTGGTTGACCCGGTTACAGCGGTGTAGTGAAACTTGCCCGAATAAATGCTGTGGGCGAAGGCGGATTCGAGTGCTGCAACGTCGTACACGCTATGCCTGCTCCGCGACGATACGCATGGAAATGTCGGCTGCTTTTGCCGAATGGGTGAGAGCGCCAACGCTGATGAAGTCGGCCCCGGCCTCGGCGTAGGCACGAACGTTTTCGAGCACAATGCCGCCGGATGCTTCGACGGGAATCCAGCGATTCTCCTGGCGGATCCTCTCCATAGCTGTCTTGATCTGCGCCGGTGTCATGTTGTCGAGGAGGATTGCTTCAGCACCTATTTCGAGAGCATCTTCGAGTTCCTGCTGGGTGCGAACTTCAACCTGAACGCGATTGCCTGGCTTGCGTTTTTCAAGCGCATTCTTCACCGCGGTGCGCAGTCCACCGCCAAGGGAGATGTGGTTGTTCTTGATCAGGATTCCCGAAGCGAGATCGAGGCGATGATTGGTGCCGCCTCCACAGAGCACGGCGTACTTCTCAAGGGCGCGCAGGCCGGGAACTGTCTTGCGGGTATCGAGAATGTGCGCCTTTGTCCCCTCGATGGCATCGACGTATTGCCGGGTGAGAGTGGCGATGCCGCTGAGGTGCTGCATGAGGTTGAGAATGACGCGCTCGCAACTGAGCAACACACGCGCGTTGTGCCGGATGACGGCAAGAACTTGTCCTTTGCGCACGCGGACGCCGTCAAAGATCTCGGGGTGGCTAATGACTTCGTAGCGAGTGTGCGCTGCCGGGCGGGGGTCGAGGCGGGCGAAGATTTCGAGAAACCGAGGAACTGCGCCCAGACCGGCGAGCACGAGGTCCTGGCGGGCGATGACCGAGGCAGTGGCGCGCAGATTGGGATCGATCGTCACATTGGTGGTGGCGTCGCTTACGGCCTGATCTTCGATCAGAGCCTGCTCCAACACTGCTTCGATACGATGGCTTTTCCAGTCCATGTCGCTTCTTTCGATGACTCAGGGTTGGGTTTTGGCTCTCATCTGCTGGAGAAAGTTATAAATAACTTTCTTGACCCTGTCATCCGGGGTGTCTTTCAGAGAATAGAACTCGGTACCATCGCGCTTGTCGATTTTGAGGGTAAACCTCCTCTCTTTGTCGAGGAGCCACCCGAAGAGTCTGTGAGACAGGGTTTGCTGCTTCTCGGCATGGCGATCGATATAGCCGATTTTGCCCAGGTCCGCATACCAGAGGACGTGTACAAGCTCGCTCGAATCTCGGATGAAAAGGCGATGATTGGTCAGCAGGAGGTAGCGCTCGGGAACTTCCTTTTCGTGCATTGCACCTGACATATTTACAAAGCCGACAGGTGATTCCGCGCCGCCGAGAGCGGACGCCATGATCACCTTTTCCACTCCTTCAGGAAAGTGCGAAATCGAGAAGCAGTGATGCGCATCGCCGAAGAAGATGGTCGGCGGTGGTGCAACTCCGGAAAACCTTTCGGCGCTATAAGCGTTATAGACATCGTGACTGCGGTATTGCCTTTCAACAAAGCGGCGCTGCGGGTTGTCGAAGTGTTCGCAAAGTTCGCGATAGGCCACCTGTATCCGCTTGAACTGCTCTTCGGCTTCGAGGCGCTTGCGCTGGTTGTTCTCGTAGCGATCAGGGTGCCAGAGCTTGGCCGCGGTCCTGTACGCCTTGTGAATAGCAGATTTAGATCGCGGCGGATCGGCAATGCCCAACACAGGGAAATGCTGGAGACAGGTTCTGCATACACAGGCCATGCTTCTGGTTCGCTCAGCAACCCAGGGAATCGCGATCGCTGCGCAGTTTATCGAGGAGGCGTTGCGCCTCGTCGCGCTGCTTCTTCAAGCCCTCGACTATGTGAGCCGGAGCTTTGGCGGTGAAGCTGGGATTGCCGAGTTGGCGGTTGGAGTTGGTAACGTTCTTCTCCTGCTTCGCGATTTCCTTGTTGAGCTTTTCGCATTCGGCGGCTACGTCGATTTTGCGTTCGTAGACAACGGCCACGTCGAATTGCGAAGTGGCGTGTTTGGCGAGGCCGGCGGAGATCTCGTCAACGAAGCGAACTTTTGTGACGCGGGCAAGGCGTTCGATGATCGCGGAATTTCCGCTGATGACGAGCTTCAGGTGCTCGTCGATGCGCAGCTCAATCGGAACCGCGGCCTTTTCTTCGACGCCGATTTCTTTGCGGAGGGCGCGAATTTCAACGATCAGATTCTGAACCAAGTGCATCTGCTCGATCCCAGCAGTGTCGATGGCTGCGCTGGAGGCCTGCGGGAAGCGCGTCAGAGCGATCGATTTCGCGGGTGGCTTACCATCGTAGACCGCATGCCAGACTTCCTCAGTGAGGAATGGCATGAAGGGAGAGAGGAGCCGCAGAGAGGCTTCAAAGACGCTGACGAGCGTGGTGAGGGATGCCTTTGTGCGCGGCTTGTCGGCGCCTTCGCTGAAGTCGAGGCTCAGTTTGACGATTTCCAGATACCAGTCGCAGAAGCTGCCCCAGAAGAACTGGTAGATGGCATTCGCAGCATCATCGAACCGATAGTTGCCGAGCGCCTGGTTGACCTTGTCGGCAGTGGCGTGCAGTTCGGCAACAATCCAGCGTGATTCGAGAGGCGCGCCGGATGAGGCCGTCGGCATGGAGCCGAGCGCGGCTGTGTCGATAGTGATGCCGGCTTCGGCGGCACGATCGACATTCATGAACAGGAAGCGTGCGGCGTTCCATATCTTGTTGGCGAATGCGCAGTAGCCCTCGGTTCGAGCGATGTTGAATGCGATGTCGGTGCCGGGAGAGGCCATCGATGCGAGCGTGAAACGAACCGCATCCGTCCCGTATTGCTTCACGATTTCGATGGGATCGATGACGTTGCCCTTGGTCTTGGACATCTTCTCGCGGTTGGCGTCGCGGACGAGCGCGTGGATGTACACCTCGCGGAAGGGAACGGATTCCGAGAGTGGACGATCACTTCCGTCCGGCATCTTGACGTCGAGAGAGAACCAGCAGCCCATCATGATCATGCGGGCTACCCAGAAAAACAGAATGTCGAAACCGGTGACCAGCAGGCTGGTCGGGTAGAAGGCGTCGAAATCGGCCCGATTCTCAGACGTGATATTTGGCCAGCCAAAGACTGAAACGGGAAGCAAGCCGGACGAGAACCACGTGTCGAGGACGTCGGTGGACTGCTCGATTTTGTCCGATCCGCAATGGGCACATTTTGTCGGGTCTTCGCGGCTGACGGTCGTCTTGTGGCAGGCTGAACAATGCCAGGCCGGAATTCGGTGTCCCCACCAGAGCTGGCGCGAGATGCACCAGTCGTGGATGTTCTCCATCCAGTTCAGGTAGGTCTTCGCGTACATCTCTGGCGTGAACTTGATGTGGCCTTCTTTGACAGCGGCGATGGCCTTATCCGCGAGAGGTTGGATTTTGATGAACCACTGGAGCGAGAGACGCGGTTCCACGATTGTCTTGCAGCGATCGCAGTGGCCGATATTGTTGACGTGATCTTTGATCCCGGCGAGGAGACCCTGGGCCTCGAGGTCGGCGACGACTTCCTTACGCGCCACGAAGCGGTCCAGACCCTTGTACTTGCCGCCCTGATCGTTGATGTGGGCGGTATCGTCCATCACGTTGATGGAGGGCAGATTGTGGCGCTGGCCGAGCGCAAAGTCGTTGGGATCGTGCGCGGGCGTGACTTTCACCGCGCCGGTGCCGAACTCGCGGCTGACCCAATCGTCCGTAATGATGGGGATCTCGCGATACATCAGGGGCAGGCGAAGCTTCTTGCCGTGGAGGTGCGTGAAGCGCTCGTCCTCGGGATGGATGGCAACGGCGACGTCGCCGAGCATGGTTTCAGGGCGTGTAGTCGCAACTGTCAGGAACTCGCCGGTATCTTTGCCGTCAGCTCCGATGACGGGATAACGAATCTCCCAGAGGTGTCCCTTGTGCTCCTCGTAGACGACTTCGAGATCGCTGATGGCGGTCTGGCAGCGCGGGCACCAGTTCACGATGTAAGCGCCGCGGTAGATCAGGCCCTGTTCATGGAGCTTTACAAAGGCTTCACGGACGGCGACGGAGAGGCGCTCGTCCATGGTGAAGTATTCGCGATCCCAATCGACGGAGGCACCGAGGCGCTTCATCTGGCCCAAGATGGTGCCGCCGTAGTGTTCACGCCATTGCCACACGCGCTCAATGAAAGCTTCACGGCCCATTTTCTGCCGGGTATTGCCTTCGCTCACGATCTGACGTTCGACGAGCATCTGGGTGGCGATGCCTGCATGGTCTGTGCCCGGAATCCAGAGCACCCGTTCGTCGCACATTCGATGCCAGCGCATCAGGATATCGCTCTCGGTGTGCTCGAACATGTGGCCCATGTGCAGGTTGCCAGTCACATTGGGCGGAGGCAGCAGGATGTCGAACGAATGGCCGTTGAGGCCGTCCTTTTCGCTCGGAGTTGGCTGAACAAAGAGCTTTTCGCGGACCCAGTACTCGGCCCAGTGATCTTCAATGGCAGTCGGGTCGTACGATTTGGGCAGATCGTGAGGCATGAGGGTTGTCAGCACGCCCCCGGAGAATGCCCGGAAACCCTGCTTAGACAAGGATTTCAGGCACGGGGGCTACCTTCACTTTAGCAGATTCGCAGGCGGACTCCTGTGGAGTGCGAGTGCGCGCAGCGAGCTCAAAGCAAAGGCCGCACCCTCGAGGACGCGGCCTATGCGACTTGAAAAACCAATGCTGGCTAGAACGGATTGAGCTTGCCCAGGCCCTTCTTCTTTTTCTTCTTGCTCGAGGACTGCTCGTCGAGGTCGGCTTTCGTCTTCTTCTTCTTCTCCGTTGCGGCGGTCTGCGTCTGGCCAGTACCTTGCCGGATGTCGTTGACCTGGTCGGGAGCCTCGGCGGGCTTATCGGCGGCGGGCAAGGTCGAATCTGTCGGTCCAACGGACTTTACGAGCGGGCTGGCGTTGCCGTTTCCAGCAGCGGGAGCTTCATTTCCGCTTCCAGTAGCTGGAGCGGCGGCATCGCCGTTTGGTGCGTTGACGATGGAGACACCCAGGCTTGTTCCCCCGGCCGGCGCTGTCATCTGCAGGGGAGCAGTTGAGGGCTGGTCGCTACGGGGCGGCTCATTCGGACCAGTCGGAGTGACGGCTGCCGGTTGAGCTGTTGCGCCGGCATTTGCCGCTTCTTTCATCATGGCCGTTTCCTGCGCGCTCACATCCGGCGCGATGGTCCGCTTGGGATCGTCCAGAGAGGGTTCTCCAACGTGAGCGGACTGCACCACGGTGGGGCCGTGCTTGATGATGCCGAGAATGTTGTCAGTAAAGCGAAGCGGACGCTGGCTCTTCTGTTCAGCATCGCTCTCGGCCACGGCGGCGTCGGTCGGCTCCGGCACCGGACGATTCATCGCCACAAGCCGGTCGCGGGCATCCTCAACGTGAGGAGCCATCGGGTAGCGGGTAATCACCTTGGCGTAGGCTGCAGCCGCCTTGTCTTCGAACATCGCGTGAAGCCGCTCGCGGACGTCACCTTTTATGCCCGGCGCGATCTGTATCAGATGAGCCTGACCGGCATAGGCATCTCCGATTGCCAGCCACGCCTGATCGCTTTTCGAATAGAGCTGATATGTGTCAACGACCGTCTGCAGACGGGCGATTGCGGCCGGATAGTTCTCCTTGCCCTCGTAGTAGATACCGATCTGGGTTTCGCGCTCAGCCATCACTTCCTGTACGTCGCGGAGCTTTTGCTTTGCGCGCGGAATGAGCCTGGAGTCGGGGAACATGTTGATCATGTTCCGGTATTCACGCTCCGCGTTTTCGGCGTTGTTGAAGTCGCGGTCGGGCTTCTCCATCTGCTGGTAGTAGATGTCGCCCACCTTCATCTGTGCTTCGGCGGCTTCCGGCGCATTGGGGAAGAAGGTGATGAAGTCCTTGTACTCAGCTTCCGCCTGGGTCAGGGCAGCGGTACCACCTTCTTTGAACCAGCTGTCGCCGACGGCAAGCTTGGCGCGCATCCGGAACTCAGAGTCCGGGTAAGTATTGAGCATGGTCTGAAGGTCGAGACGGGCCACGTCATATCGACCCTTCTTGAGGGCGATCATGGCCTTGTCGAAGAGCTCCTTATCGGGCTGCTTGGACTTGACGTTGGCGAGGGGATTTGCGCTTAAATCCTGGTTTTTCTTGTGCTTGGGCTTCTTTTCTTTCGCCTGGGCTGTAACACCCGACAGCACCAGCGATGCCAGCGCCAACACAGTAATGGTTCTCGACAACCGGTTCATACCACCTCGATTGCGGCAGGGGGAAGCTGCCGCTGTTTACGGATTCTCAATGCTTACTCACCAGCAGCTTTGCGAGCCGCAGCCAGCAGGTCACGGGCATCGCGTTCGGCATCGCCTGCGCCGAAGACGGCGTTGCCGGCAACCAACAGCTCCGCTCCTGCTTGGACGACCTGGGCGACGGTGTCGTGAGCCACCCCGCCATCGACTTCGATTTTAAATGCCAGGCCCATTTCCTGCCTGAGCTGGGCCAGACGGCGGATCTTATCCAGGGAAAAGGGAATGAACTCCTGCCCGCCAAAGCCGGGATTGACGCTCATGATGAGCACGTGGTGGAGCATAGGCAGAATGTCGCGGATGAGCTCGACGCGAGTAGCCGGGTTCAGGACCACGCCCGGCTTCATGCCGTGGTGCTCGATGAGCTGGAGCGTGCGGTGCAGATGCCGGCAGGCTTCGTAGTGGACGCTGACCCAGTTTGCTCCGGCTTCGGCAAAGGCTGGAATGTATTCGTCCGGATTCTCGATCATGAGGTGGCAATCGAGCGGGAGCTTCGTGGCTTTTCTGAGGCTTTTTACAACGGGCGGACCGATGGTGATGTTGGGCACGAAATGCCCGTCCATGACGTCGACGTGGATGACCGTACCGCCGCCGCGCTCGGCTGCGGCAATCTCGGCCGCGAGCCGTGCAAAATCGGCCGACAAAATGGATGGAAGAAGCTGAACCATGCGACTTTCCGCTGGATGTGTCCCCGAGAAGTGTATCAGTCGAACATGTGCAGTGAGCTTCGTTTCACCTGCTTGCGGCGGTCGCATTCAATGGCTTTTAACAGGATGCGGCTGCGGGCGCGCATGGCTGGAGTTCCGGAGCGTCCAGCCGTTCGGAGCAGGTCGAGCACTTCCGGGAGCAGGTCCGGGTTCTGACGAGTCAGATCAGCCATGCCGTGAAGAGCAGCGGTCTTGACGATGGAACTTGGATCGTCGAGGTAAGTGTTCAGGACTTCAGCGACGCGGCAGCACTCGTGCTCAGTCAGCTTCAGCCGTGGGATGAGGAGGGCCAGATTCCAGCGAACCTTTTTCTCTGTTGTTTCAGCCAGCAGGCCGAGGAGAGAGTCTTTCCAGCGTTGCGCCTGTTGCGGGCGGTCGCGGGTGAGGCGCTCGAGCGCGTCGGCGGCACGGCTGGCGATTGCGGAATCCTCGTCCCAGAGACATGCGATGAGTTGAGACAACTTGCCGCGGCGACCTTCGATAAGCTCGACGACTTGCCACACGCGGCCTGGATCGAGGCGCGTGCCAGGGGCGAGCATTTCGTGAATGGTTTCGCTGGCTCGCATTCGATCGCGGCTATTCTCTCACTGCGGCTTTGCCACTGCCAGTTTCTTTGCAGCGACCCGGCCGGCTGCGCGCAGAAGGGTACGAACTGGCAAATGGCCTTCTTCATCGGGGAAGACGATCTCGCCTTCGCGCTTTACCCCAGGGCGGTAGTACCAGCGCTTGAGGAGTGCGAGATGGCCCTGGCGAAGAACGGTGCCGGGCTTATCCATAGGTTTACTCAAGTCCTCAAGAACTGCTTCCATCCGTGCCTCAAGCAGCGTGCGCGGGATCTTCGACAGCGCACCTGATCTCTGGTCTCTGGTTTCTGGCGCCTGCTCACTGTCCGCTGACCACTGTTCACTGTTCACTAGGATTTCCGGCACTGGTTCGAGAGCCATGGGCTGTGCAAAGAGTGAACTCGAGCCTGACTGCTCATTCTGGATGCGCATGCCGATGGTGGAGAAGGGGACGGGTCCGCGCAGTTGGCCGTCTTCGTACAGAAAGACCGCGACCTCGTCGGCATTCGCCGAGGCTTGCAGGATGGCAGCGCGCAGCTTGCTCATGGGCTGGACGAGTTCCGGGGCCAGTGCACGGACGGCGTCGACTTTCTGGACTTGAGCATGGAGGGCAGCGGCATCTTCAAAGGCGAGGTCTTCTGATGCTTTGTCGCGCCGGCTGCGCAACACGACGAGCTTGCTTTCGCCGCGGGTGGCGAGGAAATCCCGAACAGCGCCGGATTCCTCGGCGTAGCGCTCGTCGGTGCAGCCCTTGTAACAGGGGGCGAGACACATTTTCATCTCGCTGTAGACGCATCCGGGATGGCTGGGGTCGGGATTGAGATCGTCGGTGCAACGACGGAGGAGGAATAGCTTCAGCATCTCCTCTGCAAACCGTTCAGCGGCAGCGCGAGAGGCGAAAGGGCCGTATGCCCAGTCAGCTTCGCGCTGGCTGGGTTTGTTGGTCACCGTGACGCGAGGGTAGGGATTGTTGCCCAGGAAGCGAACGAAGGCCGGGGCGCGGAGGTGCATTCTCTCGAGCGCCTTCGGCCCGTAGACCTCTTGAAGCATTTCGAATTGCGTGAGGAGCGATTCGAAATCCGATCCGGTCAGACGGTAGGCTATGCGGCGGACGCGTCCGGCGAGTTGGAGGCGGCGGGGGTGTTTGGGCGAGGGCTGCAAAAGGCGTTCGAGGCGTCCGCGCAGATTCGGCGTGCGGCCGATGTAAGGCTCGTCTTTGGGGTCGGCACCGTGGAGGGCAAATACGGCTGGGGAGTGGGGCAGTTGGGCGAGGGGGGCTTTGGGGTCAGCCGGATCGAACGGAACGGATTGCATTTCCACGTTCACGCGCCGCTCCGCTCAGGCTCCCGCTATCGTCATTCCATCGACGCGAATCGTCGGCGAGGCGACCGAGCCGCGAAAGACGAGATCGTTGCCGATCGCGGTGATGTTCTTCAGCATTTCGCCAAGGTTCCCGGCGATGGTGATTTCCTCGACCGCATGGGTGAGTTGACCGTTCTCGATCCAGAGACCTGCTGCACCGCGAGAGTAGTCGCCGGTCACGATGTTGGTGCCGAACCCCATCAGGCTAGTCACGTAGAGTCCAGCTTTCACATCGCCGATGATCTGCTCGGGTGTCTGCGTTCCGGGCTCCAGGTAGAGATTGCCGGGTCCGATGCCAGGCGCTCCGGCGAGTCCGCGCGAAGCGTTGTGGGTAGACTTCATGCCCAGCTTGCGGGCGGCGTAGGTGTTCAGCATGTAGTTGCGAAGGATGCCGTTTTCGAGGACAACGGTGCGACGAGAGGGCAAGCCTTCTCCGTCGAAGGGCGAGGTGCCAAAGCCGCCGACGCCGGTGGGGAGGAGCATCGCATTGTCGTCGATGATGTTCAGCCTGGAAGCGCCGATCTGCTCGCCAAGTTTGCCGGCGAGAAACGAAGCCTGGCGCCAGATCGCGTCGCCTGATGCGGCATCGAAGACTGAGCCGATCAGCGAGCGGGCAACTTCCGGAGCGAAGACGATGGGCACCCGCTGCGTCGGAACGCGCCGGGCGCCGAGCCGCCGGATGGTTCGGCGTGCGGCTTCTGCACCAACGGACTCCGGTGATTCGAGATCTGCCATCCGACGCGCGCTCGACCACCAGCCATCGCGCTGCATGTGCCCGTTCTCGTCCGCGGCAAGGGGGGCTGCCGAGACTCCTGCATAGCTTGAGCGATAGCTCCCGACGAAACCTCTCGAATTTGCCAGCACTTTCATCCCGGTGGCTGCGTCGAAACTGCCGCCATCGGAGTTGGTGATGCGCTTGTCGGCAGAGAGCGCCGCCGCTTCGGTTCGGCGCGCAAGCTCGATGCGCTCGGGACCGGGCAGCGAGTAGACGTCGTCGTAGTAGAGATGAAGATCGTCGGTGATCGAGCCGAACTCGTCTTGTTCAGGCAGGCCGACGAAGGGGTCCTCCTCTGTCACTTTGGCAAGCGCCATAGCGCCCTCAACTACCTGTCGAATTCCATCTCCGGTGAGGTCACTGGTAGAAGCAGACGCGGTTCGCTTGCCCAGGTATACGCGCAGTCCGAGTGCGCGGGAACCTGATTCCTTAAGCATTTCCACCTCGCCCTTGCGCACATTCACGCTGAACTCGTCTCCCTCGCGGACGACGACCTCAGCATCAGTCCCTCCAGCCTGAATGGCTTGCGTTACGACATCGGCTGCGAGGGATTCGAAATCGAGCGCGGGACCGGACTGGAGCGTGACTGCATCGGACATGGGTCAACCTTAACAAACTGCGTCATGGCGGTGCACCTCGGAGCGGGGCCAAGTGGCGGGAGGTGAGGATCACAACAGAAGATCGCGCAATTTGGTATGTTGAGCTGTTCCGTTGAGAGGCAGAATGAAACTCCTCCATCCGTGGTGGTTCGTTGCCGCTTTGCTTGGCATGGCCGTGTTCGCAGCATCGGCACAGAAAAAGGCGATAAATCCCGCACTTCTCGCTAAAGCGAAAGCCGGTGATCCGCAGGCGCAACTTGCAGTGGGTGAGGCTTACGCGTCGGGCATTGTTGTGGCGCAGGATTTCGCGCAAGCGGTGTTGTGGGTGCAAAAGGCCGCCGACCGCAATCTGCCGGAGGCGCAGGATCGTTTGGGGAGTCTGTACGAGGCGGGCAATGGGGTGCAGCAAGACGACGCGAAAGCTGCGCTCTGGTATCGACGAGCAGCAGACCAGAACCTTGCATCGAGCCAGTTACATCTTGGGCTCCTTTACCATCACGGCACGGGTGTGGAGCAAGACTATGCGCGGGCTGCCGCCCTGTATCGGAAGGCAGCGCTTCAGGGGCTTCCTGAGGCGCAGTACAACCTCGGCACGATGTTCGAGCGGGGCGTTGGCGTACAGCAGGATTATGCGCAAGCTGCCGATCTGTATCGACGGGCCGCTGAGAAGGGAGATCCCTCTGCACAATTCAACCTCGGGATTCTGTACGACAACGGCACCGGGGTAGCCAGGGACTACGCGAAGGCCGTTGCGCTATACACCAAGGCGGCAGAACAGGGCTTGCCACGTGCGCAGTTCAACCTCGGCACGATGTATGCGAACGGTCAAGGCGTCGCAGTGAACCTGCCTGAGGCCTACTTCTGGTTTGCAGTCGCTGCCAGGACGTGGAGCGGATCCCACCAGGAGGAAGCTGCACATGCGCGTGATCAGGTTGCGCAGCATCTCAGCACGGCTGATCTTGAATCAGCGAAACAACGGGTAGACCGGTGGTCAGGCGGGCACTGAAGAGAACCGTCTCTTAGCGCCCGGTTCCCCCCACAGTCATGCGATCAAGCTTGATCGTCGGCATGCCGACCCCCACAGGGACGCTTTGACCGTCTTTGCCGCATGTGCCGATGCCCTCGTCGAGCTTCAGGTCGTTGCCGACCATGGAAACGTATTTAAGGGCTTCCGGGCCGTTGCCGATCAGGGTAGCGTCCTTCACCGGCGCGGTGATCTTGCCGTCTTCGATCAGATACGCTTCGGACGCAGAGAAGACGAACTTGCCGTTGGTGATGTCGACCTGGCCGCCGCCGAAGTTCACAGCATAGAGGCCATGCTTCACCGAGCGCAGGATGTCTTCAGGATCGTCTTCGCCAGCCAGCATGTAGGTGTTCGTCATGCGCGGCATGGGGATGCAGTGATAGCTCTCGCGACGGCCAGACCCGGTATTGGCGGCGCCCGTGAGACGTGCCGAGAGCTTGTCGGTGAGATAGCCCTTCAGAACCCCGTTCTCGATGAGCACCGTTTCCTGCGTGGGCGAGCCTTCATCGTCAACGTTGAGCGACCCGCGGCGGCCTTGCATGGTGCCGTTGTCAACGACTGTGACTTTGGAACTGGCGACGGGACGACCAATCAGGCCGGAAAACGCCGATGTTCCTTTACGGTTGAAGTCGGCTTCAAGTCCATGTCCAACGGCTTCGTGGAGCAGGATCCCGGGCCATCCCGGGCCGAGGACCACCTGCATCTCGCCAGCGGGGGCGGGAATAGCCCCAAGCTGAAGAATCGCGCCGCGAGCAGCCTCGCGGGCAAGGTGTTCGGGGCTCTTCGTACCTGCGAACTGGTCCAACCCTGCGCGCCCGCCACCTCCTGCCGAGCCTTTTGTGGTCACTTGGCCGTCTTTGGCGATAACGAAAACATTGAGACGGCAGAGCGGCTGGGTGTCGCTGGCGATGGAGCCATCCGAGCCTGCGACCAGAATTCGCCGGAGTTCTTCGCTATAGCCGGCGCGGACCTGAACAACTCGGCTGTCAAAAGCGCGTGCGGCTCGGTCGGCACGGAGAATCAGCTCGAGGCGGGCAGCCAGGTCGAGATCGAAGCCGCCGACGGGTACTGGATAAAGGTCGCCGGACCTGGTTTCGGTAAATCCTTGAATAGGCTGTTTGGCGGGACCTGAGGCGATGAGGGCAGCGGTCTTTGCGGCGTGCAGCAGCCTGTCGGAGTTCAGGTTGTCGGTATAAGCGTAGCCCGTGCGTTCGCCGGAAAGAACGCGGATACCGCATCCTGCGCTGGTCCCGGTGCTGGCAGATTTCACGATCTGCTCGTCAACGCCGAGTGAGGTAGATGTGACCGATTCGAAGTAGAGATCGGCGTAGTCGCCGCCAGCCGAGAGCGCCTCGCCCAGGCAGCGCTCAAGCAGGCGCTCGGTGATTCCAAATTTTTCAAAAAAGTAACGTCTGTGACTCGGCGGCGGGGAAGTCTCGGGTAGGTTCATCACTAGCTCCAGTTTACGCCTCCACGAGATTTCCCGGGTTCTGGCATAGATAAGTTTCCTCACTTGATTCATGAGCGCCGCGCGCATATTTCCACAATTCCGGTCGTGCTACATTCAGGCCATGAAAAAGCTTATCGCTGCTGTGCTCCTGGTGATGGTGTTCGCTGGTCCGGCGTTTGCCGCAACAGCGCATCACCGCCACCATCGTCATCACCACCATCGCAAGGCCTAGTTCCGTCCCGCCCGGCTAGAGCTGGGGACGCGCTGGCTGCCTTACCTAACCCGAAAGATTGGCCCATCCGCCGTGTGGGCCAGTCCGGGTGCCTTCCAGTGGTTTCCTCCTGGATGCCCTGGTGACCTCGGGTACTATCCGCGGCTCTGTTCTCGTGCTACATTCCAGCCATGAAGAAAATTGCACTTGCTGTGCTGATGCTCGTGGTGTGTGCCGCCCCGGCGTTCGCTCGGCACCGGAAGCCGCACAAAGACCCCCGGGTTGTTGATCACCCGAAGGCTCACCATCAGAAGAATGAGCACCTCAAGCAGGTGCCAAAGAACAAGCTACCCAAGCACAACACCGGACACTAAATCGCTGCACAGGCGCCGAATGCCAGAGCTGGACGATCTCCGCTATCCAATTGGTCGCTTCTCGCCGCCTGTCTCGTCTGAGCCGGCGATGCGAGCCGACCAGATCTCGGTTCTGCGGCTACTCCCCGGCAATATTCAGATGGCAGTCAGCGGACTGAGCCATACCCAGCTCGATACGCCTTACCGCGAAGGCGGCTGGACAGTTCGCCAGCTTATCCACCACATTGCTGACAGTCACGTTAATGCGTACGTGCGCACCAAGCTTGCCTTAACCGAGGACTGGCCAACAATCAAGACCTACGATGAAGCTGCCTGGGTTCGGCTGGCGGACAGCCATCTGCCCATCGACGCTTCGATCGGGATGATCTCGACTCTGCACGAACGCTGGGTGGCTCTTCTCGAATCCTTATCGGAAGCGGAGTTTCATCGCGGGTACAACCATCCGGAACTTGGACGCCAGGAGCTTGGGGGTGTGCTGGCGCTTTACGCCTGGCACTCGCGCCACCACACCGCGCATATCACGAACTTGCGAATAAGGATGTGCTGGTAGCTCAAGTGCCTTCGGATCATGATCTTCTCTCACCCACAAAACTCGTAGAAGCCCTCGAAGGCTATCTCGCCCGCTATCCAACCGCCGCGCTTCTGGAGGATGGCCGCGTGCTGTTCGACATGCGGCTGGCACATTACTCAATCATGGAGGCGCACGGGCGCTGCGTTCTGCAGCTGTGGAGCGAAGAACGCAACATGGTGCGGACGGTGCTGGAGATTCAGCATCGCGCGCAGTCATTGCGTGTTCTGACGCGGAAGATGGGAGCTCCCAAGCCCCAGGCTCTGGAACTTGTTCCGAACAGCGACCGGCGGACGCCGACCGCGCGCGACTCGGCAAGGCGCAATTACCAGCGGCTTCTCGAACGCGTCCTCACACGAGCCTTTCTTGGAGCGAAGGTAGACGGTTTCCGCTCTGATATGGATCTGGAACATAGCTTCGGGCCAGCGTACGTGCGAGGCAGGCTGCTTAGGGGAACCGCTGCGGATGCGGTGATCGGCATCGGTCCCCTGGAGTCTTCGGCGGCAATCGATGGAATTCTCACCCTGGGTATTCTGTGGCTCGACTTCTGCCGTCAGAAGAGCGATGCGCGACGGCACTTCGGCGGGTTGAAGGTCGTTGTCCCCGCCGGAGCTTGGCGAACGACTGCCGAGCGCATGGCCTGGATGAACCATTCCGCGGCCGAGTTTCAGCTTTATGCCCTGGATGAGCGTACAGAAGAGCTGGAGATCATCGATTATTACGACTGCGGCAACCAGATCGCCCGGTTGGTGCATGCCTTTTCTCCTGGAGCTGCGCTGGAACGATGCGGAGCCGGGATAGAGAGGGTTTTGGGCATTCTGCCGGACAGGGAGAAGTCGCGGGTCGAAGTTCGTCCGCGGTCTGCCGCTGAGGTTGGTCTTCTGCTGCATGGTCTGGAGTTTGCAACCGTCCGGCATGGTTTCTCGAAACACTCCTTTGTACATCAGGAAGAGGTCACGTTTGGTGCGGGAGCGAACGAAACGCCATTGACGCCAGAAACCGAAGACCTTTGCCGAGAACTGTGCGCTCGACTCTTCGCCAGCCGCCGTCAAGACGGTGCCCACAACGATCCGCTGTTCAGGATGCAGCCGGAGCGGTGGCTCGAGTCTGAGTTCCGAGCCGGTCTGGCAGAACTGCTCCCGATGTTGCGTGGCGACGTCGTCTACTCGCAGGTTCCGGCTCTCTCATGCGGTGATCGCGGGATGCTCGATCTGCTTACGCTTGATCGAAACGGGCGCCTGTGCGTAATCGAGCTCAAAGCCGACGAAGATCTGCAGTTGCCTATGCAGGCTCTTGATTACTGGATCAGGGTACGAACGCTGAACGCGGACCGGCAGCGCACGACGATGGCGGACCGGCTTCTCTCAGCGTTCGAACGCGAAGGGTACTTCCCGGGTGTCGAGGTATCGGAGCTGCCCCCGAGGCTGATCCTGGCAGCGCCGGCGCTTCGCATTCATCCTGCGAATCAGCCTGTACTGCGCTATTTTTCGCCGAAAGTGGATTGGGAGTTGCTCGGGCTCGGCGAGCACTGGCGCAACGAACTGAAAATCATCTTCCGCAAGCGATCGTCCGACGCGAGGTAGCTACGATCGCATATCCCGAACTGCAGAAGTTTCGCTCGCAGCCGAGCAAGCGCATCCCTCCAAATCTGCAAGCAACGCGTCTATGCGCTTCAGGTCAGAGTCCCATGCGAACATGATGCGGGCTGCACCACCTATGAAGGTATAAAATCTCCAGCCGCGCGTGCGGAGGGCGGCAAGAATATCTTCCGGCGCATTCAGGAAAACGGTATTTGCGTCAACTTCCGAAACGACTTCGACGTTCCCGATCTGCTGCACCCGCTCGGCAAAATACCTCGCACACGCATTGGCATGCTCGGCATTCTTGAGCCAGGCGCCGCTTTCGAGCATTCCCACCCATGGGGCTGCAAGAAAGCGCATCTTCGACGCGAGCTGGCCCGCCTGTTTGCAGCGATACTCGAAGTCGATCGCCAGCTTTCGGTCGAAGAAAATCACCGCCTCGCCAACCGCCATGCCGTTTTTGGTGCCGCCGAAGCAGAGCACGTCGACGCCACCCTTCCAGCTGAGTTCCGCAGGCGAGCAACCGAGGCTTGCACATGCATTGGCGAATCGCGCTCCGTCCATGTGCAGCGACAGGCCATGCTCTTTGCAGACAGCGGAGATAGCCTCGAGTTCTTCGAGCGAATAGACGCGGCCAGTCTCGGTCGGCTGGGTGATGGTCACAACGCGCGGCTTGGGGTAGTGAATGTCCTGCCGCTTCATAGCGAGTTCGCGGATCGATGCTGGGGTTAGCTTTCCATCGGTCGCGGGAGCGACTAGCAGCTTGGAGCCATTCGAGAAGAACTCGGGCGCGCCGCACTCATCGGTCTCCACGTGGGAGGCGTCGCAGCAGATCACGCCGTGATAGGACTGGCAGAGCGAGGCAAGGGCAAGAGAATTTGCCGCGGTTCCATTGAAAACAAAGAAAACTTCGCAATCGGTTTCAAAGAGATCCCGAAACGCATTGGCTGCTCGCGAGGTCCAGACGTCGTCGCCATAGGCTGTGGCGTGGCCGTGATTGGCGCTTTGCATGGCAAACCACGCCTCCGGGCATATACCCGCATAGTTATCGCTGGCAAATTGCTGCGCAAATTCGTCCACTTCTCGTCTATTCCTCTTTTCAATCATAGAAGTCTGGATCTCGGCTGAGGGGCTATCCGGCGCCCCACGAAATGTCCTATTTCTGATGCGCTCTCCCCGTTTCGAAACTTTCTTGTTTCTCCACAAGAATTTGCCATTCCCCTGAAACATTGTGGAGTGATATAAATCACATAATTTCAGAACAGATAGCGGCAGAATCGTTTCATTCGCTAGCAGCCATCGGTTTTAAGGTCCTGAAGGGGTCGACGAAGTCCTCCATCGCCCATCCCCCAGGCGGGAGTTTTCCGTCTTGCCCACGCAGCCCGTCTTTGAGTTCCGGCCCTCGCCAGCAAAACCAGCCCGTGCCTTCCTTCAGCCTTCGCGACTGACCGGCAACGTGGTTTCGATCTGCGAATCGCCTGCATTTTCTCGAGTCATCGAGCCCGACTCCACAGAGCCGGTTCGCGACGGTCTCGGATGTGCCCGGGCGATCCGTGCGGCGTTCGTGCTTGAGGGCGGCCTCGGACTAGCAATCTACGCAATCTGGCACTTCCGGCACGTCATCAGCGTGATTCACCTGATCCGCTAAAACAACGAAGAGTCCGCACCCGCAGAGTGCAATCGAGGCCGCTGGAGCTACTTCTTCAGCGGCCTCCGTGCGAAGTAGTAAAGGGCGTAGGCGAGCAGTCCAAACGAAATGACGGACACACCCATGTGATCGAGGATCGTTCCTCGCGGAAAGTTCAGGATGTCCCTGTTCTGCATGTAGGTGGCTTCCACTGCCTTAAGAGCCACGCCGATGAGTCCGGCAATACCGCCCGCAGCGATCAGCCCAGAAGCGAAGAGCGAACCGGATGAAATGTCGCTTTCCGCCTCTGCGTCACCGGACTTGGCGGCCGCTCTATCCACCATCCATCGGACCACGCCGCCCATAAAGATGGGCAAAGTCGTCCCAATTGGCAGATACGCGCCGACCGCGAAAGTGAGCGAACGAATTCCAAGCAATTCCACTGCGATGACAAGCGAAACCCCAACCAGCACGAGTCCCCAGGGAAGCTTCCTGCTGAGGATGCCGTTGATCACAGTCGCCATGAGCCGGGCCTGCGGCGCCGGGGCGCTTGCACTTCCGATCCCCTGGATCCAATGCACCTCAATCTTGCCGGTTTGAGGCGAGTAGAGGTATTTGCCGTCCTGAAGCTCCGTTGAACCGATGGCGTTCAGCAGTACGTACTCTGACGCAGCGTGGGCTGAAGTTGTTTGGTCGGCCTGGACAACACGAATCTCCGAGGGCAGATGTTTCTTGTCCTGCTCGATTGAGACGCCCGGATGCGCGGCGTTGATGTCCCAGGGCTGCGCTGCGGCGTGGAACTCCTGCAGGCCGGTATTCATCAGGTTGAGTGTCGATCCGATGACGATTGTGGAGATGACAACGCCGATCATCAGTGCGATCTGCTGCAGCCGGGGCGTTGATCCGACGATGTAGCCGGTTTTTAAATCTTGAGAAGTGTCGCCAGAGTTCGAGGCGGCGATGCAGACTACGCCACCGATAGTGATTGCCAATGCGCCATAGGCAGGCGCGGTCCAACCCTGTACCAGAAATACAGCTGCGGTGGCCATTAGTGTGGCGATGGTCATTCCTGAAACTGGGCTCGCCGATGAACCGACCAGTCCGACTATGCGAGAGCTGACGGTTACGAACAGGAACCCGAAGACGACAACCAGCAGGGAAGCTGCCAGGTTTGCAACCCAACCTACGAATGCGCCTGGAACCGGTTTGAACTCGAGGAAGATGAACATGCAGGCGACGATCAGGAGCGAGCCGATAATGACGACGCTCATGGAAAGGTCGTTTTCTGTACGGATAGGCTTTGCCGTCTCCGCTCCGGCTCCAGATTTCATCGACTTCAGGCCGGTGGTAAGCGCGCTCCAGATCGTTGGGAGCGTCTTCAGAAGAGTGATCAAACCGGCGGCTGCAACGGCTCCTGCGCCCATCGGCTTGATATAGCTGGCCCACAGGTCGCTCGGTCCCATTTGCGCGATTGGAACCTGTCCCGGATAGACGGGCAGCGGGAGTGCCTTGCCGAAGAAGTAGATCAGCGGCATGACAACCAGCCAGGAGAAGACGCCGCCCGCGAAAATCACCCCGGCGACACGGGTACCGATGATGTAGCCGACGCCCAGATACTCTGACGTCGCATCGGCATTGATTGCCGAACCTTTCAGAACGTGTTGAGGGCCGAAATCGGGTTCGTATCCAGGAGAGCCGGGCCATGCCCGAAAGAGGTTGCCGTTCTGAAAGAAGGTGTACAGTCCACCGAGGCCGAGGCCCAGGAACACTCGGCTGGCGAGTGAGCCGCCCTTTTCGCCTGCAATCAGCACGTCCGCGCAGGCGGTGCCTTCGGGGTAGGGAAGGACTCCATGTTCTTTCACGATCAATTGCCGGCGAAGCGGGATCATGAAGAGCACGCCCAGCCATCCGCCGATCAGAGCGAGCATGAAGATACGTGAATATTCGAGCTCGAATCCGAGGAATACCAAGGCCGGAAGCGTAAAGATGACGCCGGAAGCAATGGATTGGCCAGCGTTGCCGGTGGTCTGAACGATGTTGTTCTCAAGGATCGAGGCACGCCCGAACGCGCGCAGAATGCTGATGGACAGTACCGATATAGGGATGGAAGCGGCCACCGTGAGCCCGGCTCGCAGTCCTACATATACGGTGACGGCTCCGAAGATAATCCCGAAGATTGAGCCCAGAAGAAGTGCGCGGAATGTGAACTCCGGCGGATGCTGATCGGGCGGAACAAACGATTGAAACTCGGCCACAAGAGCCTCCCCTGCACAAACAGGTGAAAAGTCTGACAAAACCTGAAGGACGAGTTTACGTCATATCCCCGGAGTTGCGACATCGCCTGCACCGCGGCTCAGCCATAGACTTAGAGCACGCCGCATGGCCCCTTTGTGAGGGGCCGCCATTGTGTAGCGCAGACACCGGCGGTGCTGACAGCATCGGAGCAGTCCTGAAATGGGTAAATTGCCAATACGCGGCCTGTTGGTTTTCTGGTTGTTCCTGCTGAGCGCCATTGCGTTTCTCGACCGCACAAATCTCACCGTCGCGGGGCTGCAGATAAGCCGCGAGTATGGTCTCGACAATGTCCGGCTCGGCTGGCTGTTGAGCGCGTTCCTGGTGGGCTATGCCGCGTCACAGGTTCTTGCCGGGTGGATTGCCGTGCGCCTCGGACCGCGGCGGGCGCTGACCATTGGAGTCCTGTGGTGGGGCGTATTCACGCTGGCCACCGCTGCTGTTCCTCCCACTGTGCGCGGGGCTCTCTGGATTCTCATCGCGATTCGCCTGTCGCTGGGAATAGGCGAAGCGATCATCTATCCGACATCGAACCAATTCGTCGCTCGGTGGATTCCGGCCAACGAACGCGGCCGGGTGAATGGCGTCATCTTCGCCGGTGTCGGCGCGGGATCGATGCTGACGCCGCCGATTCTTACCGCAATCATCCTCGCGTATGGCTGGCGCGCTGGATTCTGGTTCAGCGCAGGTGTGGGCATCCTCGCCGCGATCGTCTGGTATGCGATTGCGCGGGATACTCCAGACACGCATCCCTGGGTGTCAAGCGAGGAACTTGCGAGCATTCGGGCCGGGTTGCTCACTGACGATTCTCCGAAGCCTCCGATCCCGTGGGGCGCAATGGTGCGCAGTCGGTCGATGATCCTTTTGACGTTCTCCTGCTTCTGCTTTGGATATGTCGCCTGGATTTTTCTTGGATGGTTCTTCCTTTATATGGCGCAGGTGCGGCACCTCGACATGAAGGCAAGCGCGCTGTACTCGATGATCCCGTTTGCGGCCATGACAACATTTTGTCTGATCGGCGGAGTATTGTGCGACGGTGTTGCCCGTCGTTATGGGCTGCGTGCGGGTCGAGTTGCGCCATCGTTTGTGGGACTCATCCTTTGCGGAGGGCTCTTGATAGCGGGCTCGCGCGCGACGAGTGCCTCCCTGGCCGCATGGACACTCGCAGCCGGCGTGGGAGCACTTTACATCTCGCAGAGTTCCTACTGGTCTGTCACCGCGGACATTGGTGGCAGGAATGCAGGCATTGTCTCTTCGATCATGAACACCGGCGCCCAGGTTGGCGGAGCCGTTACGACAACACTCACGCCCTGGATCGCGGAGAGGTTCGGATGGTCGGCGGGGTTCCTTGCCGCCGCTCTGCTGGCCTTTGCAGGCGCGTTTGCGTGGCTGGGAGTGAACCCCGAGATTCAACTCTCGGCTCCTGCTCAATTACCGGAACCCGCCATCGACAAAATCCCTCAGGCACACTGACTGCTCAGATAAAGCTGAGCAGTCCGGATCGTTTCGTCGCTTTCAAACGTGCATACCATCGGCACGGGAAATACAGAAGCACGAGGCACACCGCGTAGACGAGATATAGGAGCGACAAGCTCCACATATAGCCGGCTGGAAGTGGTCCCGGATCGAGTGGATGGTTCGTGAAGAGCCACGCGTCAACATGTCCTTCTCGAATGAGCGAAACAATACATGCAGCGAGATGGATGAGGGGAATGTGGAGGAGGTAATAGAACATTGGAACGCGGCCGAAGGTCTCGATGATTTTGGCGAGGCGTCCGGTCCACCCTTCCACGATTGCCCAGAGCAGGAACATCGGCCCGATCGTCATGCAGAGATATTCGAGCGAAGCTGGATACTTTGCCGTGTTCAGAAAGCTGAACAAACTGTGGCGGTCCCAGGGGCGTGGATCGCCATAGATTCCGAGGAGCCGCAGGGCAACATACAGGGCCGTGAGGGCCGAACCTAGTTGAAGGGAAATGCGGCGGCGCGCCTCCGCCGGCTTTTGAAGGATCGGGCCAAACGCGTACCCCGCAAACATCAACCCAACCCAGGGAACAAGCACGTAGAGGATCAAGAGCGGTGGCCCAGACTTGCCGATTTCCACGGCGCCTCCGAAATAGAGGATGCGCAGCAGCCAGTTTGGTCCATCTGGCCCAAATGCATGCGCGAGCTGTGGGCGGAAAAGATTGGTGATGTTGTGCAACGCGATGAGTGCGATGCCGATTGTCGCGATGGCGGGTCTCGGCAGGTAAATAGCTCCAGCAAGCGCGATCATGCTCCAGCCGATCATCCAGATCACCCCTGCGAGCAGGTAGTGCTGGAAATCGAAATTGAAGGTCCAGGCGACGCGCAAGAAGGTTAGTTCAAGGAAGATAAGCCAGAAGCCGCGGATGGCGAGGAATTTCGACAGGGACCAGCGGTCGGAAGACTTTCGAGCGTAGAGAAAGGCTGAGGTCCCGGCGAGAAAGACGAAAGCGGGCGCTACGAAGTTCGTGATCCAGCGGGTGAAGAAGACGCCGAAGGTGGGCCCGCCAGCGGGCACGCCCGAGTAGACGCGGACATGATCGATGGCCATCAGGATCATAGCGACGCCGCGAACGATATCGAGCGACGTGACTCTCGCGGACGAGCCCCGCGCCTCAGTGGCCATCGTGGAAACTGCGGAGACAGCGGAAGCCGGCATGTTCCTTCCCCTCCGTCGGATGCAGAGTAGCAATCGCAACACAACATTTCAATCTTTTGTGACAATCGGTCGAGTGCGCCCGCTCAGGGCGGATGTGTCCGGCTACTTGGCACAGAGCGCCTTGAACGCGTAGCTTAGGGTGCAGGCAGGTTCCTCCCGGGGTACAAATGCATACAAGTCTCACTGAGAAGCAGACGACGGCGGTCAATCCCGCCCTCGCCGAGAAGAGTCCGATCAAGAGGCTCCTCGCGCTGGATGTGGTCCGCGGTATCACCATCGCGTTCATGATCATGGTGAACAACAACGGCGGCCCCGGTTCGTGGCACTTCATGAACCACGCCTCATGGAACGGCCTCACCCCTACCGACCTTGTCTTTCCCACCTTTGTTTTCGTTGTCGGCGTCTCGGTTGTCTTTGCCACAGACGCGAGACTGGCCAGGGGTACCGCGAGGGCGCAACTCGCCCGGCACACCGCGATCCGAACGATGGTGCTGATCATTCTCGGCATCATCGTCAACAGCTTCCCGTTCTTCCACCTCGCGCATATGCGGTTCTACGGCGTGCTGCAGAGGATTGCGGTCTGTTATCTGGTCGTCGGCCTTTTCTATCTGTGGGATCAGCGCGCATCCACCAAGTGGGTAGCACTCGCAGGATGTCTGATCGGCTACTGGATTCTTGTTCGCTGGGTTCCAATCCCGGGGATCGGCATGCCGGGCCGCGATGTGCCCTTCATGGATGTCGAAAAGAATCTTGTTTCATGGCTCGATCAGCAGGTGTTTCCCTATCACCTGTACCTGTATTCGCCCGATCACAATGTGCGCGATCCTGAAGGGCTGTTGAGCGATCTGCCCGCGATCGGAACGGCATTGATGGGCATTCTCGCCGGCATCTGGCTGCGCTCAAAACGATCCGTAGGCACCAAGACCGCCGGGCTGGCGATCGCTTCTCTATGTAGCCTGGTGGTGGGCTATTTATGGTCGCTAGAGTTTCCGCTGAACAAGAACATGTGGACCAGTTCATTCGTTCTTGTCGCGGGTGGATATTCGCTTGCGGTGCTCACCTTCGCTCACTTCACGGTGGAGCAGATGAACTGGCGCAAGGGATGGACCTGGCCGTGGCTCGTCTTCGGATCCAATGCGATTGCCGCCTATATGTTCAGCGAACTGGTGCCGGGCATTCTCTATAACATCCACGTAACCGGCCCGAATGGTAAGCCTACGGAACTGCTCTCGTGGATTGCGATGAACACGGTTTCGCACATTCCGAATCCGCACTGGGCAGCATTTGCTTTTTCTGTTTCATTCACGGCGTTCTGCTTTATCCCGGTATGGATTTTGTACAGGATGAAAATCTTTCTGAAGATATGAGAGTACCCGGCAACTGGCACGTCAAATTCCGGCGGTTCACGCCGTATAACCCTGAACCTTTGGTGATCGTCTCTTGATTTCACAAGGTGGATTTCTCGCTGCATTCGTTGTCACAGTCTCTTCGGTGGTTTTCGCCCAATCTACAACTCCAAAGACATCCTTGCTGGTGCTCTCGAAGCACGATCACACGCTGGCAATTGTTGATCCTGCCACTTTGCGCGTCGTGGCGCGGGTTCCGGTGGGAGACGATCCACACGAGGTGATCGCGTCGGCAGATGGGCACACCGCGTATGTTTCAAACTATGGATTTGGCGCTTTTCATACGCTCGCCGTCGTAGACCTGATCGCACAGCATGAAGAACCGTTGATCGACCTGGGTGCGCTGCGCGGGCCGCACGGGCTGGTGTTTCAGCAAGGGAAGGTGTGGTTTACGGCGGAAGCTGCGAAAGCAATTGGCAGCTACGATCCGGGCTCGGGCAAGGTGAACTGGATCATGGGGACGGGGCAGAACCGCACGCACATGCTGTATGTGTTTCCTGACGCGCAGAAGATTGTGACCGCGAATGTGAATGCAGCCACCGTGACGGTTCTGGAGCATACCGAAGGTCCGGCAGGTGGACCACCCCCTCCCCCGCCCGGGGCGTCGCCGGGGCAAGCGCCCGGTGCGCCACCGCTGGGACAAGGCGGACCGCGGAGAATGCCAGGGCCTCCGGGCGGAGATTGGAATGAGACGGTAATTCCTGTTGGAGGAGGAGCCGAGGGATTCGATGTTTCGCCGGATGGCAAGCAGGCCTGGGTCGCAAATGCGTGGGATGGAACGATCTCGGTGATCGATCTTGCGCAGAAAAAGCTGACAACGACAGTGCAGGCGAACGCGCGCGGAGCGAACCGTCTGAAGTTCACTCCAGATGGAGCGCGGGCGCTGGTCTCCGCGGGTCCGGAGTTGATTGTGTTCGATGTGGTGACGCAGAAGGAAGTGAAGCGGCTGCGCATTGGACACGGAGGCGGTGGAGGCATTCTGGTGCAGCCTGACGGACAGCGAGCGTACGCGGCATTTGCGGAAGATGGATTTGTCGCGGTGGTGGATTTGAAGACGCTCGAGGTTGTGGGGAAGGTGGATGCTGGGGCAAATCCGGATGGGCTGGCTTGGGCGGTGAGGGAGTAAGCTTTGTCTCCCACTCATGCAGCGACACGGCGCCCCTTGAGTGGGGCACAACCCGAGACAAATGGCTGTAGGTTATGGGGCCGGAACTCGACGAGTTCCGGCCTTTGTATTTCGGTCAGTCTGAATCAATGCAAGTCGAACTGGACGACCTGAATGGAGTAGGGCGGCAGGGTAATCAAAAAATTACCACTGACGTTGTGCAGGGTAGACTCTACGGGAATGACCCGCCTCGGGTCCTCGATAGAGTTGGTGGTCTGCGTACCGGGTGCGCTCAGGCGTATCAACTTCGCATCCGCAGCAGGGTGAGCTCCGGGCAGCGCGAGATGAACCGGCTTCGCATCCGATGAGCCGTTGACGAGCTTGAGGTAGAGCTGCTTTTTCGCGTTGTTGATGGTTGCGGAGTAGAACAGCTTCGGACCGCCGTTATCAATCTGAGAGGCGACGGTATGATCGCCGAGGTACGAGCCGAACATCACCTGCGCGTAGTAGCTGGGCGAACCGTAGCTTGAGCCGGCGTTGTAGCCGATGAGATCGCTCTCCCATTGCATGCCGCCGGGATTGACGTTGACGAAGAGCGGGGCGTAGGCGGCCATGATGATGAGGTCGCTGTTGCGCTCAAGGCCGGTCATCCACGCCGCATCGCCCAGTGCAGCGTTCATATTGGGAGTGGGTGAGCCTTCGCGCGTGGCCCATTCGCCAACGAAGATCTTGGGGCCATTGCGGTCGATCTTGTCGTAGTGATTGGCATCGGCGAAATTCTGTTTCGTGCGGACATAGTAATGATCGTCCTGCACGTCGGGCTTCATGTCCTTGAGAGGCATGGTGGCGATGAGCTGAAGGTCGGGGTACTTCGCCTTGATGGCCTTGTAAAACTGCGCGTACCGGCCTTCGTAGTTGTGCGAGCGATCGAACTGATCTTCGTTGCCGATTTCGACATAGCTGAGCTTGAATGGTGCAGGATGGCCGTCTTTGACGCGCTCGGCTCCCCACTTGGTATTGGGGCCGCCGGTCACATATTCGATTTCATCGAGCGCGTCCTGGACGTAAGGCTCGAGAGCGGGGCCGGGCTGAGTGGTTTCCTGCGAGAGGGAGTAGCCGGCATAGACAGCGAGCAGGGGCTGCATGTGAAGGTCTTCGCACCATCCGAGAAATTCAAGAAGACCCATGCCGTCGGAGGACTGGTAGTTCCACGGACTGCGGTGCGTAGGACGGTCGACAAGCGGGCCGATAGTCTTCTTCCACTCGAAGCGCTCGTTGATGTGGTCGCCCTCGAGATAGTTGCCGCCGGGGAAACGGAGGAACTGCGGATGCATGGCGGCCATTTTTTCCATCAGATCGGTGCGAAAGCCGTTGGGTCGATCGTGGTAGGTGGGCGGGAACAGAGAGACGAGTTGCAGCCAAAGGGTTCCGTCGTGAGCAGCAGTGATGGAAAGGTGGTTGGCGGAAGAGGGTTGAATGGCGCCGGTTTTGAGCTTGAAGGTGTATTGCTTCCAGTCAGAGGCGAGGCCGGCGACGGTGGTAGTCGCAACGGGTTTGCCGGTGTTGTCGCTGACGAGACTGACGGTGATGGGACCGATGGATGTCGAGTCGGCTTTGGCGTAGAAGGAGCCGTTGTAGGTAGCGTTGGGGCGAAGGGCCATACCCCACCAGCCGTCGTTGAGCACACCGGCCTGGTTGCGCCGATCGGCCTGGGTGATCTCGACTTTGAGGCTTGTAGGAAGCGCAGTGCTGGGCCCGGTAGTTTTGTCGTCGGACATTTTCGCGACGGCATTGCCATCTTCGACGAGATACCAGGAATGAATACCACTCCAGTCGCCGCGGAAAGTGCGGTTGCGGATCATCTCGGCATAGAGGCCACCATCGTAGGAGTAGTTGATTTCTTCGGTCATCAGTCCGTAGAGGATGGGGCTGATTGCGGTGGTGGGCTGGTCGGGATGAAGGGTGAGTGTGGCGGGGGTGCTTTGCGCGGAGAGAGCCAGAGTAGATGCAAGAGAGACGAGCAACGGGAGGACGCGGGCAAACGTTTTCTTAGACATGCGTGATTTGACTCCAAAGGATTGCCGGGCCAGTATAACCGCTTTGATTGTGGGCACCGATTGTGGGGTGGGCCAGGGCGCCTTCTGTGGGTTGGATCAGGGCCTTCTTTGACAGGTAAGTTGCGGGTTGATACGCTTTTACAGGGCGCGTTCCGGCTGTTCTGCCGTTCTCATCTGCCCTCTTCAAGTAGCGTCCCCGTCGTCTAGCCCGGCCTAGGACACCGCCCTTTCACGGCGATAACACGGGTTCAAATCCCGTCGGGGACGCCAAATAAATCAGCAACTTACATGATGTTGAGCGCGGCTTTTTTCGTCCTTACTCCTGCTTTACTCCAAAGAAGATTCGACGAGCCCCTCTTGATCAACGTGTCGTGCGATCCACAGAACGTGAATTGCACTCGCACGTGCCATGATGGGTTTCGCGGTAGAGGTGTTGAGTTTCACACGAGCTTGCTCAAGCTCATCGGGTCGGCGCGGCAAAGGGACTCCGTGGGACGGACGAGTATCTGAATGCCTTAAGGGGTGTTGCGCGGGGTTAGACCAGGACAATATCGATATTGCAGCAGGAGCTATTTCCGATCTGCTCAAAAGCTGGAACCTTCGATTTCACCCAGAAAAGAAGGCTCGACTCGAAAGTGACGTTAAAGGATTGCTGTCAAGCAACCGGTCTATTCGGTAGTGGCGCAGTTTGAAATTAAGCCTTCGATTTGCCCGTAGCATTTCAATTGCCTAAACTAGATCATAATGAAATTAGTGAAGGCGTTAACGACGCTAAAAATCGCCCGCTCAGGGTCCGAGGCGAACCGTTTCATCAAGCAGGGAGCAATTTGGATTGGCGGGTGCATCCCTCCATGCAATGGTCGCATGTCGCCGTACAAATGCACATGCGGCGGTTGGCGCAAGGCTAACAATCCGATTGAGGATGTTCCCGCTGGTCAAGTTGTTCGGCTCAAGGATGGAAACTGGAGGCTGATGACTAGGCTGGATGGCGGTTCAGGATTCGACCAGGTACCCGGAATTGGATGGGTGCCAGAGGATGAGTCTCCAGCACCTATCCAATCAGGTTCAGAAGCTCCGCAATCGACTACACATGATCAGTCAGACATGCCTTCATCGCAGGAGTGACCCTCAACGTAGCGTGCACACGACAGAAGTTGTGATGCATAAAGTGCAGCGCCACGGCGTGGCCATGGTTTTCAATTTTCTTGTTGAACCCATTCGTTAACCGGGTGAACCGCCGAATCGACATGCGCATGGTCAGGTTCTGGCGCTCCACAAACGAAGTGCTCACGTGTTTGGGATCAGGCACGCCGCTGACCGTATTCATATCGCAGCCGATGCACTTGCCGGGGCTGTAGCGTGTATGCGGCTCGCTGGATGCACCAAACATCTTATGGAGTACGGCATAGTTCGCGTTGGCACCAAACGCCTGCTCCACAGCCTTCAGACACGGTTTGTGGGCATCTGTCGTGATCTGCGGTTTGCCAACGATCCGAAAAGAACAATCCCGCATGGAGTCTTCGGCCCAATCTGCGGTTCTAGCGCCGACAAGGTAGGAGGCGCAGAGCTATGTGTCGGCATCAATCGCGGTCCAAGTCCACACGTCACCCCATCCCGCCGCTTTCTGATCTGGCGAAGCATTCTTATTTTTTGCGCCGACGAAGACCCAATTTCGTCACATTGAAGTCGGCGTACTTTGAGGTCTCGGATCTGCTGATGGTGGTACGTCGCGCATGCGCATCCTATATCCTCAAGAAGGTTGAGATGGTGTGCTTCGCAACGCCGGTCATTCTGACGATAGGGTCGATACTGGCACCTTCCACCGAAGCCGCAATCGCCGAAACTCTTCTGCAAGTGGCAGGATGTTCATCGCCTATTACCATTAAACTTGACAATCAATTTCTTAACATTGACAATACTATTGTTTAACATTGTCAATTGTCAGGCTTAAGCTTGACAAAGAGGATGGGATAAATTGACAATGATGCTGACGGGAGCAACAATGACGAGGATTAGGCCACGGGGAGAGGCAGTTCGCCGCTATATCATTGAAAATATTGATCAAAACCCTTCAGACATTGGCCGGGTTGCATCTGAATATTTTCATGTGTCGCGACAGGCCATCAATGTTCACCTGCAAAGACTAGTAGAAGAAGGGACCGTACACCCAAGCGGCAAAACGCGAAACAGGATATATAAGCTCGCTCCCTTGGTCAGGTGGTTTGAATCTTTCGATACTTCTGCCGACCCGGAAGAAGATGTTGTTTGGAGGAACTCGGTCGCTCCTGTCTTGGGAGCACAGCCCGAAAACGTCGCAGACATCTGGCGATACGGATTCACTGAAATGTTTAACAATGCCAAGGACCATTCAAGCGGAACTCACATCGGGGTCTATATCGAGAGAACCGCAGCCAACACGGTGATGCAAATCAGTGATAATGGAATAGGGATTTTTAAAAAGATACAGCTCGGACTTGGCCTGTTAGACGAACGGCATGCAATCTTTGAATTGGCCAAGGGCAAGGTAACGACTGACCCCGCTAGACATTCAGGAGAGGGGATTTTCTTCACCTCCCGGATGTTTGATCGATTCGACATCGTGTCTGGAGGGGTTCGGTATTCACATGAATTTGGTGTACCGTGGGACTGGGTTATAGAACGGCCAGACGCCCCTAGAACTGTTGTTTTTTTGAAGCTAAACAATCACACTTCGAGAACAGAAAAGAAAATCTTCGATCAATTCGCGAGTGGAGAAGATTACGGATTCACTAAGACGATTGTGCCAGTTGCGCTCGCCCAATACGGGAACGACAAACTCGTTTCTAGGTCACAAGCTAAGAGGGTTTTGGCGCGAGTCGAGCTATTTAAGTCAGTGATATTCGATTTCAAAGAAGTTCCGACAATCGGCCAGGCCTTTGCCGATGAGATATTCAGAGTTTTTCAGAATCAACATCCCGATATAAAGCTCTATCAAAAGGACGCTAATACCGAGGTTCTCCGGATGATCGAGCGCGTCAAAACGGGAGCCTCAATAGAAGAGCCAGTGACAGTCGAAACCTCTACATAGTGGCTTCCCTGACGATCTGCGCGGCGGCCTTTGAGACGCTTTAGGGGATACGATTTCACCCGAATCTCTGTCGTGAACCGCCGTGCGTTGCCAAGATGACAGTTCCGCAGACTTTCGATAGGCTTCGGCATCACCGAATGTATCGAAGTCCGCTAAATGGTGAACATTCGTCCCGTCTGGGCCATCGCTGCCGATGACCTGATAACGCTTCTTGTCTGTCATGAGTCAAGCGTAACTCTGGAGCCGCTGGTTTCCGTGCTCTGTGGATTTCAAACTGCACCACCACCGTCTATTCTGGAAAGCTTTAGAGTCCGTTCGATTGCAACTCTTGCTGAGACTGACGGTATGCCGGTGAACAGACTCTTTCGAGCTTTCAGTGAGGTCCTTGTACCCGTTGGAACTGCCTAGGCTCTGAATCTGATCGCACCGTCTTTCTTCCCTCTCTGGGACAACTCGATTCTATTGCGCTACGGGGTGAGCCTCTGCGCAGGCGGCTATGCACCTTTTATGCTGATTGCCAAGTTCCAGGTCGAAACTCTTCGTGGAGCTTTGCCCAATCAGGTCGCGCCGCTAAACGCCATCGATGAATTCAACTACTCTAGGTACACCAAAAGCTGGATTTAGCCGGGCGCGTTGAGGGTCCCACCCGGTTCCGTCCATGCGCCTTAAACATCTCGGTCGGAGCTTCATGGCACTCAAAACAGACTAGAGCTAGTTGCGGAGAAAACTACAGCGCAAGGAGCGACGAGACGCGCGTCGGGTGTACGACTTTTTGAGGAAGTACCATGCTCCGCCGCGATTCATCCAGGTGCTAAGGGCTTTAAGTTGACCAAACCCTGCGAGTCCTAAACATCTGGTCTGAACAGGTGAACAGGCGGAAGAAATCGGCGAGGTAAGGGACATCCTCAATTTGGTGAGATTGCGCCAGGTAACCGAGCTGCGACATCACGTGAGGAACGCAACCCGTCTTGCTGATCTTATGGTGGTCGGTCCGAAACGAAACATATGTTTCTAGCTCAACCGCCGCAATCCCTTGGCTCCTAGAGCGCAAAACACCGTCGCTTTACCTCTAACGTTCGAGAATAGATGGGAAACTTCGCCGGAATAGGAGAGCAAGTAAGCGCACTATTCAGTCCAGATTTCTTCGATGTCGAAGAAGTGGTATACATATGAGATTCTCTGGTGCTTGAGTCGGCCTCGAAAGGGACGCGACAGCCGACCAAATGGCCATCTAGCAGCAGCGTTAGGGCCGACAACGCATCGGTCCCCTTTTCCGAAGCTCATAATCCTGCTTGCATAAACGGTCGGGGGTCCGACGAAGTACGGCTGTTCACCAAGAAAATTACATTCGACGCTGCTCGTGTCGAGAATACCGCGTTCAATCCCGATCTTGAGACCGATACCTTGCTTTAAAGCGGGCCAAACCTGCGGGCCATCCGCATCCAGATAATCGCGCAATTTGCGCATGTCATGCGCAATCCCGAAGCAAGCTTCACCTGCATTCTGTTCGGAAGGCAACACAGCGGCAAATCCATCTCCCATGAAACCAATCACGGAACCTCCTGCCGCTTCGACTGCATTGATTGACCCAACGAGGATGTCTCGAAAGAACTGGGCTATTAAGTTCTGTTCCTGTGCCGCAATGATCTTCTCGGAGCCATTGATGTCTACAATCAGCGCGACGCACTCGAAGGAATCATGCTTTTGTAATGTCTTCTTGCGTTCTAGCACTCGACACCTCGACTGTGATAGAGCTCTTTAGACGAACTGTCTCTGAGTTGAATCGTCGGAACATATAGTGGTGTTGCCGGTGTCGCTTTGATGTGTTTTCGCTCGCCACCCTCAAACGCAGCAATTGAAACTGGAACAAGAGCGACTAGATAAAAAGCTAGTGCCAGAGCGGTCATCATGAGCGCTCTTCTACAACGCAGAGCTTTAACGTTGCAGATGAACGAGTTCACGGCGACCTGTGTCGCGATATCAAGATCAAGTCTCTCTCCGCTCGCGTAGAAGAGGTCCGAGGCAGCGGCTTCGAAGTTTCTTCCAAACCTCTCTGCGATATGCCCAAAGAAGAATCTTGAGCGTGGCTGATCCAACTCTAGCTGAGGATTCACCGTACGCAGGGCATAACCAAATGAAGCGAACAGGCAAACAAAACACGCAATCAAAAGCCCAACTGCGACTATCTGAATTCCGCGAGGCGATGAAGCTAAGTCCTGCATCAATTTGAACGATTGTGAACCTAGAAAACCGGCCAAAATTCCGTTTATCCCGAGCGCAGCTTGTGCTTTGGTATCGAACACCCGAATCTGAGCCTGAACGTCTCCGAGGAGTTTCCAGATCGCTTCCCGTTCCATTTAAGAGCCTTTCAAGTAATTTTCCGGCGAGCTACTATTCTCTTAGCTTGTTAACACAATTTGCAAGACAGGAGGCATCATGGCTCTCAAGGACGATATTGTCTCGGAAGTCACGTCGATATTTAGAAGTCAGTGGACTACTCGGGAAGGGAAGACTGTACCTGACGTAACTGATCTGAAATTGGGGAATGACGCGGTAGAGTTGAGTGCCACAATTCTATACGCTGACATGACAGGTTCCACCAAAATGGTGGACAGCAAAAAGCCTCACAAATCGGCCGAGATATATAAGGCATATATGAGTTGTTCTGCGCGGATCATCAAGGAGGAAGGTGGGGTGGTAACCGCATATGATGGGGACCGAGTCATGGCTGTATTCGTTGGGGACTATAAAAATACGACTGCGGCGAGAACAGGACTAAAACTGCAATGGGCACTTCAAGAGATAGTGAACCGGGAGTTCAAGGAATTCTATAAGGATGATGACTTCCAACTAAAACATGCGGTGGGAATAGATACCAGCAAAGTGTTCGTCAGCCGTATCGGAGTGCGCAATGATAATGATCTTGTGTGGGTAGGAAGAGCAGCCAATTACGCCGCCAAATTGACTACCATTTCCGAGGGATTCTCGGCTGTTTACGTCACCGGGGCCGTATTCGACGCGATGCACGATAGCTCAAAGATCGGCGGAGAGCCGAAGCGGAATATGTGGACGGCCCTCACATGGAACACGATGAACAATATGCAGATTTACAGATCGAATTGGCGATGGTCTATTTGAGCATTGCAGAGGAGCAAAAGCGCCTCAGTTTGCTCAATCACGTGTAATTTTCATTGTTACGCCTTCTTTCTCACCGCGCGCAGTTCAACTAGTGTCCGTTCGCCTTTGTCAGTTAGCTTCCAAAACAGCATCTGGCCGCCCTGCACGGTTACCTCCATATTCACAGCTGCCAGTTTAAGAGCCATCAGTTGAATCTTGACTGTCTGAAAATCGTTCTCGTTGATCACAAAGTCATTGACTGGTTCCCTTTTGCGTTCATCAAAGAGCCTTTGCACGACGGAGTTGAAGTACGAATGCATGAGGGTGTCGTTCGGACACTGCATTATGTAGGGTCCTAAAGCTGCGAAGATTTCTGCCCAGGTTAGTGTCAGCGTCCAGTCCGATCTCCTGCTGCCCGCATAGGCTTTGTTCGAACCAGTGATCCCAAACTGATCTTCGAGACCGGCGATGTTGGGCACTGAAAGCTCCGATTCAGCGAGCAATTGACCAACTTTCACTTCAAGATACTCGTTCTTCTTTCTGACCTCATTGAGGTCGGCTAATAAATCGGCTGACGCCACTTTGTTTGCCCTCACCCAACCCACCGCAGGATGAGTCTTGGTTGCTTTCGACAAGCTAAGCGCGACCATGCCGGGCAGTTCTTTTGGATCGTTCCAGAGCTTTACCAGCCTGCCAGACATAACCTTCTCGCGAAAGGCGGCCAACTTCAATCGTAAGCCCTCTTCAATATCAGACTTTTCGACAGTGATCTTGGCCGGGTGTTCATGCACAAACGCCAACACCGGAATCCCCTTTCCGCGCGCGTAATCATATTCCTGTTCGGTGTAGCTCAACCCCTCTGGCGTGGTTGAGCCATACCGTCCGCCAATTATTAGGACGTAGTAATCGCAATCGTCGATGACCTTCTTTATAAACGAAAACTGTTCGTCGTCAGTTGATGGAAACAACTCCATTCCTGCCGGTATGCAGTCCATCTCCATCAACGCCTGAATGACGGCACGACGTTCGTCCTTCAAATCAGCATAGGTGGAACTGAGGAATACTTGATACCGTTTGTCCATTTGGGTTCGCCTCAGAACTTCCTACTTAGTCTACGGGAAAGTCTGCCGCCATCCAGAGAGACCTCGTACCCGTCGTTGCTGCGCAGAAGCGGCGAGAGAGCGGCATTGGCTTGATCCAGAATTGTCACGGGTCCTTCCAGAGCGCAGGACAGGGGGGTGACGGCAGGCGCGGAACATGTGCAGATAATGGAGGACCGAAGACAGTTCGTTTTCTGAATGCCAATCGAGCGTGGCCGCATTAGAGCGAGCGGGGGTGTTCATGGACAACCTCGCAAAGCGAATTGCTATCGAGCCAACATATTATAGGAAAGATCAGGGTAGATAGGGGCAGATGAGAGAGAACTAGGTTGCACTAGCACGCGAGGCGGGGCTTGCGGCTGAGCAAATGGGAATTAGTGCAACAGCAATCGGTAAAGCGAACTACGCTCGACTTGCTTACTATGCTCAGGCATTCTTTGCCCTCACCATCGGTTTTGAGAGGGCGGGAAAGCTTGCGCTCGTTGTCGATTACGCGATACAGAACGGCGGTACTTCCCCCCGTACAGCGTCATCAGAGGTTATGCTCACGATCTTCGCGATCTGTTAGGAGCCGTTGATGAACTCGCTGGGAGATTGCGACTTCAAGATCGTCTGCCTGGTGATCCGGTCCATTCGTCAATGATTGCTGTTCTGTCTGATTTCGCGACAAACGTAACAAGATACTACAGTCTCGATTTCGTCACCGACGCTTCGAGAATTCAAGGACTCAATGATCCAATCAAAGCATGGCACGAAACAGCCATAGACCCAATTCTGGCTCGCCATTACAAGCCAAAACGCAAGCTGATGCACGAAGCACGCGCGCGGAAGCTGGACAAAGTCCTGAGCCCATACATGCACGTGCTGCAAACGTCCGAGGACGGCCAAGAAATCAATTCCGTGATGGATGCATTTGAGAGAAGTGATCGTGCGCAAGTTGCGCAGCCATACGTGAGGATGTACCTCATGCAAATCGTGCGTTTTCTTTCATCGTGAACGAGGGCCTCATAACCGCGCTTGCACAGTTCACTTGCAACGGCGAATTGAGCCGCCCTATTGAGTCTGATGCCCCCTGCCTCGTTAGCGGTCATATTCCATCAGTTCGAGCAGGTCATGCCTGTCATCGTGCCCGATTTCAATATTTCGCATCGGAATGGAACGGGAGTTTGTCCATTCATCTCCTTTGACTCTCACGGAGAACTCGTCGCAGTCCACAATTTTCACCTGATTCGAAGCCCAAGGTCGTACGCCCATCATCGGCACCTGCTGCGGGCTCGCCATCTTCACGAGCATTACCGCCATACCCTTCCATGGGGCGATTCGTCTTAGCTTTCGCTGCTGCTCGCTCTCGTTACCTCTCGAAGCTGTCTTGCCAATCGCGTTACGTGCACAGATTTCGCGGTTCGTCTTCCACGCACCGAGCAACTCGGCGGTATACATGGAAGGGTCATTGTCGACCAACTTTGCGCAATTCTGACAAAGCCAAATGCCATTCACTGAGGAGCTACGTTGTTCTGGCGTCAGTTCCGGATCGTAGCGAGGTCCATCCTTTGAGGCCGCCGTGATGTGAGCAGCCACCCCAACGTTAAGAGCCTTTGAAACATCATCCTGTGGCCCACCAGTTGAGGCTTCGCAATACGGGTTAGAACAGACGAGGCTTGCCCGATGCGCTAGAACTAGCTTTGTGTCTTGACTGAATTCGTCTCGCATGATCGTTTGCTCAGATTATAGATAAGAGGCGCAACAGCTAGGTCACCTAGCTGATCAGCGGCACGTGATTCATGAAGATTGGGCGTTGACTCCGATCCCAAGTGCGGATTCCTGCAGCACCACAGCGCGTGCCACTAGCCGCTCAAGACGGGAGAGTAGCGTCCTGCGCGCAGTCAAATTGCGGCTGCAGTTGCAATTGTGGTGTCTGTCTCAGCAATCAGCCGACGCACACATTCTTGTTGTTTATGAAGCCGCTTCTCAGCTCTTGCGAGTTGCCGGGCTTCCCGCTGTCCTCCCTCGGTTTCCCGACAAGCCGTGGCGATTCGGTCAGGTGTGTGAGCGGTGTTAAGCTGTTGCCACTCGTCGTGAAATCTGCGCAACCTGACAACCGCATGCTCTAGCGTGATTCGTTTTCGGGTTGTGTTGCGCTGCACTTGTTTCATGTGCCCACCATCCTTGAGTTGTTTTCGTCCCCTGTTTCTTTGGACACAGCCTGGGAGTTGTCCCGCTTTCATTGCGCTCAACCGGCATTCGGCAACTCGACATCGTGAAATAGTTCAAGAGATTGAATCTCAAGATGCGCAAGCGCAGGTTTAAGCGCGCCTGGAAATCTGTCACCGAGATTCAGAAATTCAGCCGATGGTGCGTGAACGTAGAGTTTGCGCGTGCTTTGGCAAAGTCCGGTGGCACGCAATGGCTTGAACCACATTTCAAACGAGTGATCGGGGACATTCGCGCGCACTCGCTCAAGCACTCCTCTCCATAAATTACGACCAGCGTGCTCGTCTAACTCATCCGGCAATGCTGTCGATGGGATATGACGCTTCTCATTAGAGGTGCGTTTCGCAGGCTGCGGAGGTGCTGCATCTTTGTATGCGTTGCTCAGACATATGTTGACGTAGCTCCTGACATGCTCGGGCGAATTCATTGGCCTCGCGGTACGGCGGCCTGAAATGACACGGAACTCTTTCTCAATATCAATGGACGGGTAGAGCTTAGAGTAGTCCTGAGCCATCCCACGTGTGAGCCGGAACAAATCCCCGTTCACCAACGGAACTGTGACGATGACATCAGCGTCAGTTCCCTTTCCGTTCCCTTCCTCATTCCCTTCCTGTGCTCCCGGTTGTGGCTCCGATGCTTCACGGTTGCTTCCCGAGTGATCCCCCTTTGATTCCCAAGTAGGCGGGTCCGGGTAGCGCGTCGGAGTCTGAGCCTCTTTGCCCGTGATGCGTTGATGTCGGGTGAACCCGTCAATCTGAATGAGGTGTGCACCATCGACCAGATACCGACGGATGAAACCAGCGTTGGCAAGATCGATCAGTATCTCCTCCATGTCCAGGTCTTCATATGGAAACAGCTCTGCCTTAATGCGCCGGGGTCTGTCCTCCAATCTCCCCGCCACATCTGCGAGCGTCCAAAGCCCGATAAAAGCCAACCGTTCGGCAGGCGAGTGCTCAGCTAAGACTTCATGCTTGAAGAACTCCGGCTTGATTGTGCGGATGCGCGGCATCTACTTGCTCCACTAGCGGGCATCCCCGTTTGAACGCCCAGAATTCCAGCGCTTCCGCGCGCGTTCAGCGTGAATTGCGCTTGCCCCTGTTTTCAAGGGAAGCGAATTCAACCATTCCAATAAATCTCTGCGAAACACGACCGTCCTTCTTCCGAGCTTCCGGGCCAACAGTGTCTCTTGCCTGATGGCCTGATAGATGGTGCTCTTGGAAAAACCCGTGAACTCCGTTACAGCCGCAAGTCCAAATACCTCTTGCCCATTCGTTACAATCGGCGTTGATTTCACTTTTCTGTTCCTCAGCGTTATCAATACTTGAGAACGCGTCTACGATTTCGCTGATATTCGCAGATGTCCTTGTGTGGGTCAATGCTCTTTCTAAATGGACACAATTCATGTTCATTCGAAATGAACACAATTCATGTTCATTCGAAATGAACACGTGCGAACAAGCAAAAGGGAAGCGGCTCGGCATTGCCGGGCCGCAGGTGTCAACGCTTGGTCTTGTTTTGTTCTTCTGGCCGTTATCTACGCGGTTGCAAATTTCTATCCCTGCGTTCGGCCTGTTTCATAAATATGCATGGGCGCCATTGCTCGGATTTTCCGCGCAAGAGTGTCTTGGCACAGATGGGCGTATCTCATAGTCATGCGAGTATCTGAATGCCCAAGTTGTTGCGCGATTTCCGCAAGGCTCAAGCCTTGGCGCGCCCACCGTGACGCTGCACTGTGCCGCAATTCGTGAAAGGTCAAGGGCTCGATGCCCGCAAGCTTCGCGGCGGTGCTCATCTTCCGATGTGTCTGCATATGCCCCATCTTTGCAGATTCAATTTGAAAAAAGGGCAAGCTCCTTTCGCGCAGTTTGCACTTGTCCTCAAAAAACTTCACGCCCTCTGCATCGAGGAACACACGTCGCGGTTTCCCGGATTTGGATTGGGCGACGAGCAAGGTTCCTGATGCTGCATCGAAATCCTCCACACGCAGGCGCAACAACTCTCCATATCGACCACCAGAGTACAAAGCTGCGCTCACGAGGTCGCGGAAAGTATCATCGCATGTCTCAACAAAACAGCGGGCTTGGGCATCCGACAAGAACCGAGTTCGATTCTGTCCAACATTTCGAAACTGCTTCACGGATTGCCAAGCCAATCCGGTGCAATTCACCCTGCGCTCATTCAGCGCAAAGTTAAGTGCTGCTTTCAAGATTCGCAACACGCGATTTACCGTGTCTTTGCTTCTCCGCATGGATTCTTCTGAGTCAGGCTCAACACCATTGCTCGGCTTTCGACGGCGAGTATCTGCCAACCCGCTCATCCAGGCCTCAATACGGGTGCGAGTGAGTTTCTCGACCAGCACACTCCCAAGATGGGGAGCAATGTTTGCATCAATTGCACTCTTGGTTCGGTCCCCATACAGGCTGCGTGCTTTGAGTGAGCGCAAATGGTCTGCGCAAGCGTTCTCAACCGTATAACCGTCAATCGTGGCTATAGACCCTGTTACCTTCTGTGCAGCCTTGGGGAACCATACTAGCGCCCTTTGACGAGCCTGTTCATGACTGAACGAGGTAAGGTTGTCGGCGGGCGCGAAGTCATCGCTAGTGCCGATTGTGATTTGAATGCGCTCGGGACGTTGCGTTGTGCAAATCTCTTTTGGTGGCTGGAACTTCGCGTACCAAATTCCTGCGTGGGTTGCGCTGTTTCGACGGTATCCCAGTTGGCCGCCTTTCGTTAGCGTGTTCCAGTAGGCTGGGTGTCTGACGTTCAATCTCTTCCGCGCACTCGGAGTATCAAGCTTCGGCTGCTTCGCTCGTCTTGCCATCTCCTGCCTTCTTGGTGTTCCTCCAACTTTACTCCAAATGAACAGAATAATGAGGGAAGAATGCGGAATGTTTCCACTTGCGTATTTGGGAGTATGTCAGCGTATAAGAGTTTCATTATGGGTTAGTTGTAGGAATCAAGAGCTGAGATTCGTGGGCGTTTTCAGAGGGTTGCTGACGCATCTTGAAGCCCCCTTTCACGGCGATAACACGGGTTCAAATCCCGTCGGGGACGCCAAACAAAACCAACAGCTTCCGTCTAATCGTGTGCTTGGCTTTGCGTCCTCCTCAAGCATTTCGCGCCCACTCGTTGTTTGGAGAATGCGCAGCAAGTACAACAGCAGCCATGACGAGAACGGGCGTCGATCGAATTGTGCTGGTGTCTGCCGCGGTCCTGTTCCCAGGTAAGGGAATCACTTTTGCGTTCTTTCGATGGTTGCTGCAGCATATCAGCCGCGATCTGAAAACGGCTGAAGACATTGTGCGCTCCGCCGAATTCGACTGGACAAATGTGCGCCCACCGAGACTCACAAACGGATCCTATTCTTCATATCGCATCGCGTCAGATACGCTGCCTATCAATTGCAAAGGTCGCTCCTGCCAGATTGAACGAACCTTCTCCGAGCGATTTACACATGTTGAGGCGATAGCAGTTCTTCCCGGGTCAGCAATTCCAGGACCCTGTTCTGGATTTCTTCCCTTATCTGGCGGACGGTTTCAATGCCTTGCCCCTTCGGATCGGGAAGAGGCCAATCATCGCGACGAAGCCCGGGCACATAGGGACACTCATCACCGCAGCCCATTGTGACGAGCGTGTCGGCGCCCTGGGCCAGCTCCGCCGTCAACTTCTGGGGCTTGGCTGAACTCAGGTCGATTCCGATTTCGTGCATGGCGTCCATGACGACTGGATGAACCTGCTCGGCAGGTTGGGTTCCGGCGGAGATGGCGCGGGCTTTTGCCGGGTCGGCATATCGGTTGAACAAGGCCGCCGACATCTGCGAGCGACCGGCGTTGTGGATACAAGCAAAAATAAAAGTCCGCATTTGAGCCCTTTCGAATTGGCATTACAGAATGTCTAGCAATCACTGGCGCCCGATGTCATCAAGATTGCGTTGCAACGCCATCTGATCGAGAGACGTGATGGGCAGGCAGAGAAAGAGGCTGATTCTCCGATCAAGCATGGAGAACGCGGTTTTGAAGGCTCTATCGATCTCTTCCGCAGAGCCCTGCAAAGCTGCTGGATCAGGAACTCCCCAATGCTCAGTCGTGGGTTGAGCTGGCCCAATTGGGCATACTTCGTTGGCAGCGTTGTCGCAAACGGTAAAGACGAAATCAAGTTCAGGCGCTCCTGGACCGGAGAATTCCTCCCATGATTTGCTGCATGCTCCATCTGCGCAGAATTCCGCTTGCGCGATTGCTGGATTGGTTCCGAGCGAACCTTTCCAGAACGATGGCTACCAGCACTGTAGGCGCGGAAATTCGGAAAGCCTTTGCGATTCATGATGGCCTCGGCCATGATGGACCTTGCCGAATTACCGGTACACAGAAAAAGCACGTTGTAGCTGGTTTTCATTCTCATTTGCTCGTCAAGACCGGATCACCTTGGCAAGTGACCGCGATCACGACCCCGGACTCGATATATATTATTATCAGTGTATACGTCTAAACGAATATACTCGACGGTGGAGTTACTTTCAAGGAGCTTTGACTATGCCGACGATGCAGGTGTTTGATCCGGCGATGTGCTGTTCGACGGGTGTTTGTGGGCCGACGGTAGATCCGGCATTGCCCCGATTCGCAGCCGACCTCGATTGGCTGAAAAGTAAGGGAGTAGAAGTCGAGCGGTTCAATTTAGCGCAGCAGCCGGCTGCTTTTTCGGCAACTCCCAAGGTGAACGAGGCTTTGCACAGCCACGGCACCAAGAGTCTGCCGATGATCCTTGTTGATGGCGAAGTGAGAGCGAGCGGCGGTTATCCGAACCGAGCCGAACTGGCACGGCTTGTTGGAGTTGAATTCGAGCCCGTGCCCGAGCCGATGTCAGTGCCTCAGGAACTGGTCGGTATCTCGATCAACGAGAAATTGAGTTGATTGCAACCGTATCAGCTACGCGAAATTTGCTCTTTACCGGTAAGGGAGGCGTCGGCAAGACCTCAATCGCCTGTGCAACGGCTGTGTCTCTCGCCGATGCCGGGAAACGCGTCCTGCTTGTTAGCACCGATCCAGCCTCCAACCTCGATGAAGTGCTCATGACTGAAATCGGGATGCACCCAACAGGAATCGAAGGCATTTTGGGCCTGGAGGCAATCAACATCGATCCCGTAAAGGTGGCTCAAAAATACAAAGAGCGAGTCGTAGGGCCATACCGGGAACTCCTGCCTGAATCGGCGATCAAGAGCATCGAAGAACAACTCTCGGGAGCGTGCACTGTAGAGATTGCGGCATTCGATGAATTTGCCAAGCTTCTCGGCGATCGAGACGTTACGTTAGAGTTTGATCACGTCATATTCGATACAGCTCCGACCGGCCACACGTTGCGTCTACTCCAATTGCCATCGGCATGGAGTGGCTTCATCGCAAAGAACAATTCGGGCACATCGTGTCTTGGTCCGTTGGCTGGCCTTGCAGCCCAGAGAGACCTCTACGAACGAACCATAGGGGCGCTTTGCGATGCGGGTACCACGACCGTATTCCTGGTGAGCCGCCCTGAAACAACCTCCCTTGCGGAAGCCGATCGAACCAACGAGGAGCTTAGGGCGCTCGGAATCAATAATCAACGCCTTATTGTGAACGGAGTCTTCCGCGCGGCCGACCCGAGGGATCATATTGCTGTCGCACTCGAGCGGCGGGGACGAGATGCTCTCGCAGCGATGCCGGCGGAGTTGTGCACCCTATTGCGCTCCGATGTTCCCCTAGTGGAACATTCGTTGATTGGAGCTTCGGAGTTGCGCCGATTTGCGAGCGGTGCGAGGGGCAAATCACACGAAGCGACAGCGCAAGATGTCGAGTTGCCGCCCGACGCAAGTGCATTGCTCCCAGATATCGCAAGCGCCGGCAAAGGCGTCATCATGACAATGGGAAAGGGTGGAGTTGGAAAGACGACTGTTGCCGCTGAGATTGCAGAGGCACTGGCAGCAATGGGACATCGTGTTCACCTCACCACCACCGATCCCGCTGCTCACATTCTCGACGCGGTGTCGGATCCGATCCGAAACCTTCGCCTTAGCAGGATCGACCCGGATGCGGAGGTTCAGGCATATAGATCCGAAGTGATGGCGGAGAGTGGGAAAGACTTGGACGCGAACGGCCGCGCACTTCTCGAAGAAGACCTGCGATCTCCTTGTACCGAGGAAGTTGCAGTTTTTCGTGCATTTGCGCGGGCCATTCATGAAGGGAATGACGGGTTCGTGGTTGTCGACACGGCTCCGACCGGCCACACGCTCCTCCTCCTCGATGCAGCCAATTCCTATCACCGAGATGTGGAAAGAAATCTGACCTATATTCCGGAGTCAGTCCGAAAACTGCTGCCGCGATTGCGCGATGACGTCTACACGAAGATTCTCATCGTGACCACTCCTGAGGCGACGCCGGTCCACGAAGCTGCGCAGCTTCAAGTGGATCTCGAACGCGCTGGCATTCGTCCATTCGCGTGGATCATTAACCAGAGCTTGCTGGCTACGGGGACACAAGACGCAGTTTTGGCAAAACGCGCTCTTCATGAGATCCGCTACATTGAGGAAGTTCGAACCAAATATGCGAGGCGGGTTGCACTGATTCCGTGGAGGCCCGACGTTACACCAGGAACAATTAGGTCAACCGAACCGGCGCGCGCAGGAGTGAACTGTGACTGAACTTGAAAGATACTGCAAGGGACTCGCGGACATCAACCGGCTCCGAATTCTAAATCTGCTGATGCGGGGCGAACTGTGCGGATGCGACATCCAATATGTCCTTGATTCGTCGCAACCCAACGTGTCGCGTCACTTGCAGTATCTGAAGAACTCGGGATTAGTCCTAGATCGCCGTGACGGATACAGGGTGTATTACCGGCTCGCGGAACCGCGTACGGGCTCACGGAAGCACCTGTTTGAGTTCCTCCAACTCGCATTCAAAGGCGACGAACCATTCAAGAGCGATGCGAAGAGGCTGAAGGAAGCGATCAGCCAGGGCGCCTGCACTCTAAGTGAGATGAGCAGTTCGACAGCTCTCGTCCTGCCCAAGTCTGCTGACTCCACACGGGCCTAATCACCGATCCAGAGCAAACTCGGGGAAAAGTAATGGCGGCTGCTCCAAAGCGATTGAACCTGTTCGAACGATACCTGACCGTCTGGGTCGGACTCTGCATGGTCGCGGGTTTGTTATTGGGCAAGTTTCTCCCATCTCTGATTGCTCAGCTTCGAACGATGGAGTTTGGGAGAGGCAGCCAGGTCAACGTGCCGATTGCTGTTTTGATCTGGCTCATGATCACTCCGATGATGATGAAGGTCGATTTTGGCGCAATCCAGAATGTCGGTCAGAAGCCGCGCGGGCTCTTGATTACTCTTTTCGTGAATTGGCTAGTGAAGCCCTTCTCCATGGCCTCGGTAGCTTGGCTGTTTTTCAGACATTTCTTTGCGCCCTGGATCAGCCCGGCGGATGCGGATCAATACATTGCCGGATGCATCATCCTGGCAGCTGCGCCGTGCACCGCCATGGTCTTTGTTTGGAGCTACCTCACAGATGGTGATCCTGCGTACACCCTCGTGCAGGTCTCGGTGAACGACCTGATCATGCTCTTTCTATTTGCACCGATCGTGCGGTTTCTCGTGAGGGGAGCCTCTTCCCTCGACGTTCCTTTCATGGTGCTTCTCTACTCGGTCATTGCGTTCATCGTAATCCCATTGGTCGTGGGTGTTGCATTGCGGCTGTGGCTAACCCACGCACACGGCAGAAAGTGGTTCAATGAGGTCTTCTTGCCCAGGTTCAGTCCGGTGACGATTCTGGCTTTGCTGGCCACGCTTCTGCTGATTTTTGGTTTCCAGTCGGAGAACATTCGCGGACGTTACTTTCATGTTCTGTTGATTGCGATTCCGATTCTGATCCAGGTCTACTTCAATTCTTCGCTTACCTACGGCCTTATGCGCTGGATGAAGGTCGAGCATTCGGTCGCCGCGCCAGGAGCGCTGATCGGCGCAAGCAATTTCTTCGAACTGGCCGTTGCAACGGCAATTGCGCTATTCGGGCCCGGCTCTGGCGCGGCGTTGGCCACGGTAGTTGGTGTACTCGTTGAAGTCCCGGTCATGCTTTCCGTCTGCAAAGCTTGCAACAACACACGACACTGGTTCCCCGCGACTCAACCGGGGATCACGCGCGAAACGGCCCCACAATAGGAGCTTCCCATGGAGCGCTACCAATGTTGACAAAATGGAAATAACCGGAGGGCAGTCGGCCTGTGTCATTACTGTTCCGCGGCTTTGTGTTCCGATCACACCGTCGCGAGCGAGGAACCGCTCATGGTCAAACATGTCATGGTCCCTGCCACAGTCCTTCCCAAGAAGAGGCGTCTCATGCTGTGCAGCACATGCAAGATCGCTCTCGAGCAGCTACACGAACCTGCAATATCCGGTGAGGTGTGTTGCTAGCCCTTCATGTAGATCGGGTATCCGGAACACATCGCCCCTTCGAACTCCGACGTGGAGCGTACACTTTGAGAAACCTGGTCCGAGGCAATGAGAGCATAACCGCGTCTCAATACCCACGGGCCAACTGTCTTCGTCCGGAGAAGAACTGCTCGGTTCCGGGCATGAGCTTCAGCGAGATCCATCAGGTGCCTCGCAATCCCACGACCCTGCGCTGCAGGAGCGGTCACGAGAGAGCGCAGGACGACTGCGCGCTCCGCTTCCTCAAGAGCAATGTGCGAGATGATCTGGCCATTCTCTTCGGCAATCCAGCCTCTGGTTCGCTCGAGTCCTTTTGACGGCAGCCCGGCCTCTTCCAGGAGAACCCGGACTGCTTCGAAGTCTTCCGCTTGCCTCTCTCGGATGTTCATCTCTCCTCCGGCCGCTGTTCACTTTCTGTTTGATTGCGCTCTCGACTGCAGAGCTTTAGCGGGCAAGAACAAGAATGCTCCGATCATCCGTAAGCAGCGAATGATCGGTAAATCGCGCCACCTTGCTCGAGATCGTCTCGACAATCGCCGGCGGAGGAAGATTTTAGCTGGCCTGCAAGTCAGCAATCAGTCGGTCGAGTCTATACTCGTTCCCCGCTGCATCGCGGGATTCCATTATGCCGTCTGAATAGATTAAGAATGAACTACGGCGACGAACCTGAAAATCCACAACCTTGAATTCTGTGCGACAAAAGAGTCCGAGGGGCACACCGATGGCCTCGATGATTTCGGCATCTTTGCCATCGCTTAGTAGGACAGGGGTCCTGGCCCGCATTTACCAATTGCACATTGCCTGACTGCTCCGCACTTCCCAGGACCAACGTCGCGAACTGTGCCGGTAAGGAACTTTGGCAAAAGTGCATGCTTGTGTTCTTCCGAGGCAGCAGCTGCGTGCAGGCAGCAGACTGGTCTGCACCTGGCGCGCCACTCCAGCTCCGACGCAGTGTGGCTTCAACTTCCAACGCGGTGTTCATCGAGTCCTCGTCAGGCACAGCAAGCCGGTCCGCAGCACGCCCTAGTCGCTGGTTTCAAAGCATAGACCTTAACGCTTGCAGCCGCCTGATTCACATCGAATCCCGAAAGGAGTGTCGTAAGATCCTTGCCGATGTCTGCGGGAGTCGAACTGCAGCACGACTGCGACGCGGCCGAGACCAACTCCGCAGATTCTGCCTTGGGTGTGGAACAGCAACTTGACTGATTTTCCGCCTGCTTGAAGGCATTCAGATCTTGGCCGCTATCCACAACTTCAACGTACTGGAAACCTGCCATGAGCAGTTCAGCGCGATAGTCCTCGATCTTGATCGCTCCGGCAATGCATCCCGTGTATGCGGCAATACTTGTCGCGATTTCGGGCGGCAGCTCGCCTTTGAGCGCGATATCGCTGACGGCGACCCTGCCCCCCGGCTTCAGGATGCGGAAAATCTCCCGGAATACGGCGGGCTTGTCCGGTGCCAGATTGATCACGCAGTTGCTGATCACGCAGTCCACCGAAGAATCGGGGAGCGGAATACGGTCGATTGTAGAGTGATAGAACTCAACGTTCGGATAAGCAGCCGCTTCCGCGTTGGCTCTGGCACGCGCAATCATCTCAGGCGTCATATCGATGCCGATTGCACGACCATTCGGACCAACCTTCTGAGCAGCCAGAAACACGTCCAGCCCTCCGCCAGATCCGAGATCGACAACCACTTCACCAGGCTTCAAGCGAGCGGTCGCCGTTGGATTCCCGCAGGAGAGTCCCATGTTCGCCTCCGCCGGAATCGAAGTCAATTCCTCAGCTGTGTAGCCGAACGCCTCCGCCACTGCGCGGATCCCGGCGTTATCGCTCGAAAGCTCACTTTCGGCAATCGCCCCATACCTTGCTTTCACTGAATCTAGCAACTGCTCTGACATCGTAATCCTCCGCAGAACATATCTGCTACGGCGAATATATATTTGACTATTATATTTGTCAATGCGAATATGTCTTTTGTGGTTCAAAGAAATCAGTTTGACTTGGAAGGCCTCTTCCAGGCCCTGGGCGACAAGACCCGGCTCAGAATCCTGAACCTAATTGGGGATCAGGAGCTTTGCGTCTGTTACTTTGTGGAGATTCTGGGCGGCCCTCAGTCAAAGATCTCCCGCCATCTCGCTTATTTGCGAAGCTCCGGGATCGTTTCAGCTCGTCGAGACGGCAAGTGGATGCATTACCGCATCTGCATACCACCCCACGCCGGGGCTGCACAGATCATGCGACAGACACTGGCGGCTCTCAAAGACGAGAAGACGATGCAAGCCGACTTGGCACGGCTGGCGAAGGCCTGCTGCTCTCCAAAGCCGATTCCGGCGCTCGAAGGTGCGCCACTGCCAACATTTGTCCAGATCACCACTTAAGACCGTTTCGGATTCGGGACTCGCTCTATCCAAATCATCGACGATGACAATCAGATCACTGACAATAAACCCCGTTTCACGCATATTCGAGTCCGAAAGGACGGGATTTTTTGTTTGCCTGCCTTTTTATATCCTCTCCTTCCGGAGCGCTTTGTAGATGGTCCTGGAATTCGAGCACGCGCTGGGGCGACGAGTTGATGTCAAAGGTTGGGCGAAAGCCACTAGATTGCGGCGTTTCTGGCAAGCGTAAGAGCGAGCAGTTCTTCTCCGTTGGTAACCGCGCGCTCGTCCGCGATAGGGCTGACCCGACGTTGAAAATTCGCGGTTGCCAGTTGTCCCGTACTGTGCACTTGCCGATCGAGGAGCATTTTGCTTCTGCTGCAATCGCTCACGGAATACCGGAAGCGGGAACGCCTCCGGTTTTATTGCACAGCGAACGGGATGCTAACGGATGACGTGATGCCGTTGTAAGTGCCTTGTACTTTCAGGGTGTAGTTGGCGATGGTGGTGGTCTTCACCGTCTGTACGTACGCGTAGCCTTTCACGGGTGAGGTCCCTGTGATTGCTGGCGGTTGTGTGGAGACGGTGCAGGTGGGGATGCTGACGGCGCCTGCAGGAGCTATCACGGAGCAAGTGAGTGGGACGGCGCCTGTGAACCCGCCACTTGGAGTTACCGTGATCAGAACATGGATCGAGCCACCACGCCACGTGATTGTGAATGTGCTCCCTGACAATGCGAAGGAGGGGTTCGAGGTCGATCCCTGAATTACATAGGTGGCGGCGGAGACTACGCTCGTGCCTAAGGTCGGGCTTACGGCGATGGTCTTTATGGTCTCTGAATTCGAGACGTTGATCGGGCCTGTGTACTGCGTCGATGCAGCTGTCGGTGTGGATCCATTGGTTGTGTAGTAGATCACGGCGTCGGGTGTCTTGCTGCTTAGCTTGACGTTTTGTGGCGAGGAGTAGGTGCCGCCGCCCGGCGAGAAGTCGGGATGAACTGCCTGCGTCGTGTATGTCCAGCTAATGAGCTTCTGGCTCGAAGAGAGTCCACCTGTGCCGCCGGTGAAGCCGACGTAGGCGGTGTTTGCGCCGACGATCGTCGGGATATTCATCGCCTGCGAATAAGTGAAGGTCTTGTTGGTCAGGAGATCCAGGAGTTTGAGATTGAGAGTGAGTCCTGTGTAAGAAACCGTAGCCACAATGGAGTCGCCACTCGCCAACCGGATTCCGCTTGGACTGATGTCGACGGTGGGCAGAACGGGCGCTTGTCCATTGGTGTAGAAGCCAGTGGAGTCGTTGCCTTCGCCGTTGTAGTCGTAGAAGTTGAATTTGACAGCAGCGCTCTTTGGGATACCCCCGTAACCGAGTCCAGAAGCGCTTCCACCGAGCGCAGTGGGAGCGTTGTTCTGGATGGTGAATGTGAATCCGTTGGCCTGTGCGTTGGAGATCTGGAACTGGAAGGTTGTGGTGAATGCCTGGATGTTGATCGGCGCGTTCCAGAAGACACTGCCAGCTTCGTTGAGTCCGCCGTCGGTCAACTGCAAACGAGTGTCGTTGCTCGCAACGGCGCTGCCGTTAAACTGAAGGCCAGCAGTTGTAGAGAAGCCGCTGCCGAAGTTGATCGTGTTTCCACCAACCTGGATGATGTATGCAGCAGTGGTGATGTTGCTGTTCTGTAGCGCAGGATCAATCGCGATGGCTTTGATGGTCTTTGAAACCGTGACTTGAATCGGTCCGGTATAGAGAGTGGAGGATGCAGAGGGCGTCGAGCCATCGGTGGTGTAGTAGATTTTTGCGCTCGTGTCTGCGTCAGACAAAGTGACGGTCTGCGCTGATCCGTAAGTTCCGCCAGCCGGCGAGCAGGTCACGGGCGCGGCCTGCGTGCTAAAGGTGAACACAGCACTGCTGACGCTGCTCTGCAGGTATCCCGGTGCGCTTGCGATGGTCTTAAGGGTGGTGCCGGTGCTGATGCTGATTGGACCGCTGAACTCCGTGGAAGATGGTGTCGGAGTCGATCCATCAAGCGTGTAGAAGATGGCGGCTGATGGTGTCGAGGATGACAGGGTGACGCTCTGGGCTGTAGAGAACGTACCGCCGTTGGGGCTGATCACCGGAGCTGCGGCTGCGGGCTGACCGTTCAGCAGGCCGTACACATCAACTTCTTTTTGCGCAGCGACGTAGACCTTTCCGTTGGTCACTACAGGGATGGAGAACTTGTTGGCCGGCCCGACGTTGTCGCGTGACGCATTGGTATCGCTTTCATAGATGGTGCTGGTGAGATCGTTGGCGTTCCAGGCGTAGAGAACTCCAGGGCCCTTGGTATTGAATTGATCAGCCCGTACGGCCCAGGCGATGCCGTTCTGCGTTCCGTCAGAGGATACGGAAAAGGTCGGGTCGGGAAATGCCGAGGTGATAGCGGACTGGCTATCAGGTTGTGTATCCATGACACCGCCATTCAGTTTGAACAGCATGGGCACGTTGTTCTCGGCCCACATATAGACATTTCCATTCCAGTAGGCAGGAGTGCTCCAGAATCCCTTGGCCTGCGGAACGACGCCAGTGATGTCCTGCAGCGCGTCTGTGCTGTAGGAGCCTCCGGCGACATAACCGCCGAGATTATCTCGATTGAGGACGAGAATGCGGCCTTCTTTGCCGCTTGTGATAAGCATGTGCGGATGAGCGCCGGCTTGATCGGGAGGCATGAGTAGACCTCCGGAACCCTGGTCCCAATCATGATCGTTCAGGATCTGATAGTTGAAGGGTGTGAAGACATCTACCGGAGTTATCTTTCCATTGGCGAGGCTGAAGGCAACGACGCTCTCGCCGTATGCGCTGCTGGCGCTGAATGGCGGAGTGCTCGAACGGGTTCCATTGCCGGTAACGACGTACATGCGTGCGCCGGAGACAGTGGTGTCGATGGGCAGGCCAGCGCCTGAAGCCCAGACGCCCGCACCTTCCCCGTTTGGAGAAAGGCAAAGAGCGGAGGTCTGCTGCAGGGTGGTCGCGTTGTATGCGAACAGCCAGCCGTGCCACGGGCCGTTGTCTCCATGCGCCGCGTAACCGATGTAGACGTACCCGTTGTAGAAATTGAGCGCGGGGCGCTGATTTTCCCAGAGCGGGCTGAAGGAAAGCTGCCCACCGGAGCTGCCATTGCCGGTGCCTGCAACAGTTGCCGTGATATTTACCGGGCTGTTCGGCTGCTCCGCTCCAGTGATGATGTTGATGGCGTGCAGGCGCGAAAAGTAGGCGCCATTTTCTTTGGTGGAGCCCACCACGAACATGGTGTTTGTGGCCGTGTCGATTGCGGGAGTACCAGTAATGCCGACTGTCGGCCCAACGTCGGGAGAGCCGTTGTCCTGCCACGGCACTGCTACCGCTCCAGCGGCCGCTCCATATGCGGAGGTGAGCAGGCTGATGTGCCAGATCGGAGTCGCGTTGGCCCCTCCGTTAGAGTCTGCGTCGAAAGCGTAAATCGAGTCATTCACAGTGGCGACGAAGAGTACGTTGTGCACCAGTCCATCGCTCATCCTCAGACCGGGGACATAGAGCGGCTGCGCATAGACCGTGCTGTCCACAGGAAGTGAAAACAGTTTGCCGAACGAACCAGGGTTGACGTTCGATGGATTCAGCGCAGTTTCGTGAGTGTTCTGACCGGCGTGACTCAGATCGTATTGCCACGTGGTGACGGGAACTGGCGTTGGCGTCTGCGCGGATACCGACGCGGCGATCGCGCAAAGCAAGGACCACACGCAAATGAGAGTACGGAACGACGATTTCGAGAGTTGGCAACGGAGGACAAACAGGGACTCAATTCGGGCAACGAACAACCTGAAGTTTGCAGACATGTGATTTTCACCTGGGGAAACGACAAAAGGTTTGATGCTGAGAAGGTACTCAGGAGCAGCACCCGCCCGCACGTTAATGACAGCGCTTCACCGCAAGTAAGCGGTGAGAGCAAGAACTTGTACAACGCCGCATGGCGGCGCAGAAAATTCACATTGAATTGAAAGATTGAAAGAAATCGAGGCTGGCAATCGAGCGAGGAATTACTTGCTGCAGATGCTTAGTGCCCAGCGAATGTCTTGCAACAGCGGCTTTCCAATAGGGTGCCGGATCAGAGTGCGTCCGGCGTATCGAACCAGGCCCGAATGCAGTGCGCTGAGTTCGAGAGCCTTCCTCCAAATACGGGCAAGGGGAAGTGCGACGAACATGAATATAGCAGGAAAGCGAGTGGAAGGATGTTAATGGCTGATGCACGAAGGCGGTCAGCGGAACGTTCTCTTAGGCAAAAACGGAAAAGGCCCGGATAGAATCCGGGCCTTCTGCAGTCGAGTGGGCAATTGCTGCCTGGTCTAGGCGACCATGCTTGAAACTCGGTTTTTCACTTGGGTGTTGATCCATTCGAAGGTTTTGCGGAGGCCTTCTTCAAGGGGGCGCGAAGGCGCCCAACTGAGTTTCTCGGCGATAAGTTTGTTATCGGAATTCCGGCCGCGAACACCAAGAGGGCCCGGAATATGGCGGATTCTCAGACTCTTGCCGGCGATACGCATCGCCATTTCGGCGAGTTGATTGATCGAGACCATCTCTTCGGAACCGATGTTCACTGGACCGGCGAAGTCTGACTCCATGAATCTGCGGACGCCTTCGACGCATTCGTCGATGTAGAGGAACGAACGCGTTTGCTTTCCATCGCCCCAGATTTCGATCTCTCCATCCGCGGCAGTTTCGGCGACTTTGCGACAGATCGCCGCAGGTGCTTTTTCGCGCCCGCCGTCCCAGGTTCCTTCAGGTCCGAAGATATTGTGGAATCGGGCCACGTGAACTTCGAGACCGTAGTTGCGTGCATAGGACATGTAAAGGCGCTCGCTGAAGAGCTTCTCCCATCCGTATTCGCTATCGGGTGCCGCGGGGTAGGCGGAGGATTCGGAGCAGACAGGGTTATCAGGATCTTCCTGATTGTATGCGGGGTAAATGCAGGCCGACGAAGAATAGAAGAGACGCTTGACGCCCGCCTTCCGGCCCTCTTCGAGAATATTGAGGTTGATACTCGCGGAATTGTGCATCACGTCCGCATCGTGGTCGCCTGTGAAAATGTACCCTGCGCCGCCCATGTCTGCCGCGAGCTGATAAACGTCTTCGATGGTGCCGACTGCCTGATGTGCGTTCTGCGGATCCCGAAGATCGACTTGCATGAACTCATGACAGGCTGTCTGCGAAAACTCGGGATATTTGAGATCGACGCCGCGCACCCAGAAACCCTCATTCGCCAGGCGTCGAGCAAGATGACTGCCAATAAAGCCGCCAGCACCGCAAACCAATACACGCTTCACAGATCGCTCCTTAATGTACAGCACGCCCGCGTCACAACCGAGATGAAGAGGTCGATGACCCCGAAGCGGGAATGCCGGCTGTTCTGAATGTAAGACACCTCGGCGTTGAAGGTGAAGATGCTACTTCTATTCGCCACGTTGCCTTCACTTCACGCAGAGCCGCAATGCCCTTTTAGTCCAAGTTAACAAAAGGGGAAGTGATGCCGATACTGCCGGTTATGATGCCCGTTCAAACTCGTCGGGATCGGAAGCTGAGAGTGGAAGGCCTTTGAGAAATTGTGCGAGCTTGGTGAGATCGACGCGATTGGTGCTGCTGCTCAGACCATCGGCGTTCTCTTCAGCGACATTCTGCAGGAAGCTGAAGGCGACGCCGTCATCCGCAACACGGACGACAGTGGCCTGCACCGTAAGGATGCGACCAGCACCAGATTCGTCGGTGCGTTCGAGGGTAACAGGGAAGGATGTTCCGGGAATCCAGCGTTCCTCAGTGAGCATGTAGAAGCCTGCAACGCTGACGTTGGCGACTTTGTATTCCTTGGACGAGCGGACCATCCCAAGCCAAACGGTGAGCGGAGGCAATGTATGTCGATTGGCAACGCGCTGATCGGGGCAAATCCAACGGATCAGGCGCTTCATCAGCGGCTCCTTGGTGGGGGTCGACATCATGGTTCTCTCCGATGGGGGGTTCGCAGAATTGACGGTGCGGATCTCGGCGATTTTCGGATGCGTTTCAGTTGATTCTTTACCGATCTCGATTTCTACGTTCATAGTGGCAGATTCCTCTCCCGCATACCAGTGCTAAGCCAAGCTTTCGACGGATCAAGCAGTTACAGTAGCACCCGCAATGGAGCGGATCCCATCCCTCGTAAGTTGAACTGAAAGAACTCCATATGGCACCATGAGTTACTTTGGTAGCGCGACCTTCGTGCGGGCGGATCACAGGAACCGGGCGAGGGCCATTCTGTCGGTCGCCTGGGAGGCCTGGATGTCATGGCTGATATGACTCAGGGCCTCAGACATCACGAATTCGGCGGCCACTCCATCTGAGCCCCGCCGAATGATGCGGGAGAGGACATTGATGGATTGCTTTCTCTCACCATGGGCGCATGGTTTCTGGAGCGTCATCTGAATTATGGTACCTGGCATCCACCGGTCATCCGTGAGGAGGTACATTCCGCTCATGCTGATGTCTGCGACGTTATTCGGCTTCGGGGCTCCACCCGTGAAGTAGTGGGCTACCATCCCGGGGACATATCGTCGAGTGGTTCCGCGGCGATCGCTGGGAGATGAGCCCGGATTCAGCCAATGTTTGAACCTGGAGCGAAGGCTGCCTGAAGATTCGGTTTTGGCTTTTTCAGGTATCGGTGACGATTTGGATTTGGAATTGAGAATCGGTCCAGCCGCCGGTTTTGTCGACGAGAGACCGCCAGCGCCGGCCACGGCCGGAGAAGAAGCCTTTGCTGGACTTGGCAGGATCCCGCTGCGCTCAGGCTGATGAACTGTTGCCGACGGTACCGCCGCTGACGCGACCATTTTTTCAGGTGCCGCCTCTGCCGCAGGTGCAGATGCAGGTCTGGAATGCTGGGCGCGCTCCAGTTTTTCCTGCAACGAAGCGACGAAATCTCCGGGTGTGTGTACTTCGGCGTTCGCTTGGTCTCCGAGCCGAGGTTTACGCACTGTCGGCGCTCTGTCCGCCTTGAGGACCGATTCGACGGAAGCGGATCCCACCCCTGTCTGCGGCTTGGAAGCGGTTGAGGGGAGAGCCGGACGAGTAGCCGGTGGAATGGGGGAATCAGCGGGCTCCGGTGACGGTGGAGGTGCTGTCGTTTTGGGTGGGGCAGCAACAACGGACTTGGGTTGTGCGGTGCCGTTCTTTTTGTTGGATGGCGCCGGCTTCATGGGTTCTGGAGATTTGGCTCCAGACATGGGTGCGATCGCAGTTGGCATGCTGACCTGCCACATGCCGTAGGGAGCAGAGGTAAAGGTCGTTGCGGGAACAGACTGGAACCTCCCGGGATCTTGCCGTGGCGGCGTTTTCACTTCAGACTCGGTTTTCCCCTTCGTTGACAATGCCGGTCGATTAGCTGCGCCGGGCACGCCTTTGACCTTGGCTTGAACTGACAGCGCTTGCGCCTCCCTCTCTTTAACGCGAACAGGCTGCGAGTCTTTGGGTGATGGCGTTTTAGCGTAATCCGAGGATCGCTTGCCGTTCTGATTGACTGGTTCCGGCATTTGAGATTTTGCCGATACCGGCGGCGCTGGGGGCCCGGTACGTCCAGTGCGGGAAGGGGAGAGGGCAGGCGGAGCCGAGACGACCCAATTGGAGAAAAGGTCTTCGGGGTCGATGTGGTGTTCGATGATGGTGGGCTGAACTCTATGAGGCGAATCGAGAACTGCATCGGTAATGGCCATGGATGGACCCTGGACAGCGGCTCTGCGGGCATCGGTAGGGGCATGCGGATCGCTGGAATGGCGTGTTTCAGCGACCTTTGCCACTGCCGAAAGAATGGACTGCTCAAAAGGAGTGACGGGGGCTGCGGGGGCCACTGGCTGCGGCTCAGGTGTGAGCTTGATAACGGACGGTTCCGAGGTCTTGCCGGCGGAGGAGAGGGCAGTCGCGACAGCGGCATATTCGCGATTTGGTGCCGCTGAATCGATCGACGGCACGACGGGTGTTGCTGCGAGAAGGGAAGTCAACTCGTTGGAAACACAAACGATCAGACGGTCAGCTGGTTCAGTGTGAGTGCGGCGAAGCGTGTCGGATGGAAGAATCAGGGCGCTCGCTACCTCGGCGTGAAAAGCCGGGAAATCGATGCCGGGGCCCATTTCCGCCGTATCGAGCACGTGGTACTCCTTATCCAAATAGATAAGGTCGAAAGGAAATACTCGCGGCACAGCCGGTATGGCATGGAGAGGGGCAAGCCAAAGACCGGCTGTCGGGTCCATACCCATTCCGCTCACAACGATGTCAAGCAGCTTCAGAGGCTGGTTGCCGCTTTCGGCGGCCGTCAGCTTGGAGTTGAGGAGAACCCCGCGTGCCAGGTTGTATGCAGAGAAGACTCTGGTGTTCATAACGCACGATTTGAGATGCTCTTACTTCTCTTCCGCGCGGTCTTCGCCCCGCCGGGACGCCCCGTCTGTCCGCAGTATGTCGGCTGGGGAGCCCTGATGGTAAGGAAACCGATCGCAGGATGGGATTCTCTCAGGTTAGAGAACCAAATTCAACCAGAACGTGCGAAAGAAGATGGAGGACGGAACCCGGAAACGAATTGCCTCTGAGACAAGAGGAGGGGTCGGATGAGGATATCTGCAAATATTTAAGCCGGACATGTCTGGGCACGTCCGGCTGAGAGGGAAAGATCTGGGAAAAGGAGTTCAGGTTAGAGAACGGTAAGGCGGGTGACAACTGTGCAATAAGGCAAATGGGTGGTTTTCTTGACATGCTTACCGTCGTCGGGGTCTTCGGTCACGCCGACTTCGGGCTTCAGAACTTCCATCAGCTTCTCAACGCGGTTTTTCTGAGCGCACAGCTGCTCGAAGGCCTTCAGGATTTTTCGCAGTTCACACGAAGCCTCGTCGTATGCGAAGCGGTAAACGTCTTTTCGTACGTTCTCTTTCATGGCTCTCTCCAGCTGTCTACGATTCAAAGTCTAGCCATTTGGGGAAATTGGTTCATCGCCCGAGAGTGGTAACAAAAGTACAACTTCTATTGTGGCCTTTTGACCGGTTGGGGCAGCGATGGTGACCTAAAGCACGTGCAGAGTAGTTACCAGTGAATGCTGGAGTTAACGTGCCCACGAGCGCTCAGGTCTGGCTGTCGCTGTTCCGCAGTGATCGGACTTGCTGCCAGCAGAGGGCGATCCTGTAGCCATCAGACCCCTCGATCGGCAGTGTGTTGGCGATGGCGTAACAGAAGTTTGCCAGGGCGAACACAGGAGCCCAGTGAGCAGTCGCGATGAGAAGGATGTTTGTGACGGGGCCAGCGGCAGCGACGATCAAGTTCTGAACGGGTGTGCCCTGTTCGCGGATCGTGTAAAGACCCTTGTTCCACTTCATGCCGACATTCTTAATCCGGACACCAACAACCAATGCCGCGAGAAGATGGCCGCACTCATGGAAAAGCATCGCCAGGATGCCGAGGCCGAGACCTTGTGTAAACGGGAATAGCCACCGCACGACGTACATATGCGGAACTCCAATGAAGACTTGAATCCATGATGACCGAGGCGGACGAGAATAGAGGTGCTGAATAGCACTCAACAGTGATGTGAAGTTCAGAGTGGGAAACCATCGGACCTGGATGGCAGAACGGGAAATCATTGAGCCCCGACAGAGGGTTTGCTGCCGGGGCTCCGATTCGCAACGCGACGCTGAGGTATAGATCTATGTAATATTCGGCCCTTCAGACCAGGAATTAGGAGGCTGTCGTCGAGTGCTTGTCCGTCTTGATCTCGAGTTCGTTGACGACCTGCTGCACGTTGGGAACTTTCTTGGCGAGATCCTCAGCTTCCTTCTTCTGCTTTGCAGTCTTCACGGACCCCTTGAGAACCAGCGTTCCATTTTTCGCGGAAGCGCGAATGCTCTGGTCGTTGAGGGCGGCGTGCGCCTTGATCATAGCCTTGTAGTTGTCTTCGATGGCGCTGTCAAGGTTGGAGGCAACTGACCCAGCGTTGCTCTCTCCTGGAGGACGAACGCCAATCTCGTTGGCAATCGTGTAGTCAGGCGCAGCCTGCTTGGCAGCATTTTCAGCCTGGTTCTTTTGGTCTTCAGACGGAACGTCACCTTTAAGGGTCATAACACCCTTGTCGCGATCCTGAGACACGCTCACGGCGCTGAGATTGCTGTTCTTCAATGCATCGTTGACCTGAGACTTTTCATCGGGGTGGGCTGGCTTGTTGCAGCCTGCGACCATGAGAGCACCAGCCAGAATGGCGGTCGAACTGCGCAGGAAGTGTCGATGACTATTTGTAAGTTTCATATATTCCTCTCCTGAAGCGAACGCACAATTTCTTCCACGTCTTACAACACTTCAGATGTGAACCGAGATTGTGTTGGTTGTACCTGGTGCGATTCCGAGGTCTGCTAACGAGCACGCGCTTGTCTCTTTTCAGTCTCTTGAAGAAACATACTCAGATTGCTCAACCCGGTTTGTTCAACTCGGCAGGTCCCTGCAAATCGCAAGTTCCATGATGCGTTTTCCTCGCTTTCGCCGGTGGATTGCAGCGAATCCGCACATCTCTTTTCCAGATGTATGAGGTGATTGCTGTCACAGTCGAGATTCGACCAGCGAGAGCAACATATTCCGGGTTTCGGAGGATGGTCTCTGATGCCCGAAGTTGCTGCTGGCCTTGCAGGTGTTAAGCAAAGATCTCTGGAGACGAAACATTGTGAACTGGCGTGAAGGGTACCGGAGCCGGTGCGTGAGTGCCGCGGAAGCAGTGAAAGCAGTACGTTCCGGGGATCGGGTTTGGATACAGCCGAGCTGTGGCACGCCGAAGCCGTTGATCGATGCGCTCGTGGTCCGCGGGCCGGAACTTATCGATGTGGAACTCGTCCACATGAAGACGTTAGGGGACGCGGCGTACACCAGACCGGAGTATGAAGGGCACTTTCGGCATCGCGGGCTGTTTCTTGGTGACAATGTGCGCGAGGCGGTCGCAGCAGGGCGCGCGGATTACACGCCGATCTTTCTCAGCGAAATCGAAGGACTGTTCGAATCAGGAGCATTACCTCTGGATGTGGTGCTGATGCAGGTGTCGCCGCCGGATGCGCACGGATTCGTCAGCCTGAGCACGACGGTGGACTGCACCATGACCGCGATTCGCTGCGCGAAGACGGTGATTGCCGAGGTGAATGAGCGCGCTCCGCGGACGCATGGCGACACGGCAGTGCACGTATCCCGGATCTCGATGTTCGTAGAGACGTCGAGGCCCCTGCTTGAGCTTCATACGGAGCCATTCACGGAGATGCATTTGAAGGTGGCGCGGAATGTTGCCTCGCTGATCCCGGATGGCGCCACGCTGCAGCCGGGGATCGGTGGTATCTCGGAGGCGGTACTAGGTTGCCTCGAAGACAAGCACGATCTTGGAATTCATACCGAAATGTGTCCCGACGGAGTCGTGGATCTCATGGAGGCGGGCATCATCAACGGTAGCCGCAAGACGCTGCATCGCGGGAAAGCGGTTGCGGCGTTCGCTCTGGGCACGCAGAAGCTGTTCGATTACATTCACGAGAATCCAGCGTTTGACTTCAGGCCGATCTCCTATGTGAATGATCCATTCGTAGTCGCGCAGAACGACCGGATGGTTGCAATCAATTCGGCGCTGCAGGTGGATCTGACGGGGCAGGTGTGCGCGGATTCGCTGGGAACGAGACCGTATAGCGGGTTCGGAGGGCAGATCGATTTCATCCGCGGCGCGGCGCGATCGCGAGGTGGTGTTCCGATCATTGCGCTGCCTTCGACTGCGTGCGGAGGCAAGGTGTCGCGCATTGTGCCGGTGCTGGAGCCGGGAGCTGGAGTTGTGACATCGCGCGCTGACGTGCACTACGTGGTTACGGAACACGGAATCGCATACTTGCACGGAAAGACTCTGCGCGAGCGTGCGCTGGCGCTCATTGGAATCGCCGATCCGCGGTTCAAGCAGGAGTTGGAAGATTTTGCGCTGAGGGCGCACTACCTGGAGAGGAAACCGCTGGCGTTTGCGTAGCGGTCTCCCAGCTCTCGGAAGCGAGAACTGGGCACCCGCAGGAGTGGAGGGGAGCGAGAGATGGCGATCGTAGAAATAGAAGGCGCGGTGAAACGGGATCGTGGCCTGTTGCGCGTTGATGCGAACGAGTGCAAGGGATGCGGGCTGTGCATCGAGGCCTGTCCGCCGAAGGCAATTCATCTGAGCAATCGGCTGAATCACTACGGTTATCGCACCGCGACCTACAACGGCACTGGTTGTACAGGTTGCGGGATTTGTTTTCTCGCGTGTCCGGAGCCCGGCGCGATTACGGTTTTGCGCCTGCGACGCGGCGCTGCGGTTGAACATGAGGAGGCCTTTGCATGCGCAAACAATTGATGAAGGGCAATGAGGCGGTTGTGAAGAGCGCAATCCTCGCCGGTTGCCGCGGTTTCTATGGTTATCCGATCACGCCGGCAAGTGAGATAGCAGAAGCGGCGGCTTTGTATATGCCCCAGGCCGGTGGCGTGTTCCTGCAGGCTGAGAGTGAAGTGGCGGCAATCAACATGCTCTACGGCGCTTCGTCGGCGGGCGTTCGATGCATGACGGCATCGAGCGGGCCCGGCATGAGCCTGATGCAGGAAGGCATCAGCTACTTGGCCGGTGCGGAACTGCCATGCGTGATCGCGGATATTACGCGGGGTGGCCCCGGGTTGGGAAACATCGCTTCAGAGCAGGGCGACTATCACCAGGTAGTGAAAGGCGGCGGGAACGGAAACTACCGGACGATCGTCCTGGCTCCCTATTCGGTGCAGGAAATGGCGGATCTGACGGCTCTCGCCTTTGAACTGGCGGATCGCTATCGGAATCCGGTGGTGATTCTGGCGGATGGCTTTGTGGGTCAGATGATGGAACCGGTGGAGTTTGCAGGCAAGGCAGTGTTGCCGGAGATGCCGTTCTGGGCCGTTGCCGGAACAGAACAGACGCGAGGAAATATGTTCACCTCCCTGCACATGGCCACTGACGATCTTGAAGCGCACAATCACGCCCTGGAGGTAAAGTATCGCAGAGCCGAGAAACGGGAAGCTCGAGCGGAGCACTGGCAGACCGAGGACGCGGATATCGTTCTGGTTGGGTACGGGATCATAGGCCGCATTCTGAAGGCCGTGACTGCGGAGGCTCGCAAGATGGGATTGAAGGTTGGACTGCTGCGGCCGATCACGTTGTACCCGTTCCCGACGGCGGACTTTCAAAAGCTGGCGAAGCGCTCCCAATCATTTGTTGTGGTGGAGATGAGCAACGGGCAAATGATCGAAGATGTGCGACTGGCACTGAATGGGACCAGGCCCGTGGAGTTCCTGAGCAGAGTGGGCGGCAACGTTCCGTCGCACGAAGAGGTGCTCAAGTTCGTGATGGCGCATGCGGAGAAAGAGCAGGTGGCGCATGTCTAGTTTCTCGGAGTCGGATTACGAGGTTGTTCATTCGAAGCCGAAGGCTTTCTTCGACATCTATGAGCGGAAAGACGAACTCAAGCACCAGACGCACTACTGCCCGGGGTGCGGGCACGGCAATGCGCACAAACTGCTCGCAAAGGCCATTGACGAGCTTGGAATTCAGAATCAGACGATTCTGATCAGCCCCGTCGGATGCTCGGTCTTTGCGTACAACTACTTCGATGTGGGCAACGTGCAGGCGGCGCACGGGCGCGCGCCCGCGGTTGGAACTGCAGTGAAGCGGAGTCATCCCCACAGCATCGTGATCAGCTACCAGGGCGATGGAGATCTGTCGGCAATCGGGTCGGCGGAGATCCTGCATGCGGCCAATCGCGGCGAAAACATTACGGTAATCTTCGTCAACAACGGGATCTATAGCATGACGGGCGGTCAGTGTGCGCCGACCACATTGCTGGGACAGAAGAGCCTGACGACGCCGTTCGGACGTAGCGTGGCCAATGAAGGCTATCCCCTCCGTGTGAGCGAGTTACTGGCGACACTTGAGGCTCCGGTGTATATAGAGCGGGTCGGTCTTGGGGACAACAAGCAGATTGCACATGCTGCGAAGGCGATCAAGAAGGCTGTTGAAAATCAGGTGATGGGCCTGGGCTTCTCGCTGATCGAGGTGCTGTCGCCCTGTCCGACCATCTGGAAGATGTCGGCGGTGGATGCGCAGACCTGGGTACGCGACGTAATGGAGAAGACCTATCCGCTCGGCGTGGTGGTTGATCGGACAAAGGAGCGGGAGCCGCGGGTTGCCGTGAATCACGCGCCGAGTCTGGATCAGATTCCGGCAATTCTCGGCATCGCGCTCGACGAGGAACCGGAAAATCCGATCGCCTGCGATGAGCGGCAGGAGCCAGATCTACACGTGCGAGTCGCAGGATTTGGCGGACAGGGCGTGCTGCTGCTGGGCGAGGTGCTGGCCGAGGCTGGCCTGGATGCGGGACTTGAGGTTTCGTGGCTGCCGTCGTACGGACCGGAGATGCGGTCGGGCACTTCGAATTGTCACGTGCGCGTGTCGCGCAAGCCCATTGATTCGCCGCTGGTAACGGTTCCGAACTTCCTGGTCGCCATGAACGAACCTTCGCTGCGAAAGTTCGACCTAAGCGTGAAGCCAGGTGGATGGGTGATCTACAACGGCGACGAGTTCCCGGACGACTGCAAACGGGATGACGTGAATGTTCTAGCGTTGAACTTCACGAGGGCAGCGGATGAGTTGGGCGATTCGCGCGCGGCCAACATGGTGATGCTCGGGGTGTTGCTCGAGATTGCAAATGCGTTGCCGCAGCCGAGCATCGATGCCGCGCTCCATCGGCTCGTAAAGTCGGCGAAATGGTATGAGCTGGACGAACAAGCGCTGGCTCGAGGACGTGAACTTTACCGGGAGTCGCGCAATCACTCCAGCGGCGAGGACCTGTCGCCGGGGACCCCGAAGGGAGTTGCAGTATGAATGCAAGTGCCGATCCGAATCTGATTGTGTACTTCCACGGAAAATACATGCCGCTGCGCGATGCGCAGGTGAATATCCTGACGCATGCGCTGCATTACGGCACCGGTGTCTTTGAGGGGATCAGGGCGCATTGGGTTCCAGCAGACGAAGAGCTCTTCATTCTGCGGCCACACGAGCACTACGAACGCTGGAAGAAGAATTGCGGGATTCTGCGGATTCATGTTCCGGCAACCACGGCTGAGCTTTGTGCAATCACGGTCGAGCTGATGCGTAAAAATGCATTCCATACGAATGTCTACGTCCGGCCTTTGGCATTCAAATCAGCGGAGCGCATCGGCGTAAGCACGGATGACGAGAATGCGTTTGCGATTGTTGCGCTTCCGTTCGGAGAGTATTTGCACAGTGACAAAGGAATTCATGCAGGCGTAAGCTCCTGGCGTCGCATCGAGGACAATGCGATCCCGGCGCGCGCCAAAATCTGCGGCGCTTATGTGAACAGCGCTCTGGCCAGCGACGACGCACGCCATGCAGGCTACGACGAAGCCATTTTCCTGAACGAGAGTGGGCATGTTGCGGAAGGCGCTACCTGCAACCTGTTCATGGTGCGCGACGGCAAGCTGATTACACCCGGCGTGACGGAGAACGCGCTTGAAGGTATTACGCGCCACTGTGTGATGGAACTTGCATTTCGCGAAATGGGGCTGCGTGTGATCGAGCGGCCGATCGACCGCAGCGAACTCTACATATGTGACGAACTGTTCTTTACCGGCACGGCTGTGGGCATGGCGCCCATTGTCCGCGTCGATCATCGGCCGGTAAAAGACGGAGTTATTGGACCGGTGTCCCATTCGTTGCGGAAGCTGTATTTCGACGCGACGCGCGGGCACCTTCAGGCTTACTGGAACTGGCTTACCCCGGTTTACCAATCACGGACGAGGCACGAGCAGGAACTGGTCTCCATGGCTGATTCGATGTGACCGGCTCCAGCCTGCGCCGTGAGGTATTCGGTGCGGCCACAGGAGGAACATCATGCTGGCAACAAAACTGGTTGATAACGCCTATGACGTCGCGCTGGAGAATTTCGATGCGGCAGCGGACGCCCTGGGCCTGGATAACGATACGCGGGAGATGATCAAGTATCCCGAGCGCGTGCTGACGGTATCGGTGCCCGTGCGCATGGATGATGGAAGAATCAAGCGTTTCCAAGGGTATCGCGTACAGCACTCGACGGCGCGCGGACCGGCCAAGGGCGGAATTCGCTTCCATCCGCAGGTCACGCTCGATGAAGTGAAGGCGCTGGCAACGTGGATGACGTGGAAGTGCGCTGTGGTGAATATTCCCTTCGGCGGCGGGAAGGGCGGCGTGACTTGCGATCCGAAGCATATGTCGCAGCATGAACTCGAGCACATGACCCGCCGATACACGAGCGCGATTCTGCCGCTGATCGGTCCGAAGCAGGACATACCTGCGCCGGATGTGTACACAAATTCGCAGACAATGGCCTGGATCATGGACACCTACAGCATGACCAAGGGGTACACAATTCCCGGCGTGGTCACGGGCAAGCCGATCAGCCTGGGCGGATCACTGGGGCGCAATGAAGCGACGGGTCGCGGCGTCTTCTATACGATTCAGTGCGCGTGCGAGCACCTCGGCATTCCGCTGAAGGGTGCGACGGTGGCAGTCCAGGGCTTTGGCAATGCGGGATCAGTGACAGCGCAGCTGCTGCATGAAGCCGGCGCCAAGGTCATCGCAGTGAGTGACTCTGTCGGCGCGATCTTCAACAAGGATGGGCTGGATGTTCCCGAGCTTATCCACATGAAGACGATCGCTGGACATGTGCATGGATTCCCTGGAAGCGAGTCGATTGATCCCGCTACCTTGCTCACCTTGAAGTGCGACATCCTGGTTCCGGCGGCGTTGGAGAACGCAGTTACAGCGGAGAATGCGAGTTCCGTGGGTGCACGGATTATTGCGGAGGCGGCAAACGGGCCGTTGACTCCGGCAGCGGATCGCATCCTCGAGAGCAAAGGCGCGTTCATCATTCCAGACATTCTTTGCAATGCCGGTGGCGTCACCGTGTCCTACTTCGAGTGGGTGCAGGATGAACAGCACCTCTTCTGGGAGGCGCAGGATGTCTACAACCGGCTTGAAAAAGTAATGAAGACTTCGTTCCGTGATGTGTTGAAGATTCACCTGGATCGCGTGGTGCCGATGCGAGTCGCGGCGAACATGCTGGGAATCGGACGCGTCGCTGAAGCAATTCACCTCAGGGGCATCTATCCGTAGAGCAGGGCCGAGAACAATGGAACTGAAGTAGCAGAGAGTTCATCCGTATTTAAACGGACTTGTAAGACGGTACTTGGGCGGCACAGTATTGTGCCGCCCATTCTTTTTTGAATCTGCTCACCGCGATGAAGAGGTTGCGAGTGGGTCTCTTGCCAACGTATTTACTTCGATGCCCGATGCCACGCTGGCGAGACGCCGATAAGACTCCAGGCGAGCATTGTGGTCCCAGGTATCCGTGACAGCAATGACCTCGTCGGCGCCGGTGGAGGCGAGGAGTTTTTCGAGTCCTGCTTTGACGCTGGCTTCTGACCCGATAATGGCTTCCCTCAGTCGGCTCTCGACGGCGGCGCGCTCGAAGTCGTTCCAGAGCGCGTCCATTGAGTCGACTGGCGGAAGGAGTTCGACGGGCTGATTGCGGATCAGGCGTAAGAAGCGCTGCTGCGGCGTGGTGAAGAGGCGATGGGCGGCTTCGTCGGTCTCCGCGACGATCACAGGGACTGCGACGATCAGCCAGGGTTGCTGCAGAGTTCCGTTGGGGCGGAAATTTGCGCGATAGAGATGGGTTGAGTGGGCCAGCATATCGGGCGCGAAGTGTGCTGCAAACGCGAAGGGCAACCCAAGGTGGGCCGCGAGCCGCGCGCTGAAGTCGCTGGAGCCAAGAAGCGTGATGGGGACATTGCTGTTCTGGCCGGGCAGAGCTTTCACGGCCTGGTTGGGAATGCCGGGGCCGAGATAGGTGCGGAGTTCCTCAAGCAACTCGGGAAAATCATCGCCCGTTTGGCGGAGGTCGCGACGCAGCGCACGCATGGTGTGGAAGTCGCCGCCCGGTGCGCGGCCGAGGCCGAGATCGATGCGGCCCGGATAAAGAGCCTCCAGTGTCCCGAACTGCTCAGCAACGACCAGGGGAGCGTGGTTGGGGAGCATGATTCCGCCGCTGCCGACACCGATGGTGCTGGTGGCGGAGGCGACGTGCCCGATGAGAACAGCGGTTGCGGAGCACGCCAGCCCATCGATGGAGTGGTGCTCAGCGAGCCAGAAGCGGCGGTAGCCCCACTGCTCGGCGTGCCGGGCGAGATCGACGGAGCGGGCGATAGCCGGGGCTGGGGTTTCGCCGGGGTGCATGCCGACGAGATCAAGGATGGAGACGGAGAGAGGCATCGGGTATTGGATGTGGCAGGGAAAGGGGCGATTCAGGGGGGAAAGAATCATGGGAACCGCGAGTCTGCCGTCGAATCTTCGCCGTGATCTCCCCTCGCCCGGTGAGAAGCAAACCGTCTCTCCAGCGGTGCACCTCATCCAAAGTCAATGTCCCGCCCGCCTCCGCTCGCCCTAAATCCCTGCCTTGGATAGACATCCCGTGTCACCCGTTGTGCGTGATAATTCGCAAAATTCGTCACAATAGAGATATGACCAGAAACCAGTGCATCGAGAACCATCGCACCGAGGCCCTTCGTTCCTCGATCGTCCCTGCTCCCCTAACTCCTTACTGCTCAAGATCAAACTAGCAAGTACAGCAGGGTCAGATACTTACAACCACCAGCACTTCATAAACCATTGCAAACAGAGCCTTTAACCGAAGAAGGGGGGGAGGGGGTATCATCCCCGGGAGATCCGTATGCTCAAGTTCAAGGGGTGCCGCCACACCATGCCGGGAGACGGCGCTGCCACAGCCCGGCGCCGACTCCGGAACTTTGAAGAAGCAACCGCAGATGTTTCGACTTCCCCTCACTTCGTTCTGGGTACGGTCAACATGACACTCTCTCATTGGGACAACGGAGGATTGGGCTTCCTTCGATCGCTATCAAAGTTTGTTGAGCGATTCGATCGACATCGGGGGCATGTACGTGCCGAGGAGTTGTCGGCTCCACCACGCGCCACTCTGGCGTTTCTGTTCCGTCGTGGTGTAGCGATAGCGATAGAAGAGGGCGCGGATGAGGGCGGGAGGCGCGTCGGGGAAGGGGTTGGGTCCCATCAGGCTGAGGAGGGCGCGGTCGTTGGTGAGCAGGCGCTGGATGAAGTTGAAGAACCAGCGGCTGTAACCGGGTACGCGGATTCCGCTCGGCGTGACGACAACCGAGAATGGCAGAAACCAGATAAGCCAGTCGAGCCGGAGGTGATAGGGCGCGATCTGCGGAGGCATGCGTCTTGGATCTCCGGGCTTGGCTCTGAAGGCGTATTCGCGCCATTGGGTGGCAGGGGTGATGACGCGATCGGTGGTGCCTTCAACGACGATTTCGTAGCGCTCGCGGCCGACCTGGCCGAAGGCGCCGTAGGCTCCGACGAGATGAAAGGGGTTGTAGCTGTAGTTCATCATCTGGCGGGGCGAGATGAGGTTCAGAGCGGGCTTGATGCTCAGGGCTATTGTCACCGCAGCAAGCAGGTAGAGGAGGATGTCGTACGCGATCGGGCGCGAAACGATTGATGGAACATGCAGCGGGGGAAACAAGAAGAGGGTGTGGTCATCGAAGGCTGAGAGGCCGAGAACAACCGTGAGCCAGTTGAGCCACGAATAGTTGCCGCTGACGATAAGCACCAATTGATGAAAGACGATCAGCGCTCCGGCGATGGCGGCGATGGGCTGCGGCGCGAATAGCCCGAATGGAACGACCACTTGGACGAAGTGGCTGACGAGCGCGGACAAGCGGTGCATCGGCGCGGGAACGCGATGGAAGTACCAGCTCAGCGGATTTGGCAGTGGCTGCGTTTCGTAGTGATAGTAGAGGCAGGTGAGGTCGCGCCAGCAGGGATCGTGACGGAGCTTGATGAGTCCCGCACCCATTTCCGTGCGAAAGAGCATCCAGCGAAGAATGAAGATGGGAATGATGGTGGGCTGGGTGTGCGAGGGTCCAAGAAAAGCGGTGAAGAAGCCGGCTTCGAGGAGCATGGATTCCCAGCCGAAACCGAAGAACTTCTGGCCAACGTTCACGATGGAAAGGTAGAGGACATAAAGGATGAGCCATGCGGCCGTGGAAAGCCAGATCGGGCCGCGTTCGGTAATTCCGAGCAGGGCGAGAGCGGAGATGATCAGCCCGGTCAACGCGACGATATCGAGGAGACGGTCGGAGTAGCGCCAGTGGAAGAGGCTCGGGGTTTCGCGCCAGGAGGCGCCCCGGAGAAAGTCCGGGACGGGGAGCAGGCCGTTTTCGCCGAGAAGGGGCTTGAACTGCCGGACGACGGTGAGAAAGGCGACGAGGTAAATGGCGGCCATGCCGCGCTGGATGAGAAGGCGGGTGAGAGCGAGGTCGCCGAAGTAGTTGTGGAGAGAGACCATACGTCAGTACAGACCGGTTGGATGAAGGCAGTTTAGATTGCGCGGCCTGAGTGTCGGCATCCGTGTTTCCCACCTTGACCGCCAGAAGCCGCAGGTAGGCTTGGCCACCCGTGTCCACGCACGAGCTACGTTCCACATTTTCGTCCCTACGGTTCTTGGAAATATGGGAGCACTGGCACTCAGGTACGTTAAGAATTGTTAAGTGGAGTCGAACGGCGCGACGGTATGCAAGACTTAGAAACCGAAGAGGTATCAGGGTCTTGGCTGTTGCAGTTGACATGAAACAGATGGACGTTCTGGATCGGCACAGGCAGCTCTCGTTGTTGCTGGTGGATGACGATGTGGAATTGTGCGGGATGATGAGCGAGTTTTTTGCGCAGGAGGGGCATCATCTGGAGTGCATCTACAACGGCCGCGAGGGGCTGACGGCGGCGCTGAATGGATCGTATGACCTGGTAATCCTGGACGTGATGCTTCCGATCCTGGATGGGTTCGAGGTTCTGCAGAGACTGCGGCGGAGGAAGGATCTGCCCATCATCATGCTGACGGCGCGGGTACAGCAGCAGGATCGCATCCGGGGACTTGATTCCGGGGCGGACGATTACCTGCCCAAGCCCTTCGATCCCGACGAACTCCTGGCGCGCATTCGCGCAGTTCTGCGGCGGTCTGAGTCGCTGACCCGGGTAGAAGTGGATGAGATTGTGATTGGGAATATCCGCGTGAGCCCGACAACGCGCGAGGCGTGGCTCAATCACGAACTGCTCGAGCTGACAGCAACGGAGTTCGACTTGCTCGAAATGCTAATGCGTTCGGCGGGGCGCGTGGTTTCACGCGACGAGATCACAGCCGCGTTGTTCGAGCGCGAGGCGACGCCCTACGATCGTTTTCTGGATGTACACATCAGTCATTTGCGCAGCAAGCTGGAGGGCGGGCGCGGCTTGATCCGAACCGTTCGCGGAGTGGGATATGTCTTCACCGGCGCAGCCTAGAGTATTGCTGCGGCACTCGCTTTACGTATGGGTGCTGCTTGCGATGGTGGGCATTCTGTCGATGTCGTTCGTGGTCTTCCGCGCGATCTCGCAGAAAGTGCAGGCTGAGAGAATCGATCCGGTGTATGACCGGTTCGACGAATTACAGCTGGAAAGCGCGCGGGCAATTCTGCAGAAGTGGGGACGGGATGCAGTCGAGCAGTACATGCGCCGGCTTGACGCACTGTTCGGCGGATCGCATTACCTGCTGGATGGGAGCGGGAAAGACCTCGTCTCCGGAGTCGATCGTTCGGAAATGTTGCCCAGGCCGCCTGAAATCAAATCGAGAGGAGCCTGGCACGGGCATTGGGAAATCACTCATCGGTCGACGGATGGGCAGTTCTGGTTTGCGGCCGAGGGGCCAGACCCGCGAAGAAATATCTGGGCGTTTCTGCCGTACTACTTTCTGGTGCTCGGCGCCACCGGAATTCTCTGCTGGATTGCTGCGGCCGGCGTGATCTCTCCAATCCGGCGAATCGCCAACAGCATTGCGCAGTTCGGCCAAGGCGACCTGAGCGTGCGTGTAGAAACCGACCGACCGGATGAGATCGGGCAACTCGGGCGCTCGTTCAACGATATGGCCGAGCGGATGGAGCGGCTGATCACAAGCGAGCGACGCTTGCTGAGCGACATCTCGCATGAGTTGAGGTCACCGCTGGCTCGTCTCAAATTTGCCATGAAGCTGGCGCGGACGAGCAACGATCCTGCGGCTGCGATGGAACGGATCGAGCGTGACGTGAACCGGATCGCTTCTCTGGTATCGGACATCGTGGAAATCAACGTTGTCGAAGACGATCCGGCGCTCGAAGAGAAGCAGGAAATCTGCATCCGCGACATTATTGGTGAAGTCACAGACGACTGCGAAGTTGAAGCGCAGGCGCGTGGATGCAAAATCGAAGTTGCCGGGGATGTTTGTGGGCGAGTTCTTGGAGATCCGGAATTGCTGAGGCGCGCCGTGGAGAATGTGGTGCGCAACGCGATTCGCTACTCACCAGAGAAGACGACGGTTGAGGTCGAATTGGGGGAGGATGCGAAGGATGCACACATCACTGTGAGAGATTACGGTCCGGGCGTGCCGGACAACGCCACGAAGAGAATATTCGATCCGTTTTTCAGAGTCGAGGAAGCACGCAACGCAACCGGGGGCGGTTCGGGCCTGGGACTCTCGATTGCGAAACGAGCCGTCTGTGTGCATCATGGGAGCATCGTTGCGGAAAACGCAACTCCAGGGTTGCGGGTCACGATTGTGATCCCCCTCACGCGTCTCATCGAAAACGTAAGCTAGATCACTTCGAGCGCGCTCCAGCGCTTAAGGTTTCTTAAGCTGCGGTTTGCCAATCGTGTAGTTCACTATTCATAGTGCCTCACCTTTTCTTTTTCTGTCTTAAATTCATCGAGGCATCGGAGGAGAACATCATGAAGCGTTTGTTCGGATACGCCCTTATGCTCGCACTCGCGGTTGCCCCGGCAATGGCAGCCAAGAATTCGCAGTCGTTTAACCTGGCTCAGAACGTGAAGGTGGGAACAACGGATATTCCCGCAGGCAACGTGAAGGTGACCTGGACGGGTACAGGGGATGCAGTGCAGGTGACCCTCTCTGCAAGTGGGAAGTCAATTACGGTTCCGGCCAAGATGGTTTCCGAGAAGAACGGTCACAAGGGTTATGTGGTGAACAGCAAGGGCGGAGTAGATGAGTTGGAGACGATCCAGCTGAGCGACTTCAGCCTGAAACTGGAGAGCCCGACTGCCTTGGGCCAGTAACTCGCCCGTCTTCAGTTGCCAAAATCTCGTGGCCAGCCAGCATTCAAGTTCTTCAGTCCCATGTGACTGCATTTCTTTGTCCCCTTTCGGACTCATCCGGAAGGGGATTCTTTGTAAGGGCAGGCAACGAGGGAACGAGAGCCCGAGGGAACAAAGTGAACGGCTTCAGGCCGTAAACGCGTTAATCGGCGGGGAATACAAAGCGCCGGGGTCCAGAATTTGGCCTGGGGTGGTGTTCAAGGTATACTAGGAGTTCGGCAAGCTGCAGGGTGGGTGTGTCTTCATTCGCCCATCTCCCGTCTGTGTTGGCTTAAACCCGGACGGATGAGCGCGGGCTGGCGCGGAAATCTGAAGACAAGTTTGGAGCTTAAGAGATGGCACAGGTTTGTGATGTTTGCGGCAAGGGGCCGCAGTTTGGAAATAACATTTCGCACGCGCACAATGTGACCAAGCGTCGCTGGAATGTGAATCTGCAGGCGGTCAAAGCGCTCGTGAACGGTGCTCCCAAGCGTATTCGGGTGTGCACCAGTTGCATCAAGAGCGGCAAGGTTCAGAAGGGTTAACTGCTGGTCAGCGGATCGACTGCCGCTTCTGAAATTTAGTTTGGAACAGACCCCGTCTCGTTGAGGCGGGGTCTTCTTCTGTGCTTGAAGATACGTATCCCGTCGGTCCGGTTCAGTGGGGGCGGAACGTTTTACCGGTCTCCAGCAGCGTTTTCAGCCGCGAGAGAATTCGGGGCCACCCGTCCTCATTCTGCGTGTAGGCCGGATCATCGTCCATCCAACGGTCGTTGGTCACTGTAACCTTGACCGCCTCCGATTCGGGCGTGAGTTCCACCTGAACGTGGGACATCTTCTCGCCCATTCCCATGCCAAATTCATACTCAAGAAGCCGCGGAGCGTCGACGCGCAACACCTTGCCGGTTACGTATCGAGTCGGCTTGCCATCTTTGCCAGGGCCTGACCACGTCATCGAACCGCCCGGTTTGAGTTCCAGGTCGAAATCCGCGCCCATAAAGATTTGTCGATTCGCTTCCTTGGAAACGAATCCATCCCAGACCTTTTCGATCGGCGCAGCGATATAGAAAGTAAACGCCAACGGTGGCTTCATTAAGACCTCCAGTGAGCTGTGTTTCGGCAAGACCATCCAAATTGCTTGGATGCCTGTAAACTCACTTTTCCGTGTCCTTCTCATGAGTGAAGGTCAAGGAGGCGGAGTTGATGCAGTAGCGGAGGCCGGTCGGCTTGGGACCGTCGGGAAAAACGTGTCCAAGGTGGCCGCCGCAGCGGGCGCAGGTGACTTCGATCCGATGCATCCCGTAGGCGTGATCTTCATGTTCCAGCACGGCGCTGGATTCGGCGGGAATGACGAAACTTGGCCATCCACAGCCGGAGTCGAATTTGGCTCCGGAGAGGAAGAGGAGCGCCCCGCATCCCGCGCAGTGGTAATTGCCGGTCTCGTGATTCTCAGTGAGCGCACCGGTAAAGGGACGTTCAGTGCCCTTCTCGCGAAGGACGTGATACTGCTCGGGAGTGAGCATTTTGCGCCATTCGGCTTCATCATGTGCGACTTTGCCGGATGCGTCAGGCTGTTGAGATGTTTTGGTCACAGAACCTCCGGGGAAGAGAGATGCTCGATGGGGCGTCGAGGATTCAGCTGCCGATTTCGGCAATCAGCTCAATCTCGACGAGGGCGTCTTTTGGGAGCCGCGCTGCTTCGATGGTTGTGCGGGCTGGAGCGACAACGCCTTGGGGAGCAAGATACTCAGCGTAGACCGCGTTCATCGCCGCGAAGTCGTTCATGTCTTTCAGATAGACGTTGGCTTTCACAACGCGGTCGAGAGTTGTGCCGCCAGCTTCAAGCACGGCCTTGAGGTTCTCGAGCGTACGGCGAGTCTGCTCGGCGATTCCGCCTGTGATGAGCTGCTGCGTATTGGGATCGAGGGCAGCCTGTCCGGCGGTGAAGAGGAGGTTCCCGCAGCGAATGCCCTGCGAGTAGGGGCCGACTGCCTTTGGCGCGGAAGATGTAAAGACGGCTGTTTTGCTCACGGCTGTTTTGCTCCTGGCTGTTTTGCTCCAAGAACAATTCTAGAGGCTCACGCTGCCGCGGGGCATCGCCGATGGCGGAGAAATCCTGAACCGAAAGCCGCTGCGGAACTTACCGCCAGGATGCAAGAATGCCACCTGCGATGAAAAGCCCGACGAGCCAGTAGCCGCTGTTGATGGCAAAGAGTTTGAAGGGGCGTTTCTCGTAGAGGCCCTGAGGCAAATTGGGAGCTGCGATAAATCCGATCCACATCAGGACACCCATGACAGAACCCCTTGTGAACCCCGTAATGTTGGCCCACACGAGGATGTTGGCGAGCACGAATGACATCACCAGATCGCCGAAGAAAGATGCGGTCATGCCGAGCAGAAGACCGTCACGCTTGCCCGGTTCTCGCGTGACACCGATCAATTCCATCCATTTCTTGGCAAACAAGACGGGTGAATACCACGCGGCGCCGAGTATCCAGAGAACGATGGCGCAAACCAGCACGGCAAGATGGTTGATTTCAGGAAAAGGAATCATAGGATGGCCCTCCAACGCGCAAGAGTGCGGCAGCCTTCAGAGCGAGAACCCACTAGTTTGCAATTGCGCCTACACTTTGGCCCTGCGGGAGGTGGGTGTCAAGCGGAAACGGGGAGGGGAACTGCCGAGGTGAACAGGTGGGTCCTAGCTGAGGTGAATCCATCCGGCCCAAAAGAACCGGATGGTCACGGTTTCACAGGGAACTAAACCAGCTTGGCGTCGAGAGTGATCTCGGTGTTGTTGGCGAACAGCTTCGAGATTGGGCAGCCAGCCTTGGCGTCGGCGGCGGCCTTGTCGAAAGCCTCCTTCGAAGCGCCGGGAACGCTGGCTGTGGTCGTAAGGGCAATCTTCGTTACTGCGAAGCCGCCTTCGACCTTGGCGAGAGTGACCGCTGCCTGGGTTTCGATCTTCGAAGGCGTGAGGCCCGCTCCACCGAGCTGTGCGCCGAGCGCCATCGAGAAGCAGCTTGCGTGAGCCGCAGCAATCAGTTCCTCGGGGGTGGTGCCGCTCGTGGCTCCTTCGAAGCGGGTGGCGAACGAGTAGTTCGCATTGTTCAGCACGCCGGTTGCCGTGGAGATGGTGCCTTTGCCTTCCTTTAGTGAACCGGTCCAGACCGCACTTGCTTTACTCGCCATAAGAATCCTCCTTTGGGATTTTCGATCGAATGATCTTTGTTGTGGGGGTGCGCCGCCTCAGGAGAAATCGATGACGGCATTACACGTTTAATATTGGCAGCGACCACGGAGTGACGTGGCAAGACTGTTCAATTCCATGCTAAAGCATCGAGCCGGTCAGGCTGAGGCTGCAGGCCATTGCGCATGCTTGATCCTGTTTTCCTCCGAGGTATCTCTTTCGACATGGCGGGAGTGTGAAGAATGCGTTAATCTCTGACCCATGCTTCCCCAAAGGCCCAGAATTTTTGATGATGAGATTGCTGCGCATTTTGTGCAGCCCGGAGAGGATTGTCCGACGGAAATAGATAACGCTCCGGTAGACCATCATTGTCAGATTTGCCCTACATGCTCGCACCGCCTGACCGGCCACAAGTGCAAGCTGGTGTGCACGCACTGCGGCTATTACCTGAGCTGTGCGGACTACTACTGAGACTGGGACATGGAACAAGGGATCGAGAGAACAACGGGGCTCTAGTGGCCCTGGGTTAGTTCCCAGGGTCCTTTGCCCGTGGTCTCCTCATCCTGCTCGCGGCCGCGAAGTCGGTCGTACTCGTATACATCGCTTGTGGTGCCTAGAGACTCGTTATAGAGGCTGATCCCGCCGATGGCCTGGGTGAGTTCTTCCTGGAACTGATGAATCGCGGTTAGTTGACCGGCCATAGCGGGGAGCTCGAACTGCGCGGTCTTGATGAACTTTTGGTAGCCGCGGTCGAGCAGCCGGGCGATTTCACCCCGCACCAGGATGCCGGGACGCTCTGCGAAGCTGGCGGGACTGCCCTCCGCATCTGCTGCAGGTACCAGAACAGCCGCTGCGCCGTATTTTGATACGAGCATGCCTCCGGCATTTGCCTTGAACGAGGAAACCTCAAAGCCGCGCTCGCGGAGAGTTCCCATGCACTGGTCGAATGTGGGCCGGACTGGCTTCTTGGGCATGACTAGATTCTATTTACAAGGATATGCGAGAGCCATTGCTCTACCTCAAGAGTCGCATATCCAGAGTATCGCCCGCAAACGTGCCAGTCTGGTGAGATGAGGTTTAAAGCAATTCCGATTGCCACTGATTGTTCAGGCCGCTATTCTCAAAGTTCCCCGAATGGCTTCAAAGAACTCAGATCGATCACCGGAGGTCAAGGATGAAGAGCTTTCTTCTGAATCACTCGAACTGGATCATCGCGGCATCTTTCTCCATTCTCTTTTGCGGAAATCTGAAGGCTCAGGAGCATGGCAACGCCGCTCGTGACCAGTTTTCGCTTGCAACCGTCTGCGGAGACTACGGAGCGATTGCAACGTATGGACCCAACATTGCACGGGCCCTTGGTTTTGAAGTGATGGACGGCCACGGCAAAATCAGTGGTGCCGCAACCGTGAATCAGCCGGGGCCAAACGACACGACCCGAAGCATCAGTGAAATTGGAATTTCCGGGACATACACCGTGGATCAGAACGGCAGAGGAAGCATGAACCTCGTCATTGCGCTTCCGGGCGGAGGCTCCGGGAACGTCACTGAAGATTTCGTGATCACAAAGACGAAGGTGATCAACGGAGTGCTGATTGCGACAGAGATCCAGGACATGCAGCAGGTGCCGAGTGCGGTGATTGATGACTCCAGCCTGGTGATCCACACCTACACTCTTCGGCGTGTTCTGAAGGCGTGTGTTTCAGGCCATTGAAGCGAATTTAAGAGAGGGGAAACTCCCGCTTTACAAGCGCGGGGGTCGAGACTATGCTTCGGCCACGTCCCAGATCACCCGCGTTTCGTTTCACAGGTCCTCCCTCGGCTCGCCAGTGATCTCCGCGAAATTCCAGGAGGTTCACATGAAACTCACCCCGGTTCTATGTCTCACTCTCACTCTTGCTGGACTCGGAGTCGCTGCAGCGCAAGATTCCAGCGATTTGAAGCCCCCTGCCGTGATCCAGATCAATCGTGAATGGCTAAAGCCGGGCAAAGGCGGAGCGATGCACGACAAATCAGAGGCGGCTTTCGTCAATCTGATGAACAAGGGCAAATTGCAAGGCCATTACCTCGCACTGAATTCGATGTCGGGCAAGCCTCGGGCCTTGTATATGACGCGATACCCCTCGTTTGAGGCTTGGGAGAATGACAACAACATCTTCAACAAGAATGCTTCCCTCGCAGCGGAACTCGATCGCGATATCGTTGCCGATAGCGAATTCCTCGAGGGAATGGACGCGGCGGTGCTTGCCTACAACGAGGAGCTGAGCTTCCATCCCCGTCCGGACTTCAGCCATGCACGGTATTACGAACTTACAGCCTTCAAGGTGCGCCTCGGGCACGAGAAGGAGTGGCGTGAAGTGACAAAGATGTACAAGGAGGCCTGCGAGAAGGCGGGATCGAGTATGCATTGGGGCACGTACGAAGTGCTGTACGGTGGCGAGGGGGGAACCTACATCTCGCTTACTCATCGCGACAATCTGGCCGAAATCGATAAGGAGAGGGCTGACGGCAAGAAGATCATGGAAGCGATGGGCGGTGAAGAAGGGGCGGCCAAGCTGGATCACCTGTTTTCGGCGGCCGTTGAAAGTGTTCGTAGCGAGTTGTTCACGATCAATCCGAAGCAGAGCTACGTGGACGAGGCGACGATGAAGGCTGATACGGATTTCTGGAAACCGAGGCCTGCGGCTCCGAAGGCGGCTGCATCAACTGCAGTGAAACCAGCCGCATCGGCACAGCCAAAACCTGCATCCCGCTGAAAGGAAAATAAATGTAGGCTCTGAGACGGCTCCGGTTGCGCCGGGGCCGTTTTTCTTTTTGTTAACCTAAATGGGTGTGGTCCTTTCACAGGCCTGCATCGGCGAGCCGCTTTCCGAATCGAAACTGCGCTTCCAATCCTCCAATGAATGAGACCGAATAACTGATGGCTACTGCTACCGACCCGACGCTACTGCCTGAACTGACCACAGACGATCTTTCCCGCTACTCGCGGCATTTGATTCTGCCCGAAGTGGGCATGGAGGGCCAGCGCAAGCTCAAGGCCGCGCGTGTCCTCTGTGTCGGGACCGGCGGACTGGGTTCGCCTCTCGCCCTCTATCTGGCTGCCGCGGGTATCGGCACGCTGGGGCTCGTGGACTTCGATGTTGTCGATGCGAGTAATCTGCAACGGCAGATTATTCACTCCACCAAGGACATTGGCCGGAAGAAGCTGGACTCAGCAGCAGAGAAGCTGACCGCGTTGAACCCCGCGCTGAATGTGATCAAGCACGAGACGATGCTCTCCAGCGCGAATGCTCTTGAGATTCTGAAAGACTATGACATCGTCGCCGACGGGACCGACAATTTTCCCACTCGCTATCTGGTGAACGATGCGAGCGTTCTGCTGAAGAAGCCGAATGCATACGCCTCGATCTTCCGATTTGAAGGGCAAGCCAGCGTCTTCGGAATGGAAGAGGGTCCCTGCTATCGCTGCCTCTATCCGGAGCCGCCGCCGCCAGGACTGGTGCCGAGCTGTGCCGAGGGCGGCGTGCTCGGGATCCTGCCCGGATTGCTGGGCGTGATTCAGGCAACCGAGGTCATCAAGCTGATCCTGGGGAAGGGAAGTCCGCTGATCGGCAGGCTGCTCCTCGTGGATGCGCTCGGGATGCGGTTTAGAGAACTGAAGCTCAGGAAGAATCCGGAATGCCCGGTATGCGGCGAAAACCCGACAGTAAAAGAGCTGATCGATTATGACCAGTTCTGCGGAATTTTGCCCGAGTCGAAGGAAGAGAAGACAGTAAAGAACGGGATTCCGCAGATCAGTGTCAAGGAACTGAAGCGGCGAAGAGATGCGGGCCAGAGCGTGTTTTTGCTGGATGTGCGTGAGCCTTACGAGTATCAGATCGCGCAGATTGGGGGAACGCTGATTCCCCAGAACGACGTACCGCAGCGATTGAATGAGATTCCGCGTGACCGGGAGATCGTGGTGCATTGCCGCTCAGGAGCGCGTTCGCAGAAGATTGCCGAGTTCCTCAGGCAGTCGGGCTACTCGCAGGTGGTGAACCTGGCGGGCGGCATTCTGGCGTGGAGCGATGAAATCGATCCTAAGGTGCAGAAGTACTAAAGCGGAAAGGTAGCCGATGGTTAAGGTAAGTGTGCTGTACCCAGGCAAGCCAGGTAACCGGTTCGATGTCGATTACTACCTGCGCGTGCACATGCCGATGGCGGAGCGTCTGCTTGGCTCCGCTGTAAAGGCGATTTCGGTTGAGATCGGAATTGGCGGCGAAGCGCCGGGACAGCCGGCTCCGTATGCCGCGATCGTTGGTTTCATCTGCGAATCCGTCGAGGCATTCACGACTGCGTTCATGCCCGTTGCGGCACAGCTGCAGGCAGACATCCCGAAGTACACAGACATCCTACCGCAGATCCAGATCAGCGAGATTCGGCAGATATCGTCCTGAAACAAAGCGCCGGCGGGTCGCCGGCGCTTCTCATGCGAAAATCTGGATTTTAGTGTGCCAATTCTATCGGGCTTGTCATCTTGCTGGTCTCAGCGCCGTTTCTGCCGTTCTCGTCGATTTTGCCGAAGATCATCTTTCCGCTGGCAGTCTGGAGGACGCTGGTGACGGAGATTTCGACGGCCCGGCCTATCATCTTGCGCGCATGATCGACGACAACCATGGTGCCGTCGTCCAGGTAGCCCACTCCCTGGTTGTATTCCTTGCCTTCTTTCAAGATCAGCACATTCATCTTCTCGCCGGGTAATACGACCGGCTTGAGGGCGTTCGCGAGATCGTTGATGTTCAGTACCTCGACGCGATGCAGATGAGCTACTTTATTCAGATTGAAATCGTTGGTGACCACCTTTGCTTCCCACTTCTTTGCCAGTTCGAGAAGCTTCAGGTCGACTTCACGGATCGAAGGAAAGTCGTCGGGCACGATCTGAACCTGGATGTTCGAGCTCGACTGCATTCTCTGCAGCATGTCGAGGCCGCGGCGGCCGCGCTGTCGTTTGGAACCGTCCGTCGAATCAGCGACAACCTGCAGCTCGCGCAGAACGAACTCAGGCACCACCATCATGCCGTCGATGAATCCGGCCTCGGCGATGTCCGCGATGCGCCCGTCGATAATGACGCTGGTATCGAGAACCTTTGCGCTTTTGCGCGAGGGGCGCTCACCAGCGAAGAGGTTCCCGAGGGCAGCAGGGTTGAGCAGGTCGCCTTTGCTGGCGCCGACGAGCAGGCCGACGTAAGTCATCAACAACAGAACAAAGATCTGCAGAACGGCAGAGCTGGATGAATTGAGTGGCGCGGAGCGAAGAACAAGACAGAATAGAGCCGCACCGAAGATGCCGAGAACGCTGCCGGCGACTGCGCCGATCAGCCTTCTGAGCGTAAGAGCACGAACCCGCAGTTCAAATACGATGACTGCGCCGGCGGCAACGGCGCCCCCGGCCGCCGCCATCCATGGTTTCGCGCCAAATGGTTGAAGGAAATAACAGACACCTGAGAGCAAGACAACAAAAAGAAGGCGAACAAGGACGAGATCCATACAGACCCTGCTTCCACTGGCATCAAGAGTTGATCCAGTTTTAACACGTTGGCGAGTATGCCCATCGGCCCTTTATATCGTCAAGGGGCAGGCGGTCACCATCTTCAGCACGAACGACATTCGTCCGTGCATTACTCCCGATTGGGCTGGGAGGGTACCCGTGCCGCCCCCTAGGCGTTCAATGTTAGGAAGCAACGGCCAGCTCTGCGCCGACCAGGCGGGAGATTCCCTTGCGGGGCCCACGTTTGCGAGCGCTCATGATCTTCACGCGCTCCAGCAGCTCTTGTGGTGAACACGTCTTCTTGGCCAGCAGAGCGTCTGCTCCGTGAATCTGGCCGTTCATTTTCTGCGGATCCCCGAGAATGACCATCGGGACATGGGAGGCTATGTGTTTCAGCTTGAGAATGAGCTGGTCACCACTCATCTGCGGCATGGCGTGATCTGTCAGAACCAGGTCGATCTGGTTTTCGGCAAACAGGGCAATGGCATCCTGCCCGGTCGTGGCGGCAAGTACGCGGTAACCGTTTGTCATCAGCATGAACTTGAGAACGGACAAATCCTGTTCGTTGTCGTCAACGCAAAGTATTACTTTTTTGGGGCGCATCTCGTTAATCCTGCTCCTGTCTTTAGAAGTTTTGTTCGGCCGGTCTTGAGCGCACAACAGCGATGCCCGTTTGTTTTCGGGCAGGCTCGTCAGCGTTCGGGGCCGGCGGCCGCGCACAGGTTCGCTTGCGAATAATGCGTACAAGTCCGCTCGGAAGGGGCGGAGAATTCGACCCCCCTTTAAGCGCCTTCTGTCGCAATCAATCCGTGTAAGGGAGAACCTTTTAGCGGTCAGATTGAGTTTGAAGCCGTTATGAAAACCGGAAATACTCCGGTGGCGTTGCGTTCAATGCTTGGGCAAGAGTACGGACTGCGGAGTAGTGTGAAAAGAGAGAACAGGAAGCGAAAATTTGCATGAAACGCATCTTGAAACAAAGGAAAAAAGAGCAGAATGAATACAGTGAGTAACTTGGGCTGATTAAAATCTGTTGAAAAGGATGTGTATTACGGCAGGAAAATACTTCCCTTTGCAACGGGAACAGTGCTGCCCGCAACCCGAACATTCGTCACCCTTCCGTCAACCATGTCCGCAGCCAGAAATAAATCGCTTGCGCGACCAATTTCGACTCCCTGCTTCACGTGGATTTGTCGCCCTGCCTTTACGATTGCGTGGCACACCAGGTAGCTGATTGCGCAGCCGGCCGCAGATCCCGTCGCGGGATCCTCGCCGCCGTAGAACTGCATGCGGGCTCGCCAGCCGGAGCCATTGATATCGGTTGGGCCCATCACATAAAACCACCGCCCTCCGTGCTCGCGCAGGTACTGCGTCGCGGGTTCCTGGTCCACGCGCAGCCGGGCAAGAGGCTCGTGAGAGCGAAGAGCAACGATTGCGAATGCCGTACCCGTAGAAACGACCTGGGGAGGAATAGTGGCGTGCAGATCGTCCGTGTTCAAGCCGCAGAGCCGAGCGACCTCGGCTGGGTCGAGCTGGTCCTTGTATTCCGGATCGCGCTGAGTCATTTCGCCGAACAGGCTTTCAGGCCTGAAGCGCACAGGGACGGTGCCTACATTCAGCGCCAGCTTAATCGTGCTGTCCTGGACTACATCAGGGCAGGCCAGCTTCAGCACGCTGGCTGTCCCCAGCGTCGGATGTCCGGCGAAGGGCAGTTCCTCCTGTGTGGTGAAGATTCGCACGCGGACACCTTGAGTCTTCTCGATGCCTGGATCGAGCCTCTGGATGAAAGTTGTCTCTGACAGGTTGAACTCGCGCGCGATAGCCTGCATGCGTTCGGTCGAGAGCCCGATCGTATCGAATACGACAGCCAGCCCATTGCCCATGAGAGCGGTCTCGGTGAAAACGTCGACAACCTGGTATTCGAGGGTGATCGTAGATCTGCCGGCCGAGGACATGAGCCCATTATCCTGCAGTCCCGGCATTCAGTTGTCACCGACGAGGTTGGAGTGAAAAGGTGCACATCAATTCCATCTAAACGGGTGTCGTCGGGCTTGGTCCCCGTGTGCTTGAGCGTTCCAGGAATCGACGCATGCGGTTGGCTTCCTGTCGCTCGGCAGCGACAAGGCGCATTTGACGCGTGATGTGATCGCTGTTTTCAAGAAGCCCGGCCATCGCCTCGTCAAGCGCAGCATCCGACTCCAGACGGACAATGCGACGCTCGATCATGCGTTGGAAACGGATGCTGATCTCGAAATGCTCGCGCATCTCCTGTTCAGTTCCACCGCAATGCATCCCGGACCTCCAGGTGAATCTCGCCAGATCGGTGCAAGACTTATTGAATCCGTTGATCATGCTAGCGAGGAGACGACCGGTCCGCCAGATTACGGCGTGAACTGATGCAGGTAACGGGACTGTCTTGGAATGGAGCAGAGCCGGAGAGTGACCTCCGGCCCTTAGTTCGAGTCTGCTGTCGCTGTTACCGGCTCATCCCGCTTCCACCGCTCTGCGGTGCCATTGCCACCGCAAGGACAAGGCGCGTTCCGCCATCGAGGTGAACATCACGCCGCGCTCCAAGCAGCATGCCCGAAGCATTCGAAAATGGCAGGCCGTGAATGTCGTTCGCCAGCAACAATCCAGGAATAGAGGTGGTGCGGATCGCTACGTTCCCATTGCGAGCCACGATGCTGCCTGGCGCAGGGTTCCCGGGCGCAGGCCCATTGGTGGACGGGTCCGTGGCGCCCGCCTGCATCGTCGAATTCGACGCGAGACCGGGGCGATCATTCATTGTGTTCTGGTTCGTGCTGCCGTTGGGCGACGAACCCGCTCCGGATGTGGCTCCCATTGACCCTGACGTAGAACCCATTGAGCCTGTCGGGCCATTGGAGCTCAATGCTGAGTCTCCCACGGTTCCCGGCGGGTTGCTGGTTCCGCTCGTTCCCTCCGAGCCAAAAGCTGGAGCAACGGACTGGATTACAGACTCGATTGGAAGGCTTTGACCTCCCTTGATCTCGGCACGGTCAAACTGGATGGCAATCTGCGAGTTTTCATTCCCATCGCCACGGGCCTGAACGTTTGTGACATGTCCGATCAGTTTCGAGCCCCGGGGAATCTCTGTGCCCTCGCTGATCTGCAGGTCCTCATCCGTCTTCACCACGACACTGTCGCCCTGCTTTGCCGACTTGGAATCGAGCTTGTCGACAAGTTCGCCTGCCACCGGTTTCAACTGCGCGGCCGCCGGACTGACAGACGGACCCGGCCGTCCCGGGCTTTGAGGAGTCGCGGTCGGCGCAACCGGTGGTACTGGCTGAGTCGCCGGCTGTTGCTGCTGAGGCGCTGAGTCTTGCTGGGCCCTGCCTGGGAAGCTGGAAAGAGTAGCGAGCCCTACTGCAACGAGAGTAGCGGCTTTGATAAGAAGGTCTTCCATAAGGCACCATCCGGGCAATCGAGATAAAGCGTAGTCAGGCAACTCACTCGCAATAAGGTTGCCAAATGTGAGTAGATGCCAGACTTTGATTGAGGATGATCTGATGTGCATGAAAGTGGAACACTTCTTCATCTCACAGCATTCGAGCTGACAGCGGCGGTCAGTATCGCGGGCCCCGCGATTTGCCTCAGGCGTGTAATTTTGTCCGGTACAAATTGCCGAACCGCCACATTCAACGTGGATTGCCGGGTTGGGGATTACCTGTGGTGACCGGGGGGTGAATCGCAGTACTGTTGACATGAGTTGCTGGATTCGGGCAGTCTCTTTCGAACGACTGCGGAGTTGGTCGGCTTCCGCGGCTAGCCCATCCTTTTGGAGACTTCAGGAATGAAAACCAGATTACTTCCCCTCCTAGTGTGCTGTTGCGGCGCACTGGCCATTACAGCCGTAGCTCAGGAAAGAGGAAACAGCCAAACCGAGTATCTCGATGCGCAGAAGGCGCCGCCGATGCTGGGCATCCACTGGGCGCGCGACTTTCAGCCAAATGCCCGTGCTGCCGAAGAGGCGAAAGAGGCAAAGCCCGCCCGGCCCAACCGCAGCCCCAACATGACCTACCACGGCGGCGTGATCATGCCGACCTCGAACACCAGAGCCATTTTCTGGGGAACCAGCTGGGGTAGCTCCCCCGGAGACAAGATCACCGGAATGGATTCCTGGTACACAGGGTTCAGTAATTCGAATTACGCAAAGACGAATACGGAATACACCGGCTCAAACGGACAAGTTGGTCCGATATCTCAGTATGGAGGGCACATCATCGACACCACCGCTTCGGCGTCAGGCGGGAATACCTCAACCATCCTGGCCGAGGTATGCAAGGTGATCACGAACCCCGATTCGACGGGCAACGGGTATTACGCGGTGTACACGGACACACCTCGCGGTCATGCGGGCTACTGCGCGTGGCATAGCGTTGGCACCTGTAATGGCGTTCGAGTCCAGTTCGCCTACTTCTTCAAACTCGATGGAGACGCGGGCTGCGATCCGCAGGATACATCGGGTCAACATTCCCAGGGTCTGGCAGCGATTGCGAACGTGAGCGGCCACGAGCTTTCAGAAGCCATGACGGATCCTGCAAGCCCCGGCGCATGGTATGACTCGCAAGGCGCAGAGAATGGCGACAAGTGCGCATGGACCTTCGGTGCACCGCTCGTGACCTTCTCGAACGGATCGCAGTGGAAGATCCAGGGAGAGTGGTCGAACGCGGCCTACACCGCTGGTACAGGTTATCCAAACAGCTCGGGACAGAACGGCTGCCTCTCGGGCAAGTAGGACTATCTTCACGACGTGAAAGGCCGCCAATTCGGCGGCCTTTTCATTTGGTGCGCCCGGCAGGGCACACTTACTTGGAGGTGAAAGTCCTCTACACACCCGGCAAGGGGAAGTGTTAGCTGAACAGCAAGGGTGTCTATCGCGAGGTGGAATCTGGAGGAAGCTGTAGGCAAAT
>Ga0207671_10000233_pt1 | contig 83672 bp, 61 predicted proteins | sample KBSC24metaG_FD_184352 | JGI IMG/M metagenome (GOLD analysis project Ga0207671, IMG submission 184352) | Corn rhizosphere microbial communities from Kellogg Biological Station, Michigan, USA - KBS C2-4 metaG (SPAdes) (version 2) | ecosystem: Host-associated > Plants > Roots > Rhizosphere > Soil...
GTGTTCTGTGTTAGCTCATCATTCGTCGTACAATTGACGATCACCACGGAACGGTCCCTCCCAGAAACCGTTCCAATATTCGACACAGAAGACCAAAATGACTCCCCGATTTAAACGACAAGATAAGAAGCCTGGGGGAAGATAGAACGGCGCTTATCAAGTGACTGCGCCCACTTCTTCGCAAACCGATAATGAAGAGATTGCACTCTTCTATTGGTTGCCAGCAATGAACCTAGTGCTCTCGGTTATTTGTGAACGTAACTTCTTCCCCCAGGCTTGGGGGGCAGGGGGGGCTCTGAGTCTGGGGAGCCTCCGGGCAGCCTTTTGACATCGGATTACCGTAACTGTATAATGAGATCAGAACATGACATGTCAAGCTGGCAGGCTTGGTTTCTGTTCGCAATATACAGTTACGGAAATATCGATCCATGCCTTCAGCGACAAAATCCGGCGCAACGGTCAGTATGCGCGAAATCGCCCGAGTAGCCGGCGTCTCCCGGACGGCCGTCTACCATGTGGTGAACAACCGAATTGGCGAAGTGAGCGAGGATACGCGGGAGCGCATACTGAAGGCCATGCGCGAGATGGGATATACCCCGCCGCCACGCCTCAAACCGCGCGACGAGCGCAAAGTCGAGGTCGTGGGCTGCGTTCTCACGACGTCGGCACAGCACCTCACGGAACCTGGCTACTACCGCAAGATGCTGGATTCCATTCTTCTTGCCTCCGAACCCCACAGCATCAATCTGACTCTCTTCACCGGCGAGCTATTCTCTGTCGACACTTCGGATAAAGTGCGCCTGTACTGCGATGGCCGTTGTGACGGTATGCTGCTGACAGCTCTGCGGGTCGATTCGGACCTACCTACGATCCTGGCCGAGCGCGGTACACCGTTCGTAATGATCGGCTCTCGCAGCAATTTCGTGGACGGATACACAATCGATATCGACAACGATCACGCGGTCACGACACTTGTGAAGCACTTGCTGGACAATGGGCACCGGCGCATCTCATTCTGTAACGGCCCTGATTTCATACCGTCGGCAGTCGAGCGCAACAGGGCGTTCCATGAATGCGCCAGGAATTTCGGATTTCAGGCTCCGATCGTTCCCGGCATGGAGAAGACCTGCGACCCCGCAGAGTGGGCACAGTGGGTCGAGCGCATCTTGAGCCTGCCGGATGGTGATCGCCCGACCGCGATCGTGGCCTGGAACGATGAGAGCGCCCTGATCGCTGTGCAGCAGGCCCGTAGAATAGGGCTATCCGTGCCCGAGGATCTGTCCGTTGTTGGGATCGATGATATCGTGGATTTCAGCAAGGAGGCGATCATGCTTACCTCCTACAGTCAGCCTTGCGGAGAGATTGCGAAGACGGCCGTCGAGTTTTTGAGAAGTCAATTCGAACCGGGGTTTGAGCCTGGAAACGTATTTGTTAAAGGCGATCTGGTGGAACGGGAGAGCGTCGCGCCTCCGAAAGATTAAATCGGTTTTTCGCATGAATTTATAGAGACCACCCTGGGTAAACGCGCCTGAGTGAGCGAAAAATGATTCGTTGACAATGTGGCAAGTCGCTTGTATAATGATTTTAACTTGACAAGTCAAGTTCCTGTTTAAGAGGGAGTACTTGAGAGATGAAATCATCTAATGCCTTACTCAATAATAATCGCTTCATTTATGAGGGCGTATTGAGAGAGAGAAGCGCCGACGAAAGAAGCTATAAATGCCGCGTGCGGCCTAATGCGATCTGGGCGACTGGTCTATTGGCTTTCGCTGTCCTGCCGTGTCATGCGGTGCGTACCGATCGTGATGCGAACGTATCGATCATCGACGATCTCGCGCAGGGCTGGATCTGGAGTGGAATGACGCAGACCGATTCGCAGGACTGCCATGGGCAAACTATGCATGTCGGAGGCCCTGGGACTTATGGCGCGTACACGTTTCAGGGGACGGGAATTCGTGTCTTTGCGCCGGCAGCAAATGCTGTCGCGTGCAATGGGCGTCTGCATAAGGTGGGGCATTATAAGGTCTCTATTGATGGAAAAGCAATACAGTCATCTGAGACCGTTGATGGAATGGAAGGGGATGCCTGCATCTTCGCCGTGAGCAGCCTGTCCGACGGCAACCATGTGCTTCAGGTCGAGCCGGAACTCGGCTGGATTTCCGTCGATTTCGTACAGGTATTATCCAAGGCGGATACGACTGCCGACAAAACCGGTAAAGCAGCCGCATCCAAACGTGGTCCGATCAAGAATGGCATCTATCAGGTCATGTTGGCCGAAGCGCCACAGCAGGGATTGGATATTTCCGGCCGCTCATCCGCAAACGGCGCGGAGGTTCAGGTCTACCTGCCGGCTGCCGACCCGCAGCCAAACCAGCAGTTCCAGGTCACGGATATCGGCGGCGGTAAATATACGATTTCGCCGATGAACGCGCCGGGCAAGGTATTGACGGTTCTCGATTCCGCCGCTCCCGGAATGCCGTTGCGCGTGGGGCTTTGGAGCTACACGGCTGACCCACATCAAGTCTGGAATATCTCGCAGGTCGCGCCGGGTGATTATCGGATATCGCCGGACAGTGCGCCGGACTTTGCTATGCTGCCGCTAAACGGTTTCTCGACCAATGCGACACGAATCGTCCTGCAGCCATGGTCGGGACAGCCTGCTCAGGCCTGGCGCTTTATTTGGATCTCGGAATAGTAGTGGGACGGTACAGGTCTGAAGTGGAAAAACTCAAAACAGACTTTACCGTCCTTAACACACACAAACTCGATCTAAGATCGTTGTTGACAAATCCGATGAGTCATGTTAGGATATACTACGTCCGATATACTACGTAATACTATTGCAGCGAAAGCATCGGTCATATCAATATCGCATTCAGTTGGAGAACTAAAATCATGCATCGGAAATTCTCGGGTTTTACGCTTATTGAATTACTAGTTATTATAGCAATAATAGCGATTCTTGCTGCTATTCTCTTCCCTGTATTCGCGAAGGTCCGCGAGAAGGCAAGGCAGACCAGTTGCGCCAGCAACATGAAGCAGCTTGGACTCGCCATGGTTCAGTATGTTCAGGATAGCGATGAAGCGTATCCCAGAGCGTGGGGGGACACGTCGTGCCAGCCGACATGGCGGCAGATGATCTTTCCTTATGTGAAGAGCGCCGATGTCTATAAGTGCCCATCCAATCCGAGCAACAACAACGATGCCTGGAACCCGAATGCCGCCAACGGATGCGCCAACCCGGCCACGCCGATTATTAAGCAATCGTATTCGGCGAATTCGAACGGCGTCAACTCGCTCGGTCAAAATGCGCCGTTCGCCAACGGCAACGCTCCGATCAGCCTCGCGGCGATCCCGTCGCCCGCTCAGGTCATCCAGCTGGCTGAATCGCTCTCCGAATATCCCGACGCCAGTATTAACAACACGAATGTACGGCTTTTCGCGGGCCACACCCAGCAGGCTAATCTGCAGTTCTGCGACGGACATGTCAAGTCGATGCGTCTGGAGCAGTCGATCAACGAAACATCCGGCGGCGGCACAAGGCCGAACCTCTGGTCGCTGGACAACACGCCGCTTGGCGGCAGCGACTACACGAATGCGCAGACAGTGATCAACAACGCCTACGGAGCAAAGTAGTAGCGCTTTTGTCCAAGTGAGGGTGATTTCCAAAAGATCTCACCCTCTGTCGATATCAAATCCAGAATATTTCTGAAAGGTCGCACCATGAAAACATCGTCGTATCGAAGCCGAAATATCATCGCAGGGTTCACTTTAATTGAGCTTCTAGTAGTTATAGCTATCATAGCGATTCTCGCTGCCATCCTCTTTCCCGTCTTCGCAAAGGTCCGCGAAAAGGCCAGGCAGACCAGCTGCGCCAGCAACCTCAAGCAGATCGGCCTGGCTATCACGCAGTACGTGCAGGATAACGACGAGATCTATCCCGCGATCCGCCCCAGAAATGTGGTCGTAAACGGCGCTCTGCAGGATCCCGCTTGCTGGCAGGTGATCGTACAGCCCTATATAAAGAGCGCCGGTGTCTTCAAGTGCCCTGATGTCAGCTCCACACAGTTCGTCAACGGCAGCAACAACACGATCCCGGTGAGCTACGAGGCCAGCCATGGCGGTTTTAAGAGCTCAAATCAGTTTGGCGGTCCGGGACCGATGGGACTGACGGCGCAGGCATGGTCCAGCGACATGGACAATCCCGCTGCTCTCGCGCAGGTCGATTCGCCGGCGCAGGTAATTCTGGTCGGAGAGCATCGTGGACGCCAGGATCCCGAATTCTGGGACGATACCAACGACCTCTTGTTTGTCGATCACACACAGCAAACGAACTTCCTCTTCTGCGATGGCCATGTCAAGACACTGCGACCGACTGCGACAGTGGTTCCCGTCAACATGTGGAATGTCACGAACGCTGGTCCCAACGGTATACAGAATTTGCTCGCCGATATTCAAGCCAATCACATGCCGTAGCAGAAGCGCCGGAGGTACCTTATCGCGCCTCCTGCTTTGAGGCGACCGTCCTGGGGGATGTCTTCCTCCAGGACTTTTTGATCAGGCAGGAATTGCTTTAACGTGATCATCGCAGAAATATAAAAGACCTACGATGGCACAACAGACCATTAGAAAAGACTACCACTACTGCCGTTATTTCTTTGATAGAGAGGATTAGTATGACACCGCTTAGAAGCGCAATTCGCAACGCTGCGTTAATATCTATTGCTGCATTTACAATACAGCCTACCAGTTACGCAACGACTCTGCCTGGGACGTACACGACAAGCTGGATCGGCAACAGCACGGGGACACTTGCGACTCACATTCAGCAGGATATGTTCTCGCTCTATGTAGCATCGGACGGCGCCTGCTATACGGGGTGCTCCTGGGAGGAAGGCGCGACGGAGATCGGCGTCTATAAGAACGGCGCGTTCGTTAGCCGCTTCGACGATACTGCCGGCTATCAGGGTGGCACGGGAGGCATCTGCACCAACGGCACATACTTCTTTACAGCGACCGACGGCGATAACGGTATTGGTCGGTATACCATGGCCGGAGCGCACTCCACTTTCAGCGGCGGCTCCGTTGACGGTAGCGTACTTGCAGTCGCCACAAACGGCGTCGCCGGTCTAGCCTGCAACGGCACGGAGCTCTACGTCGCCGATCGGGCCAACAATGTCGTTCACGTTTACAACACCAACAGCATGACGCAGCTTCGATCCTGGGGCTTGAGCAATCCGGGGCGGATTTGCATGGGAAGCAGTGGCTCGCTCTGGGTCGTTACCGGCTCCACGATCAAGCACTACGATAAAAACGGCAATTACCTTGGCCAGCAGATCACAGATGTGGGCAAGCCGATGGGCATCTGCGTGGGCGGCAGCAACAAACTCTACGCGGCGGACGACGGCTCGGATCAGAATATCAAGATCTACACCAGTATCGACACGTCGCCCAGCCGCACATCCACACTGGGCGTTTTGGGAGGCGCGCTCTCCGGCTCCGGATCGACGATCGGGACGGTGGGAGCGTTGCGTTTCATTCATCCCCAGGCCGTCGGTGTCGATGGGAGCGGCAATATCTATGTGGCCCAGCGCCATGGAACCCAGGATACCGGCGCGACAGGCAGTTCGGTCCTGGAGAGTTATACCTCCGGCGGATCACGCAACTGGACGTTGAATGGACTGCACTGGACGGTCGCCAGCGACTTCGATCCCAGTTCCGAGACCGATATCTTCTCGCCCGCGCAGCATATCCAGGTCAATTACAGCAATACCACGCCCGGCTCGGAGTGGAGCTACAAAGGGTATACGCTGAACGAGAGCAAGTATCCGTCCGATGCTCGCCGCTCGAACTGGACATGCGGGTGCTGGGTGCGCCGCATCCACGGTGCGCGCTTCCTGATTATGGGGCCGCAGAACGGCGTCCCAAACGGCATATACCGCTTCAACAGCTCGACCGACGGCGAAGTCGCCATTCCTGCCGGCAATACTCCTACCGGAAACGAAGGCTGCGTTGATAGTCAAGGCAACTGGTGGGACATCAGCAGCGGCATCAACAAGTACCCGATCAACGCCGCGCTCGACGCCAACGGCGCGCCCACCTGGAACACCGGCGGAGTCGTCCACTACGGCACGCCTTCCAATGGCTCGGGGTGGACGGAGATGGATCGGGTTGTTTACGATGCCGCGAATGACCGCATGTATATCAGCGGCTACACCAACAGCAACCCGAATTCCAATGGAGACTGGGGACGCGCCGGCAAGGTTCTGCAGCGCTACGATAACTGGAGCGGAACGCGCACGGCCCACTATTCCGGTGACGGCATTCTGTTGACGGGTAACACCACGCCCACCAATGACACGCCGAAAGGCATCAACGTGGCGGGAAACTACGTGTTCGTTACCCTCTACGATGTCCACCAGATCGATGTCTACGATATCAACAGCGGCGCTTACGCCGGTTCGCTGATCCCTGGCGCGAACGTCGGTGGCCCGAGCGCCGTCGGCAATGTCGATATGGAATATCCGACGAACGTACTGCTGCGCTCGAACGGCGAATATGTCGTTCTCTGCGAGGACAACTATGCCAGCAAAACGCTGATGTACCGCTGGCTGCCTAACGGTTCGAGCACGCCGGGCAGCTACGAAGCGGAGGCTGCTGCCAACACGATCGGCAGCGGCGCGTTCGCCGATGCCAATGCGTTGGCGTCCGGCGGTCAGGTCGTCCGCTACATCGGCGGAGGAACCGACGGCTACGATACTATCAATAACGTAACTGAGAGCGCTGCGGGCTCGCAGACGATGACCGTTTACTACTTTACAGGGGGCCGCGATTTCAAGGTCAGTGTCAACGGTGGCGCGGATCAGACGCTGACGTGCCCCGGTACCAGCGGATCGGTTACGATGGCCGTTTCGCTAAACGCGGGCAGCAATGCCATCAAGTTCCACAATCCCGGCGCGGCCGCACCCGACCTCGACCGCATCACCGTCACCTCTACGCCACCTGCTCCGACAAGCTACGAAGGCGAGGCGACCGCCAACACGATCGGCGGCGGCGCATTTGTTGACACGAACGCATCGGCATCGGGTGGAAAGGTCGTCCGCTATATCGGCGGTGGGACCGATGGATACGCTACCGTCAATAGTATCACCTCGACCGCAGGAAGCCACACGCTGACCGTGTACTACTTCACCGGCGGCCGCGACTTCAAAGTGAGCGTCAACGGTGGCGCGGATCAGACGCTGACATGCCCCGGCGCCAGTGGATCGGTAACGATGACGGTGACATTGAATGCCGGCGCTAACACGATCAAGTTCCACAATGCCAGCGCGGCTGCGCCGGACCTCGACCGTATTACGATCTTGTAGAAGGAACTGCCCCCCAGGATTGGGGGCAGTTGGCCAATCCTGGGCTTCTTTCTTGATAATTCGTATTATTCAATGCAGGAGTTATCTTCCGCCGTTTTGAAATGTCCCTTTGAGCTGCTAAAGCGACGGAATTGTCGTTTTCATAGAGAGTGCGGCGAAAGGCCATGGCAATGAAGAACGGTGTTGTTTTCCTGTTGATTGGAGCGAATCTAATTGCGCAAACAGGTGTGCTCGGTGAGCAAGCGGCCCCTCCGCCGGGAGACAATGCGCCTCTGCTTGAGGGGTACCAGGCATCGTGGCTCGCAAATTCTTACCCCGGCGATGGCGCGCATCGCTGGATGCAGCACTGGGCTTACGGGATGGCGGTGCGTCCGGACGGGACCGTTTACCTGAACACATACTGGGAAGAGGGCGGCGAGCATGGCGGCATCTACCGGGACGGCAAGGTGATCGGTCAGGCTGAGTACCATGACGGCCTGGAGCCATCCGGCGATGCGGTGGCGGTCAACACGGACCACGTTTTCTACACCAAGGGGACGTCGATTGTTCGGTACGACCCGGACGGCAAGAAGCCGGTTAAGTTGTTCGATGCCGGCGAGGAAGTAATGGGACTTGCGGCATCGGATACCGCACTTGCCCTAACCACCAGCAAAGGCGCTGTCCGGCTTTACGATCTAACGGGAAAGCTGACCGCGCAGTGGTCGGCCCCGCAGCCGGGCGCGATCGCGATCGCGGCAAACGGTGACCTCTTCGTCGCCACGAATGTCACAAGGAGCGGAGAAAAGCCGGGCGAGCATAATCAGACCTGGATCGCCGGCGATGCCTCTCCGGTGGTCTGCCGCTACAGCGCAGCGGGAGCGCTCCTTAGGCGCTCTGCAGTACCGAAGACGCCATGGATACCGTCCGCCGTCGTAGTTGACACAGCAGATCCAGGCGTCGTGCTTGTGGCTGATGCCGGCCGGAATCAGCAGATCTATAAATTGCGGGCGTCAGATCTTTCCGTGAGTGAAACCTTCGGAACGCCCAACGGATACCTCGCCGGCCCCGTCCCCGGGCGAACCGGTCCGGGACGCCTCATGCGCCCATGGGGTGTCGGCACGGACGGGCAGGGCAATATCTATGTATTAAACGCCGTGCCGCATACCTGGTCGCATCGCCCTGTGCTGCAGAAGTACAATCGCAAGGGCAAGCTGGTGTGGGAACTCGACGGCCTTGCCTGGGTGGATACCGTGCAGCCGGTGTCATCAGCGGACGGTCGCACACTGTACAGCGGTAGTGATCGGTTCTCCTACGATTTCTCAAAACCGGCAGACGGCTCCCATTGGAAACATGAGGCGGTGACGTCGGACCCCTGGACTTACAAATACGATCCTCGTGAGCACAGTCCGTTCATCATCACTGTTGGCAAAACTCGTCTGATGTACACGATCGGCCAGTTCAGCAATGTTCTGGCGATCAATCGTTTCGATGGAGATATTGCCGTCCCGGCAGGCCTGCTTAGCCGCGGAAGGATGAGGCCGGAAGAATGGGCGCCGGGGCATCCTTCCGACGGGATGTTTATCTGGACCGACCGAAACGGCAATGGACAGCCTGAAGCTGACGAGTATCAAAAGGACGGCAGCGATTCCGGAGAGACCTTCTGTATGTGGGTGGATGAGCGCGGCGATATCTGGGATGCGCGATACGACCCTAAGATGACCGGAGATTCGCGCTGGAACATCCGTCGAACCCCACTGCAAAAGCTGGACAAGAACGGCGTTCCCCAGTACGATCTCGGCAAAACCGTATCCTACGGTAATCCTCCTGATATGACCGAGATCGGGAGGCTTGAGTACCATCCCGAAAGCGATACGATGTATATGATGGGATACACGAAAGCTTATCCGAGGGTGAACGATTTCGGCCTGAGCGATCCCGCGCCATGGGGCACGGCCGGCCGCGTGCTCTACCGGTACGACTCCTGGACCAAGCCGGAGCGCCGCCTCCACGCCGGATATCCGATTGTCATGCCGTTCTTCGTAAAGACAGCTCTGGGAGCCGCTTCGGGAATGGCAGGGACTGTAGCAGCAGACCAGCGGACCGTCGACTTCGAGGGGTGTGTCATCCCCGGCGATTTCGTTGTGCCGTCCGATGCCGGAGAGGACAAACCGGGGCGCAGCTATTTGTTCGTTGTCTACGGAGTTAACGGTCCGCATACGAACGATATCCTCAGCCGCAACGAGATCCGCGCGTTCGATGTGGCGACGGGGAAATTCGTTGGGTCCATGGTGGCGAAGCCTCCGATCGATCCCCATGCACTGGGATGGCTTGACACCCGGCGTTCCTTGAAGGGCATCCGGCGTTCTAACGGAGAGTATTTCCTGACCACGGAAGAAGACTACAAAGGCAAGTTCGTGCTGTACCGCTGGAACCCGGGCGGCGCAAAATGATAATTATCGCCAAAGCACTTGACAGGCAAAATGATACATGATAAGATTGTTTTGTGCTTGATAATTCGGATTATCAAACTTTTTATCTCATAGAAGGAGGGGAATCGTTACGCACGAACGTACTTGCTTGCGGGCGTGACGTTTTCAGACGGCGAGCGGCCGCCATCAACATTTTATACAATTCGCCGCATGATCTGCCTTAGAAATACGACTTTAGAAATATGGCATGACCATTGTCATGCGCTAAAAGACTTTGCTCAGTGATTACAATCGACCTGGAGATGTCATGAAAACCAAATCAGCATTCACTCTTATTGAATTGTTAGTTGTTATAGCTATAATTGCAATTCTTGCTGCTATTCTATTTCCTGTTTTTGCCAAAGTGCGTGAGAAGGCGCGCGCCGTCTCGTGTCTTTCAAATGAGAAGCAGATCGGTCTGGGTATGGTTCAGTACACCCAGGATTACGATGAGGCAATGGTCAAAGGCTGGTACGGTGTCAACGGTTACCAGGGATCGGACCCGACTCCTGCTTCGGAAAAGTATAAGTGGATGGATGCCATCTACCCCTACACCAAGAGCCAGCAGATTTATAATTGCCCTAGTTTTTCCGGCAACAAATACGTCTATTATAAGAACCTTACGGGACAGTCAACCAGCAACTATGGCAGCTATGCCATCAACGATTCCTATTATCAGACCGGTGATGGGCAGACATCGCCTGCCGGCAACGATGTCGATGTGCTGACTTTAGCAGCGATCGCTCTCCCCAGCTCTACCTATCTGGTGCTGGAGGGGAACGGCGACTATGAAACGGCCTGGGCCAGTAAAGCGACGACGTTCACGAAAGGAACTGATGCGGGTGTTCCGGCTCTCATCAGCTCTACGGCAGGAGCGCGCGCTTATGCTCGTCATATCGAGAGAACGAACGTGGTTTTCTGTGATGGGCATGCAAAGGCCTTGACGATTGAGGCGCTGATGGAACCCAGCCCCGCCGATCCCACAGTACTGCGCAACTTCACTGTCGAGGATGATTAGTTTGCCCCTCGGCGTTCACTGAGGCATATTGATATGCCTCAGTGAACGCCATTCCGTGTACAATACTTACAGGTTTCCTTCGCAAAGGCCATCTGCTTGGCGCAACGCCATGCTTGACAATATACGCTGCCGATGTCAGAATAATTGCCGTAGTAATACGTAATATCGTCCCGTTTTCTCAACACGAACATGCCAGTTACGCAGAAAGACATTGCCAAAGCTCTGAACGTCTCGCAAGGGCTGGTTGCCCAGGTTTTGGGCAATCGCAAGGATGCCCGGGCGACCGAAGAAACGCGTGAGCGTATCCTTCGTATGGCTGCCGAGATGGACTATCGTCCCAACATGGCCGCCCGAAGTTTGCGCAGCGGCCGGACGCACACGGTCATGTTCGCTTATCTGAGACCGCCTGACGACAACATCCGGTATTACCACGCAATGATCGTCGAGAAGATGGCCGAAAGCCTGGGAGCCGAAGGATATAGTCTGCATGTGCGGGCGTTCACGAAGCCTCAGATTTTGCTGGACAGCCTCTCCGATGCCGTCGCGACACGCACCTGTGATCTGGTCGTTTTGATCGGCTCGGATGAGGTGATCTTTGAGGAGGCAGCTCTTCTCACGAAGCTGGATATGCCGTTTGCCGTCATCGGCAGGCATGAGGTCACGCATCCTGAGTGGCTGCAGATGGACTTCGACCATGAGGGGATGATGGAAGGCGCTGTCAGCCATGTCTATTCCCTCGGACATCGCCGTATCGCGTTCTTCTCCCACGACAATTTAGACACCTATAACCTCTGCCTGCGGCAAGGTTTTATCGATGCCGTTAAGGCTCGGCCTGATGTCGTCTTTCGTGACGATTTTCTTAGCCAAACCGGTCCCCACTCGCCGCCTGGCGCCGACCTGGTGGAGCAGTGGATGGCGCTGCCCGAGTCCGAGAGGCCGACGGCGCTCGTCGTGGCCACAGGCGACCGGAACTGGGTGGATACCGAAATGGCGTTGGCACAGATGGGCAGGCGTGTTGGCGAAGCTGACGGCGACTTTACCATTACGGGAATCACCGCCGATCGTTACCCGTTGATTTTGGGCGATGCGCATGCATATATCGTGGCCCAGACCGGCATCGATCAAATGGCGGATGCTCTCGTCAATCAGTTGATCATGCCATCCCTGAAAGGGGAGACGATTATTGATCCCGTACTGCGGTATCTGCCTCAAATGGAGCGCGTGGAGACAAGCAGGATCGATGGATTGCGATTGGCCGTCGAAGACTTCATAAGCCGCAGAGCCGGATAACCGGCAGACAAAAGATAATGTTATAGATTGCGCCGCGCCGCCCGAGAGTTCTGCTCACGGGCGGCGTCGTTTTGTGTCAGGGTATTGAAGCCTTTGGGCAACCCCGAGAGAAATCACCATATATGCAAAGGTAAGAAGGGATTGGATATCGAAGAATTACTCCAACTGCGCAGGAGCCAACGAATGACCTCAAGTGTGAATATACCGTCGACGAATTTAATTGTCTCGTCAATCTGTCTCGGCACGGGCGGATTTGGAACCAGCATCGGCCGCGACGACGCGTTTCGCATGCTCGATACATTCTTCGAGCTTGGTGGCGCGTTCATCGATACTGCCCATGTCTACGGAGATTGGGATGCAAGTGTGCTCCGCAGCGCCAGCGAACGCGTCATCGGCGAGTGGATGCGCGAACGTGGCGTTCGAGATCAAGTCGTCCTTGCGACAAAAGGCGCTCACTGGTTCCTGGACAAGCCGGATGTGCCACGCCTGTCCCGTCAAGATATCGATGACGATGTTGCCGGGAGCCTGGAAGCATTGCGGACCGACCGCATCGACCTTTACTGGCTGCACCGTGACGATCCGGAGCGAGATGTCGAAGATATTATGCAGACTCTCGCCCGGCATAAGGCGTCCGGCGCGATACGGTACTGTGGAGCATCCAATTGGAAGCCGGTTCGCATTAGAGCGGCGCAAGATGCTGCTGGGAAACTTGGATTTGCCGGCTTCGTTGCGGATCAATCGCTATGGAATGCAGGAGTGCCGGTGGGACCTCCTTTTGGAGATGTGACGACAACCTGGATGGATGACGAAGCGTTTGCCTACCACTTGGAAACAGGGATGGCCGCCATACCGTATCAGTCACAGGCATACGGATTGTTCAAGCGCATGTACGAGGGCACTCTGGATCAAATGAATGCTGGCTTGCGCGCCTATTACAAGCCGGAGGAAACCGAGCAGAGATACGACAGAATGCGCATTGTCATGGATGAATCCGGTCTCACCATCACTCAGGTAACATTGGCCTATCTCACATCACAGCCATTTACAACCGTGCCGATTGTCGGCTGCCGCAACTGTGAGCAGCTAGCCGACAGCATGACGGCCCTCTCCGTTCGGCTGACGCCGGAACAGACACATTTTATCAGAACCGGCGAACGGCCAGGCTTTTCCCTGTAAACCTATGAACGGACTATCGATCGGATATCGACCGCGCAACATTGGGTACATCTGGTCTCCCGGACCCGATGGCGTTGCCGCGCACCAGACGCAAGGCGTTCCCAATGGGCTAAGCGAGTTCGAGTTCTTCTTTTCGCCGATCTTCAACGCTATGGCGCTTCTGTATTGGTGGGACGTTGGAAGCCCATCGTCCGCATTTACCAGCATCTACCCGGATGATTTTGATGACGACGATAATGACAATATTCACCCTCTGATCGACAATGGGGTTCCCGGCCTGTATAACCCGGGCATTCTGCCGGCTTACGCGCACGATGTGCCGAACGACTGGCAGACGTTTATTGGAATCGAGAGCGACAAGGAGACTGCCGTTGCAATCGCCCAAGAGCTCAATCATCTTAGCGAATCAGGATTTCTAGGCAATGTGAAAAAATTATCCAGCTTGTTCTTCGTGTGCATCGATGGCTTTGAGTGGGAAATGTACGCCCGCGATCCTGATCTCATCGAGCGTGTACGAGCGCCGTTAGTCAGGTCGGGTAAATATCGTTTAAAAGACCTCACACTGTAAGAACGGCGTGACAACGTGTGTATTACGAGTAAATCTCCATATTATCCTCGTCAGCTTCTTCATCGATACGGTCTTTTATCTGGCGTATGACGCCAGGTAGATCTTCTCGTTCGACGCCGGCGATCGGCGCGAACGGTAGAAGAGTCATTCACCCATGAGCCGGCGGCTTTGCGCCGTCTGTGATTGTGATGGCGGTGATGCTGTGTACCCAGCGCGCGGGTTTGACATCGTCGGGGACAATCACTTGCAGCGCTCCGCCTTCCTCGGTGGGCGCCTTGCCGTCTTCATCCAGCGCGATCCATACTTTGCGGTTGCCGATCTCCGGCAGAAGCTCAGCCATGCTGAAAGCCACCGCGTAACCGTCGAAACCCTGAACGGAGACTGTGAACTGCAAATCATGATGCTTGATTCGCGAATTTACTGCCGGATGGGAGGCATTGATGACGCTCAGGATCGGCACGCAATTGGCAGTGTGCTTTTGACCTTTCAACTCATAGTGGACGAGTTGGATATCGGCCTTCAGGTCTTGCTTGATGAGCGCGGCGTTCCATGTCGTTTCAGACTGCACATCTCCTGATACCTTAAACGAACCGGCAGGATCTGCAGAGAAAGCCGGCATGGATAAGCAAACTAAAAATCCGGTTGCGTAAGCCTGTAAACTCTTCATAGAACCTCCAACCAATAAAATCCCGCGAAACGAGCTTTTCAATTGTTTACAGGTTACCCGGGCAAGCCATGTAAACCATACATCGTAATCGCCAACAACCTGTATGCGCCATAAAAAGAGAGATGCCGTGTAAAATACGGCCATGAGTTCCTTCCGACCTGTCGGCATTGCCGCCCTTGCCTGCGCCCTTTTCAGCTTCGGCATCCCCTCCAAAGCTCAGAATCCGCCGGTGAGTGATCCGTTGCGTCTAAAGAAATCGGACAACATCGATATGGGAATGCATCTCGTGTCGATTGGATCGAGCTACGGTATAGGCATTTACATAGATACCGGCGCTAAGTCGCCGGCCGACTCTTTCAACCAGACTGAACCCCTGACCGTTGACGTCGTTGACGACAAGGGAGCGTTAACGTGGCTGGATGGAGGCTACGATGTAGCCTTTAGAACGAAAGACGGATATCACTGCACAGGGTCATTGAAGACGGTAAATGGGACTGTCTTCAAGTTCGTGGACGATTACACCATGCTTGCGGTAGGGATCAGCCTCACGCGAAGAGTGAGTATAGAAACTCCAAGTCCAAACGATAAAGGGTTCAATTCTCAATTCAGTCTGCGCCCAAGTGTTGCCACCACTATGAAGGACAATGACGTCTTTGTGCCAGGCAACTGGTACAAGCAAAACGAACATGTCCCGTCGACGGCTCTCGCGAGCAGCCTGGAAGACCAGCAATACTACATTCGAGAAGACCGCATGCCTTTGCCGATGGTTACCGTGCGGGACCGGCGAAACGGCGCCACGCTGACCCTGGCGCATCTTGATCCTGATGGGGCAACTATTCCCGGAGACGATGGTCTCAACCGCATTATCGATTCGCGGCTGCAGTTCGGCTCGTTGGGATTGATAAACACGAGTAAACCCTCGCCCGTATTTCTGTTCCCGGGGACGGAGGGAGAGCGCACTTATACCTATGGCGCTTCGCCCGATCGAGGGCGATGGACGCCGCGGAGCCATCCCGTTGAGATTGGAGTGCCGCACACCTATAAGCTGCTGATCCGGCTCTCTCAAACGCAGTCGTATCCTGCTGCTGTGGGCGAGGCGTGGCGGGCCATGTACAATCTGAACAAGCCTCCTGTCATAAGAGCGGATATGGCGAAAGTATACAAAGACAGCATGGAACTCCTGGACGGATATATCCGGCCCTATGACGGCGTCATCAGCGTTCCGTTCGCCGCTAAAACGCTAACCGGAGAGGTGGCGGACACAAGCAGCGAGATGGGGTTTGTCGGGCAGGCGCTGCCTTGCGCCGCCCTGCTGCTTCGATACGGTTTCGAGAAGAACAATACCGATTCCATCGACCGCGCAAGCCAGGTCGTGGACTTCTGGGCTAAGAACTCCATGTCTCCGGCCGGCGTGCCGCGGACCTGGTATGACACTCATCCCGGCGGCAAGTTCACCTGGCGAGATTATCACACGTTCCTGCGGACGGCATGCGACGGATTGGACGGCGCGCTGCAGGCATGGAACGTAATGAGAAAGCAGCATAAGGACAAACCGGACTGGCTGGCCTTCTGCAAGCAGGGCGGCGATTGGCTGGTAAGGATTCAGAACGCGGACGGCTCATGGGCGCGCGAGTACGACTTTAACGGAAGCGCTGTCAATAGCGCAACCGATACGACCGACCAGACCATTGTGTTTCTTGTCGATCTCTTTATGGCAACTCACGATATCCGCTATCGGGATGCTGCGCTCAAGGCTGGCGCATTCTGCCTGCGTAGTGTCCATGGCGAGTATGCCTATGTCGGCGGGACGCCGGATAACCCCAATGTCATGGATAAAGAGGGCGGGATGATGGCGCTGGCCGCCTTCCTCGCTCTGTACGACATCGGCCGTGAGGACCGATGGCTTGCGGCGGCGACGCAGGCCGGGTGGTACAGCGAGACCTGGGTCTATTGCTGGAATATCCCGATCCCGAAGGACGATCCCAAGGCCACCTATCCGAAAAACCGAACAACCTATGGGCTGAGCCTGATCGCGACTGGGCATTCCGGCTCGGACAACTATATGGCCGGAGCGCCGTTCCTGTACTATCGTCTGTTCCTATTGACCGGCGAAAAGCACTTTTTGGATGTGTCTAATATGCTGCTGCACGATACCAAGCAGATGATGGATTGGGACGGCAAGCTCGGGTATTCCTATCCAGGCCTGTTGATGGAAGCTCAATCAATGCCGCCCTTGCGGGGACATGGCGTGACCAACTGGCTTCCATGGCTGACGGTATCGATTCTGGATCCGCTCACGCATTTCCAGGACATCTTCGGCAATATGGACATCAACCAGATCGGAACGCTGCCCAGAGTGGAGCGCCTCGCCAGAGATGCCATGTTCGCCACGGATCATGGCTTCGGCGGGTAAATGCTACTTTAATCAGGATCGAAGCTGTGTGTCACACGATTGCGCCCTGCGTGTTTTGAGCGGTAGAGCGCCTTGTCCGCGTCTTCAATGAGAGCGTGGATATCCGATGCGCCCTGAGATAGGGTGGTTACGCCGATGCTGACGGTGATGCTTCGGTGCTCCCATTCTGCCGACTCGATGGCAGCGCGGAAACGCTCGGCTGCCACTCGGGCAAGATGTTCGTCCGTGTCAGGCAGGATTACGGCGAACTCTTCGCCGCCGTAACGGGCCACGAAGTCCGTGTTGCGGGCCGTGTTCTGCAGCGTCTTCGCTACACCTCGCAGGACGCTGTCGCCGGCCGGGTGGCCGAATGTGTCATTGAACGACTTAAAACTGTCCACATCCATCAACAGCATCGAGAGTGGAGCATGGCTGCGACTGTTGCGTTCGTACTCGCTCATCAACTGTTCATGGAAAGAGCGGTGGTTGAAAAGGCTGGTCAAACCGTCCGTCTTTGCCAGCGATTCCAGGCGGCAGTTCGCCGCCGCCAGCTCTGCCTGCTGAGCTTCCAGCCTGATATTCGCTTCCTGCGTCTGCTGCATCTGAACGACCATCTGATCTTCGAGCCATCGTCGCTTGGTGATATCCGCAAACGTTATGACCACCGAATACGGTTTTTTCTGCCCTGGGTAAAAGAGCGGAACCGCGTTGACGCTGACCCAGACAAGATCGCCGTTTGGCTTGTGCACGCCCATGATCACATCGTGCTGCTCGATGCCCTCCCGCAGAGCCACTACCGAAGGACGCTCCTCTACCGGGAAGAGCGAGCCGTCCTCGCGCAGAGCGCGCCACCCGGGGTCCATCGCCGTGCGGCCTTCCATCTGCTCGCGCGTCAGCCCAAGGATGCTCTCCGTTCGAGCATTGCAGACGATGATCCTGTTCCGCAAATTTTGCAGAACGAATCCCTCATGCAAGGAATCGATCGCCAGACGAAAACGCTCTTCGCTTTCTCGGAGCGCATCGCTGGCAAGTTTGCGCTCGGTGATATCTGTGAGGGTGCCTACCAGGCGAACGACCTGTCCCGACGAACCGATAATGGACTTGCCGATCGCATGAAGCCACTGTGACGGTTCGTCTTCCGGCATCGCTCGCTGCAGATCGAGGGAATAGCTTGTGCCGTCTTTGATCGCGCGCTGAACGCTTTCATGCAATTTCGAGGCATCCTCAGGATGGTACATCTTCAGCTGAGTCGCATAATCGGGCTCGCCTTGCGCGGGGTCACGATCCATGAGCCGGAACAACTGCTCGGACCAGACCAGCCTGCCGGTGGCGATATCGTAATCCCAGCTGCCCATGCCGGTAACGCGCTGAGCCTCTTTCAGCCTGTCTTCGCTCTCTTTAAGAGCGAGTTCCATCTGACGCTGCGCTTCGATCAGAGTGTTTTGTTCGCTGACACGGATACGCAATTCGAACTGCGCGACAACCTGATTCGCAAGCGCGCGCAAGTTCCGCCGCTGTTCGGGAGTGATGTCGCGCGGGATACGATCGATGACGCACAGTGTGCCCAGAGCATGCCCGCCGCCAGTTACGAGGGGAGCGCCTGCGTAAAAACGGATATTTGGGTCGCCGGTAACGAGGGGATTGCCTTGAAAACGCGGATCTTCGGTGGCGTTTTGCACGATCAGCATATCCCGTGGCTCCAGGATGGCATGGGCGCAGAACGCAAGGTCACGATGCGTCTCCGGAGCATCCAGACCGAATCGGGACTTAAACCACTGACGATCCTCAGTAACAAGGCTGATCAAACTAATAGGAGTGCCGCAGATATCGGAAGCCAACCGGGTAATCTCATCGAATTCCTCGTCGGCAGGCGTATCTACAATCCCGTATCTCCCAAGAGCAGCCAGCCTTTGAGGTTCATTGTCCGGTATTGGTGGCTTCATTATTTGCAAATTGGTCATTCTAGGCTGGCATCTATAAGGTAAGCAGGCTGCAGCCGGCATTAATTCTACCGTGTCTGAAGAGCGCCTTTAGTTAATTTCTGGTTAATCTTACGTAACATTATTTGAATATTGTGCCCAGAATCGCGCAGGATCCAGGCCTCTCATCAATACTATATCATCGTTTCTGACTAGAACTTCAAACCAACCAGGGAAACATATGGATTCTCTCGATGACCATGTTCACCTGGTCAACACACCCACTTGCAAAGGACCGGCATTCACTGTCGGTCCTTTGCGTTTATCAGGCTCCCTTGAATTTTGTTCTTGTATGTCCAGTCTATGTACGCTATATCTGCTTCATTCGAACGCTCTGTCTTGACAGATAGCATGAACTCATATAGTATATGTATAATGTGTACATTAAGTATACTTTAAAGATACATAAAGCAAACGGCAAGCATTTGCTTTGTCCGGCGGCAATGCCGCATTTAAGGAAACCTATGATTTCTTTCAGCACGACAACTCTGAAAACAATTGGAATCGTCGCCGCATCAGCAATCGCGTTAGGGACTATGCCGGCGTGCGCTGCCGAGCTCACTCTGCAGCTCCCAAGGTCGAGCGATACCGCGCCGTATATCTACGCTCCGGCCCGCCTTCTCAACATCGTCGCGAAGGTCTCGGGGGCGGAGGATGGAGATATGCTGCCCTGGAAGGCGACCGACTATTCGGGCAAGACGATCGCAAAGGGGAAGGAACGGATTGTGTCGGGACAGGCCGAATTGCGAATTCGCCCCACGGAACCAGGCATCATTTATGTCCATGCGGGCATCGACGGTAAGGATGGGAAGCCTGTTACGGAGGCGAAAGCGCAGTTTGCTGTGTGGTCTCCCGACAAGCATCCAGCGCAGGATGACACGCTGCGTCCCATGCTCTATGGCATCAGCGCACACATAAACGGCCTGGGGCCGTTCGATGCCGAGCGTGAGATCGCATTTGCAAATGCTGTTGGATTCAAGGCATGCCGCTTCGATATGGCCTGGGGGCAGATCCAGCCCGAGCGCGGTGTGTGGAACTGGCCGGTATTCGACACCCTGTACTCTCTGATGGGGCGCTACGATATACAGCCCGCTCCGGTCCTTGCCTATACTGCCCGCTGGGCATCGACCGGCGATAAGGACTCGAAGGATTGGTCGCAATGGAACAATTCGCCACCGATCACCGCCGATTACGCGGCGTTCGCGCGCGCAGCTGCCGAAAGATATGGCCGGCAGACGCCCACCTGGGAGATCTGGAACGAGCCCGATCTGGATTCGTGGCGTGGCACACCCGCGCAATATGCTGAGATGTTCGATGCGGCTCGCAGCTCGATCCGGAGAGTCAGTCCCAAAGCCCGGGTTTTGAACGGCGGTATTTCGGAAGTGGGGATGCGCCCAAACTTCATAGCAGACTGGCAGCGGGCGGCGAAATCGAAGCCCGATATATTCGCATTTCACTCGCACATGGGATTCGCGAACATGCTTCGCGCCCATGGAGCCGTCGAAGGACCGCTGAAGAACGGCGCCTGGACAATGCCGGTGTGGCTGAACGAATCCGGCTTCTCGACAGTCGGCGACCTCACCGAAGCCGATCAGGCCATCAACCTGGTAAAGAAGATGGCGTATGCTCCCGCTATGGGCGTTTCGGCATTCTTCCTCTATGACCTGTGCGACGACGGCGCCGACCCCAAGGATTCCGAGCAGAACTACGGAATGTCCAAGCCCGACCTGCAGCCCAAGGCGGGAACCGTGGCGGTGCACACCCTCATCAGCACGCTGCGCAATCAAACATTCATCCGGCGCATCCCCGTACCGAATATGCCAAACGCCTACGCCTTGCTCTATGGAAGCGATCGCGTCAAAGGCGGCACACTGGTCATCTGGAACGAGGACAACAGTCAGGTTCCGCTCGGTATCCGTGTTCCCGGGGCGGCGCGTCAGGTTTCGATTATGGGAGTGTCCTTTCCCCTGAATACACGTGGTGGCGCGGCGGCGATCGATATGACGCCCGAACCTGCCTTCATCCCATTTTCCGGCGATCCTGCCTCCTTCAAGATCACCGGTCCGCTGCTTGCTCTGCCGGCTATCGTTACGGCTGCGCCGCATGGCGACACGTCGTTCATCCTCTCCGTTCGAAATCCGGCGTCCACGCCATCTTCGTATCGGCTCACGATTAATGCCGGCAAAGGATGGAAGGTAGAGCCGTCCACGGTCTCATCAAAGTTCCCGGCCGGCGGAACGGCCACATTGACCGTTCACGCCACAAACTCAGAAGCCGCAGACGGCGCCCTGAATGTCTCACTGAGCGTGGATGGTATCGCAAAGACTTCACAGGCACATAGCGCACTCCGCGTCGCGACCGTCATACCCAGGCGCGAAAGCTCGCTTGCCGATGATGTCTCCTCCGGTCGAACCGTTCCTGTTACAAAGCTTGATTCGTCCCATCTCATCAGTCTCTATTTCGCGACCCAGATGGATAGATTGAAGTTCCACGGCGATAAGGATCTCAGTGCGAACGTGTACATGGCGCGGACACCCGCCGGCCTTGAGATCGTATGGCATGTCGAGGACGATATCTTCAATCAGAAAGAGGCTCCCGGCTTCGAGTGGAGAGGGGATTCCATACAGTGGGCCATTTCGCTGCCCACAGGAGAAAACTACGAATGGACAACCGCGTTGACCGCCTTCGGTCCTGTGGCTGGTCTGGATTTCGGACCTCCTGGAGTAAAGACAGGCCATATGGATATGCCGGTTACGATCACCCGCAAAGGCACGGAGACGATCTATGACGTGGTTGTGCCGGAGACACTGCCTGGAGGAGCAAAGCTGACGGATCAATTCTCGTTCACCTGTCTGCTGAACGACGATGATGGGGAGGGGCGTAAGGGGTGGATTGAATGGACACCGGGGATTGGCCAGGCAAAAGATCCATTGCAGTTTGAGCCGATTATTGTGAAGTAGGAACCTACCCCCTCCCACGCCCTAAGGCGCGGGAGGGGGTAGGTCCCCTAATTCGTTACCGTCAAATTAAGCGTTGGCGAGAGGTTGTGCCAGACGCCGTCTGTCGATTGGTATGATGTGAATACGATCCAATTCCCTATTGGGTCGGCAGTCGTGAAGTTGCGGGTCTGGGTCAGGGTGACCGTCTGCCCCGCAGCGAGTGTCGTCGCTCCCGGTCCGCCGAAGTCGCGGTTTCCGTCACTAGCATCGCGGGCGCTGATACCCACCAGGGACATCGTGACGCTGCTGGCGCTGATATTCTTCAGGGTAACCGTAGCGGTGACGCTGCCGCCGCTATGGCTGACCGTCGATGTGCTCAGAGCCAGGTTGATCGATTCCACGATGGGCGTATAGGGCGTTGTGGTCGCTTCGTTGGAATAACCCGACGTTCCCGCGCCGTTGACCGCCTTGACCTTGTAGAAGTATGTAGTTCCGTTAGTCAGGCCGGTGTCTGTTTTCGTTGTGCCGGTGATACCCGTGTAGAGCGCCGTGGCGCTTTCGCCGCCCGCAGTGGTTCCACGGTAGACGTTGTACGAGGTCGCGCCGGTGACGGCGTTCCACGAAAGGCCGATCTGAGCGTTGTTCGGCGCTGCCGTCAGGCCCGTTGGAGCGGAGGGAACGGAGGTTCCGCCCGTCAGCGTGCCCGTGCCGAACAGGCTCGGGTTCTGATAGTCGTTGGTGCTGTTGTCGTGCCAGAAGAGCTGCGAGAGACGGCCGCCGGCTACGGTCACCCCGTCGTCGGTGGCGACATCCAGGCCGATACTGTTGCCCGAGACCGGAGTTACACCCAGCGTGGACCACGGGATCTTGACTTCCTTGCGGTAGCCGCCCGTGTATGTTCCCTGTGCGAATGTCACGCCGGTGGTGGCGCTGTGCGCGTATTCGCTGATGGTCGTGTGACCGTAGCCCAGCGCATATTTGTAGTCGGTCGCCACATATGTGGTGGTCTTGCTGTTGGTGGCGTCGATGTACATCTCAACGCAGTCGCCGTTCCAGTCGGGGCTTCCGTTGACGAGGGCGCTGTCGTTAATGGTGAAGAGGTAGTAGAGGTTGGTGTTATCCCAGAGTACCTGGTAGACGCCGTTGGTCGCGGTCGCCGCCGATCCGGCTCCCTGTTTGTTGATGGGATATGCAGGCGCGCTGTTCCAGATCGTATCCACATTGCCGTCGATGGTCGGCGCGGTGGTGGCGTAGTTGATTGTGGCGGTCGCCGTGGTCGAAGCCGGAATGGCGCTCGCCTCGTTGGAGTAGCCGGATGTGCCGCTGGCGTTGACTGCTTTGACCTCATAGAAGTAGGGCTGGCCGTTGGTCAGGCCGGTATCGACTTTCGTCGTGCCGGTGATGCCGGTGTAGAGCGCGGTGGCGCTCTCGCCGCCTGCTGTCGTGCCGCGGTAGACGTTATAGCTGGTCGCGCCGGAGACGGCGTTCCACGAGAGGGAAACCTGGTTGTTGCCGGTCGTCGCGGTCAGGCCGGCCGGCGCTGACGGTGCGCCGGAACTCGCGTTGAAGATGGCGAATCCCGTGCAGAGCGGGTCGCCCTTGGTGCTGCGCGCGACAAGCATGTTGAGGACGCCGTCGGTGACGGTCACCGTGTACGGGCCATACTTTGCCCAGTTGTTCAGCGGCAGATCGCCAATGGCAGACGCATTCTTCTTGACGCCTTCCAGGTAGATATCTTCATTGCGGAAGTTGCTCTGGAAGTTTTCGACCTCCCAGAAGTACACGTTGTACGTTCCGTTGGCGATGGTCTGATCCAGATTGATGCCCTGGCCATTCGGGGGAGCGGAACGGTACACAACGGAGTTGAGCATGGCGCTCGTGTTGGCGTCCGCCGACGGGGTCCAGGTGATGCCGGTCGTCGTTGTCGACCCATTTGTCACCGTCAGGCCGCTGGATAGCGCCGAGGTGTAAGAGAGCCAGGCGTTGCCCTCGATCGTCGTCGCCGCGCCGTTCAGATTGACGCCCTTGACGAACGTGCCCGGGCTGCCGCCTCCGCTGACGACGACGTACTGCGGCGTGTCGTTGAGGGTGATTGTATAGCCGCCGCCCGTACCGGCGGTGAAGGGGCCGGTGGTCGTGCCTGTATAGTTGGTGATGGTAACGGTCGCGTTGGGCGCGGTCGGGATGGTGACCGTATCGGCCGTGTTGTTTCGATCCCAGGCTGCGTAGCGGGTCGATGTGCCGTTGGTGAACGACAGCACATAATCGGTCGAGTTGCCAAGGCCCAGCCGTTGCGAGAACGAGTAGCCGTTAAGCTGCGTCGTCATCGTTTTCGCGGCATTGTAAGCCAGCTTGGGCGTGTAGACCGGATTCTGGCCGGATAGATAATTGGGACCGACGAGGCCGAAGTGATGTTCCTGATTGTTCGGGTCGGTGCCGTCGTCATGCCAGTCGTAGTCGATCATCATACGGATGCCGTATGAGTAGTTGAGCAGCCAGGTTCGCGCCAGCAGTTTTGCCTGCAAGGCGTCGGTGTTGGAGATCCCCCAGGTCGTTGTATAGCCATGCTCGCCACAGAGCAGGGGAACACCGGGCTTGTACTGGTTGATCAGAGACGTTCCCTGAGCATAGTCGCTCAGCAGCAGGTCTTCGGGCAGTTCCTGTCGGTAGGGATGGACCGTCACGCCGTCAAAGTAGTTCAGGTTGCCTGCCTGGAACATCGTCGTCAGGTAGTTAATGGCATCGGTGTAAAGTGATCCAGCCGCGCTGTCGAACCACGCCAGGGCCGGTCCGACAAACACTTCGTTGGGATACGTGCCCTTGATGCCCGCGCCCACGGCATTGGCCAGGTTCGCGTAGTTGGTCGCGCTGACATTCTGATTGACGTGGTTGGGCTCGTTGTACAACTCCCAGATGACGCCTTTATTCTGAAAGTGAGCGACAGCGGCTTTGGCCCAGTTGGTAAATGCCTGCTTGCCGGCTGTCGATGTGGGGAAGTTGCCGCCATCGTAGAGCGAGTTGGTGTAGTCGAGCACCAGCATGACACGTATTCCAAGCGCGCCTGCCGCTGTGAAGAGGGGATCCCAGCCGCTGAAGTTGTAGACGCCCGGACTCGTTTCCGTTTCGTCCCAGTAGAGGTCCGTTCGAACGATGCGGATTCCCCCGTCGTACATCATCTGCATCTCACCGGCCTGTGGGTTATGGGTGTGGATGTTCACACCGAACCCGTTGGGAACCGCTGTGTTCGGTATGCCCGTGTTCTGGCATCTTGCCGGGCCTGCTGCAAGGCCGATACTGGTCAATGCTGCAATTATGGCAAAAATACTGGATTTACTTAACAATCAGATCTCCTTTACCGTGAATGACACTCTCGCCAAGATTAAGCCGGACCCGGCAATCTTTGCCAGGCCCGGCCGGTTGGTTTGTTAGTTGTCGTAGGTCGCGAGCTGAGCGTCAGTGAGCTGCTCAGGGACCCAGTTATGCACTTTCGATTGTCCGAAGTGGATGGCTTTCGCATGGCCGTCGCAGAACATCATGTTGCAGAGGCCGCTGTTCTGGCCGCTGCGGCTATGCCGCCACTCGATCATTTTGCAAGCGCCGTCCGTCCAGCCTGTGAGAGCCGTGCCGGGAGGGCAGTCGGCCCCGGAAGCGATGGTCTTCCCGGTAGCGTCGGATTTGAGCCAGTTCTGGAGATAGGCGAGGGTATTGTTGTCGGTATCGCCATGGGCGCCGCCGATTTCCTCAAATCCGGGTCCGTAGTTGGGGTTTGGTCCGTCGACTTCGGCGTTATCGACCGTGGGGTTCAGCTCCAGGGCATACACAAGCTCCGAGGGGCTGTTCACAGCCGCAAGGCTCTTGGATTCGACCGTATAGACGGGGATGCCCATTCCCGCGCCGTTCAGCATTCCATTTGCGGCATAGCTGGCGGTTGTGTGGGAATCACTGGGACAGTGCCATACGCCTGTGTAGGAAATGCCCGGAGTAGTTGGATCGTTATTCTGTGCCTTAATGTAAGGATTGATGGCTGTGCGCCATGTCATTCCCACGCCGGGAGCGGAGATGCCCCAGGAGAACGGGAATTTCTCATCGTAATCCTGATTGTACTGAAGCATAGCCAGAGCGATCTGCTTCTCGTTCGAGAGGCAAGTCGTTGCCCGGGCTTTCTCTCGAACCTGTGCAAACACGGGAAACAAAATTGCCGCGAGAATCGCTATTATAGCTATAACAACTAGTAATTCTATAAGCGTAAAGCCTTTAACTGAAGAACGCTTGAACGACTGTAACATTGATTTGCTCTCTTTCCACATTATTAAAGCAGCTGACTGATTTCTAGACGATGATTCAGACTATCGCAATTTCTATTGCGCCGCGTTTAGCGCCTCGCGCCGGTTGCCAATTCTTGAGCCCTCGATTGAAGCAGCCACTCTGCCTGGGGCCCGATCTTAGCGCGAATTTTCTGCTGGTCTTCCGGACTCAGGCGGTTGATATCGCCGCCGCTTTCCCTGGCTTTTGCATCAAGCCATGTTTTCCCGGCTGCTGCTTGAGGTGAAAGGGTTTCACGTGGCTGAGACTGCCTAACAACCGCGACTACCGCGATAATAATCAGAACTGTCGCACACACGATCCCAATCCCTAAAGTGGCTGGTTTCACTTTTCCGGCCATGGATCCCATAGCTCATCTCCTCCTTAAATCCAGTCGGATCTCAATGATCCTTTACGACAGCTTTGCCCTGTCCGACGACTATATTTCTCCTTTCCAAATCGGTATTCCATTTCAAAGGCACTGCGGTCTCTTTCGGCTAAATTGCTCTAAGTCTATGCTATGTCTATGATACACCTATTGTATGACACGCACGGGTATTTGTCAAGCATCTTTTTTTACTGGCTTTTTGCATGCTCCGAGCACATGATTTCTGCCGGAAATTGCCGTTCTATAGATGGGAGACGTCTCGCCGTTGAGGAATCTCTGCCGTCGCGCAGGCATATTGCCGAGTGGCCGGCTTATGCTGCGACTTAAGATGTTTGTTTACTAAGCCTACATAAAACCTACTTCAGATAGCATAGAAGATCTTCAAAGCCTTACTGTTGTCTACACGGGAATACGGTAGGTCGAGGCGCGCGGGATCAGGCGGGAGCGAATCGCGGTCTGAACCGGCGTGTCGTCGGCATGTATCACACGCATGAGCAGGCGTGAGGCTTCCTTGATCATGCCTCCTATCGGACGAGCCAGTGAAGTCAGCCCGAGTGCGGCAGACTTGGGATCATCGTCGAAGCCGACGATGCCGTAATCGACGCCGGCCTTCTTGCCAAGCATATCCGCCGCCTTCATGATTTCAAAGGCTACCAGGTCGTTTGCCGCAACGATGCCAAGGTGATTGTTCTCTGCCAGGTCGAATAACTCCGCGCCCCGGCAGGATTGCAGGAAGAGGTCGCGGCAGACATTCGGATCATCCGGGTGCAGTGGGATATCGTCTTCTATCGGCAGAATGCGGAACATCTCTTCCGGCAGACCGGCTTCAAGTATTGCGGAATGCGCGCTTGAGGATCGGTCTTTGGCCCATTGGAAATGGTAGGGCGAGAAGAAGACTATCTCGTTCCACCCCATGCGCAGCAGGTGCTGCACGGCCTGGTTGCCGGCATACCTACTGTCGTAAATCACCTGCGATACGGGAGCGTTCACTTCCCTGTGCGATATGCAGATAAGGGGAACCTGCCGGGCGCTCGTCCGCGACCGCACAAAATCGGGCAGTGGACCGTCACGGTGAATGGCAACAGCAATAACGGCATCCGGCTGGTTATCGAGAAACTTATCCAGAGATTTTGAGAGTATTTCAACAGGCGTATCCAGACTGCTGACATCCAGTGAAAGGATACAAGCCCCCGCGCCCGCGATCTCCTGTTCCAGCATGCTCATCCAGGCCTGGTAAGTGGCGGCATCCACGCCGGCTCGCTCGTCGAGGATAAGCAGTCCAACCGTGAGATTCTTTGTGCGCCTGAATGGGGAAGCCGGCATCTGCGGAGTTGGCTCGACATAGGCGACAGATGCCGGGGGAAGTATGATCTCGGCTATTTTCGTTTCCGGGGCAACGAATGTCCCAAAGCTCCGGCGAGCGTTGAGAGTGCCGTCGGCAAGAAGCCGCGCGATCGCCCGTTCTACCGTGGTGCGCGCCACGTTATATTCCTTTGCAAGGCTGTGGCGATCCGGAATCAGCGTGTTTACCGGCCACTGTCCGCTGGCGATTCGCGCGCGCATATCCTGCTCGATCTCCTCATATCTGGATAGAGCGCTCATTCCCGTACGATCATTGCTCTTGAGTTGTTTTTGCATATTATTGATTGCCTACATGAATGATGGACTTTGTGCCTTATATGACGGTTATGTCTTCTCTATGTACACTTAGCTTACGTCTTTTTGTTTCGTTTGTCAAGCGCTGATTGCCGGGCAGAGGATTAGTGTGCGCAAAACTAAGGCCTTACTCAAATATAACGGCTTCATTTATGGAGACGCATTGAGAGAGAAAAGCGCCGGCGAAACAAGCGATAAGTGCCGTGTGCGGCCTTAAGTTCCAGCGGTTGTGAGGCTATGCCGCCACTTTCCCGGACTCGTATGATACGCCTGATTGAACGCCGCGCAGAAGTGCTGGGATGAACTGAAGCCATGGGCCAGGGCGACATCTGTTACGGAGGCATCCGGCTGCCGCAGAGCTTCGCGCGCGGCCTCAAGCCGCAGCCGCAGATGATAGGCATTGGGGGATATGCCTACCTCATCATGAAATCGCCTGGCAAACCACGACGTGCTGAGTCCGCAGACATTAACGAATTCATCGAGAGGGATGCGGCGGTCAGCATTGGCCTGCATAAACCGTATCACCTTGTCGATCTCATAACTGTAGGCGGAACTGCCTTGCAGAGGTTCTTCCACGGAATTTCGGGCTTCGATCGCCAGGCGCTGCATTACCAGCGCGGCAAATGTTTCCAGGTGCGCCTCTATAACCTGCCTGTGCTGCGGATCGCGCCGCATTACCTGCCGTATGATCCCACGCAGCACAGGCTCAACATCGTGCGCGCCCATCAGCACATGACGGCGGTTTGACTGGAGACGCTCCGATAGGATGCCCCCATAGTTTCCAAGCCCCGCAAGATCCAACCCGATCCAGATTTGCTGGAAACCTTCGTGGTCCCGGTCTGACCACCAGTGCGCCTCATTGGGGTAGGCAATGAACAGGTCGCCGGCTTTAAGACTGTAGGTTTTGCCGTCCGTCGAAACTCGGAGCCTTCCACGGTCGATAAATGTGAACTCAAACCCTGTGTGTATATGGCTGTCGACATAGTGACGGCTGGAGCATGCCGCTTCGCCGCAGTGTGTGAGAACCGGCCAATTGTCCAGCGGACGTTCGAAGCGAAATCCGGACTGAACATTCGGGTCGCGCAAAATCTCCATGGCCAAATTATAACGGAAAACTGCGGTCGAATAGAATATTCTGTACAAATTGACGAATTCGCTGAACGACATTCCTTGGGCAAACCGTTAAAATCGTCCTGAACGAAATCTACGGTTATATTGAGTCCGACCATGAAAACAATCCATCTCATCTTTAACGCGCATATCGATCCCATCTGGCTCTGGCCATGGCAGGCCGGCCTTGACGAGGTTCTGGCAACTTGCCGCAGCGCCTGCGACCGCCTCGATGCGCACCCTGACCTCACTTTCTCACGTGGCGAAGCCTGGGTCTATGAGCAGATCGAGAAGACCGATTCCAAGCTCTTTGAGCGCATCCGGAAGCATGTTGAATCGGGACGGTGGGAGATTGTCGGAGGGTGGTGGATACAGCCGGACTGCAATGCCCCCAGCGGATTTGCTATCGAGAAGCAGATTGCGATCGGCAAGGAATATTTCCTGGATCGCTTCGGATCGTTCCCACGGATCGGCTACAACGTGGACAGCTTCGGCCACGCCGCGACGCTTCCGGGATACATGCGCGCGGCAGGCCAGGATCGCTATATAATGATGCGCCCACAGGAGTCTGAGAAGCCGCTTCCCGCGCGCCTGTTTCGATGGCGTGGATATGAAGGGCAGCCGGAGGTTACCACGTTTCGTATTCCCAACGCCTATACCTTTCACGGAGAACCCGATGAGTCGTGGATACGCAGCTCTCTCTCGGAAATACCGGATGGCATTGACCACACAATGTGTTTCCTCGGCGTCGGCGACCACGGCGGCGGCCCGACCGAGACGCAGATTGCATGGTGCAAAGCCCACCAGAACGCATTCGAAGGTATACGACTGGAGTTCTCGACGCCCAGCCGGTTCTTCGACACGATCGAGAAACAGAAGGAAGCGCTTCCCCTCGTCACCGGTGAGCTTCAGATGCATGCCGTGGGCTGCTACAGCGTCTATCGCCCGATAAAGACTGCCCTGCGAAAAGCCGAACACCGGCTGCAGCAGGCTGAGGCAATACGCGCCGACGTGATGGAAATCTTAGTGGCTGACGAGGCCGCTGCTTTGAAAGAGGGTTGGAAACGTGTCTGCTTTCATCAGTTCCACGACACGCTTGGCGGAACCTGTCTGCCATCTGCCTACCCGCAGGCCCTCGATCAGCTTGGTTACGCCTCATCAGTTGCCGATGAGGCGCTGCAGTATGGCCTCCGTCGCCGTCTCAATGCATTGCCGGACGACACCATGCAGCGCATCGCAATATATAACGCGTCCGATTACGCATTCGACAACTACATTGAGTTCGAGCCATGGTTTGAATACACCGGCTGGAATCCGGCATGGAGGCTGATCGACGAGGCAGGAGAGCCGCTGGCATTCCAGGTAATGCATTCTGAAGCCATCGTGGATGGCGATGGCAAATTAAAGCGTTTGCTCTTCAGGCTTGCGATTCAGCCGGCCAGTTTGCGAGTGCTCCGTATCGACAAATCTACGCATGCGGAAGTTGCATCCGGTGTCGAGGTTTCGGAGGACGGCATTCGCAGCAATTCGGGAGCGGAGTGGAAAGCCGCGCCGTCGAGTCTCATTCTGCCCGGCTTATCGGACAGCCCGATGCTCTCATCGCCGGAACTCCATCTGATCGACGATCCCACGGATACGTGGTCGCACTACACTGAGCGCTATGCTGAAACCCCAACGGCGACGGAGGCATGGAATGCGCCTGTTGTTATCGACCGCGGGCCGATTATGGCGTCGATCGAGCAGACGGGCAAGATAGGGGACAGCATGCTGCGCGCGGAGTGGCGCGTTTATGCGGACCAGCCGTTCTGCGATTTGCGCCTGAGTGTCCACTGGCGTGAGAAGCATAAGATACTCAAGCTTGTGCTTCCCCTGCCGAATGCCGGGGAGACGCGTGTCGACGGCATCATGGGCGGATCGCTTGAGCGTCCGAATAGCGGCGCTGAGGTTCCGTTGCGCGACTGGACGTTGTTAAATCTGGCGGATGGGGGCAAGGTTGGCGTCATCTGCACGGATGTATACGCCGCCGATGTCACTGCGGATCGCCTGCGCCTCACATTGCTGCGCAGCCCGATCATGGCCCACCACGTTCCAGACGACGGCACAGGACCGCGCAGCATCGCGTCAGATCAGGGCGTCCATGAGTTCCGTTTCCGCTTATACGGCGGCCTGGCCGCTGCCCTCGAAACCCTGGAAGCAGCAGCCCTTGCCCTGCAGCGGCCGCCGGTAATCGCGGACCTTACGCGAGGCATGCCGACGCGGTTCGATAATCGATAAGGCTTGTGAGAACGAAGATGAGCAGGTGCGGAGACCTGCTCCCACAATGGCGCTCACTTAAAGAAGGGGCACAGAGGCCCCATTAACCCCCATTCACCTCTGCCTCCCCTTCTCCTTTCTGTGGGAGATGGGGAGGCAGGGGATACTCACACCCCCTCATAAACCGCCGTGCCGGGATCGGGGAAGCCGCAGCTGTCGCTGCTCAGCACAAGCACCCAGTCCTGGTTCGGGCCGGAGGATGGGGGATTAAACTCCTTGATATCCTGACCGGCCGTATGTCCGAAGAAGCGTGAAGCTCCTGTCCTCGGGTCGAACCAGTGCATTGCGATTTTACCCTTGGCAAGCTTTGAGATATGGATCGCAAACGGTCGTCCCGATGCGCTGTAGACGAAGGCGAAACGCCCGTCTAGGTCACGTGTCGCCTGGATGCGGTCTGCCGCCACACCAGGGTCCGAGGCGATCAGCGACTGATCGGGGATGCGCGATAGGAACGGCCGTGATTCGATCAGGGCGCGCAGATGCGTCATCTGTCCTGCTCCGGGAAGATTGATGGCCTGCTTCCATGGCGTTCTGGCCCATGTGATCGGCGGTCCCCAGGTCGTATTCAAGAACTGCCAGATGTCGTGGCAGCCGTATGTATGCCCGCAAGCGCCGGCAAACACGCCGCCGTAGGCGTACTTGCGAACGTCGTAATCGGTCAGATAACCGTTCGCGGGATCGAATGACGCCGGGTGGTTCTCGTAGCCGGGCTCCGCATCCAGGCATGGCTTGGCAGGTGTTCGGGCATAATCGAATGCGATCGCGTTGTAGGAATCGCGATTGCGGTCGTGCCCCGTCTGATACATATTGAAGTCAAGCCAGGTATCGTTGTGGAGCCATATGGAGGAAGTGCGCGCGCCGGGCGGATGGAATGTCCTCAGGTGTGAGCCTCCATCGCCCTCCGCCAGCCCTTCGGCCATGGCCCGGATGATTGCCAGATGGTTGTCGTTCTCGATCGGCCGGTCGCCGCCGAGTATCCAGATCAAGTCCGCATTGCGATAGCGCTGTCCCAGCCAGATGCCGTAGAGGCGCGCGTTCTCAGGAGTAAAGGTCTCCGGCCCCAGCCCCCATGCCTTATTCCACTTATCGCCCCATGTGGGCAAAAAGCCGATCGTGAGCCCGAGTTCGTTAGCGCGTTTTACGACCCAGTCCGTGTATGTGAAATATTCCTCATTCGGCTGCAATGGATCGTTGTTGTGAAAGGCCGTCTGGCCGTAACGGTTGGGCTTTTCAAAGCCATACTCTACGGCTCCCACCATCTGGATCACCGTAAATTTCTTCGCGGCGCGGTCCTGAAGGTACGTTTCGGCCTCGTCCCGGTCGAGCCGGTAAAGGAGTTCCCAGGCCGTATCGCCAAGGTAGAAGAACGGAGTTCCGTCCCCGTGAACGATGTATCGATTGTTGTCGCTGATTTTCAACATAGTTGTTTACCAAAGAATCCTCTCCCCCCATCGCTGTCGCGACTTACCCCTCTCCGAATGTTGCGTCAGGCTGGCACACTCGGTGGCAACAGCGGAAAGGGGTGTCCAGGGATCGCAGCCCAGACGACTCTATAGTGAACTAAGGTTATGATCTCCGGCTACGCGCATGTAAGAGTCGTCTGGTGATCGAAAGTTGGACATCCCTTCCCGTTTCGGGGAGGGAAGGCGCTCTAAGGCGCGAGGGAGAGGCAATTCCGCATATACCTCACGCTCTCCTCAGCCCACTTCTGTTCGCGAGCTATGGTCTCTTTCAGGCTGCCCGCAAAGGGCGTCCATAATTCAATGATCGCGTTCACATCCCGCCTGGCCGCCTTCAATTCATCGAGCACCCACGGAATATCGAGACGCCCGCTTCCTGCCGCGCATCCCGTCACCTGGAACCCCATCTGTGATGGTATTCGCGCAATCTGAAAGTCCTTAACATGCAGGTTGACAGTATAAGGCGCAAGCGTGCCCACGACCTCTTTTGGCATTTCCAGACTACCGAAAGAGTTTACGGTGTCCAGGCAGATCCCCGCGTGCTCCGCTCCCAGGGCTTCAATCATTCCGGCCAGTTCGGCAACTGGGAAGCGGTCATGGTTTTCAATGGCAAAGACGATCCCGGCATCGGCAAAGGCGGCTATTGATGGCTTAACCCTGTCTACAACCTCCGAGGGAGATGGCTCATCGTGTCCTTGATCGATCACGAAGCGCACAAACTTTGCCTTGAAACGCTTTGCGAGAGCAAGGTGACCGGTAATGTTTTCGTGGCCGATTCCGCGCGTGCCGATCTCAATCTCGATACCGTAGTCTGCAGCGCGGCCGTTCAGTATCTCTTGCTCTTCAAGGCTCAGGGCCGTAAGCGGCAGGTTATCGCAGTATTGAACGACCCCGGCGCCGAGTTCGCGCGCCCTCTCCAGCAGGTCCAAATGCGACATCGGATTGGGCGACGTGTGGCTCGGAACGCCGATCGCCCAGGTGTAGGTGTAGGAGCCTATCCCGAGCCTCACTGGCTCACTCCCTGCACGATCACCTTGACCTGCTCCTGCACCGATTCCGGCTTGAAGAGGTCCTTCCAATCAGGCTGGAACAGCCGCTTTTTGCCGTACTCAATGATCAGCTTGGCACCGTCCGAGAACGGGGAGCCGACCTCACCGAACACGATCGCAAGCGGAATATTGATGTGTCCGAGCATAAAGTCGCGGGCGGCATCGGGCGGCACGCCACGGCGAATTGCCTCGTCCATGGTCTCCTTGATGATTGTGATGCAGGCCGCGGTAATCGTCTCGGCCATCGTCGGCTCAAGAATCGCCATCTGCTCCACGGTCACCCGATGCGACCGCGTTACCGGACCGTACATCTTGATTGCAATGGCTTCCGCCTTCGCGTAATCCTCCTCCGGTCCCTGCATGAGCGCGCAGACGATCGCCTGCTTTGCCAGCGCGCCGCCGAAGAAGTCTCGCCGGGCATCGCCGGTTTCATCGTTAAACACGGGCGGATGGCAGGGGTGGGTGACGAAGTAAGAGATATCCTCACGGGCCGGCAGTTCGCCCGCAGCGGCTGCTGCAGGATCGAGCAGCATGACCAGGGTTCCCGGGTTGAGTTTGGGGACGACCGTATGGGCAATCTTCCCAAGCGCCCGGTCCGGCACGGCCAGAATGACGATATCCGCCTCTCTGAGGGCTTCGTCTTCCGGGGTAGGCGCAAGATCGTTTTTCGCCAGGTTAGCGATACCCGCTTCACTGATCTCGATATAGCGCATCGTATAGTCCGAATGCTTGACATTGTTCGTAAGGCGGCATCCCATTTTGCCGCCTGCGCCGAATAGGGCTATTGTAGTCATTGGTTTTCGTTCTCCGATTTCTGTTGTCTATTTGCGGCAGGAGAGCGCCTGCGTTAATATCTTTTAAATTGCGATCGTTGCTTTTATATAAATATATTATTATCACAATGAGGCTCTCAGCCAGGCGACTAAAGTCACGGCTAGAGAGTACAACTGTGCCCCTCCGGGCACAAAGAGGGACCATAGTTCCAATCTTTGTCCGCGAAGGCGGACTGTTGTACTCTCTAGGCGCGGTTTTAACCGCCAGCCAATGACCGCCAGTGAAGTAGCTGTCCTGTCGCCTACTTCTCCCCCATAACATCCCGCTGCGTGACCTGCGCCTCGATCAAGTGCCTACTCATCGCGTCCCTCGCGGCCGTGGCGTCGCCGCGGCGAACTTCGTCGAGAATCTCGCGGTGATGGATGATGGCTCGCTCCGGCGTTCCGGGCACATCGTAGCCAAGTGTGCGGACGTCAATCAAGACATCGGCAATGGAATCAAGGATGACGCTGTAAAGGTCGTTGTGTGTTGCCGCCGCAAGCTGCCGGTGAAACGCGACATCTACCTGAGCAAACGCAGCGCGGTCGATAGCATCGGGATCAATGGCGTCGAGCAGCATTTCCAGGGCCTGAATGTCTTCGTCCGTACGGCGGACTGCCGCGAGACCGGCGATCTCCACCTCGATCAGGCTGCGAACTTCATGCACTTTGTCGTAGGTCAATTCCGGCCGGCCCAGACGCAGGCAGAGCGTGAGCGATCTCGACACCGACGCGATATCCGGAGCTTTCACAAGAATTCCGCCGCCGCGCTGCGGCTCAAGCAGGCTCTTGGCCGTCAATGTGGCGACCGCCTCACGGATCACCGTGCGGCTGACGCCATAGAGCGCCGACAATTCACGCTCGGAGGGCAGCTTGTCGCCCGGTTGCAGTCGCTGCTCGACGATCATTCCCTCGATCTGCGCGGCAAGCTTGTCGCGCAAAGAGGGATCGCGCTGCATCGTCTCAAAAATCTCGGTATTAACCATAGGTGTTCATATTTCCAAAGGCACTTTCAGCGGGTTTCCATTGATCTGTTCTGTATAATGGTCCAGTGGTATACCACTGGACCATTATACAGAGATTCGTTTGAAAATGCAAGCAGATCCATATACGATTGCGCCATTCTTCCGAATTCGGTATAAAGAGTGTGAAATAAGTATTTCATGAGGTCCGAATCCATGACGATCACATTGAACATCCCACCGGAAGCGGAGGCGAAGCTGCAGCAGAAGGCGCTGCTTCGTGGATTGACGCTGTCGGAATTGATGGAACAACTCGCCGTAGCCGCTGCCGATGAAGAGCCCCGCAAGCCCACAAACGGCGCTGAGCTTGTAGCTCAATGGGAAGCCGATGGGGTGTACGGAGCCTGGGCAGATCGCGAAGACATTGGAGACAGTGTAGAATACGCCCGATCTCTCAGAGAGCGGGCGCAGCAGAGAGACTGGACTGAATGAATCTTGTCGATAGCGATGTTCTCATCCAGCTCCTGAGAAAAGATCCCAAGGCGCGTGCATGGTTTGCGTCACAGACAGAGCTGCCCGATGTTCCCGGCTTTGTCGCGATGGAACTCAAATTCGGCTGCGAGAACCTGCGCGATCTAGCAGCTGTGCGTCGCCTCTTGCGTCCGCTTGCCATTGTCTGGCCGTCTCAGGTAGCCTGCGCACATGCAAATAGCATCTACGGTCCGGCGAGGCTCAGCCACAGCCTGGGGATCCTGGATGCGCTGATTGCTGCCACAGCCCTTGAAAATCAGGCTACGCTCTACACATTCAATGTGAAACATTTTGTAGCTGTGCCAGGTTTGGATGTGCAAGTGCCGTATATCCGCTGATTCCCCATTGAGCCGTCCAACGTAGGAACTTCCCTCTTCATAGCAGATTCACAGCACCGCAGCGCATCCGCGTGCGCCGTGAATATCTCGGCATTAATCAAACTACCATCATAATTATTAGGTATGTTAGAGATGGTGAGGTTATCGAATGGCCACACTGTTTTTGATTTGCGGTTTGCCTGGAGCAGGGAAGACGACGCTGGCAAAGCAGCTTGAGGTGTCCGTCCCCGCTTTGCGATTATCTCCCGACGAATGGATCGCCCGGCTGCTCACCGACATCAACGACATCCAAGAACGCGACCGTCTCCGCGAGCCGATCCAGGAACTGCTATGGGAACTCGCCAAGCGCACACTGACGCTCGGCGGCGATGTCATCCTCGAATTCGGCTTCTGGTCCCGAGAAGAACGGGCGCGCTATCGAAATGAGGCCGAAGCGCTCGGCGCTCGCGTCGAACTGCGCTACCTTGACGTCCCGCGCGACGAACTCTGGGCCAGACTATCCAAACGCAACGCCAACCTGCCACCGGGAACGTTTGCTGTTACCGAAGAGGACCTCGATCTGTGGTTGACCTGGTTCGAACCGGTAACGGATGATGAGTTTTAAGGTAAACAACCTCAATGGCACCATTATCTAAAACTGAAAATGTGGTCTTACTTCGCACTGACTTTACAAACCAGGAAGTCTGGGAAATGATTTGCGCGATTGTGCGGGAGCCTGTCGGAGATTTTGTTGCCTGTATCGATTTCGTGGATGACATCGAATATGCTGGCTTTGCTCCTGAAGATCTCCCAAAGGTTATCTCCGAAGGCTATGTGCACCCCATCTTGATTCTCCTTGACAATATCTCGATCTGGGATCCTGAGCATTCGCTGGTAGTTGTCGATTTATCCACAGATTTTGGACATACATTTCGGGCCGTCCCAGCACAGATCCAGTCGATCGAGAATAACTTGTCAATTGCGAATATGGATTTCTATGAGTTCGCCGATGCTGTTGACGACGACGGCATTTTTCGCGGTTTCCATGCAGACTGATATCTTCAACTCGGCAGCGCATACTTCTCAAAGTGCAGGCCATCAGTCCAGACGGCGAGTGTGCGGCCATGGTCAATGAAGAATGGCCGGAGGGCGTTGCCGGCAGGGGGCGGAGTGAAGCGCCACAGTAAATGGCCGCGTGGGCTGATGCCATAGAGAGAGCCGCCTGTTGATATCACGATGATATGGCCGTTGTAGGCGATAGGGCCTGTATAGGTAGGTTGTCCGAGCGCGTATGGAAGCGTGAAGCCGCTCTTTGGCTCTCCGATTGGAGAGTAAAGAGAAACATGGTATGTTTCGTCTTTTCCTGTTCTGTCGAGAACGGCAATGGACCTGTCAGGCGCCGTCGATATGTAGCTTGGGAAGTCAAGCCATTTGCCATCGGGGCGACGGGCAATGGTATGCAGGGTTCGTCCTTGAGAGTCGATATAATCCAGGTAGTCCGAAAAATTGCCCCAGCCAATGGCATGGCGCGTTGAACCTGTGCTCGCAATTTTGCTTTTCGGCTGCAGCGTTAAAGGCTTAAGCAGACGCCCGTCGGGACCAAAATGAATGAACGGTTTTGGCGGCCATCCCGAATCATCCTGGACGTACACGTCTCCTTCCGGCGAAGGGAATATGTTACGGAGTGGCAGCGAGCCGCTATAACCCGCCTTATCGAGGCGGCAGGCGTAAAGGCGGCGGCCCCTCATGTCGAAAACGTGAACGATATTGCACCTGGGGCTTACAGCAATGATATGCTCTGAAGAGAAATGCGCCCCCAGGTTATAGCTGTTCAACGCATATTCCGGTGGCGTGCTTCCCAGCACATCGGTGATCGTGCCGTACGCATCCATGCCGATCAGTCTGTAGCGATCGCTCGTCCACAATTTGCCACCGGCAGCGGCCTGCATTCCCATGAAGCCGGAAGCGATAGGCTTGCCGAGCCGTTCGCGCGGTGTCTGCTTTGATAGCTGTGTTTCGTCTGCCCGGAAACGCGTGATCGAGTGTGAAGCGCCCCCATCTACAACGGCAAATCCGCCCAGCTCATCTGGATAGGTCTGCGTGGTAAAGTCGAGCTTCAGATTGTTATTTCCCTTTATATCCAGGCTGCCGATGTACTGTCCCGTGGCGCAGGAGTAGTGCCATATCCGGTCATTGTCGGAATCAAACACGGCAATCCTGTTGCCGGATATCGCCACGAGACCATCAGCCTGCACAGGATGATCCGCCGGTTTTGCCGGTGAAATTTCGTCTCCCTGGAGCTTATGCCGCCAGAGACGCTTCCCATTTTTCGAATACGCGTCGATCGTTTGCCGGTCATTATTTACCACTGCAAATGACCCGCCGGGAAGCGCTGCAATGTGGTCGATGCTTCGAAGCCCCGGATCTTTCAGAGGCCAGACTGCATCCGTCGATATGTCCGCGAACCACACTGAGGACTTTGGAAGCGAAGTGCCGGTCGCCGCAACGGCGTAGCGCGTGCCGCCAAGCCAGATCAGCTTCGTCGTCCACGCGGTGAGCCACCTTGCCATAGCCGGCAGCGGCGTTACATGCTTGATCTTGCCGGTTGTGTCGATTACGGCCAGAGCGGGATGCCGGGAGCGCATATTTCGGAGAAATGCGATGCGCCCAGGTTGCGCAGCGGTAAAGGAGCTGATATTGCCGATTGCGGAAGGCGGCGGCACTCCTGGCACATGCAAATCGAAATGCCCTCTGGACCGCAGACGCACAGTTCGCATCCGGGGCATTCTACTATTGAGTAATTTGTTGCTCAGGCGTTCGGCTTCTCGAACCGTCCAGTGTCCGGTCTTACCCTGCAAGACTTTATACGTAATGCTGATATCCTGCGTATAGGGCCGGATTGTGAAGCTGCCATTTCCGGATGACGTTATGGATGCTGCGTTATACAGCGCATAAAATCTGCGTGTGCTCTCGCGGTCATTGTGGTCGTGATCGTAATATTCAGAGAAGGTATAGCGCCAGACGATCTTATATGCTGGATCGAGCAGTGTAAACAATGTGTCACCATCTGCACTCCACCGCATCAAGGTTAGAGGTGTTCCGGTAACGGCAACCGCAGAAGTGAGCGATACCTCTTTTGGAAGATGTGAATAGAGGGGAGCAGGATCGAAATCCGGCAGCGGCTTGCCGGTAGAGAGCCGGTATTGCCGCCACTTTCCCTCACTCTCGTACCTTTCTTCACTTTTTAGTACAATTTGAGGAACAACAACCCTGTCCAGATCCTGATTGACGCACGCTAGAAAAGGATATGGCAAAGTGAGCCATTCAAGAGTGGACTGTTTAGTTCGCTCATCGAGCCGAAATTTGCCGGAACGATCGATAATAACGGTTTCTAACGAGCCATCTGTTGCAATATCTTTTCCAGGCTGGCCGTAACCCGCAACTGTTCCGTTATCGGTCACACCCAGTGACAGAAGCGTAAACGGATGGTGTGCCGACCAGACCTTGCGGCCGTTTTGCGAAAGGCGGTACGATGCGCCGCCCACGCCGTATTTGTCGTCGGGATCGACAATGAGAACATATTTTCCGGACGGCGACGAGTAATGCGCCGAATCGACGATCTTCGGCGGCGCTTCTGAGGCTTTGCTCTGCTCAGCGCATATCGAACACGCGGCCAATACCAGCGTCACCAATCGCCCAATATCGTTTCTCATTCGCAAGCCCCTCACTTCACCTTCACAACACCCTTGACCCGGATATCCCGTGACGATTCTCCCACCTGGATCTCGTAAATGCCGGGATCGGCAACCCACTTTTTAAGAGTGGGATCGTAGCGCGAAAAAGCGCGCGTGTCGAGCGGGAGCGTCAGGGTGGCCTTTGCGCCTGGCTCAAGCGATACGCGCTGGAAGCTCTTTAGCTCTCGAACCGGGCGGTCCGTTTTGGGCGACACAGCATGCACATAGAGCTGGGCCACGGTTGCGCCTGCGCGTGCACCGGTGTTTCGCACGGTTACCTGCGCCTGCGTGGGCTGACCGCCCTTTACGGCGGCCGGCAGCTTCAGGGCGCTGTAGGCGAACGTGGTGTAGGAGAGGCCGTAGCCGAAGGGATAGACCGGCGCGATGTTCTTCTTGTCGAAGTGACGATAGCCGATATAGATCCCTTCCTCGTATTTGACGACGCCATTTGAGCCGGGATAGTTGCCGAAGTCCGGGTAGTCTTGCCGCCGGGCTGCGAGGGTATCCGTGAGGCGGCCGGACGGGTTGGTATCTCCGAAGAGGACCTCCGCCACGGCATTGCCGGCTTCCTGCCCCGCATACCACTGCTCTACAACTGCCGGGACATGGCTCAGCCACTTCTCCATAAGGATAGGCGTGCCGTTGGCGAGTACGACAATGGTGTTCTTGTTGGCTGCCGCCACCGCTTGAATGAGCGCATCCTGCTTGCCGGGTAGGTACAGGTCGGGTGGATCAAGCTCCTCGCCCTCGATGTTATTCGAAAGCCCGACCACCACGACAGCCACATCGGACGCTTTCGCGGCGGCGATCGCTTCGGTAAACTCTTCCTTGCCGGGAGTGGGGGCGATCCAGCCGAGGTAGCATCCCGCTCCTCCTCCGCCCTGGAACTGCTCCACACGAATCTTGTAAGCCTTGCCCGCCACCAGATCGATACCCGTGGCCTGCACGTTTCCCGTTCCATGCCCCGACCAGTAGTCGATGATCTGCTTGTCGTCGATAAACAGGCGGCTGCCGTCGTCGCTGTCCAGCTGCATTGTGTAATGGCCGGTTACGGTAGGTGTCAGCGTCCCTGTCCAGCGCGTCGAGAAGTTCTCGCGAGGGACGGTCGGCGCGGGCTGATTACTGTTCCAATCGAAGTTGATCTGTGGATCGACTCGGGTAAGCGCAGGCGCTCCCTGCAGGCCCGGATTTGTAAAGTATTCGGCGCGTAGTCCATGCTCACCGGGTTTGGCGTCGGGCGGTGTCAGGAATTCAGTGGGGATGGGGGATATTGCTGCTGTGGTAAGAGGCGTCCCTTCCGCGTAATTTATCTTGATCTTGCCGCCAGCCTTGCTCTTGATGCCGTCGAGGATGCTCACGGAGTAGGCAGGCGTAACATCCGCGCTCCAGCGTCCGCCAAGCTGGTTGACCGCCGCATTCGGACCGATCACGGCGATGGAGTTGATCCTGGCGCGGTCAAGCGGCAGGATCTTGGCCTGATTTCTGAGCAGAACGATCCCTTCCCGGGCGACCTGCAGGGCGAGTTTCTGATGGGGCACGCTGTTGACGACCGATGCGTCCAGGGGCTTCGTTCCATCCAGCCGTCCCGTCCTCACCATTAGCCGAATTATGCGTCGCACTTTTTCGTCGATGACAGCCTGAGTCACCTTGCCGCTCTTTAGCGCCGCGTTCAGATTATCCGCGCTGAAGAACTGAGGCTGAGGCATCTCGATATCGGTGCCCGCATTGGCGGCTTCAACCGTATCGTGCACCGATCCCCAGTCGGAGATAATGACACCGTCGAAACCCCATGCGCCTTTCAGGGTATCGATCTGTAGCGGAATGCTGGAAGCTGCCCACGGGCCATTGACACGTCCGAGTGAATCCATGATGGTCCAGATGTGCGCTTCTTTGACGGCGGCCTCGAAGGGGTAGAGATAGATTTCATGCAGCGCGTGGTCATCGACCACGGTATTGATATCGTGCCGTCCCGTCTCCTGGTCATTGCAGACGAAGTGTTTCGCGCATGCCGCCACGCCCTGGCTCTGCATGCCTTTGACATAAGCCACACCCATCGTCGCCGTGAGGAAGGGGTCTTCGCCGAAGCTTTCAAAGCCGCGTCCACCCTGCGGAGTGCGGTGCATGTTCAGGTCGGGGCCGTAGATGACCTGACGGTCCCTGGCCCTTGCTTCCTGCCCGATTGTCTCGCCGACCTTCATAATCAATGCGGGATCAAACGTCGACGCCATCGTGATCCCGGTCGGAAACACGGTCACCTGGCCGTCATGCACGCCCTGCGGCGCATCGGCAGTCCGCAGCGATGGAACGCCGAGGCGGGGGATTGCCGGAGTATTGAGCCGCTGCGAATCCGGAGCCTCAAGGGCCAGGATGCTGAGCTTCTCCGGCAGCGTCATCCGGCCCAGCAGATCCGCGACGCGGTCCTCGATTGCCGCTTTAGGGTTTGTATACACGGCCGGCTTTGCTGCCGGAGCCTGAGCATAGACCGAGCTGCACAGGAGCATCAAGCCGAAGACGGCGCTCCCTCTCATCCGACTTGTCAATTTCTAATCTCTCTTCTTGGCGGCCCCTGCGCTGCAAGCCACGCCATATTGTGCCGCCTTGCAGCCCGGCGTCATGTTGAGAGCATTGCGGCTCAAGCACGGAAATTTCCTGCTTTCATAACGCATGACGGGGAGAATAGGGCGGACTGTATTCTGAAATACCAGACGGGCATTGGAGGCGCGGCGTTCATCCTATTTCTGCGCAAAGTTCACGTCTGAAATCCGATTGCCTAGAGTTGCGCATCCGAAGGCACCATCCCTATCTGCCGGCCGGGCACAAGGTCTCCGCCGGAACATGGTATACCGGGCTGAAGGGGATACGGTTCATCGTTTATCATCTACGCTTGCCGGGTATAATTGTTCTATTCGCAATCAGGCGCATGACGTCTGATATCCTGCCGAATTTTGTCGATTTACCCATGTCTACTCTGGCGACGCTCGTTCGTTAAGCGGAAATTCGATAGTAACATGCAGGAAAACGATCAACAGAGCGAGTTTCGTACGGACGCTATATTGGAGTCGCTTCCGGACGGCTTTCAAGCTTTTGACCGAAACTTCCGTTATGTCTATCTGAACAAACGCGCCGAGCAGATTTTAGGACGCTCACGCGAGAGCCTGATCGGCAAAGTCTACTGGGAGGAATACCCGGAAGCCGCCGGCACATCGATTCATGACCGCTATATGGATGCGATGATGTCCCGCCTGACTATCGTATTCGAAGACTTCAATCCCCACGACAACAGATGGGTGCAGGTGACACTCCAGCCAGCCGAGGTTGGCCTCGGAGTATTCACGAGGGACATTTCCGATCAGAAGACCACTGAGCTTGCGCTGCTCGGCAGGGAGCGCCACTACCGCGCCGTGTTCGACAACGTGCTCGACGCCGTTTTGATAACTGACGATTCTGCGCACTACATCGACGCCAACCCTGCTGCTTGCAAGCTATTTGCTTTGCCCGTCGAAACGATAAGAGGCACATCTGTTTATCACTACACCCCGCCCGAGCAAATGGACGACGCCGTAAAATCGTGGGACGATTTCATGAATACCGGAGAGCAGTCCGGCGAGTTTACCTTGATGCGGCCCGGTGGCGGGACACGCGTGGTGGAATTCCGTGCCCGCGCGAATGTCCTTCCGGGACTGCATATCAACGTGCTCCGGGATGTCACGGACCGCAGGCAGGCGGAAGAGCAACGCACCCTTTCCGATGAACGGATATCCCGCCTGCTGGACGATTTGCGTGAAGAGCGGGAGACGCTCGATACGATCAATCGCCTGGGCCGTGTCCTTTCGGCGGAACTCGATCTTCACAAATTGGTCCAGGCTGCAACCGATACCGCTACCGCCGTGACCGGCGCTCAGTTTGGAGCGTTCTTCTACAACGTCTTGAACGAGCAAGGCGAGGCTTACCTTCTGTATACGATCTCCGGCGTGCCACGTGAGGAATTCAGCAAGTTTCCCATGCCGCGCGCAACCCCACTTTTCGGCCCCACGTTTCGCGGTGAAGGCACGATCCGAATTGCCGACGTGCTTGAGGATGCACGCTATGGGCAAATGCCTCCCTACCACGGAATGCCTCCCGGACATTTGCCAGTGCGGAGCTACCTCGCTTTGCCGGTCCGATCCCGATCCGGCGAGGTGCTGGGAGGGTTATTCTTCGGGCACGATCAACCGAATGTCTTTACGGAGCGCGCAGAGCAAAATGTCGAGGCGCTGGTTGCTCACATTTCAGTCGCCGTCGATAATGCCCAGCTCTTCGGTCGCGCCCAGTCGGAGATCGCGGAGCGCCACAAAGCGGAAGAGATGGTGACGATAAGCCAGATTCAAACACGCGCATTTCTGCGCGACGTCCTTGCGAGCGTTACCGAAGGCCGCTTGAGGCTGTGCGACGTTCCCGCTGACTTGCCTCCACTTCTGCCCGATGCGCCTGAGACTATAATCGTGACGCGAGAGAGTCTGGCAGCCGTTCGGCGCGCGACTGAGGCGGCGGCCCGTATTGCAGATCTTACCAGCGATCGTTGCCAGGATTTGGTGACGGCCGCCAGCGAGGCCGCCATGAATGCCGTCGTCCATGCCGGAGGCGGAACCGCCATTGTCTCCGTATCTCAGCAGCAGCGTATCGTGCAGGTGCGAATCGAAGACACCGGCATGGGCATCGACATGTCCCGCCTCCCTCGCGCCACACTGGATCGCGGTTACACGAGCGGCGAAGGCTTTGGCCACGGATTCTGGCTGATGCTGAATACCACGGATCGCGTTTGGCTGCTCACTGGAGCCACAGGGACTACCGTCGTTATAGAACACGGCAGCGAGCCGCAGCCGCCCGGATGGCTCCGCGACCGTATGTGATGCGATGCCTCATCCGCCCTCTGACGTCTTATTTCCAACTCGGGCAACAAGCAGGCAAATGTCGTCGCGCAGGCCGGCAGGAGTAACGCGGTCAAGCACCATCTTCATCACACGGGATGTGATCGCTTTCGGTGCAGGCGTACCGTTGGAGGCGTCACGGAAGATCGCTTCTACGCCCTCCATGCCGAGCATGTTTGTGCGCTGTGTGCCGGCTTCGGTCAGTCCATCCGTAAACAGCGCCAGCACATCTCCCTCGGCCAAATCCACGGACTTCTGCGTAAAGCGAACGCCCGCAAACCCGCCGAGCACGGGGCCGGTTGGGTTCAGATATTCCACATCGCCTGTTGCCGCCCGGCGAATTAATCCGGGCTCTTGACCGCAGGACACATAGTCCATACAGCTGAGCTTGGCATCATACAGTCCAACGAAGAGGGTTGCAAAGCCGCTCAAGAGATCATGGCTGGCCAGCATGTTGTTGAGGGCCATCACGGATTCTGCAAGCGTCGTGTTCTGTTGATAGAGCAGAGCACGTAGCATGTGACGCACGCTGGCGATCTGCGCCGCTGCTTCAAGGCCTTTGCCGGAAACATCCGCTACGACCAGCGCATAGCAGTCTTGCGTCAGATGGAACACATCGTAGAAATCGCCTCCGATTTCCGCTTCATCGAGCGCCGGACGATAGAATGTGTCTATCGTCAGCCCCAGCGCTTGATCAGTCCGTGTCGGCTGCAGCGCCTCCTGCAACTGGTTGGCGATATTGCGTTCACGCTGGCGCACACGGGCCATCTCCATTGCCGAACGGACCTGGGTCGCCACTGCCTGAACAAGAGCCACATCCTCGAACGTCCAGTTACGGGCCTCTTCGGCCATGCCGGCGGTTACTGTGGCCACCAGCTGATCTTTATCGAATAAGCCCACTCCTACGACGGATCTCAGGCCTACGGACCGCAGAGCGCGAACGGCATTTTGCGCTATACGTGTGTCATTATCGATATCGGCAATCACCAGTGTCGCATTCGGCGTGTAAAGTTTGCCCAGATCGATATCCCGGTCGGACATTCGGAAATCTCCGGCGAGAGACGGGAGATCGGGACGCTTCCAGTCGAGATCGATCCACGCGCGGTCATGGGCAGGATCGTACTGAGTGAAGAAGCATCGATCCGTCTGCAATGCCTGGCTTAGTCTGGTGACCGCCGTCTGCTGAATGGCCTCAATGCTGGTCGATTCCCGCACTGCCCGCCCGATATCATTGATTAGCCCCTCGCGCGCTACCGCAGCCCGAAGCTGCGCTTCGGCCTTTCTGCGGGCGATAAGATCGTTCTGAAGTTCCGTGTTGAGCCGGATAAGCTCATCCTGCTGCGCCTCAAGCTCCGTTGTCTGCAGCTCAAGCTCCGTTGTCTGCAGCTCAAGCTCAACCGCTTGCTCTTCTAGCTGCGTGTGGGCTGTGTTGAGTTCTTCGTATGCCTTTGCTTTTTCGCGGGTTGCCTGCTCGGCCGCTTTCCTGGCGGCAATGATCTCATCCTCATATCGGCTGCGCTGCCGCATGACCATGAAGATGCAATCGTTGACGGCATCTTCATGCTCCACTCTGCGCACGACATTGGCGAAGACCGGGATATTTTGGCCGTCTTTGGACTTGAGGCTGAGGTACATCTCCTCTGCCTTGCCGTGAAGCTTCAGCAGTGGAAAGAGGTGTGTCTGATAGAAGATGACAGCGCCGACCGTGAAGATGCTTCTAATGGAGAGCCCATCGAGTTCGTGACTATCGTAGCCCAGAATCTCGGCGAGGGTAGTGTTCGTTGCCAGGATCTCGCCGGAGTCTGCAAAAGAGAGGAACCCGCATGGGGCATGTTCGATGATTCCGTCCATTATCTAGACAGCTGCCGCCGTTGACTTGAGACCCATGGGACGCGCGGCAAGGTATTCCCGAATTAACTCGATCGTTTCATCAGGATGGCTCAGATGGGGGCAGTGGCCGGTTGCGCGCATGGTGCGCAGCTCGCTGCCTGGCAGCATTTTGTGAACGTACTCACCCACCTCAAATGGAGCGATCGCATCGTCCGAGCACTGCAGAATGAGCGCCGGCGTCGTAACCTTTGCCAAATCCGAGCGGTTATCAGAATAGAATGTCGCTTCGGCAAAGGAGCGCGCGGTAACAGGATCGGTAGAGCAAAAACTGGCCTCAAGCTCCCCGGCAAGCTCAGGATGATCCGAGTTTTTCATGATCACCGGCGCGAGGAAGTTTGCCCATCCGACATAGTTCTTGTCCATCATGTCGAGCAGCCCCTCAATATCCGCGCGATCAAAGCCTCCCACATAATCCGGCGGCTCGTTAATGTAACGCGGAGATGGTCCGATAAGGATGAGACTGGCAAATCGCTCCGGATGGCGAATTGCAGCCAGTATCCCGATAATACTGCTTACCGAGTGACCGACAAAGACGATCTCAGTAAGATCGAGGGCGTCGATAATGTCGATCAGGTCTTGAGCGTAACCGTTAAGGTTGGAATACCGGTCATGGTCATACGCGTCCATATCCGATTTCCCGCAGCCGACATAATCGAAGAGTATGACTTTGTAGTCATCCGTGAAGGCGGGCGCGACAAATCTCCACATGTTTTGATCGCATCCGAAACCGTGCGCGAATAAGATCGGCTGGGAGCCTTTTCCGAGGGTCTTAATGTTGTTGCGGCCGGCTATGCTGTGTGTCATATTGTATTTCTTTGGCCTCGCCGGCACGTATCTTCACTTCTGGGGTACCACCAATGTACCCGACTTTGCCGTACATTCATCACGGTTTTGCGCCTCGGGACTGTGTATTCCATATCTGTGCAGAACCGGATACATGTTCGATGAATTTAGCTGGACAATATTTGGCCGCCAGGCGACAGGCATGGGGTAAGATCGATCATATGCTGAACATTGGCGTCTGCCGAAGTCTTATCGCAGGACAAGCTTTATTGGCCGTTTTGGCTTTGCACCCTGCTGTTGCGCAGCAGGCTCCTGCCGACTCCGCAATCACGGCTGATTCTTCCACTCCCACGGTGACATGCCCGAATTGGAAGCCCACATGGGAAACGACCCCACTCCCCAATGGCCGCACTGCTCCATACCTGCGTGTTCCGCTGGACCCACGCTCACTTAGAGGCTGCGCCTGGTCGCCCGCGCTGACAGATTCCTTGCCGGATGTTCACCTGTTCGTGCGATCCCGTGGGCACGATTGGACCGAACTGCCTGTCCTGTCGATTATCGCCGGAGAGCCGCCACCCGAAGCGCCGTCCGCTCGCGTTACCTGGGAAGTTCCGCCGGGAGGTCTTGGCGATGATCCGCACCTGGCAGTCGCGATTCGCGTGCATTCCACGGATAACTCTTCGTCCGCTGATGCTCTCCTGCGTTGTGAACTGAAGGGGCGGATACCATCGACGGATCAGTCCGCGCGCGGTCCGATCGAGGCTAACGCGTCGGGCAGCTATGTCGCCAAGCAGCGCATGCTTGACGGCTCTTCCTCGGCAGTCATTCATGTGCCGCTTCACTTCGGCTTCCCCACGACAGCGCCTCGCGGCAGCACATATGCGCGCCTGACGACAGACGACAGGCTGTCCACCAATAACAACGACATCAGTACACGCATATCGGTTGCGGCGGGATACGTGCATGGAGAGAAACCGGTCGATCTCGATTGTGTTCCCAACGAATCTGTATCTATACGCCTTCATGGAAACCAGGCGGGTACAAACCAGGCCGTTGGTATCTCGCTGGGCACGCTCCTTTATGGACGCCGTTTGAACTGGGATGCTCGTCCCAAGATCGCTGCGTCCATCGTTCCTGAAGTCCAGTTCAATCCCCTGCAATACGAGTATCGATACCGCATCGATTCACGATTAGACTCCGCGATATCGGATCAGCGTATCTTCGATCCATCCGTCGAGGTCAAACTTGCGCCGCTTTACCTTGGTCTGCCGAAAGGCAAGTTTGCCACGATCGAGGACACGCCGAACCTGTCCCTTGCTGTCAAAACGTGGTGGATCAACGGCCGGCAATGGGAAGGCCGCTATGAAATGCGCCTGCGTGTTCCCGTGCATGTATGGTTCGTCACGTCGGCCGGTATCAGCATTCGCCATGGGGCCGACGAAGACAACAACTTCCTCTCCGACAATAGCATCGGCTTCGACGTAGGCATTCGCCGCCCGTAAGAGATGCCAGCGCGCCGGTATACTTACATCGGAGCTTTACCGTGTACACACCACCTTCCTTCAAAGAATCCGACCCACTCAAGCTTCGGGAGCTGATGCTGGAAAACAGCTTTGCCACCCTGGTTACTGCGCCCGATGGCGTCCCGTTTGCAACGCATCTGCCATTCCTGATCGAGACCGGAACCGGCACGGAAGTCTTGCTTCGCTCTCACATGGCTCGCGCCAATCCTCAATGGCAGCGCTTCCAGGATGAGAAAGAGGCGCTGGTCGTTTTCCAGGGACCGCACACATACATCTCTCCTTCCTGGTATGAGGCCGAGCTCGCCGTTCCAACATGGAACTATGCCGTGGTTCATGCCTACGGCATCCCGCGCCTTGTCGACGACGCTGGCCTGTACGATATCCTGAAAGCCACAGTTTTGCAGCATGAAGCCCCGCGAGAGAATCCATGGGAAATGAATTCTATTCCTCAGGACTATGTTGAGAAACTGATGAAGGCCATCGTCGGTTTCGAGATCGAGGTTACGCGCCTGGAAGGAAAGGTGAAAATGAGCCAGAACCGCTCTGAGGACGATCGAAGGGGAGTAATCGCCGGCCTTGAAGCCACACCGGAAGCGCACAACCACCATGTGGCGGATGTAATGAAGGGGATGCTGCCGTAAACGCCAGCAAGCCTCTCCCTCAAGCTCGTGCAACTCGCTTTTTCCCTCTCCGAAGCGGAAAGGGATGTCCAAGGATTGTAGCCCAGGCGACTCTAGAGTGAACTAAACGTATGATCTCAGGCTATGCACATGTAAGAGTCGTCTGGTTTACGAAAATCGGACGCCCCTTTCCGTTTCGGAGAAGGGTAAGCCGCGACAGCGGCGGGGGGAGAGGATTCCGAGCCTCTTTAACTCGGCGGATTGTAAATACCGCGTACCGGTCTCGTTTCCAGATGCAGGAAGATGGATGCTGCGCGTACTACGAAGGTCAGCAGGACCGCGCTCCATCCGGCCGGTGTTGCATCGATGTTGAAGGTGCGTGTCAGAAGGAGATAGAGGAGGCAGCCTGCGAGGGCCGCGCCTGCCGTGAGTGTGCCCGGCCGGAAGACTTCCGGTTCCTGCCGCATCAGCACATCGCGCAATACGCCGCCGCCCACTGCGTTGACAACGCCTACGAGACAGAGGGCCGCTGGAGCCATTCCCTTGGAGGCCGCAAGCTGCAACCCGACAACTGCATACGCGCCGAGGCCCAGCGCATCGGCAGCGCCGATCAACCGGATGAATAGGGGAGTCTGGTGAATATATCTGCCCACCAGCATGACGAGCATAGCGCCCGCCGCCACAATCTCAAGATAGATGGGCGTGCGTAGCAGGACCGGGGGGGCTCCCTGCAGGAAGATGCCGTCGCGGAAAACGCCCCCGCCTGTTGCCGTAACCAACGCAATCGCAAAGATCCCGGCTATATCGTAGCCGCGGCGCGCTGCCAGTATCGCGCCGCTTACAGCCCATAAGAATGTCGCAGGATAGTCGAAATATACCGGCAGCTGAAACACGCCAATAACCTATTCTTCTTGAACCTCGAACGAATACTCTCCCGAACCCACCGAATAGACCGCCTGCCCCTTATCACGCGCCTTGAAATGCAGCCCAGAAACCTGGTCCGCAGGTTTGCCATGTTCCGTGATCTTAGATCGATCCGAAACCGGCAGCGTGACGGTCGCCGTCGTGTTGGCCGGAATTGAGATATTCAGTTGAAAGCGAGCGCCTTCACGCTTCCATTCCGACGAGATCGTACCATGCAGGGACTCATAATGGGCCTTTGCCCAGGTCAGTCCGCCTACTGGCTGCGGCTGGATCAGGATATGGCTGAAGCCGGGAGCGCCTGGGTCCAGGCCGATACCGGCGATCCATTGATAGAACCAGTTGCTGACATCGCCGAACATAATGTGGTTCAGCGATGCCTCGCCCTTCCAATCCTCCCAGAGCGTCGTCGCGCCTTGCTCGATCCAGTACGCCCAGCTCGGGATCTCCTTGCGTGTCACGATCTTGTAGGCAAGGTCGGAGCGTCCATGTTCGGCGAGGACACGGATGATATACTTCGCGCCCAGAATGCCCGAGTCGATATGTCCCTGCTTTTCGAGATCGGCCACCAGGGCCGCGAATACGGCTTCGCGGCGGTCGTCGGGGACCATGCCGAAGAACAGCGGCATAGCCTGCGCGGTCTGTTCGCCGCCCGCATAGATATTATGCTCGGAGTTGAACCACTTCGCGTTGAACGCCTCTTTGGTCTTCGCCGCCAGGATGGCATACTTATCGGACTCGGCGGTTTTGCCGAGAAGGCGCGCCGAATCGGCGAGGATACGGGCGTCGTGGAATAAGAATACCGTGGACGTCAACTTGCTGGATGTCTCGGTCTTCCAGGGCAGCCAGTCGCCGAGACTGTCGAACGGGATAAGCCCGTCTTCCGTGCGTCCGACGAGGTAATCGACATAACGCGCTATATGGTCGAAGTGCCGGGCAAGAATGCGCGTATCGCCGTAATATCTGTAAAGGTCCCAGGCGATAATGGCGTAGGCGCTGTCCCACGCGGGGTGGCAGCCGCCGACTCCCCAGCCGCCGCTGGGGATGATATCTCCCACGCGGCCGTCCTCAAGCTGATTGTCGGCGATGTCGTCGAGCCACTTGGTGTAGAAGGTCGCCGTATGGAAGTTTATGATGCCGGCCTCGGCCGCCAGGTGAGCGTCGGCCGTCCAGCCATTCTTCTCCCGTTGCGGGCAGTCCGTGGGGATGCTCTGCGCATTGCCCAGATACGACCACCGTGTGGCACTCTGGATCTTATTCAGCATCTCGTCGGAACAGGTAAACTCGCCTGCGGATGCCACTGCCGTATGCGCGAACCGGCCAACAATGTTGCCAGGTTCCGGGCGCGACAGCAGTCCTGTGAACTCGGCATACTGGAAGCCGCTGTAGGAGAACCGCTGCTCCCATGTCTCCTCGCCGCCACCCTTGCAGATGTAAGTATCCGTCTGGAAGAGCTGCGAAGGCGACGTCTTCGTCATATAGTAGTCGATATTGGACGCGTCCAGGGAGCCGTCTGCATGGATCTTTTCACCGTAGCGTACGGTGATCGACGTTCCCGCCGGGGCTTTCACGCGCAGCTGGACATGGCCCGTAAAATTCTGGCCATAGTCCGCCACATAGACGCCCGGTTTCGTCTCCTTGATTGCCTTCGGAGCAAGGTCCCGCGTGATCTCGACGGGCGGACAAATACGCGCAATCACCTTATCGGCCGGCGCGGGCAGCAAGGTTGCAGCTTCCCACTGTTTGTCGTCGAAACCGGCATGGTCCCAGCCCGGGATCTCCAGGCGCGCGTCATAGATTTCGCCACTGTAGATGCCGTCACGGCGGATCGGGCCTTCGCCGATCTTCCAAGAATCGTCGCTGACAATGCGCTCCACATGGCCGTCCGCATATTCGACGGCGAGCAGTAGGCGCAGACGAGGCGTTCCATGCCATGTCGCCTTCTCAAAGTTCCAGGTGGCAAGGTCGATGACGTCATACCAACCGGTTCCCAGGATCGCTCCAATGGCATTATGCCCCTGCTTGACCAGCGAAGTGACATCGTAAGTCACATACAGCACGCGCTTATCGAAGGCGGTATAGGCAGGATCGCGCTCGGATGCGCCTCCCAACCGGTGGCCGTTAACGTAAACGTCGGCATAGGCGACTCCGCATGCGTAAACTCGCGCCTTCGTGACGGCTGTCTTGAGGTCGAACTCACGACGCAAAACAGGCGCGGGCTCACCGGCCGTCGACGCATGCGCGGTCACATTTCCCCACGGCCCATCGCCCATCTTCGCGACGACTTGCGCCGCCGGCCACGCGTGATCGTCAAAGCCCACGGTATCCCAACCGGCCGTTTCCGTCCCCGATGACTTCCAGGCGGCATCCGAGATGATCTCAATCGGATCGCCCGCGTCGGGAGTAATGACCAGACGGCACACGAGCCCTGCCGCATCCTTGACATTGGTGCCCGCAATAGCCAGCACATTTGCGCCGGGGTGAATAAACGACGTGACATCCAGCGCCTTCATACCACGCCAGTCGTCCTCCTGACCGCCTGCGGTTACCTCTTTGCCGTTGATGCGGACATCATAGGCATCATCCACGGTAAATGCCAATCGGGCCGATTTAACGGTGCTGCCGGCGGGGATTGTGAAGGTTCGGCGAAACCATCGGGTGCCGGTAGGGGCCGACTGCGCGGGATTGACGCCCGCCTCGGCATGCCAGATCCACGAGGATCCCGCGAGTGTGTCCAGGACTTCCTGAGCCGCCTTCGGCTTTCTCCCGATCCAGGCGCTTCCATGCCAATCCGCATCGCTGAGAAGCCCCATTTCCCAGTGCGCCGCCGCGCTCCACTCGGAAGGCGCGCCAGCGGCATCCCAGACACGGACGCTCCAGAAAGCCTGCTGCCCCGCTGTAAGCGGCACACCCTGATATTCGATTTGCGATGTGGCACTCGATGCAACCTTGCCGCTGTCCCACAGATTGCCGTGTCCGCCCGCCGCGCCCCGCGCCGTTGAAGCGACAACGACCTGATAAGCAGTTTGCGCCCACGCGCGCGTTTTGGACTGCGCCGTCCAGCTCAAACGCGGCTTCGGCTCATCAATGCCAAGCGGGCTGGCCGTATACTCACACCTCTGATCGTGAATGGTCACGTCTCCATGCATTACCGGTTCCAATTTCGCACTCCTTACAGATTTTGGCGCCAGACCGCTGGCCAGCATAGCAGATACCAGTCGAACCAGATCACGACGACTCAGAATGTAGCTCATAGTGACGAGTGTAACACGAAATCATCATATTTTTATCAAGTTGGAAAGATTTTGAAATCCAAATGAAATCCGGAATGAAGCCGGAGGTAATCCTTGTCAGCCCGTCCCGGCGTGCACCGGATTGTTTGCGGTGGCTGACGTTCGACGGCTGTGTAGTGCGCCGTCGCGGCTGGAGTAATAGGCCAGGGCTAGGGCGGACGGGAATATCAGCACCGTCGCGTGCCGTGTCAGGGCAAATCCGATGACATAGGGCGCCGCCGTGGCCAGCACCACGGACAAGAAGCAGAGACTTGCGAACCGCTCCCGTCTTCGGATCAGATTGGCCATCGACCAGACTACGGCGCCGAGCAGCAACAGGCGAAACATCGCCATATTCACCAGACTTACCTTGGCGTAAATGTCGTTTCGGTGCCCCGTGCCGACATCTTCCAGGCTGAAGAAGAAGACGGCCACCTTTGCTGCAAAGGCCCTCGACAACGCTTTTGGGTGGTGGAGGAAGAGAAGGCCCTGCCTCATGTGGTCGTCATTGTCTTCCCACTCGGAATGAATCGGCGCGCTCGCCGTGAGCGTGCCGTCCCACTGGTCCAGGTTCCCGTCGCCGATAGGGGGATACCGATTGATAAACTGCGGATAATTCCCTTTGTGGAAATTGAAACCGTCCACTGAACTGCCGATGCTGAAGCGCCCGGACGTGCTGGAGAGATATGATCCCCAGGCGATCGGGGCGATCATCGTTGCGGCGACGGTGAAGATCCGCATGGATCGGCTTGACTGCCGGAAGAGCATCGCGGCAATCAGGCATAAACATGTCAGACGCATGGAGCTCTTGGTCAGATACACCAGATCGACGGCACATACGAACGCGATCGCCGCCCACCACGGCGGCAGGAGCCGCTGGCGTTCGTAGATCACGAGGGCGAAAGCCACAGCAAGAAAAGAATAGAAGTATCCCTCCTCGACCTGCAGGCTTGTCGAGATCAACAAGAAACTCGGAATGATGAAAGGCAGCGAGACGAAGCAGAGGACCGCGGCTCGCTTCGTCTGGGAACTTGATGCGAGCGAGATCCATACAGCGACGTGGAGCGGAATAAGCAGCAATAAGGTCTTGGCGAGCTTTATCAAGAGGAACTTGCTTCCGAATACCTTGGATAATGCGAAGACAAGGTAAACGGGGAACGGCATTCGCGCGCCATAGAACGGCACTGTCCCGACATAAGGAGGTCCAGACCGGAACATGACCATTTTGCCGGTTGTCGCCAATCCATAAGTGACAGGCCCCAGGAAATTCGCCAGATGAAACACGTTCGTGCGCACTTCATGCCGATAGTAGAACATCGCCACGGCGAGCGATACGCAGACCGACACGAATACGAAAATCAGGAAGCAGACGAGGAGGCTACGCCGGTCCGACACGTCACTGTCTTTTCCATTTGAGTTGGTCATTTGGAGGTTCCGTGCCGGCAATCTGCGGGATTGCCTGGGCTGGCGTTATTCTGTAAGCCCGCTGCGAGGCTGCCCTGCGCCAAGTTCGGTCTCTGTAGCTCTCGTTCTTTGATCGCGGCGATCGCTTGCCGTGCGGCTTCCCGGATGCCGGTTCCTTTATGTGACAGCATCCGCTCCAGGTCCGGCAGAGCGCTCGCATCGCCGATATCGTGGAGCGCCCAGATGGCGTAGCAGGGAGCCATACCCTTGCCCTCTTCCATCAGACGTATGGCGGGCTTGATGCCGCGCGGATCTCCGATCAGCCCCAGCGCTCTGACAATCACCACTTGCATCTCGCCTGTCTCCGTTTCGGAATTTGCCCTGGCGCAGAGGATCGGCGCGGTGTCAGTGAGCTTTCGCTCGCCGGCGGCCGCGATGATTTTCGCGTAATGGAGATACTCGTCGATCGCATGCCAGTTGAGGCGCGCTAGCGCCTTAACAATTGCCGCATCGGATTCCGGTCCCTTGATCTCGCAAATGGCTTGCAAAGCGGCGTTACGGGTCTCCGGATCGTCGAGGGCTGCCTCGATTACAGGGATCGCTTTTGCGGAGTTGATCCGGCCAAGGGCTTCGATCGCGCTGTTGCGAACGGTCGTGTTCACGTCGTGCGCGGCCGTGATCAGGAGATCGCCAGCCGTTGAAATTTCGAGCGATTCCGGCCCGCTCGGCCTGTGTTTCGTCTGCTCGCCGAGCAGACGCGCAGCCACTGTTCGGACTTCCGGATCAAGGTCCGCAATCGCGCCAGACAGTGCTGCCTCCCACGAAAACTTCTCGGCTTCCTGTGCCAGCGCTCTCTCGATACGGTTGGCGCGAACCATCTGCGCAACCGTTTCGCGTGGCGGTATCCAGTACACGATCGGCAGTTCTTCTTCAACGGATTCGCTTTCGAACCAGGTGACGACAAGGCCGTCGTCCTCGCGGTCGAGCACGCAGTGGTACGCATGGTGACGACGGGCGATATCGTGCATGGCATCCCTGAAGCTCTTGGAAGTTTCCAACCTCAGGCTGTCATTGGTGGTGTTGGCCGCGATCTCGAACGACGCCACGTTTTCAGCATCGTTAAGCGTAATCTCTATCTCTGCGGATATCGCCCCATGACCTTCCGGAATGACAGGCGAATCTACCAGGAGGATACCGTCTTGTGGCAAGAACAGCCAGGCTTCGATCTTGATTGGAACTGCGTCGATCAACTGACGGCCATTGCCATGCCTGATGTCTATGCGTTGATTGTCGATGAACACGAAATCCTGACAGTCGGGAGTCCTGTAACAAAGCGACGCAATATCTTGAAGCGTGCTGGATGCCTCCCATCGCGGTACGGCAATCTGAAATGTATAGTCCAGTCCCATGATGTGATGCTGCCTTGCCGATGTGGCTCGCGACAATGCGTCGAAGAGGCGGAAGTTGGGTTTGGGCGTGTGGAGTGTCACTCTCCACTAACAGCGTTTAAAAAAAACGTCGTAGGCGGAATATGTGTACCAGGTCAAGATTCGCTGGATCCTTTGCATATCCGATCTTAGTCAAAGAGGCGCTCGTGATTTTGGCGTTGGATATGACATCTTTGTTCTTCAAGATCGATGAGCAGACGTCCGCAGGGATGAGGATCTTTCGTATCTCCGTGATTTGATCATGTATATCTGCCCGCACCATCGAGATCGCATCGCGATCGGTTGCGCCGTCGAGTAGAACGATCTTTCTTCTGATGACCCCGAGATGCCCCGTCACATCCCGGATCGCATCCAGATTGTCTTCCGCCCGCGAATTGTTCCTGTCGATCCTGTCGATCTTCTGCTGCGTTCTCCTCGCATTCGCCTCGGCTCTTCTCTGCGTTCTCCGGTAGTCCGCTTCATACTGCACATCTCCTAAAATGGCGGCAGGCCATCGCAGTATGCCTATACCGGCCGCAGTTAGTATGACGTACCAGATCGCTGTCCAGGCCGGATGTATCGCGGATACCGTCGGTTCCGGAATAGTGACGGCAGGATTTGGTTTTGCATATGGATTGTCGCTGGTGAAGGTATGAATAATGCTGTAGGCAGGCCCCTTGCTTTCAAAATCCGTGATCGTCTGATTGTATTTGTTGATCGCATCATTCCGAACGGCAACCTGCTGGTTGTAGACGATAACTGCTCTATCGTAGTTGTCGTGCGCCCTGTCGTATGCCCGGGTCCCGAGATGCAGCATGAAGGGAATCAAGATGATCGATAGCAGCAGCCACGTGCGATCGTTGTACTGGTCACTTGTCAACATGTTCGTTACGCATCCCGTCTTCCACAGGGCTATTAGCCTTACAGAATCGATTTCAGCCTTCGAGCATCAATGTTGTCTGGATATCCCGCTGGATATGGAAGGACGCTGCCCCGCCGATGGCGATCAGGGTTTTGTTCATCTCTCGATAGAGAAGGCGCGCCTCTTTTCGGATGTTGCGCATCTGTTTGTCGATCTCGAACCTGGCGTCCTTGCATTTATCTGCTTGATATGGGGTCGTGGCTGCGATCTCCGCGTCCACGTACTTCTCATGCTGCAGCTGATAGTGACGGAGCTGTTCCGCATAGATTAGAAGGATGGACTCAAAACCGGACCGTGTGGCGTCGACGCGTTTATCGATCAGTGACTTGATCACATCTCTTGCCAGCGCTGCCTGCACTTCCGCCATCTCGATGCGTCGATCCTCCATCGCGAGGCGATGATCCAGTTGACGCTCCAGCGCCTGAAGCTGAACCTTGCGTTCTTGCAGGTCGATGTGTCTGCTATGCACCTGCGTGATCTGTTTCAGAACGTCCCCGAATATGATTTCCGGCACCATACGACTACCTCTTCGCCCACGATTCCGTGAGTGCAATTACTCAACGCGTTCATTATAACCCGCCTTCGACAAGATGTCTGTGCTCGCCTGTGACGACGATGGCCGTTGAAAAACATCATAAAACATCACATCATCATTTTCACGACGATCCCTACCTTATGCAGATCGCTCGGCACTGGCATTGGTCGTCACATGATTCTTCTGCTCGCTTCATGCCCCAAAATATGCTCACCAGCGGCCCTACAAGAATGGCATGAGGGGGAGAAATCAGGAACATGATAAAAAACACAAGCGTGGGAATGAGAAAATCGACGAGAGACCGGAAATACAATCCGAGCCCGATCCCGCCGAACATGAAGCCGATCAGAGCGGCGACAATCTGACTCTTTTTTGTCTTTAACCTCGGGATCCACTTCTTGCGGCACCGTTCGACGGCGCGTTCCCGGTATTTTCGATTATCCTCTAATTCATCGGCGATTTCGGTCGTGATCGGATGATCGTCTCCGAATGTTCGTCTGCTGATATCCAGGGCCTCTATCCATACGGAAAGCGACTTTACGTATTTATGCTGCAAGGAGTAAAATCTTGCCAGCGAGGTAAGTTCATTTATGTATTGCGGATGCTCCGCCCCGAGTGTCTTTGCCAATAGCGGCGATGTTTCCAGTAGTATTTTTTCGCCACGTTTCGATTTCCCTGTCTCTCTGTAATGGTGGGCTAAATCGTTCAAACAGAAAATCGTGTATGGGTGTTCATGACCATATTTTGATTGGAGGATCTCGTATGCTTCGAGAGAGAGCGCCTCAGCTTTCCGATATCTTTTCCTTTTGCGGTAATAATCCGCCAATTCCCTCAACACACGCGCCGTCGTTTCCCGATCATAGTGACGATCAGCTCTGCAAATACGCACGGCACGATGGTATAAGGCTTTCGCCTTTAAAAATCGCCTCTGCGCGGAGTATATGTCCGCCAGATGGACGATACTTGTGACGGTGTCGGGATGCGCCGGACCGAGCAGTCGCTCGCGGATTTCCACAACTTCGGTCTGCAGTCGTTCAGCCTCGTCAAGCCTCCTCCTCCTCAACCAATAGAATGTTGCCAATCTTTCGAGGTTCATTATCGTAAAAGGATGCTCTCGTCCATCGCAGGCTACTGAGATCGAATAGGCTGATTGATACAACCGTTCTGCTTCAGCATAATTTTTCCGAGCATTATGCAGCTCTGCGAAATCCAGCGTAATGGAAGCTGTAATATTATTCTGCTCGCCGAAAATCCGCTGTGACGCAATGAGCGTCTGATTCAACAGCCGCTCCGCCTCCTGGTATCGCGCCATTTCCAGTAGTTTCCAGACAATCCTCTGGTGCAAGAAAATCGACCGCAGGGTCGATAGGCTGCCTTCATGTTCGTAGCTCAACGAATGGAGCGCGCAACGAATTGCGCCATCCGGTCGTTTGCGGTCGGATTGTAGGAGATAGGGCATGGGCAGCGATCTGTACGTCGATTCTCCATGGCAAAGCGATGGGGCGGTCGTCATTTTAACGGCGATCCCTACCTTATGCGGATCGCTCGGCACTGGCATTGGTCGTCACAGGAATCGTTCGCCCGGTTTATGCCCCAACATGCAGACAGCGTCGGTCCTGCAAAAATGGCGTACCATGGCGAAATAAGCAAGGCGATAAAAAATAAAAGCGTGGGAATGAGAAAATCGATGAGCGAACGGAAGTACAATCCGAGCCCGATCCCGCCGGACAGGAGGCCGATAAAGGCCGCGGCAACGGGTTTCTTTTTTGTTTTCAGTCTCGGAAGCCATCTCTTTTGACATTGTTCGACGACGCTTTCCTGATACTCTCGATAGACGCCTAATTCGTCGGCGATCCGGATGGTGATTGGATGAGTTGCGCCAAATGTTCGTTTGCTGATATCCAGAGCCTGTGTCCACGAGGTAAATGCCTTGACGAATTTACGTTGCCAGAAATAAAATCGTGCTTGCGCGGTAAGCTCGTGCACATATTGCGGATGTTCCGCCCCAAGTGTTCTTGCCAGTATCGGCGATGTTTCGAGCAATATCTTTTCGCCGCGAGCCGTCTTTCCGACGCTTCCGTAAAGCGCGGCTAACTCACGCAAAAGCGAAATCGTATTCGGATGCTCAGAACCATGCATTGAGAGAAGAATCTTGTAGGTTTCTAGATAAAGCGCCTCGGCCTTTCGATATTTATGTCTGCCGCCATAATGCGTCGCCAATCCTCTCAACGCATATGTCATTGTCTTCCGGTCGTAATCACTTTCGGCTCTACAGATACGTACGGCGCGCTCATATAAGACTTTCGCTTCTCGGTGATGCTTCTGAGCGGAGTATACATGCGCCAGTTTGATGGCGCTATCGACGGTGTCGGGATGAGTGGTACCCAGCACCCTTTCGCGCATCAACAGGACTTCTGTCTGCAGTCGTTCCGCATCGTTAAGCCACTGCGGTCCGATCCAGTAGAACATCGCCAGCATTTGAAGGCTCAGAATTGTGTAGGGATGCTCTGGCCCATTGCAGGCCGACGAGATCGCATAAGCCGATTTGTAGAATCGTTCGGCCTCCTTGTAATTTCGTTGCTGGTAGTGCAGGGCGGCCAGCTCCTGCATAATGGACGCCGTGATCGGATCCTCCTCGCCGAAAATCTGACTCGACGATAGGAGCGCCTGATCCAACAGCCGCTGCGCCTCCTGATATCGTGCCACCTCCTGCAGCATCGAGGCGGTTCTCCGATGCACAGAGATCGACAGGCGGGTGGATATGCGGCCTTCATGCCCGTAGCCCAACGAGTTGAGAACGGAACTCGTGATGACATCCGGTCGTTTACGGTCGGATTGTAGGATATAGGGCATGGCTGCCTATCGTACGACTAGAATATCGCGCTATCGAACGCCGAGCGCCCGGCACGGGCACTGGTCGTCGCAGGAATCTTTTGCTCGCATCATGCCCCACCATGCCGCCATGAACGGTACACAGAAAATAGCATGCGGCGGCGAAACCAGGAGCATAATGAAAAACATAAGCGTGGGATAGAGAAAATCGAAGAGAGTACGGAAGTATAATCCAAGGCCGATGCCACCGAACAGGAAGCCTATCAGAGCGGCGATAAAACGACTCTTTTTTGTCTTCACTGTCGGCATCAGCCAACCCATGCGACATCGTTCGACGGCACGCATCTGGTATCTTCGCTCCTTCTCCAATTCATCGGCGACTTGGGTCGTAATCGGATGATCGTAGCCAAATGTTCGCTTGCTGACATCCAAGGCCTCCGTCCACATGGAAAGCGACTTAATGCAATTGCGCTGCGCAAAGTAAAATCTTGCCAGCGAGGTAAGTGCATTTATGTATTGCGGATGCTCCGTCCCGAGTGTCTTTGCTAATAGCGGCAATGTTTCCAGCAGTATCTTTTCGCCGCGTTTCGCGTTCCCTGTATTTCCGTAATGGTGGGCTAAATCGCTCAAATAGAGGATCGTGCCTGGGTGTTCAGAGCCATATACTGATTGAAAGATCTCGTAGGCTTCGAGAGAGACAGCCTCGGCTTTTCGATACTTCCTTTTTATTCTGTAGTAAGATGCCAATTTCCCCAACGCATTTGCCGTCGTTCCCCGATCGTAGTGACGATCGCCTCTGCATATGCGCACGGCGCGCCGGTACAGGGGGGCCGCTTCTTTGAATCGTCCCGCATCCGAGTACACGTGCGCCAGTGCGACGACGCTGTCGACAGTCTTGGGATGTGTCGGACCGAATACCCTCTCGCGCATCGCTACGACTTCCGTCAGTAGCCGTTTCGCATCGCTTAGTCGTCGCGGACCGATCCAGTAGAATATCGCCAGCATTTGAAGGCTCAGAATGGTATCGGGATGCTCCTGTCCATTGCGGGTCACTGAGATTGCATAGGCCGATTTGTATAGTCGTTCGGCTTCATCATAATTTCGCTGAGATTCATGCAGCCCTGCCAGATCTCGCGTAATAGACGCCGTAACCGAATCCTCATTGCCAAAAATCTGCCGTGATGCCAAGAGTGTCTGATTCAACAGCCGCTCTGCGTCCTGGTATCGCGCCATTTCCAGCAAGTTCGAGGCGATCCTCTGGTGCAAGAAAATCGACCGCTGGGTCGATAGGCTGCCTTCATGTTTGTAGCTCAACGAATGGAGCGCGCAACGAATTGCGCCATCCGGTCGTTTGCGGTCGGATTGTAGGAGATAGGGCATGGCCGGCGATCTTACAGCATCTCGATTTTACTGGTTCTCGGTTTTATTCGTTATCTATCTGGAGCCACGCCGACTCCACAAAAACGTCATAGTAAAACTGCCATTGATCGGGAGAGAGCGTTTTTCGGCGAACGGCCTGCACGAGGCGGTGCATGTTGAATGTCTGCGACATATCCGGATTTTTGTAGACGAGGGAGTATCGGACCAGGGGCTCAAAGAGCCTGTCCATGCAATCGTCGGACTCTTCCGGTGTAGTCGCAGGTTCGAAGTGGGCATTGAGGGCCGGAAGCGCCGCTCTTTCGCCATTGATTACAAGCTGCGAGGCAAGGCCCAGTATCTCGCATGGTATCGCTTCGGGATCCAGGAATGAGCTCAGGGTAAAGGCTTCCGCGGAGGCGGCGCTCTCTGCTTTCACGGCGGCAAACGAGATCAACCAGGTTTTCGCTACGGTTGAGCCGTATTTACCCAGACTCGGCTCATGCAACTCCAGAATGTCGATGGCTTTCTCCGCAGCTCTGAGTTGTTCCGGCGACAGATAGAGGGAGATATAGCTCGAGAATCCTTTGACCTTGCCTCGCATCTTGTTCCTGATGTATGCCCCGGCCTGTTCCAGAGCCAGGGGCAGACCGCCGAGGTGTTCCACGAGAAGCCGTAAAGCATCCTGCTCCTCGCCGGGAAGAACCACATCTTCCTTCAGTGTTCGCCTGAGAAGGAAGATCTCGGCGTGTTCCGGCAGTAACGTCGAGAGGTCACGGACTCTAACATTGCCGAATACATCCGGCGGGATGCTGTTGCGGGTGGTGATCAGCACATGTCCCGACATGTGGGCCGGCTGCGGATAGTAGGCTGCGATCTCTTTCTCCGTGATCTGGTCTCGCGAATCCCTCAATACGTCGATGTCCAGTGCATTATCGGGAGCGATCTCGACGTCGCGAATGTCGGACGGAATCACGTCGGCGTTGTCGACGATCAGCAGGTAGTCCTCCGTCTTCGTAAGCCAGTTGTGCACGGCCACGATGACTTTCTTAATATCCTCCTCCGTATTCTGTCCGGTCTGCAGGGCGTGCTGAATATCCGCATCGACGTTCTTCAGCATCTCCGCCATATCAAGGAAAGACGCCCGCAGGCTGTTTGCGGAACTCGCCAGGCAAAACAATCGATACTGATAGCGATTCGCATTCAGCCGGGCGTATTCGAGCGCCAGCGTCGTCTTGCCGATCCCACCCATCCCCGTGACCGCGCACTTCTGCCTCCGCGCAAACTCGCCGCCCGGAAAGAAGATACTCGTCAGCCACCCAATCTCATCATCGCGACCCGATACGAGATCCGTCAGCGGCTGATTTTCAATGTTGCTGATCTTCTTTGCGGTCGGAGCGACTGAGGGGGGAGCGATCGGCGGAGGGGTACGGTGGAAGGGGGGCAGTGGGTCGATTACATCTATTTTAAGGCGTTGGATTTCACTCGCGACACGAATATAAAAATCATCGCGACTGATGCTATAAACTTTACATAGTGGGATCAGGTAGGAGTCATTGATTGAGATATCGCCTGTCTCAAGACGACTCAATACAGAACGCTCCCAAATAAATGAGACGTCAGTTAGCCTTTCGCAAATGATGTCCTGCGATAGTGTTTTCTTTCCCTCTCTATTTGCAAGTTCAGCCCGCAGAAGCTTCAATACTGCGCCGGCAGCTTGATCTTCCAATGTAGGTCTTCTGTTCATCCTATCAGGTTCTCTCATAAGTACTCTCAAATCACGAAATGTGTGAACGCGTGTGGTTCTGTGCGCCTTTGATTCACCCCCAAACACCACAGATTAAATAATGAAATTGCACCAAAATAAGCACTAATTAACACCGAACGCCAGGATGTTCGTTAGCTTGCGAGATGAATCCTTCCTCCTGAGCTATCGACTTCCCAATACTTTGGCAGGGCATACTATGCCCTCGCTGCGGCATGGCGCTCTTTCAAGGAGAGAATGGCAATGAGATCGAAATTTATTTTGTTTGTATTATTATTAACGCTATTTAGTTTAGCGCCTGTCTTGTTTTCGGCCCCTCCTTATCGCAGCAGTTCCGTGGTCAAAAACTCCATGGCGTGCAATTTCGACTGCCCGATTCATCCTGAGATCGGCTTTTTCGGAATCGACAGTGTATCTACCGATCGCCGGGGCATCTGCATGCCGAGCACGCCGTTACCGTCTGCCAGGGTCTTAAAGCCGGAGGGGGCAAGGTCGGAGTATCTCGCGGGAATGAGTTCCGAGCACTACTTGCATCTTACCAAGCGGTATGTGAACTCGGGGCATCGGGAGATCGGAAATATCCTGATGTACTACTGGGGCGAAACTCCGAACCGCTCGCTGGCGGCGGGGCAGGGGAGAACTGTCTCCGGCTCCAACTTCGCCACCTGGAACGCCTCGCAGCTGTCCGAGCTGCGGACGATTGGGGTGACGCCATTTATCGCGCTGGAGAGTCTCGACCCACGTGATGCGCGCTCGCTGGTCGATCGCCTGCGGTCGGGCGGTTTTGCCGGACGGCAGGTCAAAGTGAGACTGGCGGCGGAACCGGCAGGATCGCATTACACCCGGACGCCTGCGGAGTATCGCCGTCGTTTTGAGATCACGTCCCGCGCGATCAAAGCCATGGGGCGACGAGCCGGCATCGACATCAAGATCGCGTTCACCATCTGCGGGATCGACGAATTCCGCTACACCCCTGCGTCCGGCGCCTTCGATTACATCGGCATTGATGCGTTCGTGACGCCCGTCAATATCGATGGCGTCAAACGCCTCTTCACGCAGACGGCTGTCGCCTATCCCGACAAACCCCTTGTGATCCCCGAGTTCGGCATCGCCACGGCGTGCGCCTCGCGCCGCGTCCCGATCGATTCTGCCTGGTCCGACATGGCGGCGCACTTGATGCTTGAGATCCTCCGCGAATCCTACGCCGGCCGCATCGCAAGCATCACCCCGTTCGACATCGACGCCAAAGACCGCATCGTCGGTCGTGACTGGTCATGGGTGTGGTCCGCCCACATGTACCAGCAACTTATCGACTTCGCCTATGCGCCTGCGACGACCGCCGGCGCTCAAGATGTCTGACACCCACTCCGGCCCGCACCGCGCCGGCATACCTGTTAAGACAGTCTTTCCATCTCTTGTGAAATGCTCGATCAGAACGAAGATATTAAGGAGAAAATTATGCGTAAGAATTGGGGAAAACCGGTTATTGCCGCCAGTATATTAGCTGTAACGGCTGGCGTGTCTACAGTAATATACTTCGCAAGTCACCGGCGCACTGTTCCTCCGTCACTCCCGGTCCAATACAATCCCAACGTTAGAGTCATCGACGATAAACCGCTAGCAATAAATAATCGTCAGATCGTGTTTTCCGGTACGGATCACGATTTTTCCGCTGGTAACGTCTTGCTGAACGACCGCTATGGATTCGGCGGTAAAGTTACATCGGTCAGGGTTGTCAATGGAAAGACGATCTGCAATACGACGCCGCCTTCTCTTATCGACAAGTTCAAAAACCTTCCTGATGCGCCTTTCCGGCCGGAGTTTGACAGCAAGACCATAACGACCCCTTACAAGTCAAAAGTGCCGGGCCTGAGTTTCAAATGGGTTGAAGATCCAAAGACGCATGTCGATCCATTTGAGATCGACTTTGATAACATGCGGGATGGTCCGATTTCTATTACCGGTCACGCTACTCTGGACCCACACCCTTATCTCAATCCCGGTAACATCGTTAACGGCTCCAGGGAGAGCTTCGAGGCCGCATATGATTGCGAGCTTAAAGGCGTCATCTCTGTTAAAGCCGTCGCGACCGGGACAAATTTCAATTTGCCGGCACAGGTCGTATACAATTATCCCATTGGGGTACCAGTCACATGCCCACTTCCAGGTCTGGCCGGTACATTCTGGGCAGTCCCGAGATTGGAGGTCGTTGAATCGGGTGTCAGTGGCGATATCGTCAGTAACTGGGAGCGGACCGAGACATTTGACCTGAAAACGCATGCCGGGATGCGATACGATCAGACGAACGGCTGGAGCACAGAAACGCCGCTTCCTACTTGCAGCCTGCACGACGACACCGCCGGCAACATCAAAGGCTCTTTTTATGTGGACGTCGTTCCGGTAAAAATCAGGCTGATCTATGCGATATATGCTTTCGATCCTACCCAGGCTTTTGCTGCTAACCCGAATATGGATTTCGATATCGGTCCTTACATCGCTCTGGAGTCTCACATCCTTCTACATGGGTCCGGCGGACCAACCGGCAAAGAAAACTATTTTCGTGTTCGCGGGCGACTTAAGGGGACTCTCGGCTTTGAGTGGGGGGCATTCGATAGTTTGATGAGCGCTCTTGGCGTAGACCGGATACTGGAGCCCGTAACGATATTCGACTTGCGTCCGCAAATCTATCCAGCCTCACCGGATACCGGCTCTCCGGGCCTGAATAACGGATCCTCTGGTCTGCCCAGCCAAACACATAAATATCGGCGTCATTCACATGGACGCTATATTAGGCGTCACTATCGGCGTTCTTATAATTCGCACTTAAATACGAATATCTCAAAACAAATTAGAGATGGCGCGAGGGTGCTCAAAAAATATCAGGATGTGCTCGGACTGACACGAGATGAGAAGCTGAATCATGTCACGATCGATAATTCCGTACATGACATCGTATCAAAGGGGATCGAAAGCCTGACTGATCAGAAAGGTCCCCTTTCGGATGAGCAAAAAAAACGCGCAGCACGTCATTTTGAAGAACTTGCCCGTAATGGCAAGTCACTGCTTGCGGTACGAAACAGGATAGCCGACGGCGCTTTACGGCGGGCGTCACACGGTAAAAAAGTCGGTGTACTGAGACATGTGCATCATAATGCAAAAGAATTGAGAGATCATAACAGCGCTCTCAATCAGCTTAAGGGGATCTCTTCGGAAAAGGAACAGTCGTCTGTACAGCCGGAGCAGGCGGTAAATCCTAGCCCTCCTCCCGCACAAAACTAAAATCTGACGCGATTCGAATTTAATATGAAGGTGGATCAGGGTAGGTAAGTGCATATGACAGATGCGTTCGACGAATAGAACCTAGACTACATTTAGTACGGCAAGCCTTTCGGTCTAAGAACAGATTGAGGATGATATTCCTGAGTCTTAACTCTTGTCCGAAGGGCTTACCACAATCATAGACCCAATACTCATATTGGGAGAACAGGCGCATTATATTCGAACGGCCTTGAGCTTAGTTCCAATGTCTTTTAAACGCGCAGCCGATCGCCGCTCTACTGATACTTCACCGCTTCGGTGCGCAGGGCGTACAGAGCCTGGCCGAGCGCGCTGGCCCCGTCACCGTCAGCGCAGCTGCCGGGGAACGGCGCGTTATCCACCGTCCAGTAGTTCACCGGAGCCGTGCCGCACGGCGCGATCGTTCCCAGCGGCTTGAGCGCCTTTACGTGACCGTCGCAGAACAGGTAGTTGCTCGTACCGGTGTGGCCTGCGAACAGATCATGGTTGGCGCCTGTGTAGTGGTTGAGCACATTGGCGTCAGCATAGCCCTCGTTTGTCTGCTCTTGCACAGCGATTACCTCTGCTGGAGAGACGATCGAGGCCAACGGGACGCCGGGAGCATTCCAGTCGCCAAAGACGCCGGTGCCGTTGATGCCGCCCGGATACATGTTGCCCCAGTCCTGATTGTAATACGGTGAGCTGTTGTAATTGCCTCCGTAGCTGACCGGGTAGCCGTCGAAGCCATTCACGGTCCCGGTGGGATTGGAGGGACAGGAGAAGACGCCCTTTGCTTTGACGTAAGGAAAGACGCCAATGCGCCAGGACTTGGCAGGATCGTTGTCATACTCGCGGGCGGGGTACCTCTCGTCATAGTCCTGGACGTACTGGATGAGGGCCAGTCCGATCTGCTTCATGTTGCTGGCGCAGCTGGTCTGGCGGGCCTTTTCGCGAACCTTGGCGAAGACGGGGAAGAGGATTGCGGCGAGAATAGCTATTATAGCTATAACTACGAGTAATTCAATAAGGGTAAAGCCTTTAGTTTTCATGAAACTGCACTCCTTGCTGTATGATGTGAGATTCTCAAGAGTACGGAACTAGGCAGATCGCGATGCCCGATCTTTGCGAGTTTAACCTTCTTTGTCTACCAAACCGGTTCGGTAACTTTCCAAAAAGGAAAACTCGCGTCGTTTTGGCCTGATGTTTCGTCAGCGAGAAGAAGGCCGGTCGGATCGATAGGTTATCGCGCCCTTCCTAAAACGGATCATCACGTCTGAAACGTAATAGACTCATTCCAGACACCTAGAGATTATCATAATCTTGCTCATTTGTCAATGAAACGAGCAAGATTATGATCGGATCGTAGTTTAACAGAACCGTTACAGACTTTCTCTTGCCAGCTCTTTTAGCTGGCGCCCTTGTGGGAGCAGGGCTCCGCCCCTGCTCTCCGAGTTTCACAGTGCCATTCAAATAACGAGCGCCTTCCGCTGAAGCTGATGTCTGTATATGTGGTAAGCCGACTTCGGGGGCTGGTACTAAAAGCAGTCGCCTATGCCTCATGCAAACTCACATCCACCATCGCTCCGGCCTTTTGCAGCACCTGTCGGCAGTCAGGGCTTAGATGGCGCAGCGAGAGCGTCTTGCCTGCCGCGCGGTAGCGGGTGGTTAGAGCCTGTACGGCTTCCAGGGCAGAGTGGTCGTGGAGACGGGAGAACCGGAAGTCGGCGACGATCTCTTTTGGATCTGATGCGGGATCGAACAACTCGCCGAATGTGCGGGCGGAACCGAAGAAGACGGGGCCGTGCAGCTCATATACGACATGGTTCGCTTCCTCGAACCGCCGCACATGCAGCCGTGTACCCGTCTCCCAGGCAAACTTCAGGGCGGATACGATGACGCCGATCAATACCGCAGTCGCCAGGTTCGTCACCACCGTGACGACCGATACGAGAACGAGCACGAAGGCGTCGCCGCGTGGGATCTGGTGAAGGATGCGCAGGCTGGACCAGGCAAATGTCTTGTAAACGACGAGGAACATCACGCCGACAAGCGCCGCCATGGGCACAAGTCCGATCAACCCCGATGCCACGACGATAAAGGCCAGTATGCACAGCGCCTCCACAACACCGGACAGGCGGTTGCGGCCGCCGGATTCGATGTTCAGGATGCTCTGGGCGATCATGGCGCACCCGCCCATTCCTCCGAAGAACCCCGTGACGATGTTCCCCAGACCCTGCCCGACACATTCGCGGTTGTGCGACGACTTCGTGTCCGTCATCTCATCGATCAAGGTCTGCGTCAACAGCGATTCCGTAAGGCCCACGCCCGCCAGAACAAGGGCGTAGGGGAAGATGATCTGCAGCGTCTCCATGTTGAACGGCACAACCGGCAAGTGCCAGTGGGGGAACGCGCCATGCACGGATGCCAGATCGCTCACCGTTTTAGCATCGAGATGCGCCGCATGGGAGAGGATCGTAACGAGGATGATCGCCGCCAGCGAGGACGGCAGCGCCTTGGTGAGGCGCGGCAGCAGAGCGGTAATCGCGAGAGTGAGCGCCGTCAGTTCGGCCATGGTTGCTAGGGCCAACCCTGAGAGGCCGTGGAAATGCCGCAGTTGCGCAAGGAAAATGACGATTGCGAGCCCGTTAACGAATCCGAGCATTACGGGGTGGGGGACGAGGCGAATGAAGCGTCCCCATTTGAACACGCCGATGAGAGCCTGAATGATACCCATCAGCGCAACGGCGGCAAAGAGGTATTCAACCCCGTGCGCTGCAACCAGGGCCGTTGAAACGACGGCAAGCGAGCCTGCGCCGCCCGTGATCATCCCAGGACGTCCTCCGACAAGAGCGGTGATCAGGCCTGCCGTGAAGGCCGCATAGAGGCCGACCAGCGGATTGACACCCGCGACGAACGCGAAGGCGACCACTTCGGGAACCATGGCAAAGCTGACGGTGAGCCCGGCCAGCAGTTCATTCTTGATTGCCGCGATACGCGACAGGGATTTCTCGGACATTACTTGCAGTGCTTTCGCGGTGTGTTGCCGCTGTCTTTTGTATAGATCTCTCTTCGGCCGCGTTCGCAGAACGAATGGCGGCCGGGCATATGGAAGCGCTGGGAGTAAGGCGTGGACCGCTTATGCCATGGACACGGAAACGTAAGGAATCACATAAGGACCTTTAGGAATGACGGCGATCGTGGCATCCGGCCCGTACTTGGTGAGGGATTTCGCCACGGCATCTTCTACACTCGACGCCGCCTGCACAAATAGATCAGGATGCCGCTCCCGCGGAATGCCGTCGCAGACGAGATAGACGTCATTGCGGAGGACGACGCGTCCGAATTCCTCGATCTGCCATTGTTCCGGGATGAACGCCCAGTCAGGCTGCTGGATGGCGTCGATGAATACGCCCATATCCTCAATGTCGGTAAGCGCTTTGGAGAACCCTACGCTGCCGACACCCTCCGAGCACGACGCGGCAATGATAACGCTGCCTCCCGGCTTTACGACCGGCAGCGCCCCCACCATTCCCTTGATGGCCTGGTAGAAGGTAGCATCGAGCGGCGCTCCCGCGCATGTGGTTATGATAATATCGACCTGCTCCGGTAGCGGAACCCGCACATGCTTTTCCGCAAACGCGACACCTGCGCGCCATGCTTCCCACAGGTCTCCGGCAAAGATCCCGGTGATCTCGTTCTGCTGGTTCAACGTGACATCCACGATCATATCCGGCGGGCGCATCCGCGCGATCGTCAGCGATTCCTCATGGACGGGATTATCTTTGACGATGCCATTCGTCGCATTCGGATGCTCCAGGAACTTCGGGCTGTGCCATGCCTGCACCGTCTCCATTGCCGCAATGCCCGGCATAATGAGTTTGCGCCCGCCGGAATATCCCGCCATAAAATGCGGTTCGATCAGCCCCACGGTCAGCCTGAGATCCGCAGTGCAATAGGCGCGGTTGAGGTTGACCGGCGTTCCCCGGTCTGTCGTTCCCAGATACTGCATCGCCTCTTTGTCGGTGCAGACATGATTGACGATCCGGCAGGTCTCGGCGATCTCCCGGCCAATCATCCCCTCAAGCTCCGCACCCTCATTGGGCCGGTGCGTGCCTGTGGCAATGAGGATCGTTACCTTCTCGCGTGGTATCCCGGCCTCCGTAAGCGCCGCCAGGATTGGGGGCAGCAGCGTCTTGTTGGGGACCGGCCGCGTGACATCGCAGATCACGATACAGGCGTCACGCTTTCCCTGCGCCAACTCCGTCAAAGACCGCGCGCCAATGGGATTCCGAATCGCATGCTCAATAGCGGCGTTCGGATCCGCAACCGGCTCTGCCGGTGAAAGGTTCAGAACCTTAACGAGGTTGGCATCAGGGATCTCTGCCGAAAGGCCGGAGCGTCCGTATTCTAATTTGATTTGCATAAGGTGTTTCTCACGAGTCCCATCCCAATACCCGAAAGCGTTGTTTCGTTAGGACCCCTCCTTGCGTCCGTTAGTCGGGTGACAGGCACACCCTGGTGGCGACTAACCCCGAAGGGAAGGGGCATTCGCTTTTACGAAGGACCTCTGCCGCTTGGCGCATGATCAAGAAGCGAAAGGTTTTCGATTTTGAGAACGCGCCCTCCCATATAAAACCCACTGGTGGGCGGGAGGGGATGGTGGGGCCTAACGCGGCAGCGCCTTCGGGATTGGAATCACTGCAAGCGCTGCGTCACAGCCGCCAAGTTTGCTTTCCGCATCTCCTTGAGCATGTTCCACTTCGGCCGGTCGGTGACATCCACAAGCCCGAATGCGAAGTGCTCGCCGTAAACGAGATCGGTTCCATGGCCGCCGCCACGTCCGGTGAGCGGCTCATCGCGGTACTGGAACCAACCTACTCCCACGCAGTATGGATCGGTCGCCGCCGATTGCATCCAGCGCTTGTAGAGCTTTGCCGATGCCGCTTCATCTTCAGCGCCGGACTGATAGAACGCGTATCCGCGTTCCGCGCGATATACCGGGGGAAACGAGAACTCGCCGCAGAGTGTGGGCTTGCCGGTTTCTTTCGCCAGCCGATCCAGATCTTTGTTGGAGAAATTGTAATCGTAGCGGTCGTAACCGATGACGTCGCAGTGCTTTCCGATTAAGCGCCAATCCTCTTCATTAACCCACCAGCCGAACGAGATCCAGAACCCGAGGTAGAGGTGTCGGGGATCGATAGTCTTTACCGTGCGGTAGATGAATTCATAATAACGATCTGCATAGTACCTCCGAAGCGTCTCGATGGCGTCATCCGGCAGAGTGAGCTTTGCGTTTTCGAACTCCTCACGCGTGGCCGCCGTCACTCCGGCCGCTGCTGCGGCTTTGGCGATGTCGCTGCCGTAGATCTTATCCAGGGCATAATCGGCGAGCGCTCGCTTTGCCGGGGCCGTTCCCGGCATGTTCAGAATATCTCGCACTTCGCCCGGCTTGATGATCTCATCGTATTCGTTGCCAACCGACCAGCCCACCACATAAGAATCTTTAATGCGCGGCTCGATCTGCTTGCGCAGCGACTCGCGGAAGGCGTCCTGCACGGCGGTATCGAAGACATCGGCATGTCCGGCGATCTTTGGAACGCCGCCTGTATTCAATACGGGAATATCCGTAATGCCAGGGATCGGATCGCAGAACTTGCCCATGCCGCTGAACGCCCACGCCTTGATCCGCTTTGCCATCAGATCTTTTTCGACATCCTGCCAGCTTGAGCCGTACTTGCGCGCCATGTTCGCCGAGTGCAGCGCAACGACCGCGATACCCGGATCCGTTCCCCACGGGTTCTCGCTCCATGCCGATGCAGTGTCGCCGTCGCGCGGCGGAAGGGACTCAAAGAGGAACTCTCGCCCAGTTATCGGTGTGGAATCCCAGTTAAGCGCCGGAGCGGTGTCGATGCCGGTATAGAAGGTCGGGTTGCCTTCCGGTGAAAGCAGCCACCATCGGCCGTTATGCTGGGTAGCGGCAAAGAAGCCCGTCGCCTTCTCATGCCAGCCTGCCTTTTTGTAGCCGCCGTAGGGATCGTAATCCGGCGATGCCGGCAAACTCGCCATAATGCGTGTATCATCCTTCACGCTTTGCCTCAGATCCCCATCGCTGTGCATCTTGCCGGGCCATTCCGCGTAGCGAGACTGACCGTACTTGTCGACGAAGGGAGACAGGGGTTTCAGATCGGATGGCCGCGCATCCAGCCGGAATGTCGCCTCAATCATAAGCGGCTTGCCAGGCGCTGTGCGCCAGTCATCGACGTGCCGTGTATCGAAGCCGCCGAAAAGCCGGATGGGAAGCGACGGAGCGCCCAACTGCACCTGCATCGGCTTCGCGCCGTCCCGGGTAACGGTCAGATCTTTCTGGAAGATCACATATTCGGCAGGCGCTTGCGCCCAACCGGGGCTATCGTTGACGGCAAGCGGCGAATCGTACGGATGAAGATCGATCTTCTCCGAAGCTACCGTCTTGCCATCCAGCGCGACTGTAGCGGTTCCATCCGCCATCGTAGCCCGCACCTTGTAGTCATGGCCATATTCCAGAGATGGTGTGGTGGCAATGAAGTGCCAGTCTTTGCCGTCGCCTACAGCCAGGATCATCTTCAGTGTTGAGAGCTTTGCTGGCGCGCTTCCTTCCTGGGAGTTTTCGAAGTCGAGGTAGAACCCAGTCTTGGCCCCAAAGTCATATTGAGAAGCCATGTATAGCCTGTTGTCCCCCGCATGCGCTACCGATGCGCAGAGTGCAGGCAGCAAAGCAGCCATCAGAATTGTTTTTGTTGACATAATAAAAACTTCCTGAAATGTTCCATAACCCGGAGGCGTTTACTCGTTAGGCCCCCCTCCTTGCGTCCTCCCCGAAGGGAAGGATCGTTCGCTCTGGCATTTGGCTCCTTTATCTTGGCGCATGGTCAAGTGCAATTGAGTTACGTGTGCGGTATTGCGCCCTCCCTTCGGGAGGGGATGGGGTGGGTCCTAACGAGCGAGCGTGTTCGACACTCCCAATTCCTCAACAATCCGCGCCAGCGTTCCCTCATCGCCGACGTTCCCCGGGAACACGATATAGGCTGAGCCGGGCATCGTCGTCTCCGGCCCGAGCCGCCATACTGGAACTCCCGGCGCGGCCTGGCCAAGTACTTCCACACGCTTTGCCCCGAGAGCCTTTGTGGCGATATCATGCGATGTGATGCCGCCCTTTGCGATGATATAACGCGGTCTGCAGACGAGGCCGCGCACGGCGGTGGACAGCGCATCGGAGACGCGACGTGCGATGGCGAGGTTTTCGGTAGGCGTCTCGCCCATCACAAGTGAACGGCTGGTTTGAACCAGGACATCTTGTCCTTCGGATAGGGCGTTATCGATTGCTGCTATAATCCGGCGTATCTCCGCATCTGCCTCATTGCCCTGCACGATCGCGGCATCGAGAATCACTTCCATAATGGGACGCGACGCTCGCAGAGCTTGCAATTGTCCGGTCGTTTTGGCGACGTGCGAACCGGCTATGATGAGCCCGCCCCCCGAGCCATCAAGCCCCAGCGTCGCAGCGTTTAACAAAGGCTGCGGCGAAAGGGCGGCTCGGGTCGGCACGAACGAAGCGGCTGTACGATAGAAGAAACGTCGCGAACCGTCTTGCTCGGCAGCGAGTATGCCCGCCGTTGCAGCTTCGAGATCTTTTCGCGTTACGGCGTTGATGATGCAAATCGCTCCGAGAGGCAGATCGCGCAGCAGGTCTACAACGCGCATCGGGCCGCCGCATCGGATATCTTCAATGGAGATAGAGTGGACAGTCTGCGCTTCAGGGCAGTGTTCGGCCACCCAATCGCGGAGGTTGGAAGACTGAAAGCCGAACGACGGATCGCGGGCGAACTCAGTTTCTCCTGCCGGGACGAACCATTCGCCTTCTGCAACGTAGTGGATGTCGCCGCATGTGATTCGGCCTCCGTCGGCGAAGTTCGGGATTAGCAGAACGGCATCGGGAACATATCCAAGCCCTTCGGCAATGGCGTCCGTCTCGGCAGGGAAATGCCCTCGCAGTGTGGAGTCGCCACGGCTGATGATACAGAAGTCGATTCCGGCAGCTCTTGCTGCGGCTGCAAGGTTTTCCGTTGCTATGCGGTTAATCGACGCCGCTTCGTCCCGGGACATGCTCCGCGTGTTGGTGAGGATATAGAAGAGGGAGCAGCCTCGCTCGATCTCGGCGGCAAATGCCTCGACCGTCCAATCCATGATGAGGGGAACGCCATGGACGGTCTGGCAGCCGGTCGGGTCATCGTCGAATACGACAACCGTTTTGGCGGCCTGCGCCACACTTTTCTGAATGGCCGGCCAGACGTCTCCCGGCCATTCAGGCGGCAGACATCCCAGAAGCTCGTCCCTGTGGATCTTCATCGTCCGGTCAACTCCACCTGTACTCCCTGCGATGCCGTCTTATCCAGAAATAGAGCGCGCTTGTCCTTTGGCGCCTGGTGCGGTTGGGCGTCCGGGGCAGCGAGGGCGCGTTCGGATGTCCATTCAAGCGCCTCGCCGATATCTTCCACACCCAGACAGAAGTGATGCAGTCCCGTTCCATGCTCGCGCAGCCAGCACTGGAGAGGATGATCATCCGTGAGTGGCTGCACGATCTGCAGATGCGCGTTGCCCATATCGAGGTGGGTCAGGCGCACCGTGCCGCCGTTTACATCCTCTGAGTACAGCACGGGCAAACCATATCGATCTCGCCATACCCTGAGGGCAGCTTCGGTGTCATCCGTGACGATGGCGATATGGTCAAGCCGCTGAAACATGGGCGTTCTCCAGAGTGACGCGATTGGTCAGCACGCCGATTCCTTCCACTTCAAGGGAAACGACGTCGCCGTCCTGCAGGAATACCTGAGGCTTCTGGAAGTATCCGACGCCCGCCGGAGTGCCGGTGGTCACGATATCGCCGGGATTGAGTGTCATGACCTGACTCAAGGCGCCGATCAATTCCCCGAGCGGAAACACCCAATCTTGTGTCGAGCCATCCTGAAGAACTACGCCGTTTACCGTCGTCTTCAGGCGCACATCCGACGTGTCCGGGATCTCATTCGCGGTTACAATGCATGGCCCGATCGGCGCGAAATTATCGAAGTTCTTGCCCAGCGTGATCTGGTAGTCGGTGAACTGGACATCGCGGGCAGAGACATCGTGCAGGATCGTGTAGCCGAAGACGGCATCCAGCGCCTGCGCTGCATCGGCATTGCGAATGCGCTTTCCAATTACGACGGCAAACTCCACCTCGTAATCGAGCTGCTCCGTAAGGGCTGGCTTGAAGATAGGGTCTCCCGGCCCGGCGATGGTGTTCGGAAGCTTGGCGAAGAAGAAGGGGGAGCTCGGCATAACGGCCTTCGGGTTTTCCGCAAAGTGCCCATGATAGTTGATGCCCGAACAGAGGACCTTTCCGGGCCTTTCGATTGGCGCAAGCAAGCGCACGTTCTCGATGGCATATGCGGGCAAATCTCCCTGCAAAGCCTGCTCGATGGCTGGAATGGCCGTCGCAGCGTTCTCGATCACCGACAGCATGCATCCCTTCGCGGCATCGGTGACATCGATCAGACTGTCACCGTGTTCGACGCCGATCCGAGCCGCCCCGTCGATTTCAAATCTGTGCAATTTCATGGTGTATTCCTGGGTTACAGAACAAAAATGCCCTTCTGAAGATGGGCAGGATTGCGGTCAAGCTCGGCGAAGATTGCGGGCGCGTCATTGAGGGACAGTTCCGTTGCGAATTGCGCATAGTGGATGTGGCCCGCGGCAAGCATCTGCAGCGCCTCGGGGAAACAGTCCGTAGAGGCGCGGGAGCCAAGGATCGTCATTTCCTTGCGGGTGATATCCAGTCCCGGGAACGTCACACCGACACCCTGCCGTACGAGGCCGAGTATCGCGATGCGGCCGCCCGAGGCGACAAGCTCCACACAGTTCTCGATTACCTGTGGATTGCCGGTGGCCTCAAGCACAACCGGCGCGCCTTCGCCGCAGGTCTGCGCGAGAACGGCATCCCGCAGCGACGGTCCCGCAGGAAATGTCTCTGCCCCAAGCTGTTCGGCAACCGCCAGCCTGTCCGCCTGAACATCCACGGCCACCACACGCGCGCCGCGCGCCCGTGCGACTTCGATGAGTGCCAGGCCGATTGGGCCGCAGCCAAGGACCAGAGCATATTCGCCTGCCGAAACATTTGCCCGGCGGCATGCCTGCAGGGCGATGGCCACCGGCTCGGCAAGTGACGCGTGCGCGGCGCTCAGACCTTCCGGGATCGCATGAAGCCGACCTGCGGGCGCGGACACCAGATCCCCGTAGCCTCCTGGACAGTGGACGCCGATAATACGCAGATTGGCGCAGCAGTTGGACTTGCCAGCCCGGCATGGATAGCATTCGCCGCAACCGATAAACGGCTCGATGACCACCCGGTCGCCCACGCTCCATTCACTGTCTCCGGCGTCCGCAACGGTTCCGGCGATCTCATGTCCCCCGATGACGGGATAGATTGCGTAAGGATTCTTCCCCTGGTAAATATACAGGTCGCCCGCGCAGATTCCGGCCGCATCCACGCGAACGATTACCTCACCGTCCACCAATTCAGGTTCCGGAACGTCAGCGGATGCGATCGACCGCGGCTTGTCTATGACAATGGCGCGCATAGAGCCGCCTCCTGGCCGATAGTGTAGACATCTCCGGGCGACAGCACCACGGAGTTCGGAACGCGCCGCCCCGCTTCGCGAGCGACAAAAAGATCGCTGTCGAAAGCGCGGACATCGTCGCAGTCAGGATCGATGTAGTGGCAGGGGAAGACGGTCTCAAGTCCAAGCCACTCCGCCGCCAGCGCGCCTTCCAGCGGAGACATCTCCGCAGAAACGAGATGCCCCGGCCCGGTCGTGCGCGCCAGGATCTCCTCGGGATTGGTGATCCCCATGCAGCCTATGGTCGGCCGGTACAGCTGGCCAATCAGTTTGAGGTCGCTGAAGAGCGCCGTGTCCCCATAGTGGTAGAAGCGCACTCCAGGATCGGCGTAGACGATAAACCCCATTGGCACCCCCGAAGCATGCGTGCCGTCGGGCATGCGGATCTGCGACCAGTGGTGGCACTCGACCGGCTGTACCCGGATACCGGCCACTTCCACGGCAATGCCCCAGGTTGTCGCGCGGATCTGGCTTTCCGGCAGCCCATGCGCCATCAGGTAAGCCTTCACCTCGCCACCGCATACGATGGGAGCGCCCGTGCGCCGCCCGATCGCCAGCGTATCGCCGAGGTGGTCGTAAGCAGCGTGCGTCACCAGGATCAGGTCCACCTGTTCGAGCGAATCCGATTTGCATGGGCTTCCCGGGTTGTCGTCGAGGAACGGATCGATCAGGATATGCTGTCCGGCCGAAGTAATGATCTCATACGCGGCGACACCGAAAAATCGGATCTGTGTGCTCATGCGAATGTCTCCTCAAGGGATTTGATGAGCCACACCATAGTATCGTTATGGGGAGTGGGCACGCCGGCCTCACGCCCTGCTGCGACAATCGCCCCATTAATGACGTCGATTTCCGTGCGGCACCGTTTCTCGACATCCTGCAGCATGGAGGACTTTGCCGCTCCGGCGCGCGCCAGCACGGCATTGATCGTGTTCCAGCGCTCCTCCTGATCAAGCTCGATCCCCTTTGCCTTCGCAACCGCCTTCGTTTCATCCAGCAATACGCGCATCAGGGAGACCACGCCTTCGTGCTGCGGCAACTCGCCCGCCGTCAAGCGCAGTAGAGATGATGTCGGGAGTGTGCAGACATTCAACGCCAGCTTCTTCCAGATTTCATCGACGATCCGCGGAGATGCCGTCACATCGAGTTCCGACTTGCGGAAGACATCGGCGACCGTCTCCAGCCGATCCGATATGGCGCCATTCAATTCTCCAATGAAGGTCGCTCCACGTCCCGCATGCAATACATGTCCCGGCCCGAGCAGTGCGGCGCTGTGGTAGGTGACACCCACGAGAACCCTCTCCGCTCCGGCGATATCGGAAATGCGCTGGGCATTGCCCCATCCGTTCTGGAGCGACAGCACGACAGTATCCGAGCCAAACATCGGTTTTGCCGCGATGATCGCAGCCTCGGTGTGGTAGCACTTCACAAATACCAGCACAAGGTCGGCTTTGCCGATGCTTCCGGGATCAGTAGTCGCCTTGATCCTCACGACGTTTTCCGCACCTGCCCCCTCCCGAATAGTGACGCCTCTCTCGTTGATCAGATCGACCGACTCCTGCACGACATCGACCAGCGTAACATCGTTTCCACCCTGGGTAAGGGCCGCGCCAAATGCGCTGCCCATTGCTCCCGTTCCGCCAATAATTGCGATTTTCATGAAGTGTGTACGTTCCTTTCGGCAGGCTCCCCTCCCCAACCCCTCCCCGAAGGAGAGAGGCTTAAGAAAAGGAAACGATGGCGCACTTTAGTTCCTACTCCCTCTCCTCCGGGGAGGGTTGGGGAGGGGAGCCTACGATATCAATGCTACGCTACTTGTATTACCTGTCCCAGCCGCTCCGAATCATAGGCCCCAAACACCATCTGCAGTGTCCTCAGGTTATCCTCTCCCGTCGTTTCCGCTTCGCCCTCGCCGCGCAGCGCCGCAAGGATATTTTCGTGGCATGAGACGATGCTGGAATGAACCAGATCGTAGGCTGGATCGGCCCATGCGTAGTGGTGCGGTGGATAGCGCCTGGAGAGCGTTCCTTCGACTGTCGTCTCACGTATCCAGAAATCCGGCCCTAACTCCAGCGACCCGGCACTGCCCTCTATAAAGATGAATGTCTGCGGGAAGTGCTCCCGTTCAAGGTAGTTCTCGGCATAGGCCATCTCGCAGATCACGGAAGCACCGTTCTTCATCCTGAGCATGACGGTGGCGACATCCTCGCCTTTGATGTCTTTGTGCACCTGCTGTGTCTGGCAGTAGAGTGTCTCAGGCTCCCCAAACAAGAAGCGGGCGACATCCAGGATATGCGTTCCAAGATCGGTCAGCAGGAACTGTTCGAGGTCTTTAAAGAATGGCTGATTGATGAAGACCGGAAAGCCTGAGATCATATCGATGCGCGCCCGGAACGGCGTGCCGATTGCGCCTCTGTCCAGATGCTCTTTCAGCGCCCGGATGGCTGTTTGCCATCGCCAGTTCTCGTGGATAAACAGCGGCACTCCGGCCCGTTTGCAGGTCCCCAGCATTGCGACCGCATCGGCGAGGGTGGGGGCCATCGGTTTCTGGCAGATCACCGGAATTCCGTGACGCGCAGCCAGCTCCACCAGAGGGCGGTGCGTTTCTACATTCGTCACGATATCGATGAAGTGCGGCTTGATCTCACGGATCAGGGCTTCGGGATCAGCGTAGGCCGCCGGGAACTTGCCTGAGCCGCGCCGGCCGGCAAGAATGTCCTGGCCATCTTGAGCAGATACCGGAAACCTGTGCGCCAAGGCCTGCGCTTCCTGAAGGTTCGCGCCGCAGACCGCCGCGCATGTTACTCCGGGGAGCTCCAACCATCCCGACAGCTGATACGGCGCCCAGAAACCGGCGCCGAAGAGGGCAAACTTCAGCTCTTTCATAAATGTCCTGAATAAAATAGCGACTGTTGCGATAATATATTAGCAAGCAGATTCGGACAGAATTCGCAAACGTTCTCTCGTTAGGACCCCTCCTTGCGTCCTCCCCAAAGGGAAGGCGCGTTCACTTTTGCAGAGACTTTCTGTTCTTGACCATGCGCCAAGAAGATGCTGCCTTGCGATATCGACAACGCGCCCTCCCTTCGGGAGGGGATGGGGTAGGTCCTAAACGGCGTCCGTTTGCGAATGGATTCCTATTTCCAACGCCTGCCGCATCAGATCCTCGGAATCGACGATATGTTCCAGCATCGCCTCGCGCGCCTCTGCCGCATCGCCGTTGCGGACGGCTTCGAAGATTCTTCTATGGTATTTGAGACCGTGATCAAACGATGTGGGCACGTCGAAGCCCAGTTCACGAACGGCGAACATGACATCGGCGAGGGCATCCAGCATCAGCACGAAAAGGCTGTTGCGCGTTGCCTTCGCCAGCGCCCTGTGGAACTCCACGTCACTTGCGGCGTAGCCCTGGCGGTCATGGCGGACGCCCTCCATCTGGGAGATTAAGCCTTCGATCGTTTCGATATCTTCCGGCAGATGCCGTTCGGCCGCCAGGCCGGCGATCTCCACTTCAAGAACGCGCCGCACTTCATGCACCTGGCTGTAATCCAGGCTGCCTTCTCCCGTCCGCAGGAACAGGGACATGACCTGGGATACCGACTCTGAACTGGGAGACCCGATCACGGTTCCGCTGCCGGGAATCGTGCGAAGCAAACCGCGCATGGTGAGACCCGACACAGCCTCTCGCACGACAGTTCGGCTCACGCCGAACTGGCTCGCCAGCTCGCGTTCCGAAGGGAAGCGACTCCCAGGTTCGGAATGGCGAACAATGATCTCCTCCATCTGCTTGACCACCTGACTCGTGAGAGTGGAGGGCCGGGAGACGTTGGAAAAGAGCTCACTATCGACATTCGAATCTTGTTGGCGGCGCACTAAAATCTCCTTCTGTACAAAGTGGCATGCCACATTATAGCTATGTAAAATAACCTTGTCAAGCACTATTATTTTCCTTGACAAAAGCAATTCCTCGTTCGTATAATACGACCGTTATGCGAAATGAAACGGCTTTCGGATGCCGTGGCAGACAAACGCGCAAAGATTTCAATTACATTTTGGATTTGCAATATTTGCCATACTGGCGAAGTAGAAGCGAGGTAATAGGTGCCGAGAGTAAAGGACACTCCCGATGTGGGGGACCAGGAGTTTGCCGTTGTGGATGGCAGGCGGCTTCTGCTCGATCTGTATCTTCCTGATAACGCACCCGGCTTGCGGCCGTTGATCGTCTGGATACACGGCGGCGCGTGGCTGGTCGGCGACAAGACCGAATGTCCCGCTATTCCACTTGCCTCTCAGGGGTACGTTGTCGCGAGCATCAGTTATCGCTTCAGCAGTGCGGCCTTGTTTCCGGCACAGCTGCATGACTGCAAAGCCGCTATACGGTGGCTGCGAGCCCATGCGGCGGAGTATGGTATCGATCCTCATCGTGTCGGCGCATGGGGCCTCTCCGCCGGAGGCCACCTCGCGTCGCTCGCCGGCACGACAGGCGATGCCGTGGAGATGGAGGGCGAAGTTGGCGGCCACCATGAGTTCTCCAGCCGAGTGCAGGCCGTCTGCGACTGGTTCGGGCCTACCGATTTCGCCCGGATGAACGACATCCCCGGTGATCAGGACCATAACGCTCCCGATGCTCCCGAGGCGTTGCTCATCGGCGGCCCGGTTCAGGAACATCCGGACAGAGTGGCTCGTGCCAATCCCATCACCTATATCAGCCGGTACACCCCGCCGTTTCTCATCATGCACGGCGACCGTGACCCAATCGTGCCGATAACACAAAGCTCACTGCTGTATCACGCATTGCGTAAAGCGGGGATCGATGTGAAATTCCATATCATCGAAGGCGCCGGGCACGGTTTCGAAGGGGAAATGATACTGGACAGCGTTCGCCAATTTTTCGATAGGCAACTCAAATTATTGTAGGCTCCCCTCCCCAACCCCTCCCCGGAGGAGGGTGTCCATAAATAATGTTCCCCCTCTTTCGAGGTTAGGCATGATATTGCGTCGATGGACGCGAATTTACTGACATGGCCCATAGCTATCGTCACTATAGTCCGGAACAATGTTATCTGCTGCC